>BNJV01002953.1_pt1:1872500-2190000 | contig 2360662 bp, 2410 predicted proteins | sample 8540591 | NCBI WGS metagenome assembly BNJV01 (sample SAMD00202457, study PRJDB9452) | human saliva metagenome | host: Homo sapiens | reverse complement strand
AGTCAAAAGGGAAAGAGCCCAGACCTACAGCTAAGGTCCCAAAGTATGTGTTCAGTGGAAAAGGATGTGAGATTTCAGAGACAACTAGGATGTTGGCTTAGAAGCAGCCACACATTCAAAGAGTGCGTAATAGCTCACTAGTCGAGAGGTCTTGCGCCGAAAATGTCCGGGGCTAAAACACAACACCGAAGCTTAGGAATGTAGCAATACATTGGTAGAGGAGCATTTTTATAGGCGTAGAAGCTGTACCGATAAGGAGCAGTGGAGTAATAAAAAGAGAGAATGCCGGAATGAGTAGCGAGATGAAGGTGAGAATCCTTCAGGCCGAATATCTAAGGTTTCCAGAGTAAAGCTGATCTGCTCTGGGTAAGTCGGGGCCTAAGGCAAGGTCGAAAGACGTAGTCGATGGACAACAGGTTTAGATTCCTGTACCGCTTATTATCAGAAATGTGGGGACACAGAGACGTATCCAAACCCAGGAATGCAAAGACTGGGGCAAGCCAAGTACTGGTATGGCAGGAAAATCCGCCATGCAACAGGAATAGGTGATGCGGACCGAAATCAAGTAGGGAAGTTGGAGAAGGAGCTGTCAAGAAAAGCCGCTATTGTGTAATAAGTGCCCGTACCGTAAACCGACACAGGTGGATGAGGAGAGAATCCTAAGGCCGGCGGGAGAAGCATTGTTAAGGAACTCGGCAAAATGACCCCGTAACTTCGGGAGAAGGGGTGCCATCCTCCGGGATGGCCACAGAAAATAGGCTCAAGCAACTGTTTAGCAAACACAGGTCTATGCGAAACCGAAAGGTGAGGTATATGGGCTGACGCCTGCCCGGTGCTGGAAGGTTAAGAGGAGAAGTCAGGCAACGAAGCTTTGAATTGAAGCCCCAGTAAACGGCGGCCGTAACTATAACGGTCCTAAGGTAGCGAAATTCCTTGTCGGGTAAGTTCCGACCCGCACGAAAGGCGTAATGATTTGAGCACTGTCTCAACAATGCACCCGGTGAAATTGAAGTACCAGTGAAGATGCTGGTTACCTGCGCCAGGACGGAAAGACCCCATGGAGCTTTACTCTAGTTTGATACTGGGATTCGATTATACCTGTACAGGATAGGTGGGAGGCGAAGAAGCAAGGACGCCAGTCTTTGCAGAGCCGCTGTTGGGATACCACCCTTGTATGATTGGATTTCTAACCTGCGCCCGTGATCCGGGTGGGGGACACTGTCAGATGGGGAGTTTGACTGGGGCGGTCGCCTCCGAAAGGGTATCGGAGGCGCTCAAAGGTTCCCTCAGAATGGTCGGAAACCATTCAAAGAGTGCAAAGGCAGAAGGGAGCTTGACTGCGACACCGACGGGTGGAGCAGGTACGAAAGTAGGACTTAGTGATCCGGTGGTATAAAGTGGGATTGCCATCGCTCAACGGATAAAAGCTACCCTGGGGATAACAGGCTTATCACTCCCAAGAGTTCACATCGACGGAGTGGTTTGGCACCTCGATGTCGGCTCATCGCATCCTGGGGCTGAAGTCGGTCCCAAGGGTTGGGCTGTTCGCCCATTAAAGCGGTACGCGAGCTGGGTTCAGAACGTCGTGAGACAGTTCGGTCCCTATCCGGCGTGGGCGTAAGATATTTGAGAGGAGCTGTCCTTAGTACGAGAGGACCGGGATGGACTGACCGCTGGTGCACCTGTTGGGGAGCAACCCCATCGCAGGGTAGCCAAGTCGGGCCGGGATAAACGCTGAAGGCATCTAAGCGTGAAGCCCCCCTCAAGATGAGATATCTCATACGCAAGTAGTAAGACCCCTTGAAGACGACGAGGTAGATAGGCAGAGGTGTAAGTGTGGCAACATACTTAGCTGACTGTTACTAATCGGTCGAGGGTTTAACCAACAAGTCGGATTGGTTGAAAGTGGATAGATGGTGTTTGATATGTGGTTTTGAAGGTATGAATTTGCGCGAGTGGCTCAGTTGGTGGAGTACGACCTTGCCAAGGTCGGGGTCGCGGGTTCGAGTCCCGTCTCGCGCTCTAATGGAGAGAGGAAGGTCTTAGGCTTTTCTCTCTTTTTGCGTTTTGGAAATTTTAGGAGGTTGGGATGAGAGAATTAGCAGAAATTCGAGAGGATATCGATCGCATTGATCAAAAAATTCGAGAGCTCATTATGGAGCGGTTAAATTGTTCCACAGAGGTTGTAGCATCTAAAATTCGAGACAAGAATTATGTAATTTATCGTGCGGATCGAGAGGAGTCGATGCTTGAAAATTTAGGAGCAGATGTGCCAATCGACCGAAGAGCAGGGTACTTATCGGTTGTTCGCAAAGTGACAGAAACAAGTCGAATGTATCAATATAGTATTTTATATGAAAAGGTACCAAAATTATTTGAAAAATTGATTGAGGGACTAAAGATTCCCCAAAAAATGAAATCGGTAAAGTTGGTGCTCACAAGACCGAATATTCCCAATGCAATGTCTTCAATTTTGAGTATGATTGGCGACTATGGTTTTAATATGGATCAAATGAAACTCTTAGAATATGCAAAGGACAATCAGTCCGTGACCTTTGAGCTAGTGATTCTTGGAGATATTCATGATATTCATTTTCAAAAATTGATGTTACAACTTTCTATGGAAAGTGCAAGTTTTCACATCCAAGAATTTATAGAAGAATAGAAATGGAATAAAACAGGCGTGAGCGATATTGGTATTCTTACTCAATATTGCTCACGCTTTGTGACATAAAAAATTATTTGTTGATGCTCAAAAATGCATCGAGCAATGTTTGCTCGTGATTTTCATTGACCATTGTGGCGGTGATCGTTGCCATATAATTGCCATCCATAATAAAGACTTGAGTCTCATAGACTTTGCGGTGATTGGCCTCTGCACTGATACGAAGAGCAGGAGTTTCTTTGCCCTTAAAGGTAGTTGTGGTCTTTGAAATTTCCACATTGGTCATACCAGAAGATTCCAATTGTTTTTTCATGGAATTCATGGATTCTTCTATAGCATGATCGATATTTGTTGTGGAGCCATAGACCTTTTCCATGTTTTGTATGCCGACATTGACAGTGGAATTGCCATCAGAGCTGTAGGCTGCCATATCCATGTAGAATTTACCCTCATCAATAACCTTTTGAGCATTTTCCAGTGTGAGAGAGTTTTCAATAGAAATTCCACTCATCTGAGAGAGCTGTTCGTCACTGGCCATAATGAGTTGTAGGGGATTCGGATCAAACTGAAGATCAAAAGCCTCATTAGTATAGATACCGTCATTAGAAAACTTTCCAATAGAGAGTGGCTTGGCCTCTGAGGCCTTGGTGGTCTCTGGGGCAGTTGTGGTTTGGATTGGAGGTGTCGTTGATGAGACATCATTTGATTTTGAACCACCGCAGGCACAACAGCCAATGGCACTGCCAAGGAGAAGAGCCGTAGCAAAAAGCTTATTTTTTCTCATTGTTTTTTCCTTTCTCATTTGCTGGTGTAAATAGATCATAAATTTCTTGAGCATGATTTTCGCCTAAATTTGCAGTGGAGATGGTGGCTACATAGTCACCCGACACTAAAAAGGCATAGGTGGAGTAAAATGTCTGCTCACCTGCAGTTGCTGACAAAGTGAAAGCAGGAACCTTGTCGCCATTAATTTTTACAATCGTCTTATCCACATCGACTTCTTTTCCTGCAGATTGCTGAAATGTTTCCTTTGCTTTTTCGCAGGCAGCATCCATAATCTTGTCGATATTTTTATTGGCATCAGGATAGATAATGGTTGCATTTTGCAGTGTGACATTGATGGTATTGTAGGTCTTGGCATCCGCACAGGTCATGTCGGTATAAGTTTTTCCCTCTTTGAGAAGGGCAACCGCCTCCTTGGTGGAAAGGTCGTGGTTGCTCTGATCGGCTGTGCTATAGGTAAAGTTGTGGGAAGTTCCCTCAAATTTTAAATTAAATGTTTTGTTTATATATACGCCATCTTTGATGCTACCGACCGAAAATGCGGTATGGGCCTGAGTGCATCCTGTACCAATCAATGCACTGGTTAGGATAATAGGAAATAATTTTTTCATCAATTTTAGAATAGAATCCTTTCTTTGTACTGTAAATCTATAGTTAATGATACGAAAAAAAATAGCAGAAAACAATGCTTTTTATAGAAAAACTTGTCTTTTGGAAATGAAGAGTATAAAATAAAGAGATGATCAAATTTTTATTAAAATGTATACTTTTTCCAGTCCAATTGTTGTTGGATATTCTTATTATTACATTAGAGATTTTGCTTGGCATTAGTAAGGTGATTTTAGGCTTATTTGCTGGATTGGCGATACTTGCAGCCATTATTGCATGGGAATTTCGAGCTACTATACTATTTATTCCAGCACTACTGATTGCAATTTTTCTTAGTCCTTTGGGAGTTCCATTGATTGGAGGCATTGTCGTAGAAATATTAAAGGGGATAAAGAAAGGCTTAAAAAATCTATAGTACGGATAGGAGATAAGATATGAAGAGAAAAAATAAAATCATGGTTGGTGTTTTTGGGGCACTGGTCATGGGGGCAGCCCTCAGTGGATGCAAACATACCCAACAGGGAGCTAAAGTAGAGAGTACTGCCAATGAAAGTACTAGGAGCAGTGTAGAGGAGAGCACAAACAGTACACAGAGTAAGGGAACAGAGGGCACAGAGAGTAAAGCGAATGGAACAAATACAACAAATACAAGCCATTCTGAGCAAACGACTGCGGCAACCGTGGCAGAAAGTTCAAGTGTTTCGAGTACTGAAAAAAATTCAGATGAAAAGAACAAAGCTTATGCAGAAGTGCTAAAGTCATTGATTGCAGCTCATGGGGATCTTTCAGAGAAGACATTTGGTGACGATGGCAGTGGTGAGGGCTATAAAATTTCGTATGCCAGTGGTGTTTGCTATTCTGCATTGATTGATTTTGATGGAGATGGAAGAGATGAACTGATGGTTGTCTATGGTGTGCCACATCAGGATGCAACAGATGATTATCAGATGGAAGTCTACAGTGATACTGGAAAGGGTGCAAAGAAATTATATACAGGACCTGCAGGAACTACGGCCGAGAGCACAGGAGATATGTTAGAATTTTCAAAGAAGGGAAAGAATACCTATTATCTTTTGGGCTATGTCAATGAAGAGGAAGTTAGTTATACTTATTATGGAATGGAAAATGGGAAATTTAAGAAATTAAAGAAGTTTACGGATGAGGATGAAGGCAAGAAATGGGGCGGTGAGACCTATCTTCAAGTTCCACTTTTAGCTTGGGAGAGAAAGCAGGTGCCAGAGGATCACGAGGCCTTTGTAAAGATTATGGACACCTTAAAAGAAGCTACACAAAAAACGAAGACAAGTCTTGGAATATAGGGAGCAGAAGATGAAATCAACATTACGAAGAACATGGGCAGAGATTAATTTAGATGCCCTTGCCTATAACTATCAAAGAATTAGAGAGTATATTGGAAAGGAGGTAAAGTTTCTCGGTGTGGTCAAGGCCGATGCCTATGGTCATGGCTCTGTGCAGGTGGGAACAAAACTTCAAGAATTAGGAGCTGACTATTTGGCTGTCAGTAGCATTGATGAGGCTATGGAGCTTCGTGTCAATGGGATCACAATGCCAATTTTAATTCTTGGACACACTCCTCTTGAACAAGTGGATCGCTTAATTTGCTTTAATATTACACAGGCAGTAACTTGTGAGGCTAAGGCACTGGAGTACAATCAGCAGGCCCTTGCCTATGGTGGAAAATTAAAGGTTCACATTAAGGTCGATACAGGGATGTCAAGACTTGGTTATCTGTGTGAGGGAGAACATTTCAAAACAGGAGTCGAAGGAATTGTCAATGCCTGCAATCTTCTAGGGCTTGACGCAGAGGGAATTTTTACTCACTTTGCTGTGGCAGATGAAGAGGGAGAGGAGTACAAAAAATATACATTACATCAATATGAGCTCTTTTGTCACACTATTAAAGAAGTGGAAGAAAAATTGGGAAGGGAATTTAAGATTCATCACTGTGCCAATACAGGGGCAACGGTGGAGTATCCTCAGACCTATATGGACATGGTGCGACCAGGATTACTACTCTATGGCTATGGTGAATTTGCCAGAAAGTTAAATCTTCGTCCAGTGATGTCAGTAAAGACAACAGTGAGTACAATTAAAATTTATCCAGCAGGTACAAAGATTAGTTATGGTGGCATCTACACGACAGATAAGGTCACAAGAATGGGTGTGATTCCCTATGGATATGCCGATGGTTTATGCGCTGTTTATCAAATCAATATCGAGTGTGGACAAATGAGGGAGAGGCACAGCAATGTGGACGCATCTGCATGGATATGTGTATGGTAGATTTGACAGGCAAGACAAGTGTGGATGTTGGCAGTGAGATTGAAATTTTTGGTGAGCATCAACCGGTGGAAAAAATGGCTGAAATGGCAGGAACGATTCCATATGAAATTGTATGTGCTGTGAGCAGGCGTGTGCATAGAATTTATATTGAAAATCATGAGGTGACTTATCAGGAGTTAATGCTTCGTATGTAGAAATCAAAAGGGAGAGTCTTTGGATGACTCTCTCTCTTTTGAAGTATTTAGTAGTGAATGACATTGTGGGCATTTTGTATTTTATCAATGATGTCTTTGGCTTTATCAGAAGTAAAATATGTATAGGTAGAGGAAGGAACGAGGTCCCGTATCTTTTCTAAATCCTTATCGTGAATAGCTTTTCGCACGGTGGAGGCTGAAATTACTTGTCCATTGATCATTTTTCTAGGGATAATATGGCATTCAATGCCATGTTTTGGAAGTTCATTCGCCATAATTTGATTATAAATACCGGTCACTTGGCTGGTCGGTTCCTCACCAACATAACGTGCACGGATATGAAGGGCAGAGGCAATTTCAATAAAGATGGCAATATCTAGTTTGGCGTGACTGGTGATGACAGAAGTTTCGTCCTTTAAAAAATAACTTGGAAAAGTGGCATTGCTAATCATATAGTCTCCACTCTCATGATAGACAATATTTGGATATGGGCAGTGCCATCCATAATTAACTTCTTTCTCACTGAAAATGGAACAAGAGAAGAATCCTCACTGACCATAAACAAGTGAAGAGTATCGCATTGGCTTGCGGCCTGTTCCACAAGATAGAGATGACCTAATGTAAATGGATTCGCATTCATTACTACAGCTGCATTTCCACGATCAGATTTTGCCTCACATTTTTGTGCTTCCAAGTTTTGGAGATATTGAGCAAATCCATTTTTTTGATTTTCCATAAAGACAAGACGATCGTTGACTCGGGCAATCTCATAAAACCCTAGGTCGCCAAAAAATTTTGCTGTGCTGATCTTTGTGTAGAGAAAAAGATGAGAATTTCCTCTCTGAAATTGGATGTCAATTAAGTGGGAGAGAATTTGATTTAATAGCCCTTCACCTTGATGTTTGGAACTGACAGCAAAGCAGCGCAGGGTGTGACCAAAGCAACTTCCTGTGGCGATGACATGGTAATCTTCGTCATACATGACACAGATATAATCTAGGTTCTTGTCTTTTGTAATACCCTCTTCAAATAATAATTCGTCAATCTGAGCAAGCGTTGAAGTATCATTTGGCAGTACATGTGAAATTAAATATTCAGCCATAAAAATCTCCTTAATGCATTAAAAAATAAAGTAGAAAACAGACAGCCAATAAGTCGGCACTTCCTCCGGGGGAAAGATTTTTTTCAATAAATTCTTGATTGAGTTGATGGAGTAGGTCGATGTTGATCTTGTGTTGTAGCCGAATATCGTTTTGATATTCTTTGGCGGTCTTTACATCACTTCTAGCAATCATATTTGTATCGACCATATGCGTCAGGATGGAAAGTAATGTTTTGGCACCGGCAAGGTCAAATCCATCGCCATCATCTAAGGCTTTTTGAGTGTTGGTAGTCCAAAAGTTTTAACAACAGGAAGACCATTGGCAATTTCTCCACGAACTCCGGTAATTCCATATTTAAGATAGAGCCTTTGTCCAACTGTGGTTGCCTTTTGCATAGTTAAATCTCTGTAATCATCTTTGATTAGATTTTTAGTGATTTGAGCACAGCTTTCTAAAATGCTATCGACAGTACTTGTATCTACAGGAAATTGAGTGCCAATGGCAGCACAGAGAATACCAAGAGTAAAGATGGCTCCCTTATGTGTGTTGATTCCGTCAGTGGCCAGAAGCATTTCATTTTCGGCCTGTTTTCCATGAATGCGAAGTTTTGGAAGCAATTCATTCAGTGGATGAGATTTTGGATGAGTTTGTCCCAAACAGACACATTGATAAAAGTAGGGCCAGAGCACGGAGGAGCTATTTAAAAAAGTAAAAAAGTCCATGTCCTTGTGGCTTCCACAATCAAAGCGGTCAACCAAGCCAGGTTTGGGCGATACAGAGACTTCATATAAAAGGGAGCGCAGGGCAAAATTGGAGATGCGTTTAGCCTCTCTTTCTCTTAATATGCGAGAGAGAATATCTGTAGTGTAGGTCTGTAACTCTTCAATACTATGTGTGCGTCTTGAGGAGCATTCCTTGGCAGGTCTTTCACAAATTAGGCAATGTCGTCCTGAAAGTCCAATTTCTTGGCGGTCAATTTTTCGCCCAAATGGATGATTCGTCTCTGGGGGGAGGAGAACATCCATATCATATAGGCGACCAAGTTCATCAAAATCTTCCAATTCACAGGTGAGTGATTTGAGGGCAAAAGCGTCAAAATCAATGACAAAATAACCTTCATTCCCAGTGGGATCTTGTAAAATTTCCTCAAATAAAATCTTGGCATGGTTTTTTTTGAGTTGAAGTTTCATATCCTCTACACCAGTCAAAAAACCACGCAAAATTAAATCAGAGTTTTTAATTGGTCCTGCAATATTCATGGTAAGCACAACAATGGCTTTTGATATTGATGAAGTAATTCTAACTGATGATGAGCACGCCTTTCTCTGGCATCGAGCATCTGAGGTAGTGAGATTTCTATTGTTTCCAAAGGAGTCCTCCTGTATTTACAAATTTGTCACATGAGTAAAAGTGTAGCACCAAAAAGAAGTTAATGTCAAGAAAAGGAAATGCACACTTTTTTGATATCTTTTTTGATAGGCTTATGGTAAGATTTTATGGATAGGATTTCGCATAGGAGGAAGCACAATATGTCAGAAAAGGATAAGCAACACACGGGAGAAGTTTATTTTCCAGGTGACCCTGAGATTTTGAAAGAGCAAGTGCAATACCAAGAAAAGTTATATGATTACAATCAAACTCGTCCAAGTGAGCGGGAGAAGAGGACGAATTTGCTCAAGGAAATGTTTGCAGAGATTGGAGAAAATTGCTATATTGAACCGCCATTTCACGCCAATTTTGGTGGTCATCACTGCCATTTTGGTAAAAATATCTATGTCAATTACAATTTGACAGCAGTAGATGACACTCATATCTATGTGGGAGATAACACAATGATTGCACCCAATGTGATTTTGGCATCAGCAGCACATCCGTTGGATCCAGAGGAAAGAAGAAAAGGTTATCAATACAATAAGCCTGTGCACATTGGAAAAATTGTTGGCTGGGGGCCGGTGTCATTGTCGTACCAGGGGTGAGCATCGGAGACGACACTGTGATTGGAGCAGGTAGTGTGGTCACAAAGGATATTCCATCCGGTGTGGTTGCGGTTGGAAATCCGTGCAGAGTCATCAAAGAGATCAAAAGAGAAGAAAAGAATGGATAAGAAAGAATTAACTTTAGAAGTGATTTCTCGCCTAGCCAAGGAATATCCCGATGCAGATTGTACATTGGAATATGAAAATGGATGGCAACTTTTAATTAGTGTTCGTCTTGCAGCACAGTGTACGGACAAGCGGGTGGATGAAATCACTCCCAAATTATATGAAAAGTTTCCGACAGTAGCGGATTTAGCAAGGGCAGATGTCAGTGAGATTGAGGCCATTGTTCGCCCATGTGGGCTGGGGAATGTCAAGGCGAGGGATATCTCAAAGTGTATGAAAGTATTACATGAAAAGTACAATGATGAAATTCCTAGGACATTTAAGGAACTCTTAGCCCTTCCAGGTGTGGGAAGAAAGAGTGCCAATCTCGTGATGGGTGATGTCTTTGGTGAGCCAGCTATCGTCACGGACACTCATTGTATTCGCATTTGTAATTTGCTTGGGATTGTGGATGGAATTAAAGAGCCAGCAAAAGTGGAAAGAGAATTGTGGAAATTGGTACCACCAAATGAGGGCAGTAGTTTTTGTCATCGGTTGGTTTTTCATGGTCGAGCAGTGTGTATTGCGAGGAGACCAAAGTGCAATCAATGTTGTCTCAATGATATTTGTGCTCATGCAAGGAGTTTAGAATAAAATGTAACGCCTTTTTCTGCTAAGAAGTGGAAAAAGGCGTTGATTTATTTTTGTGGGCAGGTAATCTTTGCAATATCTTCGATCGTGTGATGCAAAAAGTTGACTAGCTCGCTGTCATAGGCACGGTAGTACATCTCCTTGCCATTTCGTTTTGAGCAGATGAGATTGGCCGTCTTTAGTAGACGCAAGTGGTGGGAAACGGCGGGGCTACTCATTTGAGTCATTTCAGCCAGCTCCATGACGCAGACCTCATGGTGGCAGAGAATCCAAAATATGCGAAGGCGAACGGGATCACCAAGATGTTTCATGGCCATTGCCACAGTTTGCATTTCCTCGACACTAGGAATATGTTCCATAAATTCCCCTCTCTTTCATTTTTATTGAAATGATTTGGAATTATATTGTAGCAATTCTTTTTTGAGTATACAAGTTTAAAATGATTGACATAGAATAGATTTGGTGGTAAAGTACAATATATAATTAAAAGATTGCTTAATTGTTAAAGAAAAGAGGAAAAAAGATGAACAAAAAACAAAAGAAAAATCTCATTCGCATTTTGATTTCAGCGATATTGATGATCATTTTGCACTTTTTGCCAGTGCATGGATTATTGCGATTTTTCCTTTATCTTGTACCTTATGTCATTGTGGGATATGATGTTGTCCTGCGTGCAATAAAAGGGATTCGAAATTTTCAGCCACTTGATGAAAACTTATTGATGACTTTGGCAACTGTTGGTGCAATGGTTCTTGCAGTCGTTCAAGATGGCGATTATACGGAAGCCATTGCGGTTATGCTATTTATCAAATTGGCGAATGGTTCCAAAGTTATGCTGTGGGGAAGAGTCGAAAGAGCATCAGTGCCTTGATGGATATTCGACCAGAGTACGCCAATATTGAAGATGGCAAGGGAGGATACACAAAAGTGGATCCCGATGAAGTCGAAGTTGGAAGTGTGATTGTAGTTAGAGCGGGAGAGAAAATTCCAATTGACGGTGTGGTAATTGAAGGAGCATCGAGTCTTGATACTGCGGCATTGACAGGGGAGTCGATGCCAAGGGATGTTTCCAAGGGAAGTGAAGTAATTTCTGGTTGCATCAATCAAAGTGGTCTATTAAAAATTTGTACGACCAAGGAGTTTGATGAGTCGACAGCGTCAAAAATTTTGGAAATGATTGAGGATGCAAGTTCAAGAAAATCAAAGTCCGAAGATTTTATTGGAAAGTTTGCAAGAGTCTATACACCAGCAGTGGTGATTTCAGCAGTACTACTTGCCATTCTTCCTCCAATCGTATTGTTGGTGATGGGGCGAGACAGCCATGTGTTTGATTGGATTTATCGAGCATTGACCTTCCTTGTCATTAGTTGTCCATGTGCTCTTGTGGTGAGCATTCCTCTTTCCTTTTTTTTGCAGGAATTGGTGGGGCATCCAGCGTGGGTGTATTAATTAAGGGATCAAATTATTTGGAGGCCCTATCTAAGGTAAGTACCTTGGTCTTTGATAAGACAGGAACATTGACGAAGGGACAATTTGATGTCAGTGCAGTGCATACTACAGATATTCAGAGGGAAGAGTTATTACATTTAGCAGCTCATGCAGAGGAAAATTCGACGCATCCCATTGCAGCGTCTCTGCGAAAAGCTTACCAATATACGAAGAATGATCATTGTGATGTAGAAGATGTAACAGAGCTTGCGGGTCGAGGTGTTCAGGCAAAAATTAATGGCCATGTAATATGTGTGGGCAATGAAAAGTTGATGGAAGAAGTGGGGGCAAAGTGGCACCCATGTCATAAGACAGGAACGATTATCCATATATCAAGAGATGGAGAGTATATGGGGCATATTGTGGTTTCCGATGTGATCAAACCCCATTCTAAGGAGGCTTTGCAGAATCTAAAGTCGATGGGAATGAAAAACTTGTGATGTTGACTGGAGATCAGGAGGATGTGGCCAAAGAGGTGGCAAGTCAGTTGCCGCTCGATGAATACTATGCGAAACTTCTTCCTGGAGATAAGGTCGATCAGGTGGAGAAGTTATTAAAGGATCCAAATCGTCATGGATTACTTGCCTTTGTTGGGGATGGAATTAATGATGCACCCGTTCTTTCTAGGGCCGATGTGGGCATTGCGATGGGAGCACTTGGCTCAGATGCAGCCATTGAAGCTGCCGATGTAGTGTTGATGGATGATGACCCAGCAAAGATTGCCGTTGCCATTCGCATTGCAAAAAAATGTATGCGGATTGTCTATGAGAATCTATATTTTGCCATTGGCATTAAATTGATTTGCTTGCTTCTTGGTGCGATTGGCATTGCCAATATGTGGTTGGCCGTGTTTGCTGATGTCGGTGTGATGGTTCTGGCCGTGCTCAATGCCATTCGCTGTCTATTGGTAAAGAAATCATAGAATCAGTGGCATAAAAAAGAGCTTCTAAGCAATTAAGTTTAGAAGCTCTTTTTTGTTTTATAATTCGCAAGTTCCTACCGTTCTTGGGAATGGAAGAACATCTCGAATATTTCCCATTCCAGTAATATACATTACACAGCGTTCAAAGCCAAGACCAAATCCAGCGTGACGAGCAGAACCATATTTTCTCAGGTCGAGATAAAAATCATAGTCCTTTTCATCCATTCCAAGCTCGTTGATTCTTCTCATCAATTTGTCGTAGTCATCTTCACGCTGACTTCCACCAATAATTTCACCAATGCCTGGAACAAGGCAATCCATAGCAGCCACGGTCTTGCCATCTTCGTTGAGTTTCATATAGAAGGCCTTGATGTCCTTTGGATAATCTGTGACAAAGATAGGCTTCTTGTAAATTTCCTCTGTGAGGTAGCGCTCGTGCTCTGTCTGAAGATCAGTTCCCCATTCTACTTTGTATTCAAATTTGTCATTGTGTTCCTGTAAAATTTTTACAGCTTCCGTATAGGAGACACGGCCAAAGTCAGAGTTGACCACATGATTTAGGCGATCAAGTAGTCCCTTGTCAACAAATTGATTGAAAAATTCCATTTCTTTAGGTGCGTTTTCGAGGACATAGCGAATGATATATTTGAGCATATTTTCAGCAAGATCCATAGCATCTTCAAGATCAGCAAATACAAATTCTGGTTCAATCATCCAAAATTCTGCGGCGTGACGAGTGGTATTTGAATTCTCAGCACGGAATGTAGGACCAAAGGTATAAATATTTCTAAAGGCCATAGCAAAGGTTTCTCCATTGAGCTGACCACTCACTGTGAGGTTGGTCGGTTTGCCAAAGAAATCTTTTGTGTAGTCAATGTTACCGTTTTCTGTCATTGGTGGATTTTGTGGGTCGATGGTTGTCACTTGGAACATTTCACCAGCGCCCTCTGCATCACTACCTGTGATAATTGGTGTGTGCACATAGACAAAATCTCTCTCCTGAAAGAATTGATGAATGGCATAGGCAATTAAAGAACGCACTCTAAACACAGCCTGGAACATATTGGTTCTAGGACGAAGATGAGTGATTGTACGCAAATATTCAAGTGTGTGGCGCTTCTTTTGAAGAGGATAATCAGGGGAGGAGACACCCTCTACTTGAATATCATTTGCTTGAATTTCAAATGGTTGTTTGGCATTTGGTGTGGCCACAAGTTTTCCTGAAACAATGAGGGCAGCACCGATATTTGTTTTTGCAATTTCAGCAAAATTTTTCATAGCATCGTGGTAGACAACTTGGATTTGTTCAAAATAGGAGCCATCGCTGATGGAAAGAAAGCCAAAAGATTTGGAATCACGGTTTGATCTGACCCATCCTCCAATGGTCACTTCTTGCTCCAAAAAGCTTTCGTGATTTTTATATATCTCTCTGACAGTGGTAAGTTTCATAGTATACAATTCCTTTCTTATACACATTATGGGCTGTATTATATCACAGATACATAGAGAGTGCATCAGTTTTTGAATCTCTTACAGTCATTGTGAGATAAGATCCATTTGTAGCAAAAAAATAGATATAAAAATTGAACAATATTAGTAAAAAAAACAATAAAAAATTGTTAACAATAACATGATATTGTGATATGATATAGCTATAATAAAGCACCAATTATGCAGAACGGAGAGGTGATGGAATGATTAAGAAAGAGATAGTTGCAATGTTGTTGGCTGGAGGACAGGGTAGCCGTCTAGTGTGCTCACACAGAAGATGGCTAAGCCAGCAGTCTCCTTTGGTGGAAAGTACAGTATTATTGATTTTCCACTGACAAATTGTATTAATTCTGCCATAGATACAGTGGGCGTATTAACACAGTACCAACCGTTGAGGTTAAATTCACATATTGGCATTGGAATTCCTTGGGACTTGGATCGAAATATTGGAGGTGTAAGTATTCTTTCCCCTTATGAGGATAAAAGAGGTGGATCTTGGTTTTCGGGAACAGCCAATGCGATCTATCAAAATCTGGAATATATTGAGGCATATAATCCAGACTATGTGTTGATTCTTTCAGGTGATCACATTTATAAGATGGACTATGAAGTTGTTCTTGATTTTCATAAGGCTCATGATGCCGCTATAACCATTGCTGTGATGCCTGTTCCTTGGGAGGAGGCGAAGCGATTTGGTATTGTGGTGACGGATGAAGAACATCGCATCATGGAGTTTGAGGAGAAGCCTGAAAATCCAAAGAGCAATTTGGCATCCATGGGCATTTATATTTTTAGTTGGCCAGTGCTTCGTCAGGCTCTAATTGATTTAAAGGATGAGCCAGGATGTGATTTTGGTATGCATGTGATTCCTTATATCTTTGGCAAGGGAGAAAAGGTGGTTGCCTATTCCTTCCATGACTATTGGAAGGATGTGGGAACATTGCAGTCTTATTGGGAAGCGAATATGGAACTGATTAGTCTTGTTCCAGCATTTAATCTCTATGAAACTTTTTGGCCAGTATATACTTCTAGTGAAACGATTCGCCCACAATATATTGGAGAAAATGCACAAGTTGAGAGAAGTATTATCAGTGAGGGAGCAGAAATCTACGGCAGGATAGAAATTCAGTCATTGGTGTAGGTGTAGTGGTTGAAGAGGGCGCTGTCGTGCGAGACTCTATCATTATGAATGATGTTGTGATTGGGCCGGGTGCTGTACTTGATCACTGTATTGTTGCTGAGAAATGCCATATTGGAGAGAGAACCAATATCGGTGTAGGTGAGTTTGCAGAGAGTAAATATGACAAAAAGGTCTACAACACAGAATTGACTGTGATTGGAGAAAAGAGTGTGATTCCAAGCGGTGTGAGCATTGGAAGAAATGTAGCGATTATGGGTGTGACAGATGAGCATGACTATCCAAATGGCTATCTGGAGAGCGGTGGTTTTGTGATAAAGGCAGGTGAGGAGTAATGGTGAGAAGAACAATTGGAATTATCTTGGCTGGTGGAAACTCAAGGAGAATGGAGGTTTTGTCTGATAAGCGAGCAATCTCTGCAATGCCGATTGCGGGAAGTTATCGAAGCATTGATTTTGCTTTGAGTAATATGAGTAACTCAAGAATTCAAAAGGTTGCAGTGTTTACACAGTATAATTCAAGATCTCTCAATGAGCATCTGAATTCTTCAAAGTGGTGGGATTTTGGACGAAAGCAAGGAGGATTATTTGTCTTTACTCCAACCATTACACCATCAAATGCCGATTGGTATAAGGGAACCATTGACGCATTGTATCAAAACATCACCTACTTAGAGCGCTCCCACGAGGCCTATGTGGTGATTGCAGCTGGTGATGGCGTATATAAATTAGACTACGAAAAAGTGGTTAGCTATCACATCAATGAGATGGCGGATGTCACCGTTGTGTGCAAGAGAATGGATGTAAGCGAAGAAGAGCTCAAGCGATTTGGTGTGGTCAATATCGATGAGACAGGAAGAATTGTCGGTTTCCAAGAAAAGCCAATTAAGCCAAAGTCCAATATTGTCTCCTGTGGCATCTATGTTATTCGAAGAAGATTATTGATTGACTTGTTAAAAAAGAGCGTGATGGAAGGACGAAGGGATTTTGTGGCTGACATTGTGATGAGATATATGGAGGTCAAAAAGATTCAGTCCTATATGCTTGAAGGATATTGGAAAAATATTGCAACCAATCAATCCTACTATGAAGCCAATATGGATTTTTTAAAGAAGGATGTGAGAGACTATTTCCTTAAGAGTGCACCACCAATCTTTTCAAAGTCAGGCGATTTGCCACCAGCAAAGTACAATCCAGGGGCAGCTGTAAAAAATTCCTTAATTTCGAGCGGATGCATTATTGAAGGAACAGTAGAAAATTCTATTATTTTCCAAAAAGTTAATATTGGAAAGGGATGTGTCATTCGAAATTCTATCATTTTAAATGATGTCATCATTGGAGAAAATTGTGTCATTGAGAATTGTATCGTGGAGAGCCGAGATACAATTGGTAGAGATTCTTCGTATATTGGTGAACCAGGTAAGGTTAGGGTAGTGGTGGAAAAGAGTTTACGCTATCCAGAATCAATATAGGATTGAATATAGGGAGGAGGAAGAGTATTGGAAATTACTGATGTCAGAATCCGCAGAATTGACAAGGAAGGAAAGATGAGAGCCGTCGTTTCTATTACCATCGAGGGAGAATTTGTTGTACATGACATCAAGATTATTGAGGGTGAAAAGGGGCTATTTATTGCCATGCCAAGTCGACTTGCATCAGATGGGGAGTATCGAGATATTGCTCATCCAATTAATACAGAAACAAGGGAAAAAATTCAAAAGATTGTATTAGAAAAATATGAGGAGGATCTTTTGGACGAGAGACACTGAGTGGTAGCAATGAGGTAGGCTAAAGAGGAAGACAGAATATGAACATCAGTGACATTGCCCGCTTAGCGGGTGTATCAAAGGCAACGGTATCCAGATACTTAAACGATGGATATGTTAGCTCGGATAAGAGAGAAAACATTAAGAGAATTATTGAGGAAACAGGCTATAAGCCATCGAGTCAGGCTAGGACACTCAGAACAAAGCGAACAGGAATGATTGGGGTAATTATTCCGAAAATCAGTTCTGAATCTGTCAGCAGAATGGTCGAGGGTATTGGCAGTATTTTAAAGAAAAAAGGATTTAAACTACTGCTTGCTGACACTGCGAACAATTCTAAAGAAGAGTTGACTTATTTGAATGCATTGAAAGAGTACAATGTGGACGGAATTATTTTGCTTGGTACGGTGTTGTCAAAGCAGCATAGAATCACCATTGAAGAATCTGAGGTGCCCGTGGTGGTATTAGCACAGCAACTAGAAGGTTCTCCATGTGTATATTATGATGATTTTGATGCGGCAAAATCACTGACGGATTTAATGGTAAAGACAGCAAGAAAAATTGCTTATATTGGAGTGAGCAATAAGGATCGTGCAACGGGAAAAAATCGCTATGATGGGTTTATGACCGCATCAAGAGAGAACAACATCGATACAAATCGGATTATTACAAAGGAAGCAGATTACAGTCTAGAGGCTGGATACGAGCAGGCAGGGAAAATTTTACAGGAAGTTCCAGATGTGGATACCATTGTCTGTGCAACAGATAATATTGCTCTTGGGGCAATTAAAAGAATTAGAGAGCTTGGCATGAATATCCCTCAAGATATTCAGATTGCGGGCATGGGCGATAGCCATATGGGAATGATGAGTACACCAGAGTTAACTTCAATACACTATTACTACAAGACTGGTGGTATGGAGGCGGCGAAACTCTTGCTCAATATGATTTCTGGAGAAGAAATGGTAGTGCGAGAAATTAAGATGAGTTGTAAAGTTGTCGGAAGGCAGACGCATAGAGAGTTGGAACTTAGCTCATAGGGGTGATGAAATTCCCAGATAGGATTGTCTATCTGGGAATTTTAAATTGTGTGGAAGGCTGGCAAACTGCACAATTTAAGAAAAAAAATTTGTATAGTATTGCAATTAGTTTGAAAGTGCAATTGATTGCACAAATAAAGGAATTGGCTTATAATTAACAAGAATTGTTTATATAAAATACTGGAACCGATGCCATATATAAAGGAGACAACATGAGAGAAGAAGTTTTTGATCAGCGCTTGGCGAGATACTATGATGAATTAAAGTGGCTCTATTGCGAGCTCTATAATAATGATACACAGGCCTTTGACTATTTTATGAAAGTATTGAAGGATTATTATATAGAGAGAGAAGATGCATTGAAGGAGTTGGATTTAATCCGAGAGGCTTCACCGGACTGGTTTAAGGGCAATGATATGCTCGGAATGCTCATGTATACGAATTGCTTTGCTAAGAATTTAAAGGGTGTCAAGGAAAATTTGGGATATATCAAGGAATCAGGTGTAAATTATCTTCATTTGATGCCACTTTTGGAGAGTCCAGAGGGAAGATCAGATGGTGGCTATGCGGTATCGGATTTTAGAAAAGTTGATCCAAAGTTGGGTACAATGGAGGATTTGGCTGACTTAGCTAGGGAATGCCATGCCAATAATGTAAGCCTTTGCCTTGACTTTGTAATGAATCACACATCAGAAGATCACGAGTGGGCGAGAAAGGCAAAAGCAGGGGATTATGAGTATCAAAAGAGATACTTCTTTTTTGACAATTGGAATATTCCAAATGCCTTTGAGGAAACCGTTCCACAAGTATTTCCACAGACAGCACCAGGAAACTTTAGTTGGTGCCCAGAGGTTGGAAAGGTTGTGATGACGACATTCTATCCATATCAATGGGATTTAAATTATGCCAATCCAGTAGTATTTAATGATATGATGGCCAATATGCTCAATTTGTGCAACCATGGTGTGGATGTTATTCGACTGGATGCAGTTCCATATATTTGGAAGACATTGGGAACTTCATGTCGAAATCTTCCACAGGTTCATACCCTTGTTCGCATTATGAGAATTGCAACAGAGATTGTTTGTCCAGGAACTCTCCTTCTCGGTGAAGTGGTTATGGAACCAAGCAAGGTTGTTCCATATTTTGGAACCGTAGAAAAGCCAGAATGTAATATGGTTTATAATGTAACGACAATGGCAACAACATGGCATACATTGGCCACACATGATGTGCGATTGATGAAGCATCAGCTCGGACAGGTGTTTTCACTTCCAAAGCAGTATGTCTTCTTAAATTATTTGCGTTGCCACGACGATATTGGTTGGGGACTCGATTACAATTTCCTCAAGCAATTTGGTGTAGATGAGGTGGAGCACAAGAGATTTTTAAATGCTTACTTTAGAGGATATACTGATTATTCAGATGCAAGAGGAGAGCTATATAATGATGACCCTAGACTTGGTGATGCAAGACTTTGTGGAACAACGGCATCTCTTTGTGGAATTGAGGCAGCAGAGTATGAACGGGATGAAGAAAAATTAGACCGTGCTATTCGTCTAGATATTATGTTACATGCCTTCTTGCTCACACAATCGGGTATTCCAGTGCTCTATTCGGGAGATGAAATTGGTCAGCTCAATGATTATAGCTATCACGAGAATCCACTGAAATGGGATGATTCTCGATATTTGCACAGAGGAGATTTCCGTTGGGATGAGGCAAAGAAGAGAAAGCAGACAAAGAGCAGAGAAGGAAGAATTTTTAAGGCCATTCAAAAGCTGGAGAAGTTAAGAAGTAAGCACAGTGTATTTGATGGAGCAGCGGATACTTGGATTGTGGAAACCTATAATGACGCAGTACTTGGCATTGGAAGATATTATAAGGGTGAGAAGTTGATTGCACTCTTTAACTTTAGTCCATTTTATCAAACTGCTTGGATTGATGAGCCAGAAGATTATAAGGATATGTTGACCAATAAAAAGAGAGAAGCTAAGGCAGTTGAAATTCCAAATCATGACTTTGTGTGGTTGGTGACAAAGTTTAAATAGGGGGAATTATGGAAAAGTTAATCTTTTTAGATATTGATGGAACCTTGACACCGGCAGGAACCAATGTCCCGCCAGACAGTGCACTGGAGGCCATTCGCAGGGCACAAAAAAATGGTCATAAGGTATTTCTTTGCACAGGAAGAAATTTAGATATGCTAAAGCCACTTCTTGTCTATGGATTTGATGGTGTTGTAGGCAGTTCTGGTGGTTATGTCACTTATAAGGACAAGGTCATTGTTGATATTCCAATGAGGAAGGAGCAGCTAGATACAGCACTTGAGCTTCTTCATAAAAAAGGTGTGTTTTGTACGATTGAAGGTAAGGATGGCTCTTTCGGCGATGAGGATTTGAAAGAACTTTTGGACGGCACAGAGGGCGGAAATTCGGAGATTGAGCGCTGGAGAAAAGCACTCTCTGAAAATCTTGGCATCAAGCCAATGTCTCAATATGATGGACAGCCAATTTATAAAGTTGTGATTATGGCCAGGCAGGAGCAACAGATTGATGAGTGTAGACAGGCACTGGAAAAGGACTTTCAATTTGTCATTCAAGATGTTCCAGCCCATGGTTGTGTCAATGGCGAATTAGTCAATCGCCAATTTGATAAGGGAAGAGGCATTCAAAAGATTGCAGAGTATTTGAATGTTCCACTTTCTGATACCTTTGGGTTTGGTGATGGAATGAATGATGTAGAGATGCTTGAAACTGTGGGAACAGCAGTGTGTATGGAGAATGGCTCTGAGACATTGAAGACCTATGCCGACTATATTTGTCCGTCAGTGACCGACGATGGAATCTACAAAGCATTTGAAAAAAATTTGGTTTAATTTAAGATATTACTTTCAAGGTATAGAAAGTTATATTAATAAAAAAATTTTTAGAAGGGGTAGAACAATGGCACTGAATTACAGAAAGTGTGCGGAAGAAATTGTTGGTCTTATTGGTGGACGAGACAATGTCGCACAGGCAGCACATTAGTGCAACGAGACTTCGACTCGTTATTAAAGATAACAGCAAAGTCAACAAGGAAGCACTCGATGAAGTGGAAGGGGTGCAGGGAATTTTTGAGTCCAATGGTCAGCTACAGTTGATTATTGGTACAGGTACAGTCAACAAAGTATACGACGAATTCTTGGCTGTGACAGGCATGACAGCAGCAACAAAAGATGATGTAAAGGCGGCGGCAGCGGCAAGTGCACCGTTGTGGCGAAGACTGATTAAGGCATTGGGCGATGTATTTGTTCCAATTTTGCCAGCTATCGTGGCTTCTGGTTTGATGATGGGTCTGGTCGAAGCTCTGGGTAAGATTCCAGGTCTTGGATTTGCAAATACAGATTGGTACCAGTTCCTTGATATGGTTTCTAACACCGCATTTGCATATTTGCCAGTAGTTGTAGCAATTTCAGCAGCGAGAGTATTTGGTGGAAATGTATTCCTTGGTGCCGTTATTGGTCTTTGTATGATTCATACGAACTTGACCAATGGTTGGAATGCAGCAGATGGATATAAGGTTTGGTACTTGTTTGGACATATCAAGATTACATCAACTTATACCTTAGGTCAGATTAACCAATTGGGTTATCAAGGCCATGTTATTCCCGTTATTATTTCTGTTTGGTGTATGTGTCAGATTGAGAAATTCTTGCATAAGCGTGTGCCAGAGATGTTTGACCTCTTTATTACACCACTTTGTACAGTATTAGTAACTACATTGATTACATTTACTGTTGTTGGACCAATTTTTTCAACAGCAGAAACTTACATCCTTGCAGCGGCAAAGATTTTGGTAAGAAATCCAATTGGTGCGATGGCCATGGGTGCACTCTATCCAGTAACGGTAGTTATGGGTCTCCATCATATGTACAATGTTATTGAGGCAGGTATGCTTGCAGTGCCTGGACAATTAAACACTTGGATGCCAGTGGCTTCTGCAGCAAACTTTGCACAGTTTGGTGCCTGCCTTGCAGTTGGTTTAAAGGCTGCAAAGCAAAAGACAAAGGTTGTTGCTGTACCATCTTCTATGTCAGCAGCACTTGGTATTACAGAGCCAGCTATCTTTGGTGTCAATATGCGTTTCTTTAAGCCATTTATTTGTGGTATGGTCGGTGGTGCCATCGGTGCGTTCTTTGCTGCAATTTCAAAGATTGGTGCGACAGCCTATGGTGTTACTGGTCTACCAGGATATTTGACCATCAATAATCCAGCTGTATATACGATTATTCTTGCCATCTCAGGTGGTATCGCTTTTGTTGGTACTTGGATTTTCTGGAAGGAAGATGAGGGAACAGCAAAAAAAGATGCAGAACAAAAGGAAGAGAAGCTTGAAAACTATGTAGGTTCTCCTGTAATTAGCTGTGAAGGTGGAGAGATTCTTGCACCTGTAAAGGGTAAGGTTGTCGCAAAGACAGAGATTCCAGATGATACATTTGCAGCTGGAGTTTTGGGAGAGACTGTAGGTATCTGGCCAGACGAAGGCGTTTTATATGCACCATTTGATGGAGTGATCAGTCTCGTGGCTGATACAAAGCACGCCATTGGATTACAGAGCGATGGTGGTATGGAGGCATTTTTGCATGTCGGTGTAGATACGGTTGCAATGAATGGTGATGGCTTTGATGCCCTTGTGGAGACTGGAGACAAGGTAAAGGCTGGTCAGCCAATTCTTAAGTTCTCAAAGGAAAAGATTAAGGCTGCAAATCATCCAGATGTTGTGGTTGTTATCCTCTCAAATGCCTATAACTATCAGAAAGTAAAAACAAATGTAGAGGCATAGAGATAAAATAGAGGGAGTCTGTGGAAGTCCACAGGCTCTCTTTTTGCTTGAGAAGATGCCTTTATTTTGATATAGTGGGAAGAGATTTTGGAATGGAGAAAGAAAAGATGAAAATAATTGTAGGACTGGGAAATCCAGGAAGAGAGTATGTACATACAAGACATAATGTAGGATTTGAAGCAATCGATGTCATTGCTTCTTTGATGAATGTGGATGTGACAGAGAAAAAGTTTAAGGCGTTTATGGCTAAGGGAATGTATGGTGGTGAAAAGGTAATTTTATTGAAGCCACAGACCTATATGAATTTGAGTGGTGAGAGTGTTCGTCAGGCCATGGATTACTATAAGGTTGGTATTGAAGATGTAGTGGTAATTTTTGATGATGTCAGTCTAGCCTTAGGAAATATTCGCATTAGAAAAAAGGGCAGTGCAGGTGGACATAATGGAATTAAGTCCATTATTGCACAGACTGGTAGTCAGGATTTTCCAAGAATTAAAATTGGAGTGGGTGAAAAACCAAAGGGATGGGATTTAGCTGACTATGTTTTGGGAAGAGTGGGGGAAGATGAGGCCATATTCTTGAATGGGGCGTTGAAGGAGGTTGCTGAGGCAGCAAAAATGATGATGGAAGGCGAGGTTGAAGCAGCAATGAATAGATACAATAAGAAGAAGGAGCTTTGATGAGTATATTTAAAAGTCCCCTCGGGGAATTTATTGATTATCAAGATATTGTAACATCCATAAAGAAGAAGGAAGGTCCCATACAAATTAGTGATATGGCGGATACGCCAAAAGCTCATCTAGTGGCTGAACTTCTAAAGGAAGAAAAGCCGTGGCGTTTGGTGGTGACTTATGATGAGACAAGGGCGAGAGAAATTTATGAGGATTTACTTGTCTTTGGCAAGAATGTGTGGCTCTATCCAGCAAAGGATCTCCTCTTTTTTTCGGCAGATATTCAGGGCAATCTCATCACAAGAGAAAGAGTGAGTGTGTGGCAGCATCTCTTGACAGATGAGAGTGGCATTGTGGTGACCACGGTGGATGGATTGATGGACAAGTTAGAAGGGTATCAAACATTTAGGGAAGAGGTACTCACCATTCGCAGTGATGACAAAATTGATGTGGAACAATTGAGCAAAAAATTGGTCGATCTTGGCTATGAGCGTGTGGCCCAAGTAGAGGCACCGGGACAATTTGGCATTCGAGGAGGCATTGTTGATATTTATTCGATGACTTGGGATGTGCCTGTGCGCATAGAGCTTTGGGATGAAGATATTGACGCAATGAAAACTTTTGATCCTGAGTCCCAGCGCTCACAGGATGCAGTAGAAGAATTGAATATTTATCCAGCGAAGGAAAGAGAGACAGCAGTAGAAGAATCCTTTTTGTGCTATTTTTGCAAGGAAAAGACATTGATTTTTGTCGATGAACCTATGCGTGTGAAAGAAAAGGCAGAAGTTGTTGAGAAGGAATTTCAGGAGGGAATGAGTGGGCGAATTGAGTCGGGGCAGATCAAGAGAGAAGATGTTGTCGATTTGTTTGGAGCAAGGGAGATTTTAGAGATGCTATCTCTACCGATTACGATCTGTATGACAGCATTAGAACATCCAATAAAAGAAATTCCAATAAAGAAAAATTTTATGCTTGCCTCACAAATCGTTCCCTCCTATCACAATGCACTTGATCGAATGATTTCTGATTTGAATAAATATAGAAGAGAAAATTATCGTGTGGTTCTTCTCACACCGTCAAGGACAAGGGCAGAGAGAATTGCTCAGAGCTTGAGAGAATATCAATTTATTGCCAAATCGCCACACAGGACGATGAAGTTGTTGAGTGTGGTGAAATTTTAGTTGCACATGGAAATTTGCACAAAGGTTTTGCTTATTTGCAATGTAAATTTGTGGTTTTATCGGAAAGCGATCTCTTTGGGGGGCAAAAGAGAAAGAGGGGAAAGCAAAAGACAGGGCATCAAGGAAGTAAAATTAGTTCTTTGAGCGAATTGTCGATTGGTGACTATGTGGTGCACGAAGATCATGGGCTTGGTATTTACAGAGGAATTGAAAAGATTGAAAGAGACCACATTATTCGGGATTATATTAAAATTGAGTATGCGGGTAAAGATAGTTGTTATATTCCAGCGACGAAACTTGATCTCATCCAAAAGTTTGCAGGGGCTCAGGCCAAAGTGCCAAAGCTTAACAAACTCGGTGGAGGAGAATGGGAAAAGACAAAGAAGAGAGTAAAGGCAGCGGTAGAAAATATTGCCAAGGAGCTGGTGATGCTCTATGCAGCCAGAGAATCGGGGCGTGGACATCTTTATGCCAAGGATAGCCAGTGGCAGAAGGAATTTGAGGAGATGTTTCCCTTTGAAGAGACGACGGATCAAAAAAATGCCATTGCCGATATAAAAAACGATATGGAAGTGGGAAAGATTATGGACCGCCTGGTGTGTGGTGATGTTGGCTATGGAAAGACAGAGGTAGCTCTTCGAGCTGCATTTAAGGCAATACAGGAAGGAAAGCAGGTCATCTATCTTGTGCCGACAACCATTCTTGCCCAACAGCACTACCATACCTTTGTGCAAAGAATGAAGGAATTTCCTGTGCGAGTTGATTTACTTTGTCGCTTCAATACAGCCACGGAACAAAAAAAGACCATTCAAGACTTTAAAGATGGATGGGTGGACATTATTGTGGGAACACATAAGGTGCTCTCCAAGGCTTTAGTGGCAAAAGATTTGGGATTGATTATTATTGATGAGGAGCAGCGCTTTGGTGTAAAGCACAAGGAAAAGCTAAAACAACTGAGAGAAAATGTCAATGTGTTGACTTTGACAGCTACACCAATTCCAAGGACACTACATATGAGTTTGGTGGGAATTCGAGATTTAAGTGTCCTAGAAGAGCCCCCAATTGATCGTCAGCCGATTCAGACCTATGTCATGGAACAACATGATGAAATTATTAAGGAAGCAATTCGTAGAGAGTTGGCAAGGCGAGGACAGGTCTATTATGTATACAATCGAGTGAATAATATTGCAGAAGTCAGTGCACATGTTCAAAGCCTTGTTCCTGATGCGACCGTTGCCTATGCTCATGGTCAGATGGCTGAGCGAGAACTTGAAAAAATTATGCTCGAGTTTATCAATGGGGAGATTGATGTCCTTGTTTCAACTACCATTATTGAGACAGGTTTGGACATTCCTAATGCCAATACAATGATTATTCAAGATGCAGATCATTTAGGACTTTCTCAGCTTTATCAATTGCGCGGGCGAGTGGGAAGAAGCAGTAGAACTTCTTATGCGTTTTTATTGTATCGCAGGGGAAAACTCCTCAATGCAGAGGCACAAAAGAGACTAAAGGCAATTCGAGAGTTTACAGAGCTTGGCAGTGGCATAAAGATTGCGATGAGGGATTTGGAGATTCGAGGAGCTGGAAATGTGCTGGGAGCAGAGCAACATGGACATATGCAGGCTGTGGGTTATGAACTGTATTGTAAGTTGCTCGGCGTTGCTGTGCGTGCACTCAAGGGAGAAGAAGTAGAAAAAGAGGAATTTGAGACAAGCGTCGATGTGGATATTAGTGCCTATATTCCATCATCTTATATTAAAAATGAAGAACAAATTAGATGTATATAAGCGCATTGCCTCAATTGAGACTTTGGATGACTATCTGGATATGCAAGATGAATTGCTTGATCGATTTGGAGAAATGAATAGTGCAGTGGACAACTTACTTACGGTAGCGAGGGTAAAAAGCTTGGCTCATAATGTTTACATTACAGAAATTAAAATTGAGAAGCAGGAGGTACATATGCAATTTTACCCAAAAGCAAAAGTAAATCTGGAAAAACTTCCAGAACTTTTAGAAGCATTTTCTCCAGAATTGTCGATTCGTCATGGCGAAGAGGTAGAACTGATTTATCGGCAGAGAAAGAAACAAACAGATTGTACAAATAGCCTAGAAAAGACATTAGAGATTGTAGAGAGGATGAATACGCTACTGTTAAAAGTGCAAAATAGCTTGACAAAGGAGAGCAAAAAAGATATAAATTAGTTTGACACTAGACATTCTTAGGAGGATTTTAAAAGATGAATAAAGCAGAATTGATTACAGCAATTGCTGATAAGGCTGGAATTACAAAGAAGGATGCTGAGGCAGCATTGAAGGCATTTACAGACACCGTTGCAGAGCAACTTCAGAAAAAAGAAAAAGTTCAACTTGTTGGATTTGGAACATTTGAGGTATCAGAAAGATCTGAGAGAGAAGGAAAGAATCCAAGAACAAAGGAGACAATGATTATTCCAGCAAGTACAGCTCCAAAGTTTAAAGCGGGTAAGGCATTAAAGGATATCGTAAATCAATAGGAATGAGAATAGACAAATTTTTAAAAGTTTCCCGTCTGATTAAGCGCAGAACAGTGGCCAATGAGGCCTGTGATGCAGGAAGAGTTTTAGTCAACGGCAATGCTGTGAAGGCATCCTATACGGTGAAGGTGGGAGATGTGATCGAAATTCTTTTTGGTGGAAAGTCAGTAAAAGTTGAGGTACTCGCATTGGCAGATACAACCAAAAAAGACGAAGCAAAAGAGTTGTTTAAGTATCTCTAATACAAAAAATGCCGTAAAGTAAGTTAAATATTTACTTTGCGGTATTTTTGTTTGTGAACTTTACCTATTTTGCAACTCTTTCCGCTTATTTATTGAAATTGAAGTGTAAATGCTATAGAATATAGGTAGTTATAAGTTAGAGTTTCGTGAGGTGCGTTATGGGGGTTGCGAAAAAGAAGAAGAACCACAGGATAGTCGGTGAATGGTCGGTAGTCATACTGATCGCTTTTATCGCAAGTGTTGCCATTCTCTTTAGCTTGGGAAATAGAGGATTGCATCAGCGCCTCGAAGAAAATAAAGCAAGGTTGCAATTGATCGCAGAGAATACGGCAAAGGAGAAGGTTCGAAGTGAGGCACTCAAGAAAAGGAAGAGCGCTATCAGTCGGATGAGTATATTGAGGAGATTGCCAGAGAAAAACTTGGTCTTGTATATCCGGATGAGATTATATTGAAACCGGGAAATTAAAATTGTCCTCCGAAACCGATTTGTAGTCAGGTTCGGGGGATTTTTAGTATGGATATGGTAGAAAAGACAGAGAAAATGATCAAGGAACATAACCTCTTGCACCGGGGACAGCTCTGCATTGTGGGAGTGAGTGGCGGTGCAGATTCTATGGCATTATTGCATATTCTTTGCAATTTGCGACAGGGGATGGGGTTTGAAGTACTGGCAGTTCATGTACATCATGGATTGCGCAAAAATGAGGCAGATCGAGATGCAGTATTTGTTGAAAATATCTGCAAAGAGAAGGATATACCCTTTGTTCTTTGCCATGTTGATGTCCAATCCTATGTACTTGAGCACAAGGTTTCGACAGAGGAAGGGGCAAGAATCCTCCGCTATCGAGCTTTTGCAGAGGTCGCAGGGCGATATGCAGCTAAAAGAAAGGTGTGTATTGCTGTAGCACATCATTGTAATGATCAAGCAGAAACTTTACTGATGAATCTTTGCAGGGGCAGTGGCCTGCGTGGGCTTACGGGTATGCACTTGCAGAGAGGAAATATTATTCGTCCACTACTATTTTTTTGCAGAAGAGAGATTGAAGAATATCTAAAAGCACGTCAAATTTCGTATATTACCGATAGTACCAATGCTTCTTTAGACTACACAAGAAACCGAGTGCGAAGAAGTATCTTGCCAATGCTCGAGGCAGAAGTTAACATTGCAAGCATCAAGCATATTTCGGCAGCCGCAGGGCAGCTGGGAGAAGTTTTTGATTATATTCAAGTGCAGGCGAGAAAACATTATGAACAAGTTGTGGTTCGAGAGGACAAAAAAGTAGGTTTGTCCTGCGAAAAAGTGAAGGAGCTTCCTTTATTTTTGCAAGGTGAAGTCATTCGTCTTTTATTGGAAGAGGCGATGGACGGATTGCGGGATATCTCCAGTATACATATTGAAGGATTAAAAGAGATGTTTTCTAAGGAGACAGGGAGCCATATGGATTTACCACAGGGTTACTTTGCACACAGGGATTACTGCAAGCTTTGGATTATCCACAAATCCCAAAAAATTAGCAAAGAGAAAGAGAATGGCAGATTTGAGTGTCGAAGATTTTTATATACCCAAAATATGGAAATACCGACACAAGAAGATGTCAAATGGTTTGATGAGGAGGCCTTTGAGGGAGAAGTCTGCTTCCGAACAAGAAAAACTGGAGATTACATCGAAATTGCAGGTGGGAAGCACAAGAGTATCAAGGCCTTGATGATTGATGAAAAGATACCTGCATTAATAAGAGATAAAATTTTATTAGTTGCTGACGGCAGTCACATTGTGTGGGTTGTTGGCTATCGAATTTCACAGGCATATAAGATAAAATCTTCCACAACTTATGTGCGGGAGATAAAATATATTAAAGGAGATACAAAAGATGTCGTATACCATTAGGGAAATGATTTCGGAAAAAGAAGTAGATGAAAGAATTGGTGAGATTGCGGAAGCCATTAATAGAGACTATGCAGGCAGAGAGATTAGTCTAGTTTGTGTCTTAAAAGGCGGAGTGATGTTTATGTGTGAACTAGCCAAAAGGATTACTGTGCCAGTGACATTGGATTTTATGAGTGTGTCTAGTTATGGTTCGGGCACAGAGTCAAGTGGAGTGGTCAAGATTATTAAGGATCTGGATGAGACCGTGGAGGGGGAGAGAGGTCCTTGTTGTGGAGGATATCATAGATTCGGGAAGAACACTTTCTTATCTTTTAAATATGTTGAGAGGAAGAGGTGCGAAGAGTGTAAGGCTTTGTACGCTCTTGGAAAGAAATGACCGCAGAGTAGTAGAGAATATTCAAGTTGATTACTCTGGATTTAAAATTCCGAAAGCGTTTGTTGTAGGCTATGGATTGGATTACAATCAAAAATACAGAAATCTCCCATATATTGGTGAGGTTGTATTTGATCAATAAGGGGGGTAGAGCTTGAAAAAAGAAAGAAGACAACTAAGGGGAATTTCTGTATTGATTATTATTTTGCTTGCGGCATGGTTACTCTTTAGCTTGGGCAATCATATCAGTGAGGAAAAATTGAGTCATCAGGCATTTTTACAGGAAATCCAATCAAAAAAGATTGAGAGTGTCATTGTGGAACAAAACCCACAGACACCAAGTGGTGCAGTGGTTCTAAAGTACAGTGACAGTGGTCTGCTCAAGTCCAAATATTATGTATCTGATGTCAATCAGGCAGTTAAGGAATTGCAGGACAATCACATTGACTACACAATGAACAATGTTCCACAGCAGAGCATTTTTGTGACCAGTGTCCTTCCGATATTAATATCTGCAGGGACAATTATTGTATGTATGCTGATGATTCAGGGACGCATGGGTGGTGCTGCAGGTGGAGCAGGACGAATGAATGATTTTGGAAAACATCGTGCAAAGCGCAGCCAAGATACTAAGGTGACTTTTGCAGATGTCGCTGGATTAAAGGAGGAGAAAGAAGACCTAGAAGAGGTAGTTGACTTTTTAAAGGATCCGTCAAAGTACACGGCACTTGGAGCAAGGATTCCAAAGGGAATTCTTCTTGTGGGACCCCCAGGAACAGGTAAGACACTACTAGCCAAAGCAGTGGCTGGAGAGGCAGGAGTTCCGTTTTTCTCCATTTCAGGTTCTGACTTTGTGGAGATGTTTGTTGGTGTGGGTGCTTCTCGTGTTCGAGATTTATTTCAGGAGGCAAAACAAAATGCTCCATGTATTATTTTTATTGATGAGATTGATGCCGTGGCCAGACAAAGAGGCTCAGGGCTTGGTGGAAGTCATGATGAGAGGGAACAGACACTCAATCAAATGCTGGTAGAAATGGATGGATTTGGTGTCAATGAAGGGATTATTGTCCTTGCGGCAACAAATCGTGTGGATATTTTAGATCCTGCAATTCTTCGACCAGGACGATTTGATCGAAAAGTGGGCGTTGGGCGTCCAGACATTGGCGGAAGAGAAGAGATTTTAAGGGTACATAGCAAGAGCAAGCCTGTGGGCAATGATGTGGATTTGCACAAGGTAGCACGTTCTACCGTTGGGTTTGTGGGAGCAGATTTAGAGAACTTGATGAATGAAGCTGCGATTTTGGCAGCAAAGCAAAGGCGTAAGTTTATTACACAGGCCGATATTGACCAGGCATTTATTAAGGTCGGCATCGGTGCAGAAAAAAAGAGCAAGATTATCTCGGAGAAGGATAGAAGGATTACGGCATATCATGAAACAGGACATGCTATTTTATTTAGGGAGTTAAAAGATTGTGGAGTGGTTCACACCATTTCCATTATCCCTACAGGGTTGGGAGCAGCAGGTTATACCATGCCACTTCCTGGAGATGATCAGCTATTTAATACGAGAAATCAAATGTTGCACGAAATTATGGTCTCCTTGGGCGGTCGCATTGCCGAAGAATTAGTCTTTGATGATGTGACAACGGGGGCAAGCCAAGATATTAAGCAGGCGACAAAACTCGCAAGAGATATGGTGAGAGTCTATGGCTTTAGCAAAAAACTTGGCATGGTCAATTATGACAGCGATGGAGACGATGTGCTCATCAATAGAGATTTTGGACATACAAAGTCCTATGGGGAGCAGACAGCGGCATTGATTGACGCAGAGGTGAAGGGGATTATTGACGATTGCTATCAAAAGGCAAGACAGATTATTGAATCCCATCGAGATGTGTTGGAAAAATGCAGTGCGTTGTTATTGGAACGAGAAAAAATTGGATTTGACGAATTTGAGGCGTTATTTTAGATGATTAGAGAAGGCATTTTTTCAGATGAAACAGAAGATTATGTTTTTCCAGCAGAACCAGAGGCCGGAGAACGAATGAGGATAAGACTGCGTGTAGCAGGAAAAGACGCAGAGATTGTAGAACTTGTGGACATAGAGAGTGGCAAACACCACAGCATGGAGAAGGTGAGCGAGAATGATGACTTTGTGTTCTATGAGGCTAAGCTTGTGATGCCAGAGAAGTTTTTTCGCTATTATTTTGAAATTCATGTGGCGGGACAGATACTTTATTATACAGAGGCTGGCATCAATGAGCAGTTGATTATTGAAGGTGCCTTTGTATTGTGGCTGGCTTTCATACGCCGGAATGGGCAAAGGGTGCATTGATGTATCAGATCTTTGTCGATCGCTTTCACCGAGGAGATGCGAACAATGATGTACTTGATGATGAGTACATTTATCTTGGTATTCCGACGAGACATATTGTGGACTGGGGTGAGTATCCATCGACATTCGATGTGGGATATTTTTATGGCGGAGATTTACAGGGAGTTTGGGATAAGTTAGATTATTTACAAGATCTTGGAGTGGAGGTTATCTACTTTAATCCTCTCTTTGTTTCTCCTTCAAATCACAAGTACGATACACAGGACTATTGGCATATCGATCCACACTATGGAAAAATTGTTGAGGATGGTGGAGAACTCTTAGAAGTAGATGCACAGACCAATGAGCATGCGACAAAATATATGATACGAACAGCAAACCCAAAGAATTTGGAAGCAAGTGATGCATTATTTGCAGAATTTATGCAGCAAATTCATAAGAGGGGGATGCGAGTTATTATTGATGGCGTGTTCAATCACTGTGGTTCATTCAATAAGTGGATGGACAGAGAAAAGATTTACCAAAAATTTGCTGGCTATCCACCAGGGGCATATACAGCACAGAATAGCCCATATCACAACTATTTTGAATTTTTTGATCAGAAAAAGACCGCATGGCCAGATAATAAGAGCTATGATGGATGGTGGGGAAACAGTACTTTGCCAAAATTGTATTATGAAAACAGTGAAAAGTTAGTTGAGGAAATTATGGGCGTGGCTGTCAAGTGGGTGAGCGAACCATATTGTGTCGATGGCTGGAGATTGGATGTGGCAGCGGATCTTGGACATTCAAGGGAGCTAAACCATGTCTTTTGGAGAAAGTTTCGACAGGTAGTCAAAGAAGCGAATCCAGAAGCATTAATTCTTGCTGAGCACTACGGTGATCCGTCCGGTTGGCTGGATGGAAGGCAGTGGGACAGCGTGATGAATTATGATGCCTTTATGGAGCCTGTGAGTTGGTTTTTGACAGGGATGGAGAAGCATTCTGATCAAAGAAAGGAAGAGCTACTGGGCAATGGGCGAGTATTTTTTGATATGCTCAACTATGCAAAGGCAAAGATGCCAATGCCAGCCTATATGACAGCGATGAATGAATTATCCAATCATGATCATTCTCGATTTTTGACAAGAACCAACCATGTCATTGGAAGATTGCATCAAAATGGATCCAGGGCAGCAGAATTAGGTGTGGATCTGTCTGTATTGCGTCAGGGCGTGGTGATGCAGATGACATTGCAGGGAGCACCGACCATTTATTATGGCGATGAGGCCGGAGTATGTGGATGGACAGATCCAGATAATAGAAGAACCTATCCTTGGGGCAAGGAAGATTTGGGCTTGATTGACTTTCATCGCTATATCAATCGCATTCACACCAATAGCACGGCATTAAAACGTGGCTCACTGATTCCTCTTGTGGCAGAAAAGGATTTGATTGCCTATGCAAGAAGTTATCAGAGAGAGTATATATTGGTTGTGATTTATACTGGCGAGTTAGAAACAGAGTTTGAAATTCCTGCTTGGATTGGTGGATTTAAAAGAAATCAAAAAGTTAAGCGGGTAATATTGAGTGATCGATTTGGTTACAATGTCGGGGCATTGGAGACAGAGATTTGTGATGGTATTTTGCGTGTGCGTTGCAAGGCAAAGTCAGCTATGGTCTATCAATAGTACAAAAAGTTTAGAGAGGATATCGCTTAGATGCGATATCCTCCCTAAACTTTTTTTATTTTTGTAATGTTCTTGGCATATGTTTTTCCATGAGAGAGAGCATTTCCTCATCTGGTGTGAGAAAAAGGAGAGTCTTTACTCCATTTAAGTGAAGGACAAAGACATAGGCCTTACTTTCGTCCTCGCCCATATAATTGCGACATTTATATTCTCTGTAGTGATTGATATCGAGGCGAGACTTTGGAAAGGCTTTTTCGGCCTCTCTTAGGTCAATCGTCAAAATATGTTTTCTTGATGATTTACTAAAAATGACATCGATATTGAGCTCACTATTTAGGAGAGCATATTCATATTCTACAGAGAGCCTAGGAATGACATAGTAAAAAGACAATCCTGCCAGTGGAATTACGATGAAAAATGCAAGTGGCACTCTAAGTAAAGAAAGCAATACTAAGACAACAAGAAAGACATAGATGACAATGCGAAGTACCATTGCCAGTGCTCCTGTGGAGCGTGATACAATTTGCTCGTAGAATGTATCATTCATAAAGGTTTTCCTCCTCTTTGTAATTGAGATAATTTTTAATCATCAATGCGATTTGGTAATTCATTGCACCACGAAAATCCTTAATTGGTAAATTACAACTCTTTTCAATTTGCTCTAGTCGATAAATTAATGTGTTTCGGTGCATATGTAACTGGCGTGCTGTTTCTGCAATATTGAGATTATTCTCGAAAAAGGTATTGATCATCGATTGCACATCAGCATCATCCAGTATTCTAGCATCATCAAGAAATTGTTCCGTCAAGAAGTGCTCACAAAGTTGTGGTGGGAGGGAATAGATGAGCTTTCCCAGCCCCAATTTTTCGCTGCAGATAATGGAATTTTCTGCATAGAAGATTTGGCGTATACAGAGGGCCATTTGACATTGTTGATAAATAAAAGAAAGTAAAAATAAAGAATCAAATGTCAAGCTGTAGGCCACATTGACAGCGAGCATTGCCTCTGTATTGATGGCATCAACAATAAGATGTGCTTGGTGATCTAAGATTTCTGCATCTGTATTTTCTTCGACATCACAGATGAGAGCAATCAAACTTTCATCCATGGCAATCAACTTTTGATGTGGAAAGAGATTGCGAAGGAGCTTCAAGGTAGAAATATCTGTCTGTGAGCGAAGTTGAATCAAAAATAGAGCACGACTCTGGGTGGATTTCATATGTAAAGTTTTGGCAACCTCTAATATTTGTTCATTGGGAATTTGACCGATGAGCATTTGATAGAGAAGATGGTGGGGAGAAAATTTTTCCCTATAAGCATCCGAGACTTTTTCGATTTTTTGAATGAGCGCAGTGCAGTTGTTTGGGTCAATTTGAGAGATGTCGAGAGACAGACCAGTCAATTTGGTAAAATGATGTAATGCATTTTGTAATGTCTCCTGCATAGTAATCCCTCCTATTGATTTACAAAAAAATACCACCACCAATCCAGACTGCTCGCAAACTTTCCAAGCACTGGAGAGGTGGTGGAACATCTCATCCTATTCTACTCGACATTGTAAACTTCGTCAATGGGCGGATTAGTTGACAATGGCCTTTTCTGTTTCTTTGTCAAAGATATGTACCTTGTCCATATCAAGAGCAAAGACACCCTCATCACCGGTTCTTAAAGTTGTTCTAGGGTTTACTCTTGCAGTCATTTGAGCACCATCGACATCAAAGTAGAGGAATACTTCTGCACCGAGAAGCTCGTATACCTTGATCTTTGATTTGATGACACTATCTGGTGAACTGTTGATAAATACCTCAGAATCGTGAATATCTTCTGGACGAACGCCGAGAACAACCGTCTTTTTGTTGTAACCAGCGGCAATCAAGGTCTTCGCCTTTGCTACAGGAAGCTTTTAAGCGATATGTACCTGTGAGAAGGTAGACATCCTCTCCAGATACTTCGACAATGGCATCAATGAAGTTCATCTGTGGGGAACCGATAAATCCAGCGACGAATTGATTACATGGTTTATTGTAGAGGTTTTTGAGGTGTATCCACTTGCTGAACGACACCGTCTTTCATAACAACAATTCGAGTTCCCAAAGTCATAGCCTCGGTCTGATCATGAGTAACATAGATAATGGTTGCGCCAAGTCTCTCATGTAATTTAGAGATCTCAATACGCATCTGAACTCTCAACTTTGCATCGAGGTTTGAAAGTGGCTCATCCATCAAGAATACCTTAGGACTTCTCACAATAGCACGTCCCATAGCTACACGCTGTCTCTGACCACCGGAAAGAGCCTTTGGCTTGCGATCAAGCAACTTCTCAAGGTCAAGAATCTTTGCAGCATTCTTTACAGCGGCATCGATTTGATCCTTTGGCACTTTGCGAAGCTTTAGAGCAAATGCCATGTTGTCGTATACACTCATATGTGGATAGAGAGCATAGTTTTGGAATACCATCGCAATATCCCTGTCTTTTGGTTCAACATCATTGACAACTCGACCGTCAATAGAAAGTGTACCATCACTGATGTCCTCAAGTCCAGCGATCATACGCAAAGTGGTGGACTTACCACAACCAGATGGACCAACAAAGATAATAAATTCCTTATCTGCAATCTCCAAATTAAAGTCTTTTACTGCATGATAGCCATTAGGGTATTTCTTTTGAATTCCCTTTAAAGATAAACTAGCCATAATATACCTCCGAAATATTGTATGCTTTTATTATAGTGAACAATAAAAAAATAGCAATGCCATCAGTAACCAAAAAAAATAAATAAAAGTTGTCATAATAACGAAAAGAATATTATAATGGAAATGTGGAGGGAAGGTATGCTAGAATTGATAATGAATAAGTACGAAGAAATTCTCATTGGCACGATGGAGCAGGCGGAATCGACGAATTCAAGACGGCAGGGAAGTATGCGAGCTAGGACAAGGGAGAGAGCACAGAGAGGGGATTTTCTTTGGCGGCTGCGCAATGAGGAATTGGCTAAAAAAGAAAAATTTTACACAGGATTATTTGTCTTTATCCTCTTTGCTCTATTGCTTTTTGTGTTGAAAAATAAATGGTTGATTGCTGCATCCGTGATTCTCTACACTCTTTGCATCTATCAAATTGCAGGGGCGCAGAATAGACCAAAGACAGCATTTTCTAGCGATGAATTCTATAGGAGGAAGCGTGCCTACTATAAATTAGGAGAATTTTTACAAGATGAATTAGATATTTGTGACTTTGAACAACTGGCCGAGTTGAGAAAACTCTATGAGAAAAAGATAGAAGATCTTCACTACACGACAGACAGTGTCATATCTTCTATTTTTGTGGTATTGCCATTGATTGCTTCGTTGATTGGATATTTACAGGAACCCCAAATTATGGAGAAAAATAATAAACTTAGTGCCTTTGGCATTGTCTTTATGATGGTTCTTGCGACCGAATTAGTCTATGGCATTTATTACTTTGTTCGGACTAGAGAAAAGAGAAATTATATTCATCGCTATCAGAATATGGTTGAGGCGATTTATTTTTTAGAGGAACAGAACCCGTAGAGCAAATGAAAAGAAGCTGTGGAGTTCCACAGCTTCAAAAAATATTTAGGAGAGAGCGCGAGACGGGACTCGAACCCGCGACCCCGACCTTGGCAAGGTCGTACTCCACCAACTGAGCCACTCGCGCACAGAGCAGGTGATGGGAATCGAACCCACGTATTCAGCTTGGAAGGCTGATGTTCTACCATTGAACCACACCTGCGATATCAACAATAGTATTTTACTGGATAAATGAAAAAAAGTCAATAATAAAAAAATAAAATAAATATAAAAAATTGATTGCATAAAATTTAAAAGCGTGTATAATAAACTTTGCACAAAACAATAGAAATAAGTATAGGAGGTTTCGTAAATGAAAAAGTATGTAGCAGAGTTTATTGGAACAATGGTCCTGACTGTATTTGGCTGTGGAAGCGCAGTTGCAGCAAATACATTGTTGGGCAATGCTGGTCAGGGAGTACCACTTGCATTTTCCACATTATTGATTGCCTTTGCCTTTGGATTGTCTATCGTGGCTATGGCCTATTCCATCGGCAATATTTCTGGCTGTCACATCAATCCAGCCGTTTCACTTGGATTATTCTTATCAAAGAAGTTGAGTGCCACTGATTTTATTGGATATTTAGTGGCACAGTTTGTAGGTGGTATTGTGGGAGCAGCCATCTTAGTATTTATCTTTGGTTCCAACAAGGCTTTAGGAACAAATGGATTTGGTGAGGCAAGTGCACTTCACATCAGCGCAGGTGTTGCCTTTGTTGTGGAGATTATCTTGACCTTTGTATTTGTGACAGCGATTCTTGGTGTGACAAGTAAGGCAGAGAATGCACCAACAACTGGTTTGGTCATTGGTCTTTCCTTAACTTTAGTTCACATCTTGGGCATTCCTTTTACAGGAACATCAGTAAACCCAGCAAGAAGCTTTGGTCCTGCACTTCTTAGTGGTGTTGGTTCCGTGGCATTTTCACAGGTATGGGTATTTATCCTTGCCCCTCTTGTTGGTGCAGCACTTGCCGCTGGAGTATACAATTTTTTGAGCAGTGAAAATTAGGAATTATTATTATTTTTGTATTGACAAACGCAATCAAATAGGGCATAATGTAATTGCCTATAGTACAGAAGAATGTATTGAATATAGGAGAATCGTATGTTAAAAGAATTTAAGGAATTTGCCTTTAAGGGCAATGTCATCGACTTAGCTGTCGGAGTGATTATTGGTGGAGCTTTTGGTAAGATTGTTACTTCACTTGTCAATGATTTGATTATGCCAATTATTGGTATTATTCTTGGCGGAATCAATTTCAGATTTGAAATTGGTCATTCGACCAGCAAGCAATGGCATGGAGGAAGCGGCCATTAAGTATGGTGCATTTATTCAATCTGTAGTGGACTTCTTGATTATTGCAGTTTGTATCTTCCTATTTGTCAAGTTGGCAAATACGCTCACAAGGAAGAAAGAAGAAGAGAAGAAGCCAGAAAAGCCATCAGCAGATGTTGTACTTCTCACAGAGATTCGAGATCTCTTAAAGAAGAAGAACTAATTTGTATGTAGAAAGATCGCGCAAAAAACTGATCGTGATAAAAAAAGAAAGGAAGAGGAACACAATATGAAGTTTTATGTAGGAAATGATATGCTCGGCAACAAGGTTGTTTGCGAAGAGAGCCAGGTAAAAGAGTTGGTAGCAAACTCAACAGACGCAGCAAATGAAAAGCATGTTCCAGTGGTTACAGTGGATGGAAATAAGGTAACCGTTGTTGTTGGAGAGGTAGAACATCCAATGACAGAGGCACATCTTATTCAGTGGATTGTACTTGAGACAAAGAAGGGCTCACAGAAGAAGGTTTTGAGTGCAACAGATGCACCTCGTGCAGAGTTCACACTTGAAGAGGGCGATGAGGCTGTTGCTGCCTATGAGTATTGCAATTTACATGGATTATGGAAGAAGGAGATTTAATATGAAGTACATTTGCGAAGTTTGTGGTTGGGAATATGATGAGACTGTAGGCGATCCAGACAATGGCATTGCACCAGGAACAAAGTGGGAAGATGTTCCAGAGGATTTCGTTTGTCCACTCTGCGGTGTTGGCAAGGATCAGTTCACACAGGCATAATATAAGGAATATAAAGATCGCTTGAGCGTAAGCTTAGGCGGTCTTTTTTTCTTATATTTATGGACAAAAGAATAATGGGAGGTTATAATTGAGAATATGCTAATTTGGGGGTGGTATTATCTCTGGAAATAATCGCAGTGTCTTCCGTGCTATTGCATTGGTATCACAGCTTGGATTTAGTGTGGTGACGCCTATTCTTTTGTGCACCTATATTGGATATCGCATCGACCAAGTATTTCATGGCTATTGGACGGTGATCCTTTTGCTTCTTGGTGTGCTAGCTGGATTGCTGTCAGGATATCGCTTGGTTCAATCAGTTATTTTACAAAATGAGCGCGATGAACAGGAAGAAAAAGAAGAACAAAGGAAAAAAAGTGAAAAAGATAAGAAAGAGGTGGTAATGCCAAAGGTAAAGAGCCGCATATTGAGGAAGAAGGATGAGTAAGAATTTAAAAAGAGTGCTCATTGAAATGGTTGGCGCAAGTATGATTTATGAAGTACTCCTAATGGTTGTTGCAGGATTTGTTGCAAAACCATTGGGCTATACGGTCTCATCACTGGAGCTTGGCATTGTTGTTGGAATTTTAGTGATGATCTTTATGATGGTAGATATGGCAAGAACAACCGAAGATGCACTGGCCAGTAAGAATGAAAAGTATGCAATGAGGACAACAATGCTCCATTCATTTGTCAGAAAAGCCGTTCTTGTGGTCGTCGTGTTTATCTTTTGGAAGTCAAAATATGTCAATGTTCTGGGAATTGTATTTTCAATTTTTGGTATTAAAGCAGGGGCATATTTGCAGCCATTGATACATAAATTAATGAAATGAAAGGAGGTAGGGGATGAGTATATTGAAGTTATTGGGTTCATCTAGGGGAAGTACAGACTTTGCCATTCACGGTGTTTTAAAGTATCATCTATTTGGGCAGGAGCTTTGGATTGGTGATACGATTATTTCGCTCTGGGTGGTGATGTTGGTTTTGATTATCTTTGCTCTCTTTGCAAGAAGGGCATTGAATCGAGCGACGGATGTGCCAGGACCATTTCAAAATGTGCTCGAGCTTGCATTTGAAGCCCTTGAAAAAATGGGGGGAAGTATCTTGGGAAAAAATGCACCAAGATTTTTAAACTATATTGGAACAATATTTCTCTTTATTTTGACAGCCAATTTGAGTGGATTACTTGGACTTAGAAATCCGACAGCAGATTATGGTGTTACATTCTTATTAGGATTGTTTACCTTTTTGATTGTCAATTATCAAGGAATTAAAAATAGAGGCGTTGGACATTTTACATCGCTGTTCCAGCCACTTCCATTTTTGTTCCCAATTAATTTAATTGGTGAATTTGCCAATCCAATTTCAATTTCACTTCGTTTGTTTGCAAACCTATTATCAGGTGTTATTATTATGGGATTGTGGTACGGAATGTTGCCATTAATTCTTAGGTTGGGTATTCCAGCTTTCTTACATATTTATACCGATGTATTCTCGGGCGTTATTCAGACCTATGTATTCTGTATGCTTACGATGGTCTATATTAACGATAAGTTAGAATAAAATTATTTTTTTAAAACAGGAGGATTTATTTTATGCAGATGTCAGGACAGGATTTTATTTATGGTTGCTCAGCAATTGGTGCAGGTATTGCGATGATCGCAGGTATTGGACCTGGTGTTGGTCAGGGTATTGCTGCAGGTCATGGTGCGTCCGCAGTAGGTAGAAACCCAGGTGCACAGTCACAGATCCAAAGTACAATGCTTCTTGGTCAGGCAGTTGCCGAGACTACAGGTCTTTATGGTTTGGTTGTTGCCATTATTCTTATGTTTGTTAAGCCATTTAAATAAGAAGAGCAGACTTGAGAAGGGGGTAATCAATTGGACAGACTGATAGGATTTGATCCGCAGCTTTTAGCGGATGCAGCGATCGTCGGTGTAAATGTGCTCATCCTTTTTGCAATTCTCACTTATTTGCTCTTTGATCCAGTACGAAAGGTCTTAAATGACCGAAGAGAACGTATTGCAGCAGAATTACAAGATGCGGCATCGAAGGAAGAAAAAGCCAATGCGATGAAGGCAGAATATGAGTTCAAACTTAAGGACATCAATAAAGAGGCCGATCGCATTTTGGAAGATGCAAGAAAGAAAGCAAAGATTAAGGAAGAAGAAATTCTTTCCAATGCCAGAGAAGAGGCAGAGAGAATCACAGACAGAGCCAACAAGCAGATTGAGATGGAGAAGAAAAAGGCCATGGATGATATGAAGCAGGAAATGGTTGGTCTTGCTGCGATCATCGCACAAAAGGCCATTACATCATCAATGAATGTAGATGTACAGGCGAGTCTTGTGGATGAGACATTAAAAGAAATGGGTGAAGGTATATGGCAAAATTAGTGTCGAAGGTTTATGGCGATGCTCTTTTTGCGGCAGCGAAGGATTTGGCTGCAATTGACCAAGCCTACGAAGAGGTGACTGCATTAAGAGACATTTTTGCAGAAAATATGGATTTACGAAAAATTCTAAATTCGCCAAAAATTAGTCGCGAAGAGAAGGCTCAGATCATTCATACCATATTTGAACATCAGGTTTCAGATATGCTGATGGGATTTTTAATTGCTGTGGTCAATAAGGGGAGACAGGCTGAATTTGAGCGTATTTTTTCCTACTTTATTTCTATTGTTAAGGAATATAAGGGGATTGGCGTGGCAAGTGTAGTCAGTGCTATGCCTTTGACAAAATCACAGGAAGAAGAGATTGAGAAAAAACTCTTGGCGACGACAGAGTATAATCAGATGGAGATGAATTATAGCGTGGATGAGAGCTTGATTGGAGGAATGACCATTCGCATTAAGGATCGTGTTATCGACTCAAGTATCAAGACGAAGCTCTATAATATCAAGAAAAATCTTCTCAATGTACAGATATAAGAATAAGAAAGAAAGCAGGTGCGAACCTAGATGAATTTGAGACCGGAAGAGATCAGCTCCGTGATCAAGGAGCAGATTGAAAAGTATTCAAGCAGGCTCGAAGTTTCTGATGTCGGAACGGTAATACAGGTGGCCGATGGTATCGCAAGAATCCATGGATTGGAAAAGGCTATGCAGGGAGAACTTTTGGAGTTTCCAGGAGAAGTCTATGGCATGGTGTTAAACCTTGAGGAGGACAATGTTGGTGCAGTTTTGCTTGGAGATAAGCATAACATCAGCGAGGGCGATACAGTAAAGACAACAGGTCGAGTGGTAGAAGTTCCTGTGGGTGACGAACTCACAGGTCGAGTTGTCAATGCACTTGGACAGCCGATTGATGGCAAGGGACCAATTGCAAGCACAAAGTTTAGAAGAATTGAACGTGTGGCACATGGCGTTATCGAGAGAAAATCTGTTGACACACCATTGCAGACAGGAATTAAGGCAATTGATGCTATGATTCCAATTGGTAGAGGACAAAGAGAGTTGATTATTGGTGATCGCCAGACAGGAAAAACTTCCATTGCAGTGGACACCATTATTAATCAAAAGGGTCAAAATGTGCACTGTATTTATGTTGCGATTGGACAAAAGGCCTCCACTGTGGCAAGCATTGTAAAGACTTTTGAGGAGTATGGGGCAATGGATTACACAACAGTTGTTGTATCCACAGCGTCTGACCTTGCACCACTTCAGTATATTGCACCGTATTCTGGCTGTGCCATTGGTGAGGAGTGGATGGAAAATGGAGAGGATGTTTTGGTTGTGTACGACGATTTAACGAAGCACGCAGCGGCATACCGTACACTTTCTTTGCTCTTAAAGAGAGCTCCTGGACGAGAAGCTTATCCAGGAGATGTATTCTATTTGCATTCTCGACTTTTGGAGAGAGCGTCAAGACTTTCTGAAGAACTGGGAGGCGGATCATTGACTGCACTTCCAATTATTGAGACACAGGCAGGCGATGTTTCGGCATATATTCCAACGAATGTCATTTCTATCACCGATGGACAGATTTATTTGGAAACAGAGATGTTTAACTCAGGCTTTAGACCAGCGATCAATGCTGGACTTTCCGTATCTCGTGTTGGTGGATCAGCACAGATTAAGGCGATGAAAAAGATTGCTGGACCAATTCGTGTAGAACTTGCACAGTATAGAGAGCTTGCTTCTTTCGCCCAATTTGGATCTGAGCTCGATGCAGCAACAAAGGAGCAGCTTGCACAGGGTGCGAGAATTCGTGAGATTTTAAAGCAGCCAAATTATAAGCCAATGTCAGTGGAGTATCAGATTATCATTATCTTTGCAGCAACACAGAAATTACTTTTGGATATTGAAATTGAAAAGATTTCTGAATTCCAAGATGAGTTATTTGCTTTTATTGATCGAAAGTATCCAGAGATTCCAGAGGAAATTCGACAGAAAAAGGTGATTAGCGACGAGTTGGCAGAGAAGTTAAAGAAGGCAATTGCAGAATGCAAGAAGGCCTAGAAAGAGGTGATACTTCGAAATGGCTTCGATGAAAGAAATCAAACGCCGCCGCGAGAGTATTCAAAGTACTGAACAGATTACAAAGGCGATGAAATTGGTATCCACCGTAAAATTGCAAAAGGCAAGGGCAAGAGCAGAAGAGTCAAAGCCATATTTTGACTTGATGTATGAGACCATTGCTTCCATTCTTGAAAAGAGTGAAAATATCTCACACAAGTACTTAAAGAGTGGGCAAAAAGGTAAAAAAGCGGTGATTGTCATCACTGCAAACCGAGGTTTGGCTGGTGGCTACAACAACAATATCATTAAACTTGTAAGTGCGAATCTAAAAAAAGAGGACACAGTGGTCTATGCTGTGGGTAGAAAGGGTAAGGAAGGATTGGAAAGAAGAGGATATACCATTGCTGGGGAATACTCAGAGGTAATCAACGAGCCAACTTATCAAGATGCAGCAGATATGACAAAGGTACTTCTCGATGGCTTTGCAAAGGGAGAAATCGCAGAGATTTATCTCGCATATACAAATTTTAAAAATACCGTCGTGCACATCCCGACATTTTTAAAGCTTCTTCCTATTTCGACGGAGGATATTTTAAAGGGTAGAGAGAATGCAAAGACAGAAAGTGGACCAAGGACATTGATGAACTATTCTCCAAATGAAGAAGAGGTTTTAAATGCCATTGTTCCAAAATATATGTCCTCCATCATTTATGGTGGGTTGATGCAGGCATTGGCATCAGAAAATGGTGCAAGAATGAATGCAATGGACAGTGCGACAAACAATGCTGATGAATTAATTCAGTCATTGGGACTTTTGTACAATCGTGCTCGTCAGGGTGCAATTACACAGGAGTTGACAGAGATCGTGGCCGGTGCCAATGCGATCAATTAAAAAAATATAAAGGAGAAAAAAATGGCAGAAAAGAATATGGGCCACATCACGCAGATTATTGGTGCGGTCTTGGATATTAAATTCAGCCAGGGACATCTTCCAGAAATCAATGAGGCTGTCAAGGTTCCAACAGGCGATGGAACGGTATTGACTGTAGAAGTTGCACAGCACTTGGGTGACGATACAGTTCGATGCATCGCAATGGGAACAACAGACGGACTTGTCAGAGGAATGGCCGCAGAGGCAACAGGCGCTCCAATCTCTGTTCCGGTTGGTGAAAATACTCTGGGAAGAATCTTCAATGTACTGGGAGAGGCAATTGACAATAAACCAGCACCTGAGGTAGAGGCATATTTTCCAATTCACAGAAAGGCCCCTACATTTGAGGAGCAATCCACAGAGACAGAGATTCTTGAGACAGGAATCAAGGTTGTCGATCTCTTATGTCCGTATCAAAGAGGTGGAAAGATTGGACTCTTTGGTGGTGCGGGTGTAGGTAAGACTGTATTGATTCAGGAGTTGATTCGAAACATTGCTACAGAGCACGGTGGATATTCTGTATTTACTGGTGTTGGTGAGAGAACAAGAGAGGGAAATGACCTCTATCATGAGATGACAGAATCTGGTGTTATCAATAAGACTACCATGGTCTTTGGACAGATGAATGAGCCACCTGGTGCGAGAATGAGAGTGGGACTGACAGGTCTTACGATGGCGGAGTATTTCCGTGATCAGGGTGGAAAAGATGTCTTGTTGTTTATTGACAATATTTTCCGTTTTACTCAGGCAGGATCAGAGGTATCTGCACTTTTAGGCCGTATGCCATCAGCCGTAGGTTATCAGCCAACATTGCAGACCGAGATGGGTGCTCTTCAGGAGCGAATTACTTCAACAAAGAATGGATCCATTACTTCCGTTCAGGCTGTATATGTGCCAGCCGATGACCTTACTGACCCAGCACCAGCCAATACCTTCGCCCACCTCGATGCGACCACTGTTTTGGATCGTTCCATTGTGGAGCTTGGTATTTATCCAGCTGTTGATCCGCTTGCTTCAACCTCTAGAATTCTTGCCCCTCATATCGTGGGAGAGGAGCATTACAATGTTGCACAGCAAGTACAGCAGGTACTTCAAAAGTACAAGGAATTGCAGGATATTATTGCGATGCTTGGTATGGATGAGTTGTCTGAGGCCGATAAATTGGTGGTATCAAGAGCAAGAAGAATCCAAAGATTCCTCTCACAGCCATTCTTTGTTGCCACACAGTTTACGGGATTGGAAGGAAAATATGTTCCAGTTTCAGAGACAATCAGAGGATTTAAGGAAATCTTGGAAGGAAAGCATGATGATATTCCAGAGCAATATTTCTTAAATGCAGGAACCATCGATGAGGTTGTGGAAAGAGCAGGTAGGTAGTGCCTATGGCAGATCAATTTAAGTTAAAGATTATCACACCGACGAGAGAGTTCTATACAGGAGATGTTCTCAAAGTAGAGTTTACGACGACAGAGGGACGCATTGGCATTCTTCCAGGACATATTCCAATGACTTCCATTATTTCACCGGGAAGTTTAGTGATTACTGAGTCAAATGATGTCAAGAAGGTAGCGACATTGATGGCAGGATTTTCTCAGGTGACACAGACGGAAGTGGTGATTTTGGCAGAAACCTGTGAGTGGCCAGATGAGATTGACGAAAAGCGTGCAGAGGCAGCAAGAGACAGAGCACAAAAGCGTATCAGCGAAAAGTCAGGAGACATTGATACGCTACGTGCAGAGATTGCCCTAAAGCGTGCGTTGGTCAGAATAGATGTCAAGAATGGACTGTAGTAAGTTATTGTTATTTCATATTTCATAAAGAGAATGATAAATGGGGAGAGTTTTCAGGGGATTGCTTGGAAACTCTCCTTTGTGCTATACTTGTCAATAAAAGAAAAAGTGAGGATATAGAAATGGCAGAAAAGTTGACAAAGGAGGACATTGCAAAGATTGAGGCAGAGATTGAGCACAGAAAATTAGTGTTGCGTCCACAACTCATTGCTGCCGTCAAGGAGGCAAGAGCACAGGGAGACCTCTCTGAAAACTTTGAGTACTATGCTGCAAAGCGAGAGAAGAATCAAATGAGGGCCGCATCAATTATCTCACAAGAATGATTCGATTTGCCAATGTGATTGAAGACAATGCAAGCGACGATGAAGTTGGTCTCAACAAAATTGTGGATGTCTATTTTGAAGATGATGATGAGATAGAGACTTATAAGATTGTCACACCGATCAGGGGACATTCCCTTGACAATCGCATCAGTATTGAGTCGCCAATAGGCAAGGCACTATTAAAGCACAAGGTGGGAGATCGAGTCTATGTAAAGACATCGGAGAGTGCAGGTTACTATGTAAAAATCACAGGGATACGCACCGATGATACCGATGATGATATCCGTTCATTTTAGGAGAAAGAAAATGAAGTTTGTTATACAGAGAGTCAATCACGCCAAGGTAGAGATTGAGGGAAGAGTTTCAGGAGAAATCGAAAAGGGACTGTTGGTGTTTATTGGCATTGGACTGGAAGATGATGAAAAAATTGCCGATAAATTTTTGCAAAAGTTGATGAAGTTGCGTATTTTTGCAGATGAGAATGGAAAGACCAATCTCTCCATTCAAGATGTGGGCGGGGCACTCCTACTTGTGTCACAATTTACCTTGATGGCAAATTGTTGGGATGGGAACCGCCCAAGCTTTACCAATGCACAAAAGCCAGATCGTGCCAATGAACTCTACGAATATATCATTGCGAAAGCAAAAGAAACGGGCATTGACATCCAGACAGGAGAATTTGGTGCAGATATGCAGGTGAGTTTAGTTAATGATGGACCATTTACTGTGATATTGGAATAAAATAAAAAGGGGCTGTCGGGAAATAAGTAATTTTACTTCCCGCAGAGCGAAATAGAAATATCCTGACAAATACAAGGCGTTTTGGCTTTGTGACTTTGTCAGGATATTTTGTTTTTCTATAATACTGTCTATTTTTGGGCATAAAACCCCCTTGGCTGAAATTTTGTCTTTAAATTTTTTCTTATGCTGTTTTCTCCTGTAGTTTTCCTTCAAATTTCTTTAGCTTTGCATGGAGAAAACGATGATATTTATTTATATTTCTTCCTATCGCAAAAAGCATAAATTCTTTATATATCTTATCTGAAGAACGATAATTGAAGCGTCGGAAATCTTCATTTTCTTTAATATCTCCAAAATGACCTTCTGTTTGAATAGAGCGTGTCTGTCGTTTCAGAATGCCCTTTTCACTCTGTATGTTAGCATATGACTTTTCTCGAAGATCTTCCCATACTTCATTGATCTTCATCACTTTAAACTTCTTTTTCTGTATATAATAATCCACCCCACGATTAATGCAACAAATATAATTAAAGCTATTGGTACATAATATTTAGTAGGTTTACTTGTTGATGAAGTTCCACTATATACTACATCTTCAGGAGCTGTATTTTCTGCATTACTAGGGGTAGAATAACGCATCTCTGGATATTTTTTTTTGATAATCTGATATAATCCCCTTTATTTCTTCAAGAGTATAAAATCCTGACTTGACAGGAAAACCGTAATAATCCATATCCCATAAAATGCCAATCCTTATGCTTCCATCTTCAAATCTTTTCACCAATACATTGCTTCCAAACGGGGTGGTCCTATCCATACCGAAAACTAGCAAATCTTTCATACTCGAATTGTACTGTTCTCCAAGTAAATTTGAAATCTTTGTTGTAATTAAGTCATTTTTATCATATGTAACCCCTGACGCAGGATGCTCTAAAACACCATTTTCATTTTTCATAAAATACAATTCTTCATATGTATCATCAACATTCCATTGCGTAGCAACCCAAATTGCATTAGTTTGGTCTATAGTATCACTATTTGCTTCATCTATAAGTTTACTTAGTTGTTCTTCACTTTCAATTTCGCTTATATTCATTGCTTGGAACACAAAATATGCGTCTGTATTATCTAAATCGGTACTATTTCTGCCAATTCTTCATTTTCCATTGGCTCCTGCATAATTTCACGTGAACGTTCCACACTATATCTATATGCCTCTCTTAACTCATCACTACTTGGTGGTGTCATAGCATACACCTCTCTATTTGAAGATAGTATAATAGCTAATATAAATACAAATACTATAGTTGATTTTATCCTTTTCATGGTATCCTCCTATCTGTAATAATAGTTTGTACTGTTATATTTTCCAAATCCTGAACGACCATATTGAAAATATGTATTAGAATCTATTGCCTGAGAACTCACTTTATAGAATGGTGTCACACCCACTCCAGGATCTTTAAACCAAAATACCCCTTCTTTTGTATCGTATCCACAGCCAACTATTGCATGACCTCCACCATTTTGCCATAATATTCCCGAAATAAAAGGTCTACGATTATCTATAAAAGCCCTTAAATTTTGAGCATTCATGCTTGTACTATAACCAGATGATTCATTATCAGCTACAGCATATTACATTCATATTCTACCGGAAAATTTAATGAAATCATCCAGTATTGATTGGAATTATATGCAAAAAATTTTACCGGAGGTAACGCTATGGGAAGATTAAAAGATGAAGTGTTTTTTCAGACACTTAATGATTATTTCAATCATTATTTACCTGTACAAAGATGTGCAAGTATCCACACAATTAAAGCGTACCGTAGTGCTATCCATAAGCTATTAGAATATATTCTAAAAAAGAAAAACATAAAATTAAATGAAGTAGGCTTTGAAGATTTAGACTACGAAACTGTAGATTCATACAGTCCGGAAAAATTTAAATCCTCCATAACTTTTTTTAGGGTATAGACCGGATCGTCATCGGGTAAACTCAATTCATAGAAACTAAAGTTGATTTTCTGTTGACCTATTTCAAAAAAGTCATTATAATAATTAACTGTAAGCATAGTTACATTATAACATGTAACGGAGAAAGATGGTTGTCATTAGCCATCTTTTTTTATGTAAAAACTTAGGGAGGAGTGACTCATTTTGAGTTGCTCCTCCCTTTTTATGGCTGCCATTTCCCGACAGCCCCAATTTGTTAATCTATAGGTGTCCATTTTGGTCTATGTTTCTTATCTGGAGTGCAAGGACATTTGCCTCCAATAGAGGTTACTGTGCCAGTAGGTGGTGCTCCATTAGAAGTAGTTCTAATATTACCATCAGATTTTCCACACCGTGTACATACAATTGTCCATTTTTTACTCATAGATTTTCTCCCTTCTGATATGTTATACAAAACTTTCAAATTAATTATATATATATATATATAATGTCAAGGAAAATGTAAAAAATATTGGCTTTTATCGTCTAAAAAAGCCACAAAAACCTTAGTTTTTGTGGCTTTAGAAGAAAGAATAGTTATTTAAATTTATCGTAAATACCAAACGCAAAGATAAATAGGACAATGAGTGGCAGGATATAGGTGAGATAAAATCTCATCCAATTTTTCATTTTTAGTCCCTTTCCTGTATTTGCTTCCTTTAGATAATTGTCCCAGCCCCATCCATAGCGACTGACACAAAACAAAAGATAGACTAAGGAGCCAAGTGGCAGTAAAATATTACTCACAAGAAAATCTTCCAAATCAAGGATGCTTCCGCCAAATACCTTTAACCAGTCGAATTTCCAAATATTAAATCCAAATATACAAGGCAATGACAATAGAATAATGAAAATCATATTCCACAGACTGACCTGTTTTCTTGATTTTTTGGTCAAATCCATACCACAGGAAACGATATTTTCAAATACAGCCAATACCGTAGAGAATGCGGCAAAGGACATAAAGATAAAGAATAGACTTCCCCAAAGTCGGCCAAGATGAATTTTATTAAATATGTTGGGCAAGGTGATAAATATTAGGGCTGGTCCTGAAGTTTGATCCACACCATAAGTAAAGGTAGCTGGAAATATAATAAGTCCTGAAACAATGGCAACAAAGGTATCAAGTATCACAATGGTTACCGATTCTCCGAGCATACTTCGATCATTGCTGATATAACTTCCAAAGATTAACATTGCACCAATTCCAAGACTTAGTGTAAAGAAGGCTTGATTCATTGCACCAGTAATAACATTTCCAAGACCTGTTTCTTCAATTCTTTGGATATTAGGAACAAGATAATATTTTAGTCCCTCTGCTGCCCCTTTTAAAAAAAAAATGAGTTGATCGCCAGAATCACCATTACGACGAGAAGCGTTACCATTACTACCTTTGTGATATTTTCAAGACCAGATTCTAGTCCTGTGGATACAATCAACATACCGACAATCACGACCAAAATCATCCAAAAGATCATAATTTTGGGTTGGGAAAGCATGGTGTTAAAGACTTGATTGACTCCTGCTGTGTCTAGTCCATCAAATTTTCCTGTGATAGTCAAATAAAAATAATGTAGCATCCAACCAGACACTGTGGTATAAAACATCATCAAGAGATAATTTCCTATCAATGCAATGATGCCGTGGATATGCCATTTTGTTCCCTTCGGCTCTAATTTTTGATAGGCCAAGACAGGGCTTTTTCTTGCAGCTCTGCCGATAGAAAATTCCATACTTAAGATGGGTAAACCCAACAAAACTAAGAAGATCAAATAGAGCAGTACAAAGATACCACCTCCACCTTTGCCCGTCATATAGGGGAATTTCCATACATTTCCAATTCCTATCGCACATCCAGCTGAAATCAATATAAAGCCCAGTCTGGATCCTAATCGTTCTCTTTCTTGTTCCAAATAACCTCCTACAAAAAGTACTAATTTGCTTGGATTATAGCATAGTTATGGGGAAAATTCTATGCGTATTGATTGCTGTTGTGGGGAATATCGTTTTATTATAAAAAATTTTCATAAATAAAATCCTTTCAGTTTTCTTTAACCTCGTTTTGTCTTGCCGACCGTTAGGGGCATGCTCCTTAATGATCCTTCACTTCGCTCATTGTACTGTAAAAGCCGACTACACTGACTTTCTTGTAGTTCAAGGTTTATTTGCGAGGTGTTCCCCCTGCATCTCCGTCGCTCAAGAAAGCTGATGGGGGCGACCACATACATTTTTTAACAAAATATATTTATCAAAACGGGCGTAAAACCCCTAGCTTTAGCTATGGGGATATAAGCCCGCTTTCTGTCAAATCCTCGATGGATATTGACAGAAAGAAATTCACTCTGTCTATTGAATTAGATAAACATATTCAGTATAATCTTAACCATGAAATATAAATCAAACCACAATGTCGTATATTCCTGTAAGTATCACGTTGTATGGTGTCCCAAATATCGTCGCAAGGTACTGGTCAATGGCGTTGATGTAAGGCTAAAGGAGCTCATTTCTGCCATATGTCAAGAAATCAGTGTCGATGTCATCGAAATGGAAATCATGCCAGACCATGTACATTTGCTTTTAGAGGTAGACCCACAATTTGGCATACACAAGGCAGTGAAAACTATTAAAGGCAGAACCTCCCGGGTTTTACGCACAGAATTTCCATGGCTGAGGAGCAGAATACCAACCCTTTGGACAAACTCCTACTTCGTATCAACGGTAGGCGGTGCACCACTTGCCATGGTGAAACAGTATATCGAAAATCAAAAAATATCGCAGAGGGGGTGAAGATGTGGAATATACGAAAGGCTATAAATTCAGAATCTATCCGACAAAGGCACAGGTACAGACAATCGAACAAACACTTGGTTGCTGTCGTTTCGTATACAATCACTTCCTAGCTTTGCGCATGGAATCTTGGAAAACGAAAAAAGAATCTGTGACGTATGTGCAGACGAGCGCACTCCTTACAGAACTCAAAAACCATCCAGACTATGTGTGGCTAAAAGCTGTGGACAGCATGGCTCTGCAAGAATCCTTGCGGAATCTTGACCGTAGCTATCAGAATTTCTTCAAGAAAATTGCAAAATATCCAAGGTTCAAATCCAAACACAACCATCGGCAATCGTATCGTACCCGTAACCAAGGAAACGGGATTCGTATAGAGGGCGAAAAACTGCATCTCCCACGGCTTGGACTGGTAAAAATCAAACTGTCACGGGAATTTGAGGGCAAGATCCAAAATGCCACCATATCGCAGACGGCATCGGGAAAATACTACGTTTCCCTTTGCGTGACAGCAGATATAGAAAATTTCCTTGCTCGCAACGAAGGAGGAGAAGTCGGCATTGATGTCGGATTGAAAGAATTTTGTTCGGACAGCAACGGTAATGTCGTAGAAAATCCTTGTATTCTGAAACGATTGAGCAAGAAATTAGCAAGAGAGCAAAGAAAATTGTCCCGAAAAAAGAAAGAGAGCAAAAATCGTAGCAAGCAAAGAAAACTCGTTGCTAGAATACACGAAAGAATATCAAATGCCAGAAAGGATTTCCTGCATAAAATCTCGACAAAGCTGGTGCGTGAAAACCAAACCATCGGCATAGAGGATTTGCAGGTGAAGAACATGATGAAGAATCACAAGCTGGCAAAAGCGATTTCCGATGTAAGCTGGGCAGAGTTTTTTCGTATGCTGGAATACAAGGCGGTACTCTACGGAACAGATGTCATTCAAGTGCCGCCCTTCTATCCAAGTTCGCAAACCTGCTCCGTATGCGGTGAGAGAAATACGGAAACGAAAAATCTTGCCGTTCGGGACTGGATTTGCAAAAAGTGCGGAGCGCACCATGACAGAGATGTGAATGCCGCCAAGAATATCCTAGCTAAGGCAAAGGAAATTCAAGCGGTATAAGATATGAAAAATACCGTGGGACACACGGGAATCTACGCTTGGTGAGATTGTGTAAGACATCGCTTCTTTCAGAAGCTACGCAGTAATCGGCGAACCAAGAATCCCCTGCCTTTAGGCATGGGGAGTGTCAACTATGGTAGAATAAAAAAAATACATATAGAGATGGGAGAGACGCATGGAAAAAGCATGGAATGCAAAGAAGGCATTTTCAAGGTTGGGATTTGGTGCATTGGCCATTCTTGTCATTACTACGGTATTGCAAGGAATTTTTGCAGCCATTGTGATTGGGGTTTTTGGAAAAAATCATATACCAGAGATGGCTAAGTGGGTCATCACTTTTGTGCCAATGTATTTGGTCGCAGTGCCTATTGGATTGTCCATTATGAAAAAGGTGCCAGAGAAGGAAAGAAATCAAGGTCGCTTGACTGTGGGAGAATTTTTCATTTATTTTTGTATAGGATATTTTTGGCTGACCATTGGAAATTTGCTTGGCATTAATTTACTTAAGGTATTGCAAAGTATTTTGGGGCATACGATTAGCAACCCAATAGAGAGCTTTCTTGATGGAAAGTCAGTGTGGTTAAGTCTAGTGTTTGTGTCCATCTTTGCACCAATGGTGGAAGAATTTATCTTTAGAAAAGTGTTGATTGACCGAATGAGAGTGTATGGAGATACAGCAGCGATTGTGGTTTCAGCATTGATGTTTGGTCTATTTCATGGAAATTTTTCACAATTTTTTTATGCTTTCTTTCTGGGAATTCTCTTTGGGTATATTTATACAATCACAGGAAAACTGCGTTATAGTGTGATGATGCATATGATCGTCAATTTCCTCGGCGGAGTGGTGGGATCACTATTTTTAAAGTATGTGAATCGGGATGTACTTACGGATTTATCTCTTGGAAAGATAGCTAATATCACACCGGGGCAGATTTTGCCACTGATTTTATATGGTCTTTATACAGTGATAATTTTCATTATTATTATCGTGGGTTTGATTCTTTCGATTGTAAAGGCAAAGACGGTGGTGCTCGAAAGGGGGGGAATCTCCAAGAGGAGCTATTGCCAATCCAGGAATGATTTGCTTTATCATTGCGTCGGGAATAATGATTATCATTTCCTTCACGAACTAAAAGAGAGAGGTTGTGAAAAACTTTTTGTTTTTCGCAACTTCTTTTTCTTTTTCTCTGCCTTTTTCTATGGTACAATCAATCGTACAAAAAATGATTTTGGAGGAAGTATGGCATTTACGAGCATACCATTTTTAGTTGCTTTTTTGCCAGTGACCTTTATTGTCTACTGGCTATTTTTTAAACATATTCGATTACAAAATATGATTTTGCTGTTGGCAAGTTGCATATTTTATGGAATGATGAATGTCAAATATCTGCTCTTTTTGTGGGCAAGTATTGGCATTACTTTTTTTGGTGTGCACTATGGCTATCGTCATCGATTGCGAAGACCAGATACACAGAAGAAAATTTATAAAATTGTATTGGTATTTAATTTTTTCATTTTAATTTTATTTAAATATACGAATTTTGTCATTGGAAATATTAATTGGATTTTGCAACCATTTGGCCGGCAGATTGGAGTGGCCAAGATCCTCCTTCCTGTGGGACTTTCCTTTTATATTTTTCAGAGTTCAACCTATGTATTTCATATGATTAAGACGGGGGAAGAGCCAGAAAAAAGTTTCATTCGTTATGCACTTTTTGTCTCATTTTTTCCAACGATTGTATCTGGGCCAATTCAAAGAAGTGAAGAAATGTTGCCTAAGATTCGGGAGAAAGGTATTGAGTTATCATACCTTTCGAGAGGCAATTTTTATCTTTTTGTGGGGAGCATTTTTAAAGATGGTCATTGCTGATCGCATTGCACTCTTTACAGGAACGGTACTAAAAAATTATAAAAATTATGGCAGTGTCGTTTTGATTTTATCAGCTTGTTTGTATTCTGTGCAAATTTATGCAGATTTTTCTGGCTATAGCCATATGGCCATTGCGGTCGCAAAGCTCTTTGGTTATGACTTATTTGAAAACTTTCATCAGCCATATTTTGCGACAAATATTCCAGATTTTTGGAGGAGATGGCATATTTCTTTGACGAAGTGGCTCACGGACTATATTTATATTCCACTTGGAGGAAATCGAAGAGGAGTTATTCGAAAGTATATTCATATTTTTATTGTATTTTTGGTCAGTGGAATTTGGCATGGTGCAGCTTGGACCTTTATTGTTTGGGGGCTATTGCATGCGGGATATCAAATTATAGGACAGATGACAAAGAAAAAACGGGAGAAATTGTATCAGCGACTGAATATCAAAACCGAGGCCATCGGCTTTATTTGGTGGCAGAGATTTGGGGTATTTTTCTTGACAACCTTTGCATGGATTTTCTTTAGTGCAAGTTCATTGCATCAAGCTCTGGGGTATATTCGAAGAATATTCATTGCACCTGTGCAGATGTGGGTGCTCTTTGATGGAAGCTTGGCAAAGACAGGAATGAAAAATATTGACTGGTGGATATTGATTCTTTCCATCCTTTTATTATTGATTGTCTCAAAGTATAGAGAGAATAAAATCAATGCCAAGATTTTAGTGGATCAAAATATAGCGACAAGATATGTCATTTATATTTTGCTGTTTTTTGTTATTATTATTTTTGGTGTCTATGGACCAGATTATTCAGCCGCAAACTTTATTTATGCAGGCTTTTAGCTTTTGATATGGAATTGAGGAAAAGAATGAAGAAGATATATATCAAGCGTTTTCTGTCGGCAGTGGTGCTTTTATGTATGATTTGGCAACTCTATACCCTTGTCAACATGACTTTGGTGATGAAGAGAACGGATGGAATTACAACGATGCAAGATTACTATGTTCAGCCAAAAGGAACTATAGATGTCTTAGTTTTGGGCAGCAGTCACGCGGGAATGAATATTGATCAGGAAGTATTTTGGACAAATTACGGAATGTCGGGTTATTCTTTGTGGGGAAGTATTCAGCCATTTTGGAATACTTACTATTTTTTAAAAGAGGCATTGAAATCACAAAGACCGAAGGCAATTATTCTTGACATGTATGCGGCAACGAGAGACTTTGAGTATTCTGATGATGCGAGACAGGTGACCAATATTTTGGGAATGAAGCCAAGCTTGAATAAGTTGGAGGCAGTGATGGCCACTGCACCGAGAGCAAGGTGGAAGGATTTGTGGATGGGAATGCCCATCTATCACAGCCGATACAGTGAGCTGACAAAGGACGATTTTATGCACTATCCGTGGACAAAGCATTTAGATAGCAATAAGGGTTCAGGATATCGCTATGGCACAACGGCGGATATGCCAATGACTGTGGAAAAGACAGATGAAAGGCAACCGATGACAGCAAAAGAGGAAAAGTATTTTCGAAAAATTGTAGAGACCTGTAAGACAGAAAAAATTCCACTTTTACTTGTGACGACACCGACGGCGGTTCGAAATGATTCTCAGCCGTATTACAATTATGTGGATGATTTAGCCAAGGAATTGGGTCTGACCTTCTTTAATTTTAATTTGATGGATGAGGTCATTGACTTTAAAAAAGAGGACTTCTACAGCGACAATCTGCATGTGAATACAAATGGGGGAAGAAAGGTCTCAAAGTATATTGCAGACTACCTGAAGAAAAATTATGATTTGCCAGACCATCGAGGGGATGCTCGTTATAATAGTTGGGGGGAGTATGCTGTGGCTGCTCAGAATGGCTATTTTTCACAGATTACCGGCACGGATGATTACTTTAAGGAGTTTGAAAGAAATCATCGTGGTATCTATGTGGTGAGAAGAGGAAATCTCCATAAATCTTCTTCCTATGATCACTTTGCACAACTACTTTCTTCTATCGGCATTGACCCGACAATTCTTGATCGAAGTAATGAAGGACAATGGTATATGCCAGAGACAGGTGTGAATAAGATTCGAGCGGTGGAGGAAAAGGAACTTGAAAGGGAAGTTCCCAATTATACATCACCGAACGAAGAAGGTGTGGAAATTATTGTATATGACAAAAATACAGGAAGTTATATTGATAGAGTATTTTTTAGTGTCCAGTCCGACTTTTCTTTAAAAAGATTGTCGTAGAAAAATTTTGGTAGAAGAGATACACTCTTGTGTTGTGGCAACCATAGATAGAAATGGACATCCTATCACAATTATAAATAAAAAGAGAAGAGCCCTCAGACCATAGTCTGAAAGCTCTTCTTAAATTTATGCCTTTGTATTACTTTTGTGGGTAGAATCCACTTGGGTTTTCATCTAATTTGATGAGAATATTCTTCATCTGTGTGTAGTGGTCTAAGATCACTTTGTGTGTCTCTCTTCCAATACCAGAAGTCTTGTAGCCGCCAAATGGTGCACCTGCCGGGATGGCATTGTAGGTATTTACCCAAACTCTACCGGTTTCAATGCTTCTTGAGACACGAAATGCTCGATTGAGATCCTTCGTCCAAACACCGCCACCAAGACCATAGACGCTTTCATTGGCATACTTGATCACTTCTTCTTCCGTCTTAAACTTAATGATGACGGCCACAGGTCCAAAGATTTCTTGCTGTGCGGCATAGGAATCATTTGTCACATTGGTCAGAAGGGTTGGCTTGTAGAAAGCACCCTTAGCTAGTTCTCCCTCCGTGTAGCGAGAACCACCACAGGCAATGGTAGCACCATCCGCCACGGCACGGTCTACGCAGGCTTGAATTTTGGCCACCTGAGTCTCATTGATTTGAGCACCCATTTGTGTGTTGATATCGAGAGGATCGCCCACTTGAATCTTATTGAATTGGTCAACCGCTCGCTTTACAAACTCGTCATAGATTTCTTCTTGAACAAATACTCTAGATCCTGCACAACAAACTTGACCTTGATTAAATAAAATGCCTAATTGTACGCCGTCAATGGCCAGATCAAGATCACAGTCGTTGAAGAAAATATTCGCAGACTTTCCACCGAGCTCAAGTGTTGCAGGGATCAACTTTTCGGCAGCGGCCTTTGCCACAGAATAGCCGACTTCCGTGGATCCTGTGAAGGCAAGTTTCCTAAATCCATTGTGATCGAGTATATATTGACCAGATTTACTTCCTGCACCAGAGATCACATTGAATACACCCTTTGGAATAATATCCTTTACTAATTTTGCAAGCTCTAGGATGGAGAGCGGAGTAGAAGAACTGCTCTTTAACACAGTACAGCATCCAGAGGCAAGAACAGGTGCCAACTTCCAAGCAGCCATTAAAAATGGAAAGTTCCAAGGAACAATCTGTCCGACAACGCCGATTGGCTCTCTAAAGACAAGAGATAAGGTGTTGTTGTCAAGAAAATTGGAAGTATCCTCCTCTGTGCGAATGGCAGAAGCAAAGTAGCGAAAATGATCCGCTGCGTAAGGGATATCTATGTTTAGAGTTTCTCGCAGTGGCTTACCATTGTCAAGACTCTCAATATAGGCAAGATCTTCTTTGTTGGCATCGATCACATCGGCAATCTTTAAAAGAATCTCTGCTCTCTTGATTTTATCAAGTTTTTTCCATGAGTCAAAAGCTGCCCATGCGGCGTTTACAGCGTCATCGACATCTTCCTTTGTAGCCTCTGCCACGCTGGCGATTTTTTCCTTAGTTGCCGGAGAGTAGGTGTCAAAAAATTTGCCATCTTTGGCATTTCTAAATTCTCCGTTGATGAAAAGTCCATATGTATTATCAGGTTTTTTAGCCATAGTTTGACTCCTTTCAAATCAAAAATTTAATTCATAGTAAATCACTATGGATTAATAGTAGCACAAAATAAAAATAAATGCTATAGATTTATAAAAAGTTGATAATTTAACAAAAAAATCAGAATAATGTTAAAAAAATAATAGAAAATCATCCTAGATTTATGATATAATCCTAAAGATAGGAGGTGAGCATATGTTGATGTGGGGGATTATATGTGCAATCTGCTTGATTGTGGAGGCGATTATTCCCGCAATGGTTTCGGTTTGGTTTGCACTTGCCGCACTGATTATGGTGGGATTGAGTTTATTCATTTTTAATTTTTCCATTCAACTTGTTGTCTTTGCCATTTTGTCCCTTATTTTTATTTTGGTTTTTAAACCATTTTGCAACAATGTGTTTCACACAAAAGATGCTCTTCCAAAGGAAGAGGTCAAGGTGACAAAAAGCTTAGGCAAAGACGGAGAACTATTTCTGTATGAAGTCCGATATAAGGGAGGAATTTGGAGTGCCCTTGCGAAGGAAGAATATAGAGACGGAGAGAGTGCTTTATTGATCACTTTGAGGGAAATAAAATTGTATTAGAGCGAGGAGGAGAGTAGAATGCCATTAGCGATATTTGTTATTTTAATTGTCATTGCACTCATTATTGTATTTCGTTGTATGAAGATTGTGCCTGAGTCAAAGGCGTATGTGGTACAAAGATTTGGAGAATATCATCAGACATTAAAGTCAGGACTACATTTAATTATCCCATTTATTGACAATGTGGCAAAGATTATTTCATTGAAGGAGCAAGTGGTTGATTTTCCACCTCAGCCAGTGATTACCAAGGACAATGCGACGATGCAAATTGATACCATTGTCTACTATCAGGTGACGGATGCAAAGTTATATACCTATGGTGTTGAGCGACCGATTTCTGCCATTGAAAATTTGACAGCGACGACATTGAGAAATATTATTGGTGATATGACGGTCGATCAGACTTTGACCTCTAGAGATACGATTAACACGGCAATGCGTGCGGAACTTGATGAGGCAACTGATCCATGGGGAATTAAGGTCAATCGAGTGGAGCTAAAGAGCATTCTTCCGCCAGAGGATATTCGTGTGGCAATGGAGAAGGAAATGAAGGCAGAGCGCGAGAAGAGGGCGAATATTCTTGAGGCACAGGCAAAGAAGGAGAGTGCCATTTTGATTGCTGAAGGTGCCAAGCAAGCAGCGATATTAAATGCAGAGGCAGAAAAAGAGACGGCCATTCAGAAGGCACAAGGTCAGGCACAGGCGATTCTTGAGGTGCAAAGGGCAAAGGCCGAGGCATTAAAGCTATTAAATGAGTCACATCCAACCAAGGAAGTGCTTGCTCTTCGTGGACTGGAGAGTTTTGAGAAGATTGCGGATGGAAGGGCAACCAAGATTATTATTCCAAGCAATATACAAAACTTAGCAAGTATGGTGACAGAATTTGCGGAACTCAACGAAAAGACAAAGATAGAAAATTAGAAAAATAGTGTGAAAGATAGTGTACAGCAGTGGCTGTGCACTATTTTTTTAGGCCTATCTTTGCTATGATAGAGAGAAAAAAGAGGAGGATAAAGAGGATAAAAATGAAAAATGATTTTTCTAAGGGGAGCGTCTCCTCCAATATCTTGAGTATGGCTATTCCCTACACAATTGCCCAATTGGTCCAAGTTCTCTATAATCTGGTGGATAGAATCTACATTGGGCATATGGCAAAGGATGCAAGTTTAGCTCTGACAGGTGTGGGGCTGACATTTCCTATTATTTCCATTATTTCAGCATTTGGCTTTTTGTTTTCTAGTGGAGGAGCACCACTTTGCTCCATTGAGCGAGGAAGGGGAAATCATGAAAAAGCAAAAAAACTTCTTGGCAACTGCTTTTCCATGCTGATTTTTACAGCAATTTTGATGATGTTGATTTTTTACATTTTTATGCGTCCAATTTTATTTGCCTTTGGTGCATCAGAGGCGACCTATGTCTACGCCAGTCAATATTTAGTTATCTATTTGCTGGGAACAATATTTACTATGGTCAGCAGTGGAATGAATGCCTTTATTAATGCACAGGGATTTAGTAGGGTTGGAATGGCGACAACGGTTGTGGGGGCTGTCGCCAATAGTATTCTTGATCCAATTTTTATTTTTGGATTGCATTTGGGAGTGAGAGGAGCGGCCATTGCCACAGTCATCAGCCAATTTTTAAGTTTTCTCTGGGTTATGCTGTTTTTAACAGGAAAACAGCCAATGTACACGATTCAAAGAAAATATATGCTTGTCAATGATTTTACTATAATCAAGCAAGTTCTTGGCCTAGGGCTTTCGGGATTTACCATGGGAGTGACCAATTCCTTGACACAGATTGTGTGCAATGCCACGCTCCGCCAATATGGTGGTGATGTCTTTGTGGGAGCAATGACCATTATTAATTCCTTGCGAGAAATTTTTACCTTGGTTGTGCAGGGAATTACCTATGGTGCACAGCCTGTGCTGGGATTTAATTTTGGTGCAAAACAGTATAAAAGAGTAAAGGAAGGGATACGATTTGTCAGCATTTTGGGTGGAGGTTATACCGTGCTTGCTTGGCTGATGGTCAGCCATTTTCCAGAATTTTTTATTCGACTCTTTACTAAGGATGAAACCTTAGTTGCAACAACCATTCCCAGCCTTCGCATCTTTTTTATGGGATTTTTTATGATGAGTCTTCAATTTTGTGGTCAGTCCATCTTTGTGGCTCTTGGCTATAGCAAATTTTCTATCTTTTTTAGTTTATTGAGAAAGGTAATTATTGTTGTGCCGATGACCATTATTTTGCCGCATTTTATGGGGGTGCACGGCGTATTTTATGCAGAGCCAATCAGCAATTATGTGGGAGGAATTGCCTGCTATGCGACAATGCTTTTGACGGTGTGGCGAAGTCTTAGTAGAAAAGAAAAGGTTTAGAAAAAGAAAAGTAACAACTAAAAAGTTGTGAAACTGTGAAAAAAATGTGTTGGATTTTGTGAGACTTTCCTCCTATACTGTACACAAATTCGTACAAGGTTTTGGTTTAGGGAGGAAATAATATGAAAATGACAAAGAAAGTTTTTGCAGCACTTGCACTTATCGCTGCGGTTTCGCTCGCAGGTTGTGGAAATAGTACAAACACAACTAACACAAAAGATGCAGCTTCATCGACAGCAAAGAGTACTGACAATAAAGATGCAGCTTCATCAGCAGCAAAGACTACGGACAATAAAAATGCAAAGAAGATTCGATTTGCCACTGGTGGAACAACAGGTACCTACTATGCTTACGGCGGTGTCATTTCACAGACATTGCAAGAGGTTCTTCCAGATATCTCATTGACTGTACATTCCTCAGGTGCGTCAAAGGCAAATATCTTTGAGATTGTGGACGGCGAGGCAGATATGGCCTTAGTTCAAAATGATGTTGCCGATTATGCTTATAAGGGAACAGATCTCTTTGAAAAGGATGGTCCAAGCAAGGGATTTCTGCATTGGGCGGAGCATATTCCGAAGTCGTTCAGGTTGTAGCAAACTCTTCTATTAACTCGATTGCTGATTTAAAGGGCAAGACCGTTTCTGTCGGCGATGCAGGATCAGGTACAGAGTTTAATGCTCGCCAGTTATTGGATGCCTATGGACTAAGTTTTAATGACATCAAGGTACAAAACTTAAGCTTTGGCGACAGTGCAGAGGCACTAAAAGATGGAAAGATTGATGCTTTCTTCTGCGTGGCTGGTGCACCAACAACAGCCGTTGTTGAGCTTGCCACAACCAATAGCATTCATGTATTGAGTGTGGATGAGGATAAGATGCAAGTATTAAAGAGCAAGTATCCATTCTACACCGAGTATAAGATTCCAGCAGGTACTTATAAGGGCGTGGACAACGAGGTGACATCAGCTGCAGTAAAGGCAACCTTTATTGTATCGGATAAACTCGACGAAGACACCGTATACCAGATGACCAAGGCCATTTTTGAAAACAAGAGTAAAATTGCTCATGCAAAGGCTGAGCAGCTCGATCCAAAGTTTGCCGTAGAAGGAATTACCATTCCATTCCATCCAGGTGCACAAAAGTACTATAAAGAAGTTGGAGCAATGAAATAATGAAGGGAAGAACGCTGCCGTGCATACTGCTAGGTATTGCGACAGCGTTACTTTGTTGCTATTGTGTTCTTATAACGAAAACACTTGTTCTTTCGGGAGAGAATGGACAAATTTTTTTGAAAGTCCCTGTTTGGGATGGAACGCAATTTTCTGTGACCTTTATCCACTCGGTGCACAAGAGTCCATTGACAGACTACTATGAAATTCATGGCAAAGACATCTATGTGATCAAGACCAAGTATTTTGATTTTGGTGCAGGTGTTCAAACGGAGCTAGAGAATGGTCAAAAACTAGAGTATACGCCAGATGGTGGAATGTTGATCAGTGGCTTTCATCAAAAGATGAATCCACTCATCTATGTTGTGGGAATGGTCAGCGACCACACCCTTAAAGTGAATCAAAGGATCTATAGCTTGAGGGATATCTGTGGACGGGGAGCAGAAGTTACCTTTTCTGTCGAGTAAGGAGGAAGTATGAATACGGAAGTAGAGAAGAATCTCGATGAGATTATGAAAAAATATGATAAAGAGTCAAATGTCAGAGTGTTTGATGGAAAATTGAGATGGGTTGTCTTGATTTTGCTCGCTGCATTTTCTGTCTTTGGCATTTATATGAATATGTTTGCCATGTGGGATGTGCGTGTGGGAAGAACGCTATTTGTGGGCTGTGTCATTTTCCTAACCTTCTTTGTCTATCCAGCGAAGAAGAGTCACTTAAATAAAGTCAATTTTATGCCTTGGTATGATATGGTACTCGCAGTTGTTGGTGCAGCCAGCTATTTTTACTTTGTGGTTCATGCCAACCGCATTATCAATAGTGCAGGACGAATTCATCAAATGGATATGATTGTTGCCGTTGTTGGTATTTTGATCCTACTTGAGGCTTGTAGAAGAAGTGTGGGTATTCCGATTATTGTTGTAGTAGTAGCCTTTCTTGCCTATGCGGGATTTGCAGGAATTCCATTTAGAAAGATTCTCTACAATCTCTTTTATACCACAGAAGGTGTCATTGGAACTCCAATTTCTGCCTGCATCACCTATATTGTGATGTTTATTATTTTTGGTGCATTTTTGGAGCGATCGGGTATTTCTGATTTCTTCATCTCGATTGCCAACTCCATTGCAGGTGCATCTAGTGGTGGTCCTGCAAAGGTAGCTGTGATTTCCTCAGCTCTTTGTGGAATGGTTTCAGGTAGCTCTGTGGCCAATACAGTAACCACAGGAAGTATCACAATTCCAATGATGAAAAAGACAGGATATCGCCCAGAGTTTGCGGGTGCAGTTGAGGCCGCATCTTCAACAGGTGGACAGATTATGCCACCAATTATGGGAGCAGCAGCATTTTTTTGATGGCAGAGACAACCGGAATTAAGTATTCCACCATTGTTCTTTCAGCAATTTTACCTGCAATTCTTTACTTTGGTGGCGTATTTATTATGGTTCACTTGGAAGCAAAAAATCTTGGACTAAAGGGAAGTGATCGCTCAGAGCTTCCAAATTTCTTTAAGTTATTGTTTAAAGATGGATATCTCTTACTCCCACTTGTAGCCTTAGTTGCGATGATTATGAATGGCTTCACTATGGGAAGAGCCGCACTGATTGCGACGATTGTTGTGATTGTCATTAGTATGTTTAAGAAGGAGACAAGAATCACACCGGGAAAGGCACTTGATGCCATGCAGGCCGCAGCAAGAAGTGTAGTTTCTATTGCTGTAGCTTGTGCAGTGGCAGGTATTATTGCTGGTGTTGTGACAATGACTGGACTTGGTCAGACCTTGATTTCTACCATTACTCAGGTGGCAGGAAATAATCTCTTGTTGGCACTATTCTTTACCATGCTTTCTTGTATTGTTTTGGGTATGGGTATTCCAACAACAGCAACTTATGTCATTATGGCCACGACTTGTGCACCAATTCTGATTGATGGTATGGGTGTCAATTTATTGGCTGCACATATGTTTGTATTCTACTTTGGTATTGTTGCTGATATTACACCTCCAGTTGCATTGGCTGCCTATGCAGGAAGTGCGATTGCAGGTTCAAACCCAATGAAGACAGGATTTGAGGCATGTAAGTTGGCGATTGCCGCATTTATTGTGCCATATATTTTTGTCATGAATCCATCGATGCTTCTTGTGGGAGCAACCCCACTTACGGTAGTTACCATTATTATTTCAGCAGTATTGGGTATCTTTAGCGTCTCCATGGGTGTCGCAGGATTTTATATGACAAAGTTAAATTCAGTACTTCGTATTCTTTCGATTGTTGTCGGATTGGCAATGCTCTATCCAGGAATTCGCTCGGATATCATTGGATATGTATTCTTTGCAGCAATTACCATCTATCAGTTGGTCAAGAGCAAAAGAGCACAGGGTGCAGTGAATGCAACTGTATGAAAGGATAAATAACATAATCAAAAAGTTAGAGGAGGACTTTCAAGATATCATCTTGGAAGTTCTCCTCTTAGTATGTTGAAAATAAATAAAAAAGAAAGAAATACACAGATAAAATATACAAAAAAGCATCGCAAGCAAAGTTGCGGTGCTTTTTTGTTATGAGGTCTTTTTTCTTTTTTCTTGGCAGGTTTTGCAATAGCCATAGAGAATCAAGGAGTGCCCTTCTATTGTAGAAATTTCTTCATTATTTTCTGCATAGCGATGAAGGGTTCGACTGCTTGGGTGCATAGTTAAATCAATGATCTTTCCACACTCCTTGCAAATAAAATGGGAGTGATCATCCGTTACAAAATCGTAGTGCTCTGTGCCGTCACCACAGGAAATTTTGCGGATTTTCCCAGCATTGGTGAGAAGATTGAGATTTCGATAGACAGTGGCCAAACTGATTTTGGGATCTTCCTCTCGAAGAGATTGAAAGAGTACATCTGCAGTCGGATGGTCACGACGCCCTTCTAAGCATTTCATCAACGCCTCTCTTTGGCGGCTGTAATTTAAGGTTTTCATTTCTTTCTCCTATACAATAAAAATAAGAATAGTTATTATTTAGTTTATAGGGGAAGATAAGGGTTTGTCAACGCTTTCTGTATTTTTTCTGTGAAAAAACTTCCAACTAGGCAAAGATATGATATAATAAGCAAATAATGTTTTTTCAGAGAAGGAGAAAAAGATGGCAGAAGAGACAATGAAGGATTTTGAAAAGGAAATTGAAGAGTCCTTAAAAAATAGGAAAAAGTATGAAGATCCAGATGCAGGCAAGTGGGATTTGTTTGCCAAGATGAAGGATGAAAAGCAAGTCGTTGAGGTAAAGATTACAGAAGTTGTCAATGGCGGTTGTGTGACAGAGCTTGAGGGAGAGAGAGCATTCATCCCAGCAAGCCAATTGTCGACAAGTTATGTGGAAGATTTAAACAGCTATCTCAACAAGCGTCTGGAGGTCGTTGTGATTACTGCAGATGAGGAGAAGAATCGATTGGTGCTCAGTCACAGAGAGATTGAGCGTGCAAAAGAACAGGAGAAGAAGGCAGAGGCTATGGCTGCTGTTCGTGAGGGTGATGTCTACACTGGTGTGGTAGAGAATATCAAGGACTATGGTGCATTTGTCAAATTAAATGATGATGTGACAGGATTATTGCACATTTCTCAAATTTCACATAATAGGGTGAAAAATCCAGCAGCGGCATTAAAGGTTGGAGAAGAGATTAAAGTCAAGGTCATTGGCATTAAAGAAGGAAAGATTAGCCTCTCAAAGAAGGCATTGGAAAAGGCTGTGGGAGAGATCACAAACGAAGAACCAACAGAGAGATTTGACTATAAGGAAAGTGGAGAGGCTGCAACAAGCTTAGGTGCATTGTTAAAGGGATTAAAATTATAGGGGGGTGATAGCCTATGAGTAAAGATACATTGAGTGCTGGTCAAAAGATAGAAGAGGAATTGACCTGGCAATATCCTCACATTGCAAAGGAGGCACCAGAACAAAAGGAGCTTGCCGATGCCTTTGCACAGGGATATAAAAAGTTTTTGGACGAGGCAAAGATTGAAAGGGAATGTGTTTGCTTTGCGGTAGCAGCCCTTGAAAAGGCGGGATACACGGTGTTTGATCCAAAGAAGGAGTATAAGCAAGGAGACAAGGTCTATAGTGTCAATCGAGGTAAGTCCATTATTGCGACCACTTGGGGAAAAAAGGATATCTGTGAGGGAGTTCGCATCAATGGTGCCCACATTGATTCTCCGAGACTTGATCTAAAGCCAAACCCACTCTATGAGCGTAAGGAATTGGCTTACTTTAAGACTCACTACTATGGTGGAATTCGAAAGTATCAGTGGGTGACCATTCCACTGGCCATGCATGGCGTGATAATAAAGAAAAGTGGAGAGGTTGTGCATGTAAATATTGGAGAGGACGAGAATGATCCTGTCTTGTATATTAGTGACTTGTTGCCACATCTTTCTGCAAAGCAAAATCAGAGAACACTGGCCGATGGCATTCGTGGAGAGGAATTGAATATTATTTTGGGTTCCCTGCCATTTGAAGACAAGGAAGTTAAGGAGCCATTTAAATTACAAGTTCTTTCGATTTTGCACGAAAAGTATGGCGTTACCGAGAGAGATTTTGCCCGTGCAGAGCTTGAAGTTGTGCCAGCAACAAAGGCAAGAGATGTGGGACTTGACCGCTCAATGATTGGGGGCTATGGTCAAGACGATAAGATTTGTGCATACACAGCATTGATGGCAGAGATTGAATGTAAAAATCCACTCTACACATCCGTAACAATTTTGACTGACAAAGAAGAGATTGGATCAATGGGAAATACAGGACTGGATTCTGGCTATGTCTATGACTATCTTTGTTATTTAGCTCAAAATAAGGGAGCAGATATCAAGGAAGTTTGTGCCCATTCGGCCTGTTTATCTGCAGATGTCAATGCGGCATATGACCCAACATTTTCAGATGTCTATGAGGAAAATAATTCCTGCTACTTTAACCACGGCTGTGTGCTCACAAAGTACACAGGTGCAAGGGGAAAGGGAGGATCTTCCGATGCCAGTGCAGAATTTATGGCAAAAGTCATAGACATTATGGATAAAGCGGGTGTATACTGGCAAATCGGAGAGCTTGGTGCAGTAGATGTCGGTGGCGGCGGAACTATTGCGAAATTTGTGGCTGAAATGAATATTGATGTGGTGGATCTTGGCGTTCCAATTATTTCCATGCACTCACCATTTGAGCTTTCAAGTAAGCTCGACTTATATAATACATATTTAGCTTTTAAGGCTTTTTATGAAGAATAAATGCGTATAGGAGAGAATAATGAGAAAGAAAAAATTAGCAATCGTTGCGGTATGTGCAGCATTATCTGTGGCAGCGATGACAGGATGTTCAAAGGGCGGTGATGCCAAGAAGGATTCATCATCTTCATCACCAAAGGCTAGTATTGAGACAGTGACAACACCACCAGAGACAGAGTCTTTGTCACAGCCAGACAACTATGGTACAGCAACTGTAAAGCCTGAGTCTTATAAGGGCATTGCAGTTACCATCACAGATCCTACAGTATCCGATGAAGTTGTACAGCAGCAGGTAGATGCAGCACTCAGTGCAGCTACAGAAAGATTGAGATTACTGATCGTGCAGCACAAAAGGATGACACCGTAAATATTGACTATGTCGGCAAGATTGATGGCAAGGAATTTGATGGTGGAAGTGCAAAGGGATATGACTTAAAGCTCGGTAGCGGAACATTTATCCCAGGTTTTGAAGACGGATTGATCGGTGCAAAGAAGGGCGAGACAAAGGATGTCACTGTGACCTTCCCTAAGGACTATCAGGCAAAGGATCTTGCAGGAAAGCAGGCTGTATTTACAGTGACAGTCAATGGCATCTACAATGAGAAAAAGCCAGAGCTTACCGATGAGTGGGTAACAAAGCAGACCAATGGTGCACAGACAACGGTTGATGCTTATAAGCAAAACATTAAGGCAACATTGGAAAAGCAAAACAGAGATCAGGCCATCTGGCAACAGGCCCTTCCAAAGATTGTTGAAGCAGCAGATATTAAGCCAGAGCAGGCGGCCATTGACTATGAGTATAAGTCACAGTTAAATAACTACAAGATGCAGATTTATCAATATATGCAGACAAATCTTGAAAACTATGCAAAGCAGTCAGGTACAACCGTTGAGCAGTTGGAGAAGGATATGAAGACTGCGGCAGAAACTTCAGTAAAGCAGCAGATCGTAGTCAATACAATCTTTGATCAGGAGAAGTTAGAGATTACAGATGACGATTACAAGCAGGCTTTTGGTAGCTCAAAGGAAGATTTGATTAAGACCTATGGTCAGCAAAACATCGAAACACCACAGGTACAAACAAACTTAAAGTACTACAAGGTAGCTAGAGTGGTTATTGACAATGCCAATGTAACTACAAAGCCAGCAGAGACAAGTGCGGCAGCAGGTGAGTCAGCAGCAACTACAGCAGCAGGTGAAACAACCGCTACAACTGCGGCAGGAGAGACTACAGCAACAACAGCAGCAGGAGAAACACAAGCAACTACAGCAGCACGATAAGAAAAGGAATCGCTATGTCTCAGAAAATACTTTTTTTCGATATTGATGGGACACTGACAGATGAAAAGACAGGCGAGATACCTGCCTCAGCACACCGAGCAGTTGAAGCGGTGCGCAGGGCAGGTCATCTGGTCTTTATTAATACTGGTCGTGTGGAATGTATGGTCAAGCCTGTCTTAGAAAAGATCAGTGTTGATGGTGTACTCTGCGGTTGTGGGACGCAAGTTATTCTTGATAATCAAACCATTTGGCAACAGCGCATTCCTAGAGAGCGTGGAATCGAAATTAAAAAAAATATGGAAAAATATCGCATAGAGGCAATTTTGGAGGCACAGCAAGGAATTTATTTTCCAGCAAGACCATTTCGCCATGGTCAAGTTTTAGAGAACGCATTTGAAGCTTTTCAGACAATGTGGCCGACCTTTGATAATGCCTATGCGAGAGAAGACTTTGACTTTGATAAGTTTGTGATATGGACAGATCCAAAAAATCCAATGGAGGATAAACAGGGATTTTTTCAAACAATTTCTGATTTTACCATTATTGATCGTGGTCAGGGAATGTATGAATGTGTTCCTGAGAATGTATCCAAGGGAAGTGCCATTGATATGATGCTTGAGCGGTATCAGATTGCGCCAGAAAATGCCTATGTCTTTGGAGATAGTGGCAATGATCTTTCGATGTTTACCAGTGTGGCAAAAAAATCGCATTTTAATGGGGGAGCATGACCCAATTCTTGAGCCACATGCCACATTTGTGACAAAAAAATGCCTCAGATGATGGCATTGATTATGCAATAAAGATGCTAGAAATTGTGTGAGGTGAAAAAATGATTTTTTTCATGATATTTGGTTAGATATACAGGCTGTAAAGGAGAGAGACCCAGCGGCAAGAAATTCTCTCGAAGTGTTGCTTCTCTATCAGGGCGTGCATGCATTGATATTTCATCGCTTTGCCCATTTTTTCTACAAAAAGAAAAGATATTTTATTGCAAGATTGATCTCACAAATTGCAAGAAAATGGACACTTATCGAAATTCATCCGGGGGCACAACTTGGCCATGGCATTTTGATTGATCATGGTGCTGGGGTTGTCATTGGAGAAACAGCAGTTGTCGGAGACAATTGCACGATTTATCAAGGTGTTACCCTTGGCGGTGTGGGAACAAATAAGGGAAAGCGTCATCCAACCCTTGGAAAGAATGTGACCGTTGGTTGTGGAGCCAAGATTTTGGGTGCATTTGAAGTTGGTGACAATTGTAAGATTGCTTCCAATGCTGTCCTTTTAAAGGGAATTGAAAGTGATGTGACCGCAGCGGGCATTCCGGCCAGACCTGTGCGAGTGGCCGGTGTTGCTGTGCCAAAGGAAATCAATATTGATTTTACACAGATGCAGCTAGAGATTGACCTCTTAGCAAAGAGAGTGGAGGAACTAGAAAAGAATGCTCCAAATGCTCAACAAAAAAAAGAGAAGAATGAGTCAAATGAGTAAATTACAGTGCCTGAGTGCAGAGATAAATGCAAAAGCAAATGCAGAAATATTTCCTGTGCTTCAGGCATTTTCTGTACCTGAGGACAATGGCTATTATGTCTATATGGTCTGTTGCAGTGACAACACCCTCTACACAGGTTGGACAACCAATGTAAGAAAGCGTCTAGATACCCATAATGCCGGGAAAGGGGCAAAGTACACAAAAATTCGCCGACCAGTTCGACTTGTCTATGTGGAGGAGTTAGCGTCAAAGCAGGATGCCATGAAAAGAGAATATGCCATCAAACAATATACAAGAAAAGAGAAAGAGAAGTTAATATGGGCCAAATGGAAAGAAAAATAGAAAATGTGGAAGTGCTCTATGAGGACGGTCAAGTTCTTGTTGTCGTAAAACCGGTTGGAGTTGCTGCACAGTCCTCTGGCACACTGGCACAAGATATGGTAAGCTTAATAAAGAATTATCTTGTGACAAAAAAGGAAAAAACCTATGTCGGTGTTGTCCATCGACTTGACACTCCAGTCGGTGGCATTATGGTGTTTGCAAAGACCAAGGAAGCCGCCGCCAATTTAAGCCAACAAGTCAGTGAAAGAAAGATTCAAAAAAAGTATTATGCACTGGTCTGTGGACAATTTGATTTTTCTGTGGATAACTTTTCAAAATCAAGGAAAATGGTGGACTACTTGGTCAAAGATGAAAAGTTAAATCTTTCAAGGATTGCAAGTCCAGATGAAAAGGGAGCAAAAAAGGCAGAGCTTGAGTATCAAGTGCTAAAGACAAAGGAGATGGATGGCGAAATCGTCAGTCTGGTAGAAATCACCTTACATACAGGTCGCCACCACCAAATTCGAGTGCAAATGGCAGGGGCAGGTCATCCCCTTGTTGGCGATCGAAAATATAATACAAACAGTAAAATCTATGCAAGAAATATTGCATTGGCATCGGTGTATTTGGGATTTTATTTGCCGAGTAAAAAGGGCGACCAATATGTGGAGTTTTTTAAAAAACCAAGTGGTGGACTGTGGGAAAATTTTTTATAATATAACAGCCAGAAAACCCATGGTCTTTAGACCGTGGGATGAATGGCGTTAGGTTTACAACATATATATTTTACTTAAATACTATCATTTAAAATATATGCTATAATACATATATAGGAAATCCTATTTCCAAGTCTATGAAAGGAGAAAATCGTATGTATCTTACTGTAAAACAACAAGTGAAACATCTGTCCAAGGAAGATTACATCACAATCAGGGAACTTTGTCATACGGCTAAGAATCTTGCTAATGAGGCAATCTATAATGTGCGTCAGCATTATTTTACAGAAGGTGAATTTCTCAAGTATGAGAAGAATTACACTCTTTTAAAGAATAGTCCTAATTATAAGGCCTTAAATTCCAATATGGCACAGCAGATACTGAAAGAGGTTGATGGTTCGTTTCAGTCATTTTTTGGTCTGCTTAAACTTGTCAAGCAGGGAAAATATACTTTTATGGATTGTAAACTGCCACATTATCTTCCAAAAGATGGATACACAACACTGATCATTGGTTTTTGTAAGACTGAAGGGTAATCAGCTGACACTTCCGTTTTCCAATAGTTTTAAGAAAACGCATAAGTCTGTTGAAATTACGATACCACCCATACTTCTTGATAAGACGATAAAAGAGATACGCATTATACCGAAAGCGAATGCAAGGTTCTTTGAAATCCAGTATATATATGAAGCTGAATGTATTCAAAGAAATCTAAACACAAACAACGCACTTGCACTTGACCTAGGTATCAACAATCTCGTCACAGCCGTATCAAATAGTGGTCAATCGTTCATTATTGACGGGAAAAAGACTGAAATCGATCAATCAGTGGTTCAATAAAGAAAAATGCCCGTTTGCAATCGATAAAAGATAAACAGCATTTTAGTAGAAAGCCTACAAATAGACAAAAAAAGCAGTTGCTCGTAATCGCAACAATAAGGTGAACGACTATATGAATAAAAACTGTTCGTAGGGTGATAGATTATTGTATCATCAATAATATAGGTACGCTTGTTGTTGGTTACAATGAGACTTTTTCAACATAACAGTCATATTGGAAAGCAAAAACAATCAAAAATTTTGTAAATATCCCTTATGGACAGTTGCGTAACAAATTGGAATATCTTTGCAAACTAAATGACATTGTTTTTGTAAAACAGGAAGAATCCTATACATCGAAATCATCTTTTTGGGATAGAGACGATCTCCCTGTTTACAATGCCGATAATCCAAAAGAGTATCCGTTTAGTGGCAGAAGATTACATCGTGGTCTATACAAAACGGCAAGTGGTAAAACAATCAATGCAGATGTTAACGGAGCATTAAATATCATGCGTAAAAGTAGTGTTGTGGATATGAATATCCTATACAGTAGAGGCGAAGTGGACACGCCGATAAGAATAAGGATTGCCTAATTACTTAGGTGGAAACTTAAATATCAAACTTCTTAAATAGAGCTGTTAGGCTCTTAGAAGCCCATTACCTTTAGGTGATGGGTAGTTCACAGGAGGAAAAGAAAATGAAATTAGCAGAGGCATTACAGGAGAGAGCAGATCTGAACAGAAAAATTGAGCAACTGGATTCAAGACTTTGCAACAATTGTCTTGTACAAGAGGGGGAAAAGCCACTCGAAAATCCTGAGGAATTATTGCAAGAATTAGAGTATAGTGTTGGAAGACTAGAGTATTTGATGGAGAGAATCAATATCACCAATAGTAAGACATTGGTCGATGGAAAGACAATGACCGCTTGCATCGCCAGAAAAGATGCATTGATTCTCAAACAAAGAGTTCTAAGAAATATCATAGAAGAAGCAAGTCAAAATACACATCGTGCAACGAGAACAGAAATTAAGATTTTATCGACAGTGGATGTGGCAAAGATTCAAAGCAAGCAGACGATATTGCAAAGGAAGTTCGCCTGCTCGACAATGCTCTACAGGCAAGCAATTGGACAGTGGAATTGGAAGAATAAATCCATAGATAGATGGCATAAGAGACAGAGGTAAGTGAGGGAGAAAGGAAGATGAATAAACAGCAATTAGCAGCAAAAATTTGGGAATCGGCAAATCGTATGCGCTCAAAGATTGAGGCGTATGAGTATAAGGATTATATCTTGGGATTTATCTTCTATAAGTTTATCTCTGATAAGGAAATCAACTGGCTTATAGAAAATGGTTGCCAGAACAGGGAAGAAGCAATGGAAGAGCTACAAAATGAGGAAATTCACAGTGAGATTTGTGATGATTTAGGATATGTGATTACCTATGAAAATCTCTTTCAGACTTGGTTAGACAAGGGGCTTGATTTTGGAGTTGATGATGTGCGTTTAGCTCTTAGTAAATTTTCCGATAGTATTGAAGGGGAGAAAGCAAGGGCGGTATTTGGCGGAATCTTTAATACTTTGGAAACAGGACTGAGTAAGCTTGGAGAAAATACACAGGCACAAAATAGAGCGGTGAGGGAGCTCGTTCACTTGATTAAGGACATTCCAACGGATGGAAAACAGGGCTATGATGTTCTGGGTTATGTCTATGAGTATTTGATTGAAAAGTTTGCTTCTAATGCAGGAAAAAAGGCAGGGGAATTTTACACACCACATGAAGTGTCAGCTCTAATGGCAGAAATTGTAGCTGATCATTTAAAGGGATGCAAGGAGATCAATGTCTATGATCCGACTTCAGGTTCAGGATCTTTATTATTAAATATTGGTGAAGCTTGGCAAAAGTATGAGAATGATAAAAATGCGATTCACTACTATGCACAGGAATTAAACACCAATACCTATAATTTGACTCGAATGAATTTGGTTATGAGAGATATCAATAAGGACAACATCACAGTGAGAAATGGAGATACATTGGATAATGACTGGCCAATTTTTGACGAAGTTGACCCTGTGGGCACTTATCAGAGAAAGGCCGTCTCTGCAGTTGTCAGCAATCCACCCTATTCACAGAGCTGGGATCCGAGCAAACATGATGGAGATCCTAGATACAGCGAGTATGGCTATGCACCAAAAGCCAAGGCAGATTATGCCTTTTTGTTGCATGATCTCTATCACCTAGAACCAGAGGGCATTATGACCATTGTTCTTCCCCATGGCGTATTATTTAGAGGGGGAGAGGAAGGACGGATTCGAACCAACTTAATTGAAAAAAATAACATTGACACCATTATCGGATTGCCTGCAAATATTTTCTTTGGAACAGGAATTCCGACCATTGTCATTGTACTAAAGAAAAATAAGACTTCGAGAGATATTCTCTTTATTGATGCGTCCAAAGGATTTATCAAGGAGGGAAAGAGCAATAAGCTCCGTGCCTGTGACATCCGAAAGATTGTTGATACCGTTCGTGCAAGAGTAGATATTGAAAAATATTCTCGCCTAGTTGGCATCGAAGAAATTAGAAAGAATGATTACAACCTCAATATTCCAAGATATGTGGATTCCTCAGAAGATGCCGAGAGCTGGGATATCTATGCTTCAATGTTTGGCGGAATTCCAGAGAGTGAGTTGAAAAAATTTGCAAAGTACTTTGCCGTTTTTGATCATCTCAAAGAAGAGCTATTTCACAGTGATGGAAATTATGCCAACTTGGTCGTGGAAACAGATCAGTTGCCAAAGATATTGAGAGAAAATCAAGGAGTACAAAAGTTTCAGGAAAATTACAGAGAAAAATTTGCTGACTTTACAGAGAAGCTTTCCAATAATCTTATTGACCATGCAGAAAGTGTAAGAATTCAGGCAACAGAGGAAGATATTGTCAAAGATATTTTTGAGCGTCTTGGCGATATTCCATTGGTTGATAAGTATGAAGTCTATGAAATTTTTAAAAAGGCATATGGTGGCATTGCAGGTGATTTAGAAAACATTCAAAAAGAGGGAATCAATGCTGTTCGTATGGTCGATCCCAACATGGTACTCAGAAAGAAGAACAATCGAGAAGAGGAGCAACAGGATGGATGGAAGGGACATATTTTGCCATTTGAGCTCGTACAAAAAGTACTTCTCAAGGACAAACTGGCAGAAGTAGAGGAGAAGAAAAACCGCCTTGCAGAAATTCCATCTCGCATAGAGGAAATTTGAGGAACTTTCAGAGGACGACAAGGAAAGTATTTCAGAGACACTCAATGAAGATAATACAGCTTTTGTCATCAAAACCATTCCAGCAATGATAAAGGCACTCAAGTCTGAGGACAGCGAGGAGAGCAAGAGCCTTGTGGAAAAACTAGAGGAAGTGGATGCACTCACAAAAGAGGAAAAGAAGCTAAAGTCAGAAATTAAGGCAGGAGATGATGCACTTCATTTGGAGACGAGAGATCGGATTGAAAATTTGAGTGATACAGAGGTTGTTGAACTTTTGCAACAGAAATGGATTGTGCCAATTTATGATGAGATTATTGCCATCTCAATAAAGGTTGTCGATGAATTTAAAAAGGGCATTGAGGCATTAGTAAATAAGTATGCCGACACATTTGAGGACTTGGAAAAGGAAATTCAAGATACTCAAGACGAGCTTTCAAAAATGCTGGGCGAATTGACAGGTTCAGAGGCCGACCTTGCAGGAATTCGAGAACTTCAAAAACTTTTGAGCGGGAGGGAGCACTAGTGGAAGAAAAGAAAGTACCTGCATTGAGATTTAGAGGTTTTGATAACGCTTGGGAACAATGTAAGTTCTCAGATGTAGTAGAAATCGGCAGTGGAATGGATTATAAGCATCTTGGCATAGGTGACATTCCTGTTTATGGGACTGGTGGATATATGCTGAGTGTAGATGTGGCTTTATCTGAAAATAATGATGCAATTGGAATAGGCAGAAAAGGAACTATTGATAAACCTTATATTTTGAGAGCACCTTTTTGGACTGTAGATACGCTATTTTACTGTATTCCTAAATATAATCATAATCTGGATTTTACAAATTGCCTTTTTCAAAATATTGATTGGAAGAATAAAGATGAATCGACTGGCGTACCAAGCCTGTCAAAAGTGATAATCAATAGTATTGAAACATCAATACCATCATATGAAGAACAGAAGAAAATTGGGGAATACTTTAAGAGTTTTGAAAATCTTATCATCCTTCATCAGCGTAAGTTAGAAATGCTGAAAAAAGTAAAAAAATCAATGCTGGAAAAAATGTTTCCAAAAAATGATGCAAAAGTTCCAGAAGTTAGATTTAGTGATTTTACTGACGCTTGGGAACAACGACACCTAGGAGAGATAGTAGAAAGAGTTACAAGAAAAAATGAGAATTTAGAATCTACATTGCCACTCACAATTTCGGCTCAATATGGATTGATAGATCAGAATGAATTCTTTGACAAGCGAATTGCAAGTAAGGATGTTAGTGGCTATTTTCTTATTAGAAGGGGTGAATTTGCATACAACAAGAGCACTTCGACAGATGCACCTTGGGGAGCGATTAAATGTTTGGAACGGTACGAAAATGGAGTATTATCTACACTTTATATTGTTTTTAGGATAATAGACGAAAAGAAATTGAATTCTAATTACCTAGCATTTTATTATGATACAGATTTATGGCATAGAGGAGTTCAAGCGATTGCAGCAGAAGGAGCCAGAAATCATGGATTATTAAATATTGCTCCAGTAGATTTTTTTGAAACAACATTAGCTATACCACAGGATATTTTTGAGCAACAAAAAATAGGACTTTTTTTCAAGCAACTTGACCACCTCATATCCCTTCATCAGCGTAAGCTGGAAAAACTGAAAAATATCAAGAAATCTATGCTCGAAAAGATGTTTATAATATAACAGCCAGAAAACCCATGGTCTTTAGACCGTGGGATGAATGGCGTTAGGTTTACAACATATATATTTTACTTAAATACTATCATTTAAAATATATGCTATAATACATATATAGGAAATCCTATTTCCGAGTCTATGAAAGGAGAAAATCGTATGTATCTTACTGTAAAACAACAAGTGAAACATCTGTCCAAGGAAGATTACATCACAATCAGGGAACTTTGTCATACGGCTAAGAATCTTGCTAATGAGGCAATCTATAATGTGCGTCAGCATTATTTTTACAGAAGGTGAATTTCTCAAGTATGAGAAGAATTACACTCTTTTAAAGAATAGTCCTAATTATAAGGCCTTAAATTCCAATATGGCACAGCAGATACTGAAAGAGGTTGATGGCTCGTTTCAGTCATTTTTTGGTCTGCTTAAACTTGTCAAGCAGGGAAAATATGCTTTTATGGATTGTAAACTGCCACATTATCTTCCAAAAGATGGATACACAACACTGATCATTGGTTTTGTAAGACTGAAGGGTAATCAGCTGACACTTCCGTTTTCCAATAGTTTTAAGAAAACGCATAAGTCTGTTGAAATTACGATACCACCCATACTTCTTGATAAGACGATAAAAGAGATACGCATTATACCGAAAGCGAATGCAAGGTTCTTTGAAATCCAGTATATATATGAAGCTGAATGTATTCAAAGAAATCTAAACACAAACAACGCACTTGCACTTGACCTAGGTATCAACAATCTCGTCACAGCCGTATCAAATAGTGGTCAATCGTTCATTATTGACGGGAAAAGACTGAAATCGATCAATCAGTGGTTCAATAAAGAAAATGCCCGTTTGCAGTCGATAAAAGATAAACAGCATTTTAGTAGAAAGCCTACAAATAGACAAAAAGCAGTTGCTCGTAATCGCAACAATAAGGTGAACGACTATATGAATAAAACTGCTCGTAGGGTGATAGATTATTGTATCATCAATAATATAGGTACGCTTGTTGTTGGTTACAATGAGACTTTTCAACATAACAGTCATATTGGAAAGCAAAACAATCAAAATTTTGTCAATATCCCTTATGGACAGTTGCGTAACAAATTGGAATATCTTTGCAAACTAAATGACATTGTTTTTGTAAAACAGGAAGAATCCTATACATCGAAATCATCTTTTTGGGATAGAGACGATCTCCCTGTTTACAATGCCGATAATCCAAAAGAGTATCCGTTTAGTGGCAGAAGATTACATCGTGGTCTATACAAAACGGCAAGTGGTAAAACAATCAATGCAGATGTTAACGGAGCATTAAATATCATGCGTAAAAGTAGTGTTGTGGATATGAATATCCTATACAGTAGAGGCGAAGTGGACACGCCGATAAGAATAAGGATTGCCTAATTACTTAGGTGGAAACTTAAATATCAAACTTCTTAAATAGAGCTGTTAGGCTCTTAGAAGCCCATTACCTTTAGGTGATGGGTAGTTCACTAAGACTCTGTAATTATTCTATGAATTAATAGTTGACATTTTTATTTGTGGTGATATACTTATCACAAAATATAACTATATTAACGAGGGAGCTTATATATAGGCTGAGAGGAAAGTGTGACTTTCGACCGTTTACCTGATTTGGATAATGCCAACGTAGGGAGCTGTTTTTTTACTTTCTTTTCAGAGATACAGGTTCTGTATCTCATTTTTTATTGCAAAAAACCGCCTAAATATAAGTACAAAATTTTATAGTGATAAACTTTATTTTAGGAGGATTGCTTATGGATGGAAGTAATGTCAAGAAATTGAGTGTTTCAGGTTTATTGTGTGCACTTGCAGTTGTAGGTAGTATGTTTTCTTTTCCTGTTTTGGGCAGTAAATGTGCACCGGTTCAGCATATGATCAATGTTCTTTGTGCGGTAATACTCGGACCTGTTTATGGAGTAGCTGTAGCATTTGGTGCAAGCCTGATCAGAAATTTATTGGGGATAGGAAGTCCTATGGCATTCTCTGGAAGTATGGTCGGCGCATTTCTTTGTGGAATTGTATACCATAAAAGTAAAAAAGTATTTCCTACACTTTTAAAATTAGAAAACAGTTAAAACGGAGGTACGGATATGTTAAAAGAAATTCTTGAAAATGTCAGAACAAAAACGCCTTTAGTACACAATATAACAAATTATGTCACGGTAAATGACTGTGCGAATATACTTCTTGCTTGTGGTGCAAGTCCTATAATGGCCGATGATTTGGAAGAGGTCGAAGATATAACTTCGATATGTTCAGGGCTTAATATAAATATAGGTACATTAAACAAAATGACAATATCTGCAATGATTGCAGCTGGTAAAAAGTCAAATGAATTGAATCATCCGGTTGTTCTCGATCCTGTAGGAGCAGGAGCATCAAGGTTAAGAGCAGATACAGCGAAAAAGCTTCTTGAAACTGTGAAGTTCAGTGTAATTCGTGGAAATTTATCAGAAATTAAATGTCTGGCTGTAGGTAGCAGTAAGACAAGGGGAGTTGATTCGGTTGATTCTATAAATAAAGAAAATATTGATTCAGTGGTTAGTTTTGCAAAAGATTTTGCACAAAAACTTCAAGCATAATAGTTATAACATCAGTTATCGACATCGTTACAGATGGTAAAATTGCATATTGTGTATACAACGGTGATAAGATGATGAGTAGGATCACAGGAAGCGGTTGTCAGCTTTCGGCTATGATGGCTGCATATATCAGTGCCAATACCGACAATATATTAAAATCCGCTCTTGCATGTGTGTGTGCAATGGGATTATGTGGTGAAATTGCAAAGAATCGTATGACAGATAAAGACGGTAACAGCAGCTATAGAAATTATTTGATAGATGCAGTTTATAATCTCACATCGGATGAGCTTGAAAAGGGGGCAAGATATGAGATTAGATAAAAAATATATGCAACTTTATGCGGTCACGGACAGGGCATGGACAGGCAATAAAACCTTGTACGAGCAGATAAAGGAAGCTCTTGAAAACGGAGTTACATGTGTACAACTTAGGGAAAAAAATCTGGATGAAGCAAGCTTTATAGAAGAGGCAAAAAAGATATCCGTACTATGCAGACAGTATAATACTCCATTTATTGTAAATGATAATGTAAATGTGGCAATCGCTTCTAATGCAGACGGAATACATATAGGGCAGGAGGATATGGGGCTTAAAGATGTTTGCGAGATTGTCGGAGAAAACATGATAATAGGAATTTCAGTACATACAGTAGAGGAAGCTAAGTTTGCACAGGAAAACGGAGCCGATTATATAGGCATAGGTGCAGTATTTGAAACTTCTACAAAAAATGATGTAGATGTTATTCCATATGAAAAAGTGAAATCTATATGCGATGCTGTAGATATACCTAAGGTTGCGATAGGTGGAATAAATGCTGAAAATATATTGAAACTGAAGGGCAGTGGAATAGACGGAGTTGCGGTAGTTTCTGCTATATTCGGTGCAAAAGATATAGGGAAAGCTACAAAAGAACTCTATACTCTGTCAAATAACTTAATATAACTTTGAGGAGACTATTTATGAGAACAGCATTAACAATAGCTGGAAGTGACTGTAGCGGAGGTGCAGGTATTCAGGCCGATATAAAGACGATGACTGCAAATAAGGTATATGCAATGAGTGCAATAACGGCACTTACAGCACAGAATACTACAGGAGTATCAGAAATTATAAATATGGATACAGATTTTGTAGAGAGTCAGTTGGAGATGATTTTCGAAGATATTTATCCTGATGCAGTAAAAATAGGTATGGTATCTTCTTCAGGGATTGTAGAAGCAATTGAATACGAACTTGTAAAATACAAGGCAAAAAATATAGTACTTGATCCGGTAATGGTGGCTACAAGCGGATCGAAATTGATAGAAGATAAAACAATAAAAATATTACAGGAGAAACTTTTTCCTTTGGCCAGTGTTATAACGCCAAATATCATGGAAGCAGAGGTGCTTTCAGGTATAAGCATTAAAAATGATAAAGATATGTTGGAGGCTGCGAAAATAATTTATGACAATTACGGTTGTGCGGTATTGTTAAAGGGAGGACATAGTATAAACGATGCAAATGATTTGTTGTATGAGGACAAAAAAGTAACATGGTTCTTTGGAAAACATATAGATAATCCCAACACTCATGGTACAGGTTGCACACTTTCATCTGCAATAGCAGCAAATTTGGCAAAGAGATATACTCTTGAAGAATCTGTAAAAAGAGCAAAGTGCTATATATCGGAGGCTCTTCTTGCCATGCTTGATCTTGGAAAAGGAAGTGGGCCTATGAATCATGCTTTTAATATCAACGGAGAGTATGCAAAGGAGAGTGAGAATGAATAAGCGTACATCAGTATTTGAAAACAGCCTGATATGGTTTGGGGCGGCTGTATCTATAGCAGAAATTTTAACTGGAACATATTTTGCTCCCTTAGGTTTTTTTAAAGGGTTAGTGGCAATAGTTCTTGGTCATATAGTAGGTTGTGTTTTACTGTTTTTAGCTGGCTTAATAGGTGCAAAGACACAAAAAAGTTCGATGGATACTGTAAAAATGAGCTTTGGCGATAAAGGAAGTATTTTCTTTGCGGTACTTAATGTTATGCAGCTTTTCGGTTGGACAGGTATAATGATTTATGACGGTGCTTTTGGCTACCGAGGGAATACTGGCCGTAGGTCATATGATATGGTGTCTGATTATTGGCGGACTTATTTTGATATGGATACTTATAGGAATTAAGAATCTGGGGAAAAAATAAATATAGTTGCTATGTCGGCACTGTTTATAATGACAATTGTTCTAAGTTTCATTATATTTAAAGGTGGAGCGGTATTTGATACAGGTAATGAAGGTATGAGCTTTGGTGCAGCACTTGAGCTTTCAGTAGCTATGCCTTTGTCATGGTTGCCACTTATGAGTGATTATACTAAAGAAGCTGAAAAACCTGTAAAGGCAACCGCAGCAAGCAGTATTGTATATGGTCTGGTAAGTGTATGGATGTATGTTATCGGAATGAGTGCGGCGCTATTTACAAAAGAGTCTGATATAGCTCAAATTTTGCTGAAAGCGGGATTTGGCATAATGGGTCTTCTTATCGTTGTACTTTCTACAGTGACCACAACATTTTTAGATGTATACTCGGCAGGAGTATCAACGGAATCAATATTTTCTAAAGTAGAGTCAAAATGGGTGGCTATGGCCGTTACTATTATAGGGACTTTGGGAGCCGTTATATTGCCGATGGATAATATAACAGGCTTTTTATATCTTATAGGTTCAGTATTTGCACCTATGATTGCAATACAAATCGTTGATTTCTTTGTATTAAAAATAAGTCATGATGAGAAGAAGTTTTCAGTACAGAATATTATTATATGGGGAATAGGATTTATAATATACAGAATATTGATAAAGGTTGATACACCGATAGGAAGCACTATACCAAGTATGTTAATTACTATATTTATATCTGTTATTATAAATAAAGCGTTTATAAAAAGAAAATTTATATAAAGAAGATAAATGTTGGGGTTGGCAATTGCTAATCTCAACATTTTTTATTATGCTTCTTTGTCAAATGTCGGGGTGGGTTGATTTTCAACTCACTCTTTTCAGCACCTTTATTTTATTATTCAATCCTTCTGTAGGACCATTTGAAATGTGTCTGTACTTAAGAGAGTTTAAGATATACTTATCGTTATTTCTAAATGCTGTTATTGCTACTTTTTCTGCAAAATTGTCTAAAATATTAAAACGACACTCTTTATAATATAACAGCCAGAAAACCCATGGTCTTTAGACCGTGGGATGAATGGCGTTAGGTTTACAACATATATATTTTACTTAAATACTATCATTTAAAATATATGCTATAATACATATATAGGAAATCCTATTTCCGAGTCTATGAAAGGAGAAAATCGTATGTATCTTACTGTAAAACAACAAGTGAAACATCTGTCCAAGGAAGATTACATCACAATCAGGGAACTTTGTCATACGGCTAAGAATCTTGCTAATGAGGCAATCTATAATGTGCGTCAGCATTATTTTTACAGAAGGTGAATTTCTCAAGTATGAGAAGAATTACACTCTTTTAAAGAATAGTCCTAATTATAAGGCCTTAAATTCCAATATGGCACAGCAGATACTGAAAGAGGTTGATGGCTCGTTTCAGTCATTTTTTTGGTCTGCTTAAACTTGTCAAGCAGGGAAAAATATGCTTTTATGGATTGTAAACTGCCACATTATCTTCCAAAAGATGGATACACAACACTGATCATTGGTTTTGTAAGACTGAAGGGTAATCAGCTGATACTTCCGTTTTCCAATAGTTTTAAGAAAACGCATAAGTCTGTTGAAATTACGATACCACCCATACTTCTTGATAAGACGATAAAAGAGATACGCATTATACCGAAAGCGAATGCAAGGTTCTTTGAAATCCAGTATATATATGAAGCTGAATGTATTCAAAGAAATCTAAACACAAACAACGCACTTGCACTTGACCTAGGTATCAACAATCTCGTCACAGCTGTATCAAATAGTGGTCAATCGTTCATTATTGACGGGAAAAGACTGAAATCGATCAATCAGTGGTTCAATAAAGAAAATGCCCGTTTGCAATCGATAAAAGATAAACAGCATTTTAGTAGAAAGCCTACAAATAGACAAAAAGCAGTTGCTCGTAATCGCAACAATAAGGTGAACGACTATATGAATAAAACTGTTCGTAGGGTGATAGATTATTGTATCATCAATAATATAGGTACGCTTGTTGTTGGTTACAATGAGACTTTTCAACATAACAGTCATATTGGAAAGCAAAACAATCAAAATTTTGTAAATATCCCTTATGGACAGTTGCGTAACAAATTGGAATATCTTTGCAAACTAAATGACATTGTTTTTGTAAAACAGGAAGAATCCTATACATCGAAATCATCTTTTTGGGATAGAGACGATCTCCCTGTTTACAATGCCGATAATCCAAAAGAGTATCCGTTTAGTGGCAGAAGATTACATCGTGGTCTATACAAAACGGCAAGTGGTAAAACAATCAATGCAGATGTTAACGGAGCATTAAATATCATGCGTAAAAGTAGTGTTGTGGATATGAATATCCTATACAGTAGAGGCGAAGTGGACACGCCGATAAGAATAAGGATTGCCTAATTACTTAGGTGGAAACTTAAATATCAAACTTCTTAAATAGAGCTGTTAGGCTCTTAGAAGCCCATTACCTTTAGGTGATGGGTAGTTCACCAAAAATATTATAGGTAGCATTGCAGATAATATAGGGGAGTATTTAATAACGCTTGGGAACAGCGACGCTTTAAAGAGTTATTTGAAGAGAAGCGAGAAAAGACAGTCTTAGAATGGGAAGATGTATTATTGTCTTGTGCAATAACAGGAATTTACTTAAATTCTGAGTTGTTTAGTCATTTTAGAGGAACTTCGACAATAGGATATTTGAAAATCAAGAAGAATGATCTTATATTATCAGCTCAAAATCTTCATTTAGGAAATGCAAATGTAAATTTATATTTTGAAAGTGGAATTATTTCTCCTGCGTATAAGGTTTTTAGTTTGGTTAACTGTGATCCATTGTTTGTTCAAGCTTGGGTAAAAAGAGAGGCTACAAATAAATTCTTTTTAGAAGCAACAACAGAAGGAGCAAGTCAGTGTAGAAAAAATATTGAGTGGAATACATTAGACAAGCAATTGGTATCTGTTCCAACCATATTGGAAGGGCATCAGATAGGTAGGTATTTTTCACAGCTTGATCACCTCATATCTCTTCATCAGCGTAAGTATTTTAGCATTGTAATGTTGAATACAATAATACAGATAATTGAAATTATATGCCTTTGTTGCTTTTCTTTATTCTATGGAGTAGATTATAATTATAAAATGGTTAGAAATTATTGCTGTCAGGAGGGCATGGGTGTGAAGTTTGAAAAAGAAGCAGATTTTGAGGAGGCCGTGATTGACTTATTGCTAAAATATGGTTGGAGCAATGGCAATGAGACGGGAAGTCGTGAGAAGAATGTCATCAAGTATCCGACAGAGGAAGATTTAATTCAAAATTGGGCAGACATTCTGTATAAGAATAATAGTGAGAGGTCAAGGCTCAATGGTGTGAAACTCAATAAAGATGAGATGCAACAAATTATTGATCAAATTAAGATAGCCACACCATATGCTATTAATGGAATCATTAAGGGCAGGAGTGTAACCATTAAGAGGACAAATGAAGAAGATAGAGAGAATTTTGGAAAAGAAATTAGTTTGAATATTTATGATCCCAAAAAGGTAAGAGCTGGGGAGAGTAGATATCAAGTTGTTCAACAGCCAAAGTTTAGTCGAAAACATTCAAAATTACAGGATCGGCGTGGGGATTTGATGCTGTTAATCAATGGAATGCCAGTAATTCACATTGAATTAAAGCGATCAGGTGGGAATGTTGAAGAGGCAAGGGGACAGATTTCAAAGTATTGTGAGGAAAATATATTTGAAGGTATTTTTTCACTGGTGCAAATCTTTGTGGCCATGACTCCAGAAGATGCGATTTATTTTGCAAATCCTGGTTCAGGAAAAGCAGTCAATCCAGATTTTTGTTTTCATTGGGCAGATATAGAAAATAATCAAATTAGGGATTGGAAAGAAGTGGCAAAACATTTATTGAGTATTCCTATGGCTCATGAGTTGATTGGTTGGTATACGATTGCAGATGACAATGATTGCGTGTTAAAGGTTATGCGAAGCTATCAATATTATGCAGTGCACAAAATTTATGAAAAGACAAGAGAGCATGATTGGGATGGCAAGGATGGACAGGGGGGGATATGTATGGCATACCACTGGTTCAGGAAAGACCATGACTTCATTTAAGGCAGCAGAGTTAATTGCGAGAGATAAATTGGCAGATAAAGTTGTCTTTTTGATGGACCGCATTGAGTTGGGCACACAGTCATTTCGAGAGTACACGGCATTTGCAGATGAAGATATTGTGCAAGAAACGGGAAATTCAGGAGTTTTATTGTCGAAGATGAAGGGAAATCATCCAAAGGACTTATTGATTGTGAGCTCAATTCAAAAAATGGATAGAGTGAGCGAGGATGCAGTGAGCTTACGAAGGGAAAAAGAATTAGAGGAAATCCGAAAAAAGAGATTGGTTTTTATTTTTGATGAATGTCATCGAACGACAAACGGAGATATGTTTGCCAATATTCGCAAAGCATTTCCTAGGGCGTTACTCTTTGGCTTTACGGGAACACCAATATTTGATGAGAATGCAAAGAGTTCCCTTTCGACAGCAGATATTTTTGGAGATAATCTTCATACCTATACCATTGCAGATGGCATTCGAGATGAAAATGTGTTGGGATTTGATCCGACAATGGTAAAAATTTATGCAGATGAGGACTTAAAAGAGGAATTGGCAAAGGATGAGTGCAAGGCTAAAGACATGAATGAGATTCGCACTAATCCAAAAAAACTAGAAGTCTATCAAAAGTATCAAAATATGTCAGAGGTGGATATTGAAGCTAAGCTTCCCAAAGGACAGTATGACAGCGATAACTATAGAGATGGGGTAATCAAGGACATCAAAGATCATTGGGATAGATTGAGCTTTGGTGGAAAATTTCATGCTATTTTTGCAACCAGCAGTATTCCCGCGGCCATTGACTACTATAGGCGATTCGAAGACAATGGCCAGAGCTTAAAGTGACGAGTCTTTTTGATAAGAATCTTGATGATACAAAGGGCGAGCAGTCCATGGATAAGGAAAGAGGTCTTGTTGAGATTTTGGAAGATTATCAACACCAATTTGGCCCAGACTTTGATATTGCAAGATGGCCAGAGTTTAAAAAGGATGTGACCAGACGACTTGCCCACAAGGAAAATTATTCTCAAGTAGAAAAAGAAAAGCAATTAGATTTATTGATTGTTGTCGATCAGTTACTCACAGGATTTGATTCCAAGTTTGTCAATACGCTCTATTTGGATAAGCTATTAGATTATCAAAATCTTATTCAGGCATTTTCGAGAACAAATCGAATTTATAATCGAAATGAAAAGCCCTTTGGTATTATTCGCTACTATCGAAGTCCACATACAATGAAGAAAAATATGGATGATGCGTTTGCATTGTTTGCTAGGAAGAGGGAAGATGGCATTTTTGCCAATAAACTACCGTCCAATGTAGAGAATATGAATCAGATTTTTGAGCAAATTCAGGACATCTTTGTGGCAAATGGAATTTTGGATATGTCAAGACTTCCAGAGGATGAGAGCACACAGGCAAGGATTGCTCAATTGACAAGAAAGTTTCAAGAAAGTTATACTTCGGCAAGATTGCAAGGTTTTGATTGGAATAAAGTCGTTGTTTCTGATGAGATTGGAAAAGATGGCATTGAGGTTAAGGTGACAGAGAAAGAGTATCTGACGCTGTTGATGCGTTGCAATGAGATGGCAAAGCGGGGAAAAGAAAGAAATCGTGCGGGAGCCTTTGCCTATGATATTGGTGTGAATTTATCAGCCATTCAGAACGAAAAAATTACGGCAGAGTATCTGGATAGGAAATTTAAAATCTGGACGGATTATCGAAATGGAAAAAATCCAATCAAGGAAAGGGAGGAAGAGCTTCTCAAGGAGCTAGAGAAGAATTTATCTACTTTGTCGGAGGATGATCAAAACTTAGCTAGAGAGATTATTCGCGATATTGAGACAGGAAGGTTAGAAGTTGAAGAAGGAAAGACTTTTCGAGATTATATTGCGAGCTACGGCGAAAGTAGGAAAAATAGAGAAATTCGAGATGTGGTAGAGAAGTTGGGTGTGGATGAAGAAAAACTTAGAGATTTGGTAATGAATAAGCCAAAATATTATAAAGAAGGGGGACGAGCAATTGCATTGGAAAATAGTATTGATGATAAACTGGCAAGAATATATTATCAGAGAGTACACCATAGGGAAGATACGAACTTGCAGGTAATTCGTTATGCAAAAAAGGTATTAAAGGAATTTATTATGTACGATCAGCCCATTCCATTTGGCGAGGAGGAAGAAAAATAAAGAAATTGCTCTGTCAGTGTGTGGGATGGAGGAGTATGGATAAGAAGACCGATTTATTTTTGAACTACTATGCACAGTGGATAAAGATTTATAAAGAGGGAGCAATTCGTGAGATTACAATGGAAAAGTATCGAATGACACAGCAGTGGATTGCTCGCCTTATTCCAGATGTAAAGGTTTGTGAGATGACAAGGATCGTCTATCAGCAACTGATCAATGACTATGCAAAGTTTCACGAGCGTCAGACGACAATGGACTTTCACCATCAGGTGAAGGGAGCAATTTTGGACGCATTGGATGATGGTCTCATTGAGAGAGATCCGACAAGAAAGGTGATTATCAAAGGGAAAGAGCCGAGAAAGAAGAAGAAAAAATTCTTAAATCAATTTGAGTTGCACAAATTGCTGGAGAGTTTAAAGCTTGGCGACAAGGTGAACTGGGATTATTTTATTTTGTTGGTGGCCAAAACAGGAATGCGTTTTTCAGAGGCACTGGCATTGACACCAAGTGATTTTGACTTTGCCCATCAGACAGTGGAGATTTCAAAGACTTGGGACTATAAGTCTAATAGAGGATTTATGCCGACGAAAAATAAGTCTTCTATGCGAAAAATCCAAATTGATTGGCAGACCGTGATGCAATTTTCTGGGCTCTTGAAGGATAGGCCAAGGGATAAACCATTTTTTATTCCGACAAAAAAGGACGGTAGCTATATTCCGATCTATAATGCTACCGTCAATACCATCTTGGAAAGATACTGCAAAAAGCTTGGTATACCAGAGATTTCCATTCATGGGCTGAGACATACCCATGCCTCTATTTTGTTGTTTGCAGGTGTCTCCATTGGAAGTGTGGCGAGGCGATTGGGACATGCCAGCATGAATACAACGCAAAAGACTTATTTACATATTATTCACGAGTTGGAAAATCAAGATATTGATTTAGTGATGCGATCTTTGGCAAACTTGTTGTAGGAATGAAAATATCATCAGTAATCGTCGTAATAAATAGATAATGTGATAACGCACTGGCAGAGATAAAATTGTGAAAGAGATATAAAATAAATCTAAACTCCATTGACAACTAGCACTCATGGTGATAGAGTGCTAATGTATCGATAAATAATGGAGGATAAGATATGGAGAAAAAGCCAAGAGATCCACGCAAGATGTTTGCGTACTACTATATCGTTGCCTTAGTGATTGTGATGGTCTTTAATTTCCTTGCCATTCCTTTTTTAAAGGAGAGACAGGTGAAATTGGTCGACTATGGAACATTTATGACCATGACGGACAATCATCAGATTGGCAAAGTGGATATTCAAAGCAATCAGATTGTATTTCAAGACAAAGATGGGAAACAATTGTATAAGACAGGAATTGTAGCAGATGATAAGCTTACAGAAAGGCTTCACGCGGCAGGAGTCCAATTTTCCAGTGAGATTATTCGAAAGGAATCACCGCTTCTAAATTTCTTTTGGACATGGTTAGTCCCTATGATGATCTTTTACTGGTTGTGGAGCAGATTGAACAAAAGAATGAACAATAAGTCCAACGAGGATTCCATGAGCTTTGGCGGTTTTGGTGGTTTTGGCGGACTGGGCGGTTTTGGTGGAATGGGAAAATCCAATGCAAAAATTTATGTAAAGTCATCGGAGGGCATTAAGTTTAGTGATGTCGCTGGTGAGGATGAGGCAAAGGAAAATCTCACCGAGATTGTAGATTACCTGCACAATCCGACAAAATATAAAGAGATTGGTGCATCAATGCCAAAGGGAATTTTGCTTGTGGGACCACCGGGAACAGGTAAAACGATGCTGGCAAAGGCAGTAGCGGGTGAAGCGAATGTGCCCTTCTTTTCGATGTCAGGTTCAGAGTTTGTGGAGATGTTTGTCGGAATGGGTGCATCAAAAGTTAGAGATTTATTTCGTCAGGCAAAGGAAAAGGCTCCTTGTATTGTATTCATTGATGAAATTGATGCCATTGGAAAGAAAAGAGATGGTCAGATTGGTGGCAATGATGAGAGGGAGCAGACACTCAACCAATTGTTGACGGAGATGGATGGCTTTGAGGGAAATTCTGGAGTTATGATTTTGGCAGCAACAAACCGCCCTGAATCTCTTGATCCAGCATTGACTCGCCCGGGAAGATTTGATCGAAGAGTTCCCGTGGAGTTGCCAGATTTGCAGGGAAGAGAAGAGATTTTAAAGGTACATGCAAAGAAGGTTAAGGTGGGTTCAGATGTGGACTTTAAGGTGATTGCAAGAATGGCCTCCGGTGCTTCGGGAGCAGAGCTTGCCAACATCGTCAATGAGGCGGCACTTCGAGCCGTTCGTGATGGTCGAAAGTTTGCTACACAGACCGATCTAGAGGAGAGTATTGAAGTTGTCATTGCAGGATATCAAAAGAAGAATTCCATTTTGACCGACAGTGAGAAGTGGAGAGTGAGCTACCATGAAGTGGGGCACGCCCTTGTGGCCGCAAAACAAAGTAATACGGCACCAGTACAAAAGATTACAATTATTCCAAGAACTTCAGGTGCACTGGGTTATACTTTGCAGGTGGAAGAGGGCAATCACTATTTGATGACAAAGAAGGAGCTTGAAAATCGCATTGCGACACTGACAGGCGGAAGGGCTGCGGAGGAAGTGGTCTTTGGTGATTCCTCCACCGGAGCGTCCAATGACATTGAGCAGGCAACAAAGCTGGCAAGGGCGATGATTACTCGCTATGGTATGAGCAAAGACTTTGATATGGTGGCCTTGGAGACAGTGAGCAATAAATACCTTGGTGGGGATACCTCTCTCGCAGCCGCAGAGTCAACGGCAGCGAAGATTGATGAGCAGGTCGTTGAACTTGTAAAAAAACAGCATGAAAAGGCAGCATCTATTCTTTTAGAAAATCGAGAGAAGCTAGAAGAAATTGCAAGATTTTTGTATGAAAAGGAAACCATTACAGGAGATGAGTTTATGCAGATCTTAAATGGTTAAGATAGGCAAGGGGAAATGGTAAAAAGGTGAAAGAAAATGAAGTTTTATTCGTATGAGTATTTGGTTGGTCAGGTACACGCCTTTAGTTGGCTAAAGGCTGTAGTTGCGGCGATTGTTTTGATTGGCGTAATTGTGGCTATTGTGCGTCATAACAAGGATCGCTATGAGACAAAGTATCGGGAGTTAATCATCCTTGGAATTATTGTTATTTTATTGATTGTGGGAACAACCTTCGGGGACTATCGCTCCTCGGTGGTTGTGCTTGACCAGAAGCAGGCGGCAATTCATTTTGTAGAAAATGCAGCTGAGCAGTTGGGAACAGACAAAAGCCATATTTATATCAATACAGAAACTTCCGTTGATGGGGCAATTATTAAGGTTGACGATCATTTTTATCGAGTGATTAAAGGATCGGGAGATAAGTATCTCTTTGAAAAGCTTGACTTATATCAACCAGATGTAGAATTAGTGGAGGCAAAGTAATGGTGAATTTATCGTATATTCAGATTTTAATTAAGTTGGCATTGGGAATGCTTTCTTTAATTTTGGTAATCAATATTTCGGGAAAGGGCAATCTTGCACCGACTTCTGCGGCTGATCAAATACAAAATTATGTGCTCGGTGGAATAATTGGCGGTGTTATCTATAATCCAGCGATTACGATATTGCAATTTTTTATTATTTTATTGATATGGTTTTTGTTGGTTATCGGTTTAAAGTGGCTAAAGACAAATAATAATACCGTGAAGAAGTATCTCGACGGAGAGGCCGTGACTTTGATTAAAAATGGAAAACTTGATGTCGAGGCTTGCCGAAAAGCGGGATATAGTGGACATGATATTTCCTTTAAGTTGAGAAGTCAAGGAGTTTATACCATTAGTAAAGTCAAGAGAGCTGATCTTGAGCAGAATGGTCAATTGATTATTGTTTTGTATGGCGAAGAAAATCCAAAGTATCCATTAATTACCGATGGCGTTATTCGCATTCCGACATTGGAATCATTAGATAAGGATGAGAAGTGGCTCCTTGAGAAATTAAGGGAGCAAGGATGTAATGATGTGGGAGATGTCTTCCTTGCTGAGTATGAAAAGGGCAAGGTGAATATTATTCGCTATAATTAGTTAAATATTTGGGACAGAAGGACTAGAAAAGTTTTAGGCGGAGGAAATTTCCTCCGCCTATTTTGAGCAATTTATTGGTTTAAATCATGTGTGACTTGTAAAGTATTTGTTTGTCTTGAGATTAGTAATTCTCAGCTCTTACCTCAAAGAATGCCTGTGGATGATGGCAAACAGGGCAAACCTCTGGAACCTCTGTACCAACTACGATGTGACCACAGTTGCGGCACTCCCAGATAGTAACGCCAGCCTTCTTAAATACTTCAAGATCCTGAATGTTTTGTAAGAGCTTTCTGTATCTTTCCTCGTGCATCTTCTCGATGGCTGCAACGCCTGCGAATTGATCTGCGAGCTCATCAAATCCTTCTTCTCTTGCGTCCTTTTCCATCTGAACATACATATCGGTCCACTCGAAGTTCTCGCCTTCAGCAGCAGCTTTTAAGTTATCTGCTGTGTTGTTGCTCACGCCATTGAGTGCCTTGAACCACAACTTTGCGTGTTCTCTCTCGTTTGCGGCAGTGTGTAAAAAGATCTCAGCAATCTGCTCGTAACCATTCTTCTTTGCAACAGATGCAAAGTAAGTATACTTATTGGTTGCCTGTGACTCGCCAGCAAATGCAGCCTGAAGGTTCTTCTCTGTCTTTGTACCTGCGTACTTATTTTTTGGAGCACCCTCTTCCTTTACTTCTTCAAAACAATTGGTCTTCTTGCAAAGAGGGCAAACTTCTGGAGCTGAGTCACCCTCATGGATGTAACCGCAAACTTTACATTTATACTTTGCCATAAAAATTTCCTCCTACTTTTTCTTTATAAGCTTTACATATTGAATTTTCCTTGAAACAATTAATATAATAGTATATAATCTAAGATAAATATAGCAATAAAGTTTTAAATATAAAAAAATCGTATTTATAGGGGGAAGATAATGATAAACACTAGCACATTACAGGGAGATTCCAAGAGTATTCACTATAATACAAAGGATATTCCACTCTATATTCGTCATGAGAAGCTGTCGTATCGATTAAATTCCCAGACAATGCCACATTGGCATGAGGATATTGAACTTTTACAAATTATTCATGGAAATATGTGTTGTATGATTGACAATGAGAGAGTATTCTTACATGAGGGGGATTGTCTGATTATTACAGCTTTGCAAATGCATTATTGTTTTAATGATACAAAGGACGACTGTACCTACAATCGAATCTTGTTTCATCCAGAGTTATTGACAAGAAATAAGAAGATTGTCGATGAGGTCATTGATCCTGTTCTCTCAAGTGATCAAATCAAGTACTTTTATTTGATGGCGGGAGATACACACACAAAGCAAATCAATTCCTTAATTGAGCGAATGGTAGATATTCATGAGGAGGATAAGGTTTCTCAAGAGTTAGAGATTATTGGATATTTACATATTATATTTGCTCGGTTATTTAATGCAGATGATAGGATTCGCATGGTGGCTAAGACTAGGCTAGATCCAGACCTTCACGCACAGAGAGCGATGATTAGTTTTATTCATGAGCACTATGCGGAGAAGATTACACTTGAAGAAATTGCACTTTCTGGAAATGTCTGTCGGAGTAAATGCTGTTCTTTATTTAAGCAATTTATTCAAAAGACACCAATTCATTTTTTGAATTTATATCGATTGGAGGTGAGCAGAAATCTTTTGCGCAATACGACGGATACGGTATCGGCGATATCGCAATCCTGTGGTTTTGCCAATCAAAGTTATTTTAATAAGATGTTTTTAGAGGAATATGGGAGTACACCAGTGGAGTTTAGACAAAGAGAAAGGAATAGGAGTAAGGTATCCTAGAAGTAATCCATGAAAAAATTACTGGGACTAATCATAAAGGTAGTGGTAGCAGTTGTTGTGGCGATTTTTGCCATTATCAGTATTGTTGCTGGCAATATTGTAACCTTTGGTATGCATGACTATGCAAGAGAGGTAGATGTCATTATTGTTTTGGGGGCAGGGCTAACTTCGCATGGAAAGCCATCACCTGTATTTGCTGAGCGCATCAATCATGGCATTCGCTTATATCAAGAGGGATATGCCAAGAAGTTAATGTTTACAGGGGGATTTGGTGAGGGGAGTCATATGTCAGATTCACAATCGGCAAAAAATTATGCGATTGCTCACGGTGTCGCTGAGGAAGACATTTTGCTTGAGGAAAGATCAAAGATTACAGAGGAAAACCTGTATTATGCCCATCAAGTGATGCAGGAAGAGGGAATGCAGACGGCACTTTTAGTGAGTGATCCGCTCCATATGAAGCGAGCAGTGGCTATGGCTAAGGATCTGGGAATGGAGGTCTATTCATCTCCGACAAAGACGACTCGCTATGTTTCCCTGCGCACACAATTGCCATTTTTGGCAAAGGAGACGGTGTATTATATAGGATATTGTGCATTTCATTTTTTGGGAAGGGGAGCGGTGATACCGCTGAGTTATTGATATGGCCAAGTTAGAGAAGGAAAAAGATGTCAAAATAAAAATTAAGAGTGTAGTCAATGGAGAAGAAAATGAATGGAAAGGAGAGGGCGAATATGCCAAAAGTGAGGGCATACATATGATTGCCTACAACGACTATACAGGAAATCGTGTGACAAAAAATGGTATGCACATCGATGTCGACAAATTATTTTTGCACCGTGTGGGTGGTGTGACCTCAGATATGCTCTTTGATGTGTTGGCAGATTCCATTGTCTCCTATAGTACTTTTTTGGTGAGCACAAATTTTTTGTTGCACACAAAATGCTATGAGGTTGATGAGGATGAGAATGGCCTTCGTGTGCATATTGAATATGTACTCCATGATGCCAGTGGTCAGACGGGTGGTGAATTGGAGGGCGTGCAGGATATTGAGATTCTTTATGTATAATCCTTAGATACAGTTCATATCAAAGAAAAGACCAGCCACAGGAAAGCGGCTGGTCTTTTTGACTTTTCTCTAAAATGTAACTACAAAATTACAGAGATGAAAGCTGTGAAAGAGCCTTGAAAAAGCTTGGATATAACTTTTCAGCCATACCACTAAAGAGCTTTTGCAGGTCTTCTTGTGAGTAATCGCTGATATCGGTTGGAGCAATGCTAGGAGCAGAAACATCAGCACCATCTGTGACATTAAAATGTAGGTTGATGCCATCGATCTCACTGCTGCCTGTTGCACTAGAGATATCGTTGAGGTTGAGTGCATACTCTGTTCCGCCATTGGCACCAGGACCAACAGTCAAGTTTGCACTTGTCTTTGCAACATTCTCTTCCTGAATGCTGTAGGATCCATAGGCAAGAAGGGCATCCTTTTTCGAAGTATCGACATCATAGCTAAACTTGATCGACTGGCGTTCTACATTTGCTGTCAAGTCACCGGTTACCTTATTGCCATCTTTTTTCACAGAGTTAGAGATACCTTGATCCTTATCTGTGCTCACATAGTAAGCTGAAGTTGTGGTGTTGTCCGCCTGCTTAATTTCATAGACAAAATCAGAAACCTTCTCGGTACCGATGCGGATCTGCTTTACCTGATTTTTCTCTACGGCTACAGTCCAATGGAAACCATTGTCAGCCATTGTCTTTGAGGTAGAAGCTGCATTATCACGGATTTTCTTTGCCAGAGCTTGCAATGTCTTTGCTGGATCTTTTCCGTCATCATCTGTGACACCAAGCTGTTGGTTGAGTTGCTGCAATGAGCTTGCATCATAATTGTACTTTTTTAAGAAGTCAACGAGCTTTGTATCCTTTTCCAATGTGTCAGCAAGTGTATTTAATGTCTTTTCGATTTCTTGCTGGGTTGGCTTAAAGCTATAGGTATCACCAGTAAATTTGTCAGCCAAATAGTCCTGGCTCACTTCCTTGTTCTTTTCAACAACAATCTTTGAGCCCTTGACGGCATTGGCGAAGATATCCATATATGGCTTCATCAGATCTTCGAATTCTTTCTCAGAGAGGGCACGATTGCCTTGGAGAGAGAAGTTGGTATCTTCATTGTAAAGGTTCTTGTACAGCTTATTGAGGTCAAAGGTGTAATACTTTTCGTCAGCTGCTGGGATGTAGAAACCAATCAAATTTTGAGATGCATCGACGGTTGTTGTCATATCCAGTAGGTCTGAACCCATAAGACGTAAATTCATGCCCATCACGGCATTTTTTTCATCGCCCTTCATCTTCATTGTGATGGAAGAATCTTTTAGTGCAGAATTGAAAGAAGTGGCAGCACTAGAGTTGCCAGTGACATCTGCAGTGATGGTGACTGTTTTATCTACAGTTTTTGCCGTGGCTGCAGATCCTATAAATTGACTGAGGAAGTCCGTCTTTTCCTTGAGTACTTGCTGATTATATTGCAAGAACTTTGTGTTTGCAGATCCACCACCACCCATACCATTGAGTGCAAATGCTGTTCCGCCACCAATCACAACCACTGCTGCGGCAATACCAACACCAATAGCTACATTTTTTTTCATAAATAAACCCCCTTTATTATAAAACAAACAATTGTTCACTAGTTATTATAGCATAAGAGAGAGGAGATAATATATAAATTTTTGTTTAATTTTAAGGTAGAAAAAGTTAAAGAAATAGAGACTTTCGAACATTACCAATGTAAAATTCGAAAGTCTCTATTCATCAATTTTTTAGATTACCGCTGTAATTGCTGCGATAAGACCAAAAATAATGCCAGGAGCGTTTGCAGCTGCCACAGGGTAGTCACGATTCTTTTTTGTGAGAGAATAAATTACCCAAATGGTACAGTTGACAGCAGCAGCTAGAGGCTGAATTGGTGTCCCCTTCATCCCATGTAAGTTGTTAATGATCTGTGGAACATAGGACACATACATAATCACTGCTAGCAATGTTCCTATCCAACCCAAGATTGCAGATTGTTTTTCTGACATAAATACATCTCCTTGCATAAAATTGAACCTATTGGAACAGGGCTATTCTATCACAAGTCAGTGGAAAATATAAGAGAAAAGTTTGATTATTCCTCGGTTTTTCATCAAAAATCTCCGCCATCGTTCTCCAACCAAGCACAGCACATTTGACACGAGCAGGCATATGGGAGATGTCTTTGAGAGCACCCGCTTCATCGAGCTCTTCAATTTCTTCTTCTGTGGCGGTGCCCTTGATCATACGCATAAACATATCAAAGAGGCGAAGAGCCTCTTCTTTGGTTTGACCAATGATCAGGTCAAGCATAATGTCCGCAGAAGCCTGGGAGATGGCACAGCCACTTCCAGTAAATCCACCATCGACAACGACATTATTTTCCACACGAAGGCTTAAGACAATGTCATCCCCACAGGAAGGATTTACGCCTTCGAGGGAGAAGTTTGCTCCTTCGATGGCTTTTTTATGTAATGGACGGATATTGTGGTCCGTCAAAATTTCGTTATAAAAATTATTCGCCATAGCCCATCCTCTTTCTCAATGTGATTACTGATTCAACAAATCTACGAGCTTCTGCCTCAGTGTTATAGTAGGCAAAACTTGCACGTGCACTGGACATAATGCCAAGGTGAGTGAGGAGTGGCTGTGCACAGTGATGACCTGCACGAATGGCGATATCATCAGAACTTAAAATCTCAGAGATATCATGTGGGTGAACGCCGTCTACAGTAAAGCTAATAATGCCATGATGCTCACTAGGGTCTTTTGAACCAAGGATATGAACATAAGGATATTTTTGTAATTTTTCCATCACTATTTTAGTGAGCATATCTTCGCGCTGCATAATGGTTTCAAATCCGACACTTTCCATAAAGTCAATGGCAGCAGAAAGTCCCCTTGCACCTCCGGCATTGACGGTTCCTGCTTCAAATTTATGAGGTACCTCGGCAAATGTTGCCTTTTCCTTAGAAACCGTCTCGATCATTTCTCCGCCATAGAGAAATGGTGGCATCTTGTCAAGAAGTTCCATCTTTCCATAGAGTACACCAATGCCCATTGGAGCAAACATCTTATGTCCAGAGAAGACAAAAAAAGTCAGCGTCAATGTCAGAGACATTGACTGGCATATGTGGAACACTTTGTGAGCCATCAACCACAATGACAGCTCCCTGCTCATGGGCAATCTTTGCAAATTCCTTGACCGGATTTTCTCTGCCCAAAACATTGGAAACTTGAGTGATGGCAACAAGCTTTGTATTTGGTGTGAGTGCAGCACGAAAGGCATCAATGCTGATTTCTCCGTCATTTGCACACTCTAAAAAATTGACCTTCGCTTTGGTTACCTTTCCCACTTGTTGCCAAGGAAGGAAATTGGAGTGGTGCTCTGTGATGCCCACTAAAATTTCATCACCCTCCTTTAAAAAATGCATGCCGTAGCTGTAGGCAATGAGATTTAAACTCTCCGAAGCATTGCGGGTAAATACAATTTCCTCTGCCTTTGGTGCGTGAATAAACTTGGCAACCTTTGCTCTTGCCTCCTCATAAATTTCTGTGGAACGAATGCTCAAATCATAGAGACCACGCATAGGATTGGCATTGTCGTGTTCGTAGTATTTGGCCACAGCGTCAATGACCGCCTGTGGCTTTTGTGATGTTGCACCATTATCTAAATAGGCTAGGGTTGAATTTTTAAGGAGAGGAAATGCATTGCGAAGTTCCCTTTCCTTACTGGTCAGATCAGTCCTCATCGGTATCGCCTCCAATATATTCTAAAACAGTATTTCTTGCCTGTACATCTTCAATTTTTTGTGCAATTTCTTCGATTCTTGCACGGGACATCAATTCATAGACTTCTTCTTGAGGAATTCCTCTTGATTTAATGTAGAATAATAAGTCTTCATTGAGGCGGCCCATGGTTGCACCGTGATTTCCCTCGACATCTTCTTCATCACACAAAATCACAGGAAGGCTCTTATTGACAACGCCATCGTCAATCATCAAAACATCTTCTTTTTCTGTGCCGACAGATTTGGACGCACCGCGCTGTAAGTCGATGGTTCCACGAAAGACTTTTTCGCTCTGATCACGCAATACACCATTGACTTGAATGTCACAGCTAGAGGCAATGCCCTTGTGCTCAACGACATAGTTGATATCTAATTTTTGGCTATTCTTTAAGGTGTAACCAAGGCTGGCATCAAAATTAGCACCTTCGCCAGCAAGAATGACCTTACATCCATCAAAGGATTTTTCGCCATTTAAGATAAGCTGAATTAAGTGTAAATCTGCGTGTTCAGAAAGATCCGCACCAAAATCATTGATAAAGGTAATCTTTTGATCAATTCTTTGCATTTGTACAAGTTTAATTTTGGCTCCCTTTTTTGCACGAATTTTAGTTTGAACCGCAAGAAATTGTGCATTCTCCGTTGCTGTGTAGTCCATAATCAAAGTTGCCTGTGTATTTTCTTCTGCCAGCAATTCAATCGCTACAGCACTTTGTGTAGGTTCAGCAACAAAGGAGAGGCGAAGGGGATCATTGGCCTTTGTTTCCTTAGAAAGGACGAAGGCGTGAGTGGTGATATTGCGACTTTCCATCCAATCTTTAAATTCTGCACCTGCACCAGTGGCGATATCAGAAAGAGAAGAGGAATGATTATAAGAAAAATTCCTCAGGGCACACAATATCGACTTTGGTGCTTTCAACCTCATCGGGGCAATTTACTCGCCCCTCATTTATTTTTAATCTATGCCAAGTAATCGAAGGCAGGCGATTAATTATTATTTCTTTGTTTTCCATCATCATTTCCTCCCTTTAACCAATACTTCCAATCATTTCTAGACGAATGAGATTATTCATCTCTACGGCATACTCTAGTGGAAGTTCCTTCGATACATTGTCAGCAAAAACCGCTGACAATCATTGCTCTGGCTTCTTCCTCCGACATACCTCGACTCATCAAGTAAAATACAGAGTCATCAGAAATCTTACCAATCTTGGCCTCGTGACCGATGTCAGAATTGGCATTTCGAATGTCCATTGCAGGAATGGTATCGGAGCGAGAGATGTTGTCTACCATCAGAGATTGGCAAGAAACGGCGGCCTTACTTTCGCTGGCATCCTTTGCAACAACAACAGAGCTTCGGAATGTGGAGATACCACCACCTTTTGAAATGGAGCGAGTATTGATAAATGAGCTAGTTTTTGGTGCATTGTGTACAACCTTTGCACCTGTATCTAGGTTTTGCCCCTTACCTGCAAAGGTAACACCTGTAAATTCCATGGAAGAACGCTCACCATTTAAAATGGTCATTGGATAGAGATAGGAGACATGGGAACCAAAGGACCCAGAGACCCATTCCATCTTTGCCCCTTCTTCTACACGAGCACGCTTTGTATTTAAGTTATACATATTCTTTGACCAATTCTCGATGGTGGAGTAGCGAAGTCTTGCACCCTTTCTCACATAGAGCTCCACACAGCCGGCATGAAGGTTGGCAACATTGTATTTTGGAGCAGAACAGCCTTCAATAAAGTGAAGGTCTGCACCCTCGTCGACAATAATGAGGGTGTGTTCAAATTGGCCAGCACCTGCGGCGTTGAGGCGGAAATAGGACTGAAGGGGAACTTCGACTTTTACGCCCTTTGGCACATAGACAAAGGAACCTCCAGACCAAACCGCACCGTGAAGAGCAGCAAATTTGTGATCTGTCGGTGGAACAAGCTTCATAAAGTGTTCCTTGACCATATCCGCATAAGGACCAGTGAGTGCCGTCTCCATATCGGTGTAGACAACACCCATGGCCGCCACTTCTTCTTGCAGACTGTGATAGACAACCTCAGAATCGTATTGGGCACCGACACCTGCAAGAGAAGTCTTTTCAGCCTGTGGGATGCCGAGCTTTTCAAAGGTATCCTTGATGTCTTCTGGCACTTCCTCCCACTTGCCCTTCATATCTGTGTTGGCACGGACATAGGTGACAATTTCGTCCATATTTAAGTCGGTGATATCTGGACCCCAGTCAGGAATGGCAATCTCATTGTACAATTTTAGTGACTTTAGACGAAACTCTCTCATCCAATCGGGGTCATGTTTTTCCTTTGAAATTTGTTCAATAATTTCGGGTGTCAAACCGCCACTGACACGATAACTGTCTTTCTCTTCGTATCGAAAGTCATATATACTGCGGTTGACATCATCGACAAATGTTTTTCTTTCATGTCATCACCCCCTAGTTGTTTTCAAGGTATTTCTCAAAGCCATTTTCATTGATGTCGGCAATCATGGAGGCATCTCCAGAAGCAATAATATTGCCACCTGCAAGGACATGGGTGCGGTCGACATTGAGTGATTCGAGAATTCTTGTACTGTGGGTGATAATAATTAAAGTTCCCTTCACTTCTTCTTGATAGATGCGAACGCCCTCAGATACAATGCGAACGGCATCGACATCAAGACCAGAGTCCGTCTCATCGAGAATAGCCAACTTTGGCTTTAACATTAAAAGCTGGAAGATTTCTGCCTTTTTTTTCTCACCACCAGAAAAACCAACATTGAGGTCACGGCTTGCATAGGAAGGATCCATAGAGAGGAGCTTTAAAATTCTTTCCGATTCCTTCTTATAGGCTAAAAGTCGCATTCTTTGACCGGTTACAGCTTCAAGTGCTCCTCTTGTAAAGTTTCCTAGAGAGATTCCTGGAACTTCAATTGGATTTTGGAAGGACAAAAAGATCCCTGCCTTTGCACGCTTGTCGGTGGAGTCATGGGTGATGTCCTTGCCATCAAAAAAGATCTTTCCATCAGTAATTTCATAGTGTGGGTTTCCCATAATGGCATTTCCAAGGGTTGATTTACCTGCACCATTTGGTCCCATTAAGACATGAGTCTCACCTGCACCCACGCTCAAATTTAAGTTATGTAATATCGGTTTTTCTGTGACACGAACCGATAAATTTTGAATGTTTAATAATTCGTTACTCATCATTTCCTCCTGAAATAAAAAAATTTCCTCTGATAATATTAGATTATATATTGATTGTGTAAAATTTACAAGTACAAAACTATACTAAATCGGTAGGGATTAAAAAATAGTATACATAATCGAGATTGTATTATATCATTGATAGATAAGCTTGAGTAGTATATTATAAAAGAAATGTAGGAAACACAGGATTGTTCTGTAGAAAATGCAGAAGTGAGGTATGAATGTTAAACAGCACAGAAAAGTTTCAGGGATATAATCTAATCATGGTCTACAATAAGGATCGAACGAAACTTCTGTTTTGTAAGCGAAAAAAAGATCCCTATCAAGGTCTCTATAATTTTGTTGGTGGCAAAATTGACGACGGGGAAGATGGATTTCAGGCGGCTTACCGAGAACTCTTTGAGGAGACAGGACTGGGCAGAGACGATATTGAGCTCTATCATATGATGAATTTTTTATATCACAATCAGCAATGCTATGTGGAGGTCTATGCAGGCGTCTTAAGGGAGGATGGCATTCGGTTAGTGGAAGAAAAAAATCCCTTGATTTGGTTTAATGAGGATCAAGATTTTTTTGACTGCAAGCGCTTTGCAGGAGAAGGAAATATTGGGCATATGGTGGAGCAAGTGAGACGATATGGCATGGGTTCACAGAGACAAAGGGGCATATGCTTGGGGGTTGACAGCTGTAAGGATGGATGGGTTGTAGCCTATATAGAAGATAAAAACTTTATTGTAGAAAAATATAACACCATTCAAGAGGTGGTGACAAGGTATCACAATTTTGAAGAATTATTTATTGATATGGCTGTGGGACTTCCAGAAAGCAGTAGAGATATTCGACCAGATAGTTTTGCGAGAAGGTTGATTCAAGGAAGGGCAACGGCTATTTTTGCTGTGCCCTGTCGTCAGGCCGTGTATATGGATACAGAAGAGGAGATGATTGAGGAAAATATTGCCTGTCTTGGAAAGGGGTTGGGAAGACAGATTACAGCCATTATCCCTAAAATGCGAGAGGTTGATGAATTTATTCAATCTTATCCAGAGTTTAAGTCGCTATTAAAAGAAAGCAGTCCAGAAGTTTGCTATGCTAGGCTACTTGGTGAGACGGTGATGACAAGCAAAACAAAGCTTGAGGGGCTGGTGGAGCGAGTGGAAATTTTAAAGCCATATATTGATGGATTCAGCATTGAATTAGTGAAAACGGCCGCAGAAAAATTACAATGTCACACGGCAAATATTATTGATGCGGCCTGCTTAGCGGTTACTGCCAATATGGCCGCATTGGGAGAAGTCGAAGTGATTCCAGAAAGACCGATGAAGGACAAAAGAGGAATTCCTATGCGAATGATGATTCCCAAGATGAACCAAGATTAAATAAAATACTCGATGGTGCGATCGGGTGTGACAAAGGTATCGGTGTTGTAGATAATAATGGCCTCTCTTCTTGCCATTTCACCGAGGGAGTAAATTTCTTTATTGGTGCGATTAAAATACTTTTGTGGGACAATGGTATTGTAGGCAAAGGGATGGTTTTGGTCGAGCAAAATATCCCTTTCGGGAAAGGCATCTGTGTGAAAATAGGGATCAAAGACATGGATGCCTTTTTCGCTGCTGCCAGTTAAAAGTACATAGTGTTCCACATCGTAGTAAAGCCTTGGAATTACCACGCCTCCTCGAGAAAGGGCATCGTTGATTCGGCTAGTTGAGCCAATAAACACGGATTCCTGTGTGAGATATTCAGAGCGAATGGGGAGTTGTCCGACGGCACCAAAGCCATTGATCCAATTGCTCAAAAACATCATGGCGATTCGAGAAGTTCCACTTTTTCCTGCACCCTCGGTGGAGTAGCTGTCAAGGGAGTAGAGCATAATATTTCGAATTAGTTCTGGAGAGATTTGTTCTCGCTCAAATAAAAATTTAATCGCATTGAGCATTGAGGTTGGACCGCAGTCGTATTCTGAAATTTGATAGTGTAGAGGGCTTTTCATAGGTATGTTGTTTACTCCTTTGATAAAATAATATCTTGTGCAACTGTTGCTGCAAGAAATAGTTCGTTGATGTCGGTATATTCCTTTGTGCTGTGACAATGATTCATTGCTGTGGCGAGAACAAGTCCTTCGATGCCGTGGAGGGCAAAGAAATTATTGTCGCTTCCACCAAATGTACTTGTCATAGAATAGGGCAGGGAATTTTTTTGGCAAATCTTTGAAAGCGGGTGACAACAGGACTTTGCTCACTGGTTTTATAAGCAATAATGTTGTCTGTGCTTGAGAAGTCACAGCTAGCACCAAAGTGATCTGCCGCTGTTTGGCAGGCGGATTGAATGAGATTTCGCTGTTCGTGGGCGTGCTCATCACTGTATGAGCGAATTTCTCCAGAAAAAGTACATTGTGCAGGGACAGTATTGATGGTTGTTCCACCTGAAATGGTGCCGATATTTACGGTGACATCGTCCACTTTTCCACAGCGAATAGAGGAAATGGCCTCGGCCGCAGCCTTGATGGAGTGAATTCCTTCTTCAGGGGCAAATCCTGCATGAGCGGCTCTGCCCAAAAATTTTGCAGTAAAAGAAATAATAGTTGGAGCTTGATTAGCTGCAGAGCCAACCTTTCCTGTCAAATCAAAGACATAACATTCCTTTGATGCAATCAAAGAAGAGTCAAATTCACGAATACCTCTACAAAATGGTTCTTCGGCCACAGAAAAAATGAGTTCAATTGGGCGATGGGAGAGAGCGTCTTCTTTGACAGAGCGAATGGCTTCAATGACAGAAGCTACGCCTGCAAAATCATCGGCACCAAGAACGGTTGAGCCGTCGCTGTGAATGAGCCCACTTTCTTCGACAATGGCTTTTTTATTACACGAAGGCTCGACAGTATCCATATGTGTGGACAAAAGAATAGGGGGAAAGTGCAATATTGCCTGGAATTTTGGCATAGAGATTTCCTGTATTTCCTCCGATTTTTTTGCCAGCCTGATCTTCTATTGGTGTGATACCAAGCTCTCTTAGCTCCTTAGTGATGTAGTCGCAAACTGCACGCTCCCCAAAGGAAGGACTGTCAATGGAAACAAGTTCGCAAAAGGTTTGTAATAGTCTTTTTTTATTTAGCATAAATTCACCTCACAAGTCGATATTTATTAGTTATAAAACTGTAAAAAATCTGTAATTACATTATACATTGATAGTGTTATAATAGGTATTATAATCTATTTAGAAAAAAACGAAAGGGATTGATGAGAAATGATGAAGAAGATTGGAATTGCAGTAGTTTCAGGTCTTTTGATGATGGCAACCGCTCTGCCAACATTTGCAGCCAGTGGAGCTTGGCAACATGACCATAGAGGTTGGCGCTGGGAAAATACAAACAAGTCCTATGCGACTAGTCAATGGATTGAGGATAAGGGCGTTTGGTACTATCTTGATCAAGATGGATACATGGTAGCCAATAGCTGGAAAGAGGTCAATGGCTCTTGGTACTACTTCCTTGGCAGCGGTGCGATGGCAAGCAATCAGTGGATACAGGACAAGTACTATATGGGTGCTTCAGGTGCAATGCTAAAGAGTACAGTGACTCCAGATGGCTATACAGTGGATGCAAATGGAGCTTGGAATGCAAGCGTTCCAAAGAAGAATGTGGCCTCAACACCAAGTGGAAATTCGCAAGCAGGACCTGGAAACAGCAAAAATACAACCACTGTAGCAGCATCAAGCAGTGCATCTACAACAGCTGCAGCATCAAATACAGGTTCAAAGAAGCCATCCCACGCATATAAGATGAACTTTGAGGGAACCTATATCTTTAAGTCATCAAAGCAACTGGATGAGAGCAAGACTCCACTTCGCCTAGAGAGTGGAAAGAAGACCATGGTAGTTTCCGCAGGCGAGGACGGAGCGCTTTCAGTGAACTATCCAACTGCAGGCACAAGCTTGAAGCTCATTAGCACAGGAAATAATACATTTAAGGTAGAAAATGATGATTCTACGGTATTTCGCTTTGTCGGTGCAGGTGTGTATGTGACAAATCAAACAATATGGAGTTTGGATACGCAAAGAGATAGCAAAAAGGATTAGAATTGCAAAGTAGAGGCTGATTTTTTGTCAGCCTCTATTTTTTAGATGAAAAATTAGTGGGCTTGTGATAAAATAAATGTATTGTGAAATCATAATCATAAGTAAAGGATGAGGCGAAGAATGATGGAAAAAAAATTTGATATTACAGCAATGGGGGAATTACTAATTGACTTTGCACCAGCAGGAAAATCTGACACAGGAATGAAGCTCTTTGAACAAAATCCAGGTGGTGCGCCAGCAAATATGCTTGCGGCAGCAAAGATGGTTGGATTGAATGTGGCCTTTATGGGAAAAGTGGGTGCAGATATGCATGGCATCTATTTGGAATCTGTACTAGAGGGGGCAGGTATTGATACAAGAGCATTGGTCATTGATGAGGGGTATTTTACCACAATGGCCTTTGTGACCTTGGCCGAGAATGGAGAGAGAAGATTTTCATTTGCAAGAAAACCAGGTGCAGATACCATGTTTAATGTGGGAGACATTGACAAGGACTTATTAAAGAACAGCAAGGTATTTCATGTGGGTTTCTCTCTCCTTGACTGATGAGCCAGCAAGAAGTGCAACCTATGAGGCTGTGCGCTTTGCAAAGGAGCATGGAGTGACCATTTCCTATGACCCAAATTACAGAGATCCACTTTGGGAATCTGAGGAGACAGCAAAGGAATTGATGAAGAGCCTCGTCCCATTTGCAGATATGATGAAGATTTCTGACGAGGAGACAGACCTTTTGACCCCATATAAGGAGCCAGAGCAGGCAGCCAAGTATTTACTTTCTCAGGGCGTTCGTGTTGTCGGTGTGACACTTGGTGCCGAAGGTGTTTTGGTTGCTAGCAAGGATGGAATGACCATTGTGCCAGGATTTAAGTCCAATGTTGTCGACACAACAGGTGCAGGAGATTCGTTCTGGGGAAGCTTTGTTGCCAAGTTGATTGAGATGGATGTCAATTTAAATACGGTTAGCACAGAGCAATTAGTTGAAGCTGCAAGATTTGGAAATGCGGTGGCAAGTCTTTGTGTAGAAAAGCGTGGAGGAATCTCAGGCATTCCATCTCGCGAAGAGGTCGATGCACGTCTCAAGAGAGGATAGGATCAGAACAATTGATGGAAAAAGATATACAACATGCCGTCATTATGGCTGGAGGAAAGGGAACAAGACTTTCGGCCATAACAAAGGGCGAGATTCCAAAGCCCATGGTTCCCATTGAGGGAAAACCTTTGCTGGAATGGCAAATTGAACAACTCAAGCGATATGGCATTTTTCGTATTACTATGGTGATTGGTCATCTTGGTCATAAGATTGAGGAATATTTTGGCGATGGTCGTGCATTTGGTGTAGCCATTGACTATATTGTTGAGGATAAGCCATTGGGAACGGCAGGTGCTTTGGGCTATGTCGGTGAGCGATTGATGAGTGAAGATTTTCTCCTTATCTTTGGCGATATTTTCTTTGATATTGATATTCCAAGAATGGTTGATTTTCACCGAAATCATCATGCACAGGTGACACTCTTTGCTCATCCCAACGCTCATCCCTATGATTCCGATTTGATTGTCAGTGACCAGGATGGTCGAGTGATAAAATTTGACTCAAAAAATAATGTGCGCAATTATTGGTATAATAATTGTGTCAATGCGGGCTTGTATGTGATGAACAAAAGCTTTTGCAGGCATATTGTAGAGCCAAAAAAGATTGATCTTGAAAAGGAGATTTTGGCGGTGATGGCCGAGCAGGGTGAGCCAATTTATGCCTATATTTCTCCAGAGTATGTCAAAGATGTCGGCACAGTTGATCGCATTGAGGCGACAATGAAAGAACTTTCTAGTGGGTTGATTCAAAAAAAGAATCTTGAAAATCCACAGCGTGCGATTTTTTTGGATCGAGATGGAACAATCAATCAATATTGTGGTTTCTTGGATCATATCGATGACTTTGTGCTTGAGAAAAATGTAATTTCGGCGATTCGAAGAATTAATCAATCGGGAATGATGGCCATTGTGGTGTCCAATCAACCTGTGGTGGCTCGTGGACAGTGCACGATGGAAGACATAGAAAATATTCACAAGAAGATGAGCACCTTACTTGGAAAAGAGGGGGTGTATTTAGATGATGTTTTCTTTTGCCCACATCATCCAGATCGAGGCTTTGAGGGGGAAAATCTCCTCTATAAAGTTGACTGTGATTGCAGAAAGCCAAAGCCGGGAATGATTTTCGAGGCCGCTAAGAAGTGGAATCTTGACTTGGAAAATTCTTGGATGATTGGCGATAGCACCATTGACTTGGAAACAGGTCGACGAGGAGGGCTTCACACGGCACTTGTTCACACGGGACTGGCTGGAGAGGATGGCAAGTTTAGTAGAGCTTGTGAAATCGAGGGCAGGGATCTCCTTGAAGTTGTAGAAAAGATTATAAAAAAATAAAATAGCGATGAAGAACAAAAAGTCACAACAATGTTTTTGCTGTGGCTTTTTTTGCGTTAAATCGAAAAAGTAATACAAATGTAACATTTACCGCATTTCGTTCCTTAAATACCGCAGTTCATCATTTCTGAATGAAACTGAATTATAAATATGTTACATTAACCAAACAGAAAACGAAAAAGAAAATAGAACAAGGAGGCTAAAGAAATTTTAATGAAGAGTAAACAATATCTAGCAATGGCTCTTGCAATTGCGACAGCAACGCCACTGGTAGTTACCAATATAGTTCCATCTATTATGGCTATGGCCGACAACAGTGTAGGTCCATATGCTGCAGAGAGAATTAGTGGAACAAACACAGCACTTGATGGTCAGACATATGTGGTTGCGGGCTATGCTGTTGTCAAGAAAACAACACCAAATGCAAATAACACACAGCTTACAGTGGAGTTTGAAAGTCCAGTAACAGATGCAATAAAAAATACCATTAAAGCAACTATAGTGAGAGATGATGGCACAAGTAATCATGGGTTTCAGCCTGGAAATGAGGTGACATCAAGCTTGCATTATATGGGTGGTTCGAATCATTGGACTGGATTTACAGTAGATATTAATCCATCACAGTACCACAATAATGAAAATATTGCTGTACAAGTTGAGTCTAAGGTTCGTACGACTTCTACTTCAGGATCTACAGTGGACTTGCCTAGTAAGTTTGCAGTTGGTACGGTTATTAATCAGTTGGCAAGAAATAATTTGGCTATGCCATCAGCAGGAGCATCTGAACTTACACTTTCGATTGCAAAGGATACAAATATTAATAAGCCAATTGATGCTAATGACTATACTTATGAGTATGGGTTTGGATTGCCAACTGCAGCCAATATCACCTATCGTCCAGCCACAATCAATGCTGTCAGTGGCAGCGGTGGAAACGCAACGGTAACATTGGGATTGCCAAGTGGTGTGACTGTGCCAGCAGGACAGCAAGTATATGTGAGGATTGTAAGTAAATACTCAAAGTACACTTATACCACAAGCACAAATGGGGAAGTACAGGCATTTCAGATTGCATATAACTCTAACAGTGGATTTACTGCAGGATCAAATACTTTGACCGTGGTTGGCACTTATGATAACGACACACATCCAACAACATTTACACTCACAAGAAATGGGCGGACCATTACTGTTCCAGCGTCTAGTGTGACAGCTAATGTCAGAGGTGGACAGACAACATTTCAGATTCACTTAAATACGCCACTGACAGCAGGTGAAACTGTAGAATTAACAGGAACAGCATCAGGAGCATCAGCGAATGTCAGAGTAACATTGTCAACACAGGCGGCAAGTAGTGCTACTTCAGCAACGACAGCAGCAAGGACAAGCACGGCGGCAAGTACAACAGCAAGGGCAACGACAGCGGCCACAACAGCAAGAGCAACGACAGCAGCAAACACAACAACAGCAAGAGCAACGACAGCAGCAAGTACAACAACAGCAGGCACAACGACAGCAGCACAACAGCCAACACCATCAGCTACAACGCAGGTCGCACAGCCAACACAGCCTACAACAACGCAGGTGGCTCAGACCACAGTAGCACAACAGCCAACGCAACCAACAGAGTCCGTAGTAGAGACGACAACACCAAATACGGTAGTTATTCCAACAAAACCAGTAGAGATAGCAACGCCAACGGATGCGAGAAGAAGTAGTGGTGGTGGTTCTTCAAGCTCAGGTGGTTCAGGCTCGTCAACGAGAATATCAAGAGTTGTATCTCAACCAAGAACAGAAATAAGCACAGTAAATATGAGTGCGACAAATGGAGCAAAAGAGGAAGAAATTGCTACAAGTGCAACGACAGAAACAACAGCACCAGCTCCATTTTTACAAAATTATAAGAAATGCAGGCATTACAGGTGGTGATTCTTCCACAAGAAAGGTTACAGCAACGACAGTTGAAGAACGCAGCGAGGGAAGAAAAACAAAGGCAGCCGTGAAAGCAGACAGTGGAAATTCAGGCATTTCATCAGGAAAGAAAGTAACCTCAGCAAAGACATCAACGAAGAAAGTGCCAAAGACAGCAGATGTTGCACCATTAGCAACAAGTGCAACTGCGATTTTTACATCTATTGTAGGTCTATTTACAGCAGGTAAGTTGAGAAAAAAGGAAGAAGATAAATAGAGCCGAATATAGCGAGTAGGAAGATAGATCAAATAAAAAGTAAGAATAAGGGAAGAGTTTTCAAAGTATTGATTTGAAAACTCTTTTTTTGTTTTGTTAAAATAAATTATCATGTTAAATCAGAAAAGTAACATAAATGTAACATTTACCGTATTTCGTTCCTTAAATACCGCAGTTCATGCAACTGTGTGTCACATTGATAAATTTATGTTACATTAGTAACAAAAAAAGGAATAAGGAAGCTGAGGAAATTGTGATGAAAAAGAGGGGTAAACAATATCTAGCACTGGCTCTAACTGTGGCTGTTGCCACACCAGTAGTAGCAACGAATGTTATTCCAACAATAATAGTAATGGCTGCTCCAGGTCCCTATGCAACAAAAAGAGTTTCAGCTCTAGGGAACGCAATTGATGGTCGGCTTGCAGTGGATGTGGGATTTGCAGTCGTGAAAAACAGAGAAATAAATGCAGACAATACAGAAATTACAGTTGAATTTGAACGAGAAATAAGTGATGCAGTAAAAAATACGATTAAAGCAGAGATTGTAAGAGATGATCAAACATCACAACATAAGTTAAAAGATTCAGGAACACTAGTGCAAGCAGATAAGATGACAATGATTCCAGGATCATCGGGAAAGTGGAAGGGACTTAAGGTAAGAATTGATCCAAGAGATTATCATAATGATGAGCAAATTGGTATTAGAGTGCACTCTACGATATCTGGTGTGACAATGAAACTTGTCCTTGGTATACCGATTAATCAACTTTCGGGAAAGGCCGTTGTAATGCCATCGGAGGGAGATTCTCAGCTTAAAATTTCAATACGAAATCCTATCAATAGCAGACCGTATGATTATATTTATGAATATGGATTTGGGACATCAGGGGATAGTGTTGTATTTCATCCAGCAACAGTGAGCAATATTGCAGGATCGAGCAGTGGAGAGGCGACGATAACATTAGATTTGTCAAATAATGATCGGGTTCCAGTAGGAAAAAAGGCGTATATAAAAGTGATAAGTAAGTACTCAGATAATAGGTATCTAGCATCTACGATTGGTGACATACAGTCAGAAACACAGGCGACATCAACAACACAGGCGACGCAGCCGACGCAACCAACGCAGCCAACGCAACCAACGCAACCAACGCAGCCGACGCAACCAACGCAGCCAACGCAACCAACGCAACCAACGCAACCAACGCAGCCGACGCAACCAACGCAGCCAACGCAACCAACGCAGCCGACGCAACCAACGCAGCCAACGCAACCAACGCAGCCGACGCAACCAACGCAGCCAACGCAACCAACGCAACCAACGCAACCAACGCAGCCAACGCAACCAACGCAACCAACGCAACCAACGCAACCAACGCAGCCGACGCAACCAACGCAGCCAACGCAACCAACGCAACCAACGCAGCCGACGCAGCCAACGCAACCAACGCAGCCGACGCAGCCAACGCAACCAACGCAACCAACGCAGCCGACGCAACCAACGCAACCAACGCCAACACAGCCGACAACGGCACCACCAACGCAGCCAACGCCAACGCAGCCACCAGCATCAACGCAACCAACACAGCCGCCAACGGCAAGACCAACGCAGCCAACGCCAATGCAGCCGCCAGCATCAACGCAACCAACACAGCCGACAACGGCAAGACCAACACAGCCAATGCCAACGCAACCGATGCAGCCACCAGTATCCACTCAAACACCAACACAACCAATAACGGCAAGACCAACGCAGCCAACAACGGCAGGGTTGACTCATCCGACAGAACCAATAGATCCGAGGGTTACTACAACCTTACCTAATAAACAGGTGGCAACACCTACAGACGCAAGGAGGAGAACGACAGGTGGTGGGTCTTCGAATCCAGGAGGTTCCAGTACTTCAACAAGAAGATCAAGAGTTGTGCCTGAACCAAAGACAGGATTGACAACAACAAATTTCACAAGGGTGCCAGAGGAGGTGCCAACTGAACCAAAACAATTTGAAAAGTCATTAAAAACAGATGCAGACACCCTACTGGGAGATCCTGTCATTAGAAGAACAACGGCAGAACCCCCAAGTGAGCACAGTAGACCTAGGAAGACGGTGACGGATTTAGATACTGGAATCAGTCAAAGGGCAAGTTCTTCGACAAATAGGGGATATACAACAGAGAAGACAAAAGAGAAGACCAAAGAGAAGACCAAAGAAAAGGAAAATAAAGTTGTGCCAAAGACAGCGGATGTTGCACCATTATCAACAAGTGCAACGGCAATTTTTATCTCTATTGTAGGTCTATTTACAGCAGGTAAGTTGAGAAAGAAAAAGCAAGGCGAAGAATAGAGCCAAGAAAAAGAAAGCGAAGATGCGAAAGGTGATCGCATCCTCGCTTTTTGTTGTGATATTATTTTCAATTCCAATAGCATCTTCCACTTGCACCGCATGGGAGCACTAAATTTTTTTCTGTGACAGGAAGACCAATTTCTTCTGCCTCTACTGTGGCTCCTGCCTTTTTGCTTGCGACCTCTGTGGAGAGCATATAGGTGAGGACACCTGGCTGAAGTCCTGTAGTATAGGAATTAATTAAAAAGAAAAGCGGTGTATCACTCAACAGTTTTGAGCAAAGCTGAATTAGGGAGTAGATGGACTCTTCAATTTCCAAATTTCTCCCTTTGGGCCTCGACCATAGGAAGGAGGATCCATAATAATGGCATCATATTGATTGCCACGGCGAATTTCTCGCTCGACAAATTTGACACAGTCATCGACAAGCCAGCGAATAGGAGCACTCTCTAAACCAGAAGAAATTGCATTTTCCTTTGCCCATCCAACCATTCCTTTGCTTGCATCGACATGAGTTACTTGTGCACCTGCAGCGGCAGCAACAATCGTTGCACCACCAGTGTAGGCAAAGAGATTTAAAACTTTAATTTTACGACCTTTGTTGATGGCATCAGAAATAAGGAGAGAAGACCAATCCCAGTTGGTGGCCTGTTCAGGAAATACACCTGTGTGTTTAAAGCTAAATGGTTTTAAATTAAAGACAAGGTGTCTCTTCCCCTGTGCCACTTCCTTTGGCAAATCATAGCCAATGGTCCATTGCTTTGGAAGATTAAAAAATTCCCATTCTCCTCCACCCTTGGCACTTCTGTGATAATGTCCATTTTTGTGTGTCCAACTATAGTGGGTTTTTGGGGTATTCCAAATGACCTGTGGATCTGGTCTTACAAGAATATAATCCCCCCAGCGTTCTAATTTTTCTCCACTTGAAGTGTCTAAAACTTCATAATCATTCCATTGATTGGCAACCCACATTTTGTTCATCCTTTCATTCTGTTTCTACTTCTATGTTGTATTGTAAATTTGTCATTATCATACCATCTTTATGTTGAGAAAGGAAGAGATTTGTTATATACTAAAAAGAATAATATGAAGTGATATTTGTATTTTAAAAAAGAAAATGAGGAGATTTTTGACATGAACGCACTGGAACAGCGCATCATAAAGGATGGGATTGTAAAGGAGGGAAATGTCCTAAAAGTGGATAGCTTTTTGAATCATCAAATGGATATTGAACTCTTTGAAGAGATGGCAAGAGAGTATCAGCAGAGGTTTGCTGGAAAGAAAGTGACAAAAATCTTGACGATTGAGGCATCGGGAATTGGAATTGCAGCAATTGTTGCACAGAAATTTGGCGTTCCAGTTGTTTTTTTGCAAAGAAGTCAGAATCTATCAATTTAGATGGAGAGATCTATACTGCACAGGTGGAGAGTTTTACTCATAAGTGCAAAAACCAGATTATTGTATCAAAGAAATTTTTTTAAAAACCAGAAGACAGTGTATTGATTGTCGATGACTTTTTGGCCAATGGTTGTGCACTACAGGGGCTCATTCAGATTGTACAACAGGCGGGCGGGAGTGTTGCTGGCATTGGCATTGCGATTGAGAAGGGGTTTCAGCAAGGCGGTCGAATGATTCGAAATATGGGTTACCAATTGGAGTCCTTGGCCATTATTGAGAGCATGGATGCAGATAAGGGTACGGTCGTATTTAGAGAGCAATAGATGCAGAAAGAAGTGGAAGGAAGAGGAAAGAGATGAAGTTGGCTATTGGAAATGACCACGCAGCAGTGGAAATGAAGAATGAAATAAAGGACTATTTAGAGAGCAAGGGAATTGAAGTTGTCAATGTTGGGACGGATACACATGACCGAGTTAATTATCCAGAAAGTGGCTACCGCGTGGCTAAGATGGTGGCTTCTGGTGAAGTTGATGGAGGTGTGCTAATTTGTGGAACAGGTGTGGGAATTAGCCTTGCAGCAAATAAGATTCCAGGAATTCGCTGTTGTGTATGCAGTGAACCATATACAGCAAGATTGAGCAAGCAGCATAACAATACAAATATTATTGCTTTTGGTGCCAGAGTGATTGGAATGGATATGGCGAAGATGATTGTAGATGAGTGGATAAATGCAGAGTTTGAAGGTGGCCGTCATGAGATGCGAGTTGCTATGATTACAGAGATTGAAAAGACGGGAAGTTTAAAGGCTGTGGACGGTCAGTAGTAAAATGGGGGCAAAAGCAATAACTTGTGCCTCCATTTTTGTTTTCTATAGAGGAGAAAGTGATGATAAAAAATAAAAAGAGATGGGGGATTTGCTCGGCAATTATCATTGCAGCAATCCTTGCCACAGGATGTAGGGAAAAAAAGACACAGGAATCGGCGGGCGTAATTGTGGGAACAAGTGGATCAGAGGCGACAGTGACAAAAAAGATGACGACAGCCCCAACGAGTGCATCGACTAGTGCACCATCAACGACAGCACAGGCCGTCACAGAAATTCAACTGCTGTAGCACAGAGCTCTGCGATGGCAACCACTGCAGCGAAGGAAACAACCAAAGTTGCATCAGAGACAGGTAAGATGGTCACTGGTGAACAGGAGAGTTCACAGAAGTTTGTTCCTGCGCAAGCACCTGAGGAGAAGACACCTTATTTTGTGATGGGGGATGCACAAAATTATCCGCTCTATCAAAGTGCAGATAAGAAAAGTAAGGTTATAGCGAATGTCCCTGTCTTTAGTGTCGTTCAGGTGACAACAGATACAAATGGAATGAAAAAGGTGCAATATCTTGACAAGACGGGATATATGACAAAGGAGAATATTAGTACACAAGTGCCAAAAGAAATCGAAAATATTGGAGAAGAAGCAGTGGCACAGACAAATAACGATGTAGCGATGAGGGAGGGGGCAAGTGAAGATGCGGCACAAATAACAACCGTGCCAAAGGATAGTCCTGTCCTTGTTTTAAAGAAGGTGGATGGCTATGCATTGGTCAACTATTTGGAGTATATTGGCTATGTTCCTGAGAGCAGTGTAAAAGCTATGCAAGAATAAAGAAGAGGGAGAAATGAAGAAAATCATGGCAAAAAAGAAATGGGCAATTCCTGCATTGGTTGTGGCATTTGCGATGGGGTATTTTTCGAGTGTGTATGCAGGGCAGTGGGTACAAGACGGCAGTAAATGGAAGTACAAGAATGATAATGGAAAATTTGTAACGAATGAATGGCAGCGTGGTGGAGATAATTTGTGGCGTTGGATTGGATCAGATGGTGTGATGGCCGCAAGCACTTGGGTGGACAATCGAAATTACTTTATGGACGAAAAGGGCGTAATGGTGGCCAATAATTGGGTCAAGGCGACAGAAAATGGCAAGAGTTACTGGTACTACTTTAATTCCAAGGGAGAAAAACAAACTTCCATGTGGCGAAAAAATGGCGATTCTTGGTTTTATTTGGATGATGAGGGACGAGTGCAGACGGGATGGGTCGACGATGACCGATACTATTGTGATGAAAATGGTGCAATGGCAACGGGATGGAGAAAAATTGCACCAGCAGATAAAATTAAAGTCAAGAATGAACCTGGAGAGAGCGACGATGGCAAGCGTTGGCATTACTTTGGAAAAGATGGAAAAAAGTACCAGGCAAAGAGTGGAAGCAAACATTCGGAGTACAAAATTGATGGGGCGACCTATAGCTTTAATGAAGATGGATATATGGACACAGGTTGGGTCAATTTGAAAGAATCTTCCAATGCCAAAATTAAGGATTTTCGCTACTACAACAGCGATGGCACAATGAGAAAAGGATGGTATTCACTAAAGCCACCAACAGGAATTAAAGAGACTTATTTAAACAATGTCGAGTGGTTTTATTTTAACCGAGATGGAAAGCCAGAAAGTTCTGAGAGTGAAAAGCATTTAAGAAGCACTGGACTAAAGAAAATCAATGGTTTGACTTATATTTTTCGTAGCAATGGAACACCTGTCTATGGTTTACAGCGGGTTTACACAAGTGATGATAACTATGATGTTTATTACTTTGGCACTCAAGCACAGAGCAATGTGCAAAAGGGAAAGCAGGAAGTAAAGGAAGCTGGCGGTGCAACGGCAGAATATTATTTTGAAAACAATGGAAAAGGTTATACTGGAGTGCATGATGGGAAACTCTATTACAAGGGAAAATTGCAAGTGGCTGACAAGGCAAGTAAGTACATTGCTATTTCTATTCCACAGGGAAATGGAAGGGCAAACTATGTCATCAATTCAAATGGAAGAGTGAGCAAGAATACTACAGTGACAGACAACAATAAGGTAAAGTATAAGACTGATAAAAAGGGAATTTTAATTGAATATGATGGCTCAAAATCAGGAGTCAATGGAAGATTTGAAAGTCCTCAAGAACCTGATGTAATGGATTATTAAAGTCATACATTCAATTTATCAGTCAGTGCATGCTACTTTGCCATAGAATGGTGTTTGGGGAGAGAAAATATGGATAAATGGAAGAAAAAAATGGGCATACTCATGGGGCTTGGTTCTGGAATGGCCTATGGCGTTTATAGTACATTTGTTGGTGTGGCGGGGACAAAGTCGCCTTTAAGTATAGTACAAAATGCCCTTGTTGTAGCTATGGTTATTTGTGGTATCAATGATTTTTTGGCAGGTATTTTTTTGACGATATATAATGCGAAGCAAAAAAAGCTCAATCAAATGCCAGGGGCAGTGGGAAGCTTTGCGGGGAAAATGGTGATTTTAGCCTCTCTTTTGGGCGGACCCATTGCCAATGGTGCTTATCTATTAGGTATTGCCCTTGCCGGAGCTGCTGCCATTCCAATTTCGGCACTCAATGTGATATTTGGAACGATTTTTGCTCGTATATTTCTAAAGCAAAAACTCTCAAAGAGAGTGGGACTTGGAATGATGGGATGTGTTATCGGAGCAATGATTATTAATTTTTCAGGGCAGATACAGAGCAAAAGCTTTTTGCTCGGTGTGTTCTGTGCATTAATTGCAGCGATTTGTTGGGGACTGGAAGGAATGATTTCTAGTTTTGGTGGTTCCGTTTTAGACAGCGATATTGCCGTAAATATCAGAGAATTGGTGTCAGGAGCAACCATTATTATTATCCTCTTGCCATTACTTGGTGGTGGAAAATTATTTTTTTCTACTTTGGTGGCAGTTTCGCCAATGTTTTTTTTAGTGCTATCTGGTTTAGTGCGGCGATTAGCTATTTGTTGTGGTATAAGGCCAATGCCAGCATTGGTTGTGCTATGGGAATGTCGCTAAATGTGACCTATGCACTGTGGGGCGTACTTCTTTCGGTGCTATTTTTGGGGACAAGTTTGACTTTGGGAATGATGGTCGGCTGTGTACTCATTGTGATAGGGGCTATGATTGTGTCAGCGGAAAGTTAAAAACAAATAAGAAAAAAGCACTGGTTCTTGCGAGCCAGTGTTTTTTTTATGGATGGAAAAGATTTTTTAGCAGGTGAAATGCATTGATTTTATTGAGATAGGTGATGATAGTAAAGATACTCAATGCAATCGTATACACTAAAATAATGATCATATGAAATCGATAGCTAATGGATAGATAGCCAATATATTCCCTGATTAAGGCATTGAGTGTAAAGTACCACTTTGTCTTTGAAATAATGCTACCGCAATCCCACTAGCTTTAGATGGTGGGTTAAGGTAGCAAAAAATAGATATTTGTGATACAATAACTAGTGTTATGGGAGTATGGAAATCAAAGAATAGACACAAATATTTATTACAGTATCATATTATTTTTGTATGTAAGTATAGAAAAAAGCTTTTAGTATCAAAAGAAATATCAGATTATATAAAACAATTTTCTTATGAGATATGCACAAAGAGTAATATAATCATAAAATATATGGAAACAGACAAAGACCATATACACTATATGATAGAAACTGAGCCTACAATATTCATAAGTAAAGTGGTTAATCTAATTAAGAGCTATACAACATATCATATATGGAAAAAGCATACAGAATATCTTAAGAATCATTTTTGGAAAGAACATACATTTTGGACGGATGGATATTTTGCTTGTAGCGTAGGCAATGTTTCTGAAGAAATGTTAAAGCAATATATAGAAAATCAAGGGTAGAAAGGCGGGTAAGCTTAATGTTAAAGGCATATAGATATCGGATTTATCCAAACAAAGAGCAAGAAATACAGTTAGCAAAGACATTTGGCTGTTGTCGTTTTGTATATAATCAAACCCTTGCGTACAGAAAAGATGCTTATGAAAAAGAAAAAAAGTCTGTCAGTAAAACAGATTGTAATAATTATTGCAATAGAGAGCTGAAAAAAGCTTATGAATGGCTAAAAGAAGTAGATAAATTTGCCTTAACAAATGCAATTTATAATATGGACAGTGCTTATCAAAAGTTTTTCAAAGAACATGCAGGTTATCCAAAGTTTAAGAGTAAGCACAGTAATCGTAAATCATATACAACCAATTTTACAAATGGGAATATAACTGTAGATTTTTGATAGAGGAAGAATAAAGCTGCCAAAAATTAAAAAGGGTAAAAAAATAAAAATTACATAGAAAAATTTTCAGGTCGGATAAAAAAACAGTAACTATATCTAAGGTACCAAGCGGCAAGTACTATGTGTCTGTTCTTGTAGAAACTGAACATAGTCCACTTGTAAAGACAAACGGACAAATAGGATTGGATTTAGGGATAAAAAGATTTATGTATCACATCAGATGGGAAGAAATATGAAAAATCTGAAGACAATTAAAAAAATATGAGAAAAAAAGCTTACAAGATTACAAAGACAATTAGCAAATAAAACAAAGGGGAGTAGGAACTATCAGAAAAAAAGGAAACAAATAGCACTATGCCATGAGAAAAATAGCGAATACAAGAAAAAGATTATCTGCATAAGATTTCAAGCGAAATTATAAACGAAAACCAAGTGATAGTTTCGGAAAACTTACAGATAAAAAAATATGGTGAAAAAAATCATAATTTAGCGAAAAACTATAAGCGATGTATCGTGGTATGAGCTGACAAGACAACTGGAATATAAGTCAAAATGGAATGGTAGAAATTATATTAAGATAGATACATTTTATGCAAGTAGCCAGCTATGTTTTAGTTGTGGATATAAAAATACAAATGTAAAAGATCTAAAAGTAAGAGATTGGATGTGTCCTTTCTGCAATACAAAACACGATAGAGATATCAATGCGGCAAAAAATATATTGGCAGAAGGATTAAGACAAGTAGTATAAGAAAAAACAATAGGGCAGGGACTGCCCGAATTAACGCCTGTGGAGATAGTAGGTTGCGAGGTCAGTGAAGCAGGAAGCCCATAGGCTTTAGACTATGGGTAGTTCACCGCTATGTTGTGGACTATTGGACGACACAGAACAAGCAATTATTTGTAACGGAAATTATGTGTGCACTGTAGGAAAATCCCTTCGCTGGAATAGCAATTTCAGTGGAGGGATTTTCTTCTATAATAATAATGTTTTTTAGAAAAAAATAAAAAAACCGAAAAAAGCCCTTGTCAAGCACACTTGAGTGTGCTATCATAAACGAGCTGTGACATTGATAGCTGTGAAGCGTGAGGTTGCCGTCTCAAGAGGATGGGTTTTCCGTGGAGCGAAAGTCATGTTACTAAACTGGCGACAAGTCACTGTACAAGTTAACAGCAACCCAACAGGGAGGTAGTTTTTTCGGGTAAAATAGAGAAGACACACCCGGAAATGTGTACAGTCACCGCTTGTCGTACTTAAATCAAAAAGTGCGAAAAGGAGGCGACTTTTTTTATGGCAAATCAGGTAATGAGAATCACATTAAAGGCTTATGACCATCAATTGGTAGACAATTCAGCTAGTAAAATTGTCGAAACTGTAAAGAAGACAGGAGCAAAGGTGTCAGGACCAGTTCCACTTCCAACAAAGAAGGAAGTAGTAACAATCTTGAGAGCGGTTCATAAGTATAAGGACTCTCGTGAGCAGTTCGAGCAGAGAACACATAAAAGATTGATTGATGTTGTTGCACCAAGCGACAAGACAGTTGACGCATTGTCACGTCTTGAGATGCCAGCTGGTGTTCATATCGATATTAAAATGAAGAGTAGATAATCCTGCTCTAGGATGAGCACGAAAGTGCTCCGCTGTAGATTAAAATCAGGAGGAATTTTGAAATGAAGAAGGCAGTTCTTGCTACAAAAGTTGGAATGACACAGATCTTCAATGAAGCTGGTGTGTTGGTTCCAGTAACCGTTCTTCAGGCTGGACCATGTGTAGTTACACAGGTTAAGACAGAAGAAAACGACGGATATAATTCAGTACAGGTTGCATACGGACAGATCCGTACAAAGCTTGTGAACAAGGCTAAGGCCGGTCACCTTGACAAGGCTGGTATCGAAAAGAAGACGATTGAAAAGAGCAATGGTCAAAAGAGAGAAGTTTATACAGCAGGTAGATTCTTAAAGGAGTTTAGATTTGAGAATGCAGCTGATTATTCTGTAAAGGATGAGATCAAAGCGGATATCTTTGCTGAGGGCGATAAGGTTGACGCAACAGCAATCTCCAAGGGAAAAGGTTTCCAGGGTGCGATCAAGAGACACGGACAGTCAAGAGGTCCTATGGCTCACGGATCTAAGTTCCATCGTCATCAGGGATCTAATGGTTCATCATCTGACCCAAGCCATGTATTCAAAGGCAAAGGAATGCCTGGACATATGGGCGCTAAGCAGATTACAACACAGAACCTTGAAGTGGTAAAGGTTGATGTGGAGAACGGTTTGATTCTTGTTAAGGGTTCAGTACCAGGACCAAAGAAGGCACTTGTAACACTTAAGGAAACAGTAAAGACAAACTAGTCTTTACAAGAAAGGAGGAACGCACAGATGGCTAAGGTATCTGTTTACGATATTAACGGTAAAGAAGTAGACACATTAGAGTTAAATGATGCAATTTTTGGTGTAAATGTGAATGAGCACCTTGTACATTTAGCAGTAGTTGCACAGCTTGCAAATAAGCGTCAGGGAACACAAAAGGCAAAGACCCGTTCCGAAGTAAGCGGTGGAGGAAGAAAGCCTTGGAAGCAGAAGGGAACAGGTCATGCTCGCCAGGGATCAACAAGATCACCACAGTGGAAGGGTGGCGGAGTTGTATTCGCACCAACACCTAGAGATTACACAATTACTTTGAATAAGAAAGAGAGAAGACTTGCATTAAAGAGCGCTCTCACAAGCAGAGTAAATGAGAATAAGTTCATTGTCGTTGACGACTTTAAGATGGACGAGATTAAGACAAAGAAGATGCAGCAGACACTCAATAACTTAAAGATCAACAAGGGTCTTGTCGTTGTCAGTGAGGGTGAGACAAATACAGTGCTTTCAACAAGAAATATCAAGGGAATGAAGACAGCTTCTCCTAAGACAATCAATGTATATGACATCTTAAAGTACAACACAGTTATTGCTTCTAAGGCTGCAGTAAATACAATCGAGGAGGTATACGCATAATGGCAGACATTAAATACTATGATGTAATCTCAAGCCTGTAATTACAGAGAAGAGCATGGCTGGTATGGCTGATAAGAAGTACACTTTCTTAGTACATACAGAGGCTAACAAGACAATGATCAAGGAAGCTGTAGAGAAGATGTTCCCAGGAACAAAGGTTTCTTCTGTAAATACAATGAACCTTGACGGAAAGAACAAGCGCCGTGGTTTGACCACAGGTAAGACTGCAAAGACAAAGAAGGCTATTATTCAGTTGACAGCAGATAGCAAGGATATCGAGATCTTTGAGGGACTGTAGGAATTTTTGACTATACGGTAAAACCGTGATAAAGGAAGAAGGAGAATACAATGGGAATTAAAAAGTATGGCCCTTATACCCCGTCCAGACGTAATATGACAGGTTTAGACTTTGTTGAGATTACAAAGTCAACACCAGAAAAGTCACTCGTTGTTTCATTGAAGAAGCATGCAGGACGTAATAACCAGGGTAAGATTACAGTAAGACATCATGGAGGCGGCTCCAGAAGAAAATATAGATTGATCGACTTTAAGAGAAATGCCAAGGATGGTATTCCAGCTAAGGTTGTTGCAATCGAGTATGATCCAAATAGAACAGCAAATATTGCATTGATCTGCTATGCAGATGGTGCTAAGGCATACATCCTTGCTCCAGAGGGACTTAAGGTTGGTATGACAGTGATGAATGGTTCCACAGCAGAGGCAAAGGTTGGTAACTGTTTACAGCTTGCTGACATCCCAGTTGGTACACAGATTCACAATATCGAGCTCTATCCAGGAAAGGGCGGACAGCTCGTTCGTTCTGCTGGTAATGCAGCTCAGCTTATGGCAAAGGAAGGTAAGTACGCAACACTTCGTCTTCCATCAGGCGAGATGCGTATGGTTCCAATGATCTGCCGTGCAACAATTGGTGTTGTAGGCAATGGTGAGCACTCTCTTGTAAAGATTGGTAAGGCCGGAAGAAAGAGAAATATGGGTATTAGACCTACAGTTCGTGGATCTGTTATGAACCCTAATGACCATCCACATGGTGGTGGTGAAGGTAAGACAGGAATTGGTCGTCCAGGCCCTGTTACACCTTGGGGCAAGCCAGCTCTTGGCCTTAAGACAAGAAATAACAAGAAGCAGTCAAGCAAGCTTATCGTAAGAAGAAGAGACGGTAAGGGCGCTACGAAATAAAGGAGGAGAGAAGACAAATGTCACGTTCACTTAAAAAGGGACCATTCGCAGATGCGAGTTTATTAAAGAAAGTCGATGAGATGAACAAGAGCAATGATAAGAGTGTTATCAAGACTTGGTCTCGTCGTTCTACAATCTTCCCACAGATGTTAGGCCACACAATCGCAGTTCATGATGGCAGAAAGCATGTTCCAGTATATGTTACAGAGGATATGGTTGGACATAAGCTTGGTGAGTTCGTAGCGACAAGAACTTACAGAGGTCATAAGGGCGACGATAAGAAGGCAGCAAGATAATAAGAAAGGTTTGAAAGGAGGTTTCATCAATGGCTAAAGGACATAGATCCCAGTTTAAGAGAGAAAGAAATGCAGTAAAGGATAAGAGACCGTCTGCAAAGCTTTCTTATGCTAGAGTACCAGTGCAGAAGGCATGTTTTGTTTTGGATGCAATTCGTGGAAAGAATATTGCTGAGGCATTGGCTATCGTAACATACAATCCTAGATATGCTTCAAGCGTTATCGAGAAGTTATTAAGTTCAGCTGTTGCAAATGCTGAGAATAACAATCATATGGACCCAGAGAGACTTTATGTTGCAGAGTGCTTCGCAAGCGATGGTCCAATTATGAAGAGAGTAAAACCAAGAGCACAGGGTAGAGCTTATAGAATTGAGAAGAGAATGAGCAATATCACTGTAATACTTGACGAAAGATAATTAGAGGAGGCAAAAAATGGGACAGAAAGTTAATCCACACGGCATTAGAGTCGGTGTTATCAAAGACTGGGGCTCAAGATGGTACGCAGAAGCTGATTTTGCTGATTATCTCGTTGAAGATTACAACATCAGAAAATTCTTAAAGAAGAAGCTGTACAGTGCCGGTGTTTCAGATATTGAAATTGAGCGTGCGTCAGACAAAGTGAAGATCATTATTCACACAGCTAAGCCAGGTGTTGTCATTGGTAAGGGCGGCGCAGAGATTGAGAAGTTAAAGGTAGAAGTTAGTAAGTACACAACAAAGAAGGTATTTATTGACATTAAGGAAATTAAGAGACCAGATAGAGATGCACAGTTAGTTGCAGAGTCCATTGCACAGCAGTTGGAAAATCGTATTGCTTTCCGTAGAGCAATGAAGTCAACAATGAGCAGAAGTATGAAGTCAGGTGTACTTGGTATCAAGACTTGCTGTTCAGGTCGTCTTGGTGGTGCTGATATGGCTCGTACAGAGTTCTACTCAGAGGGTACCATTCCACTTCAGACACTTCGTGCAGACATTGATTATGGTTTTGCTGAGGCAAATACCACATACGGTAAGGTTGGAGTTAAAGTTTGGATCTATAAGGGCGAAATACTTCCAGCAAAGTCAAATACAAAGGAAGGGAGCGTAAAGTAATATGTTAATGCCTAAGAGAGTAAAGCGCAGAAAGCAGTTCCGTGGATCTATGGCTGGTAAGGCGCTTAGAGGAAATAAGATTTCCAATGGTGAATTCGGTTTAGTTTCTCTTGATCCTTGCTGGATCAGATCAAATCAGATCGAGGCAGCCAGAGTTGCTATGACACGTTATATCAAGCGTGGTGGTAAGGTTTGGATCAAGATCTTCCCAGATAAGCCAGTCACAGCAAAGCCTGCTGAGACTCGAATGGGTTCAGGAAAAGGTTCAACAGAGTATTGGGTAGCAGTTGTTAAACCAGGCCGTGTGTTATTTGAGATTGCTGGCGTTCCTGAGGATACAGCAAGAGAGGCACTTCGTCTGGCAATGCACAAACTTCCTTGCAGATGCAAGATCGTTTCCAAGGCAGATTTAGAAGGCGGTGAGAAGAGTGAAAACTAATAAGTATGTGAATGAATTAAAGGGTAAGACAGTAGCAGAGTTAAAAGAAGAATTAGTTTCCGCTAAGAAAGAGCTGTTTAACTTGCGTTTCCAAAACGCAACAAGTCAGCTTGACAATACAGCCAAGATTACCCAGGTTCGTAAGAACATTGCGAGAATTCAGACAGTTATTACTGAGAATGCGAAGATGGCGTAAGCCGGAAGGAGATAGAACGTGGAGAGAAATCTTAGAAAAACACGAATCGGCAAGGTTGTCAGTGACAAGATGGACAAGACAATCACTGTTGCGATTGAGGATCATGTAAAGCATCCTCTATACGGTAAGATCGTTAAGAAGACTGTGAAGTTCAAGGCACATGATGAGAAGAATGAGTGTGGCATCGGCGATACAGTAAAGATTATGGAGACAAGACCAATCTCTAAGGATAAGAGATGGAGACTTGTAGAGATTATTGAGAAGGCAAAATAATATTCGTTAGGAAGGGAGTATTCAGCATGATCCAGCAGGAAACAAGATTGAAGGTCGCTGATAATACCGGAGCAAAGGAATTGCTTTGCATCCGTGTTATGGGTGGTTCAACAAGAAGATATGCTCATATCGGCGATGTAATCGTCGCTTCCGTCAAAGATGCAACACCAGGTGGCGTTGTAAAGAAGGGCGATGTTGTTAAGGCTGTTGTTGTAAGAACAGTAAACAGCACTCGTCGTAAGGACGGTTCATACATTAGATTCGATGAGAATGCAGCAGTAATTATCAAAGATGACAAGACTCCAAAGGGAACTCGTATCTTTGGACCGGTTGCTAGAGAGCTTCGTGAAAAGCACTTCATGAAAATTGTATCTCTTGCTCCGGAAGTATTATAAGGAGGTGTCTACTGTGCATAAAATTAAAAAAGACGATCTGGTAAAGATTATATCAGGTAAGGATAGAGACAAGACAGGTAAAGTTTTAAGCGTAGACACTAAGAAGAACAAGGTTGTTGTTGAAGGCTGCAATATGCAGACAAAGCACACTAAGCCAAATGCAGCAAATCAGCAGGGCGGAATTGTAACAAAAGAGGGTGCAGTAAGCATTTCTAATGTTATGCTTGTGGTTGATGGCCAGGCAACAAGAGTTGGCTTTAGAATGGAAGGCGACAAAAAGGTTCGCTTTGCTAAGAAGACCGGAAAGACAATCAACTAATTCGGAGAGGAGGAAGAAAAGTGGCAAGACTTAGAGATACATATAAGAACGAAATCGTCGCAAAGATGACAGAGAAGTTCGGTTATAAGAATATGATGCAGGTTCCAAAGCTTGACAAAATCGTCATCAACATGGGTGTCGGTGAGGCTAAGGAGAACGCAAAGATTCTTGATTCCGCAATCAGAGATTTAGAGATCATCTCCGGACAGAAGCCAGTGGTTACAAAGTCTAAGAAGTCAATCGCAAACTTCAAGTTGAGAGAGGGTATGCCAATCGGATGTAAGGTAACTCTTCGTGGAGATAAGATGTACGAGTTTGCAGATCGCTTGATCAACCTTGCATTACCTCGTGTACGTGACTTTAGAGGTGTAAATCCTAACGCATTTGATGGCAGAGGAAACTATGCACTTGGCATCAAGGAGCAGTTGATTTTCCCTGAGATTGAGTACGATAAGGTAGACAAGGTTCGTGGTATGGACGTTATCTTCGTTACAACAGCGAACACAGATGAAGAAGCACGTGAACTTTTGACATTATTCAATATGCCATTTGCAAATAATCAGGAGGGATATCCATGGCAAAGACTTCGATGAAGATTAAGCAGGCACGCCCAGCGAAGTTCTCTACAAGAGAGTACAACAGATGTAAGATCTGTGGTCGTCCACACGCTTATCTTAGAAAATATGGTATCTGCAGAATTTGCTTCCGTGAGTTAGCTTACAAGGGACAGATTCCAGGTGTCAAGAAAGCAAGCTGGTAAACAGAGGCTATAAGCACACGGCACAAGGCGGTGTGAAGAATATAATTTAGATTAATTTTAAGGAGGCAATATCCATGACAATGAGCGATCCGATTGCAGATATGCTGACAAGAATTCGTAATGCAAATACTGCAAAGCACGACGTAGTTGACATTCCTTCATCAAAGATGAAAGTAGCTATCGCTAACATTTTGGTCGATGAAGGTTACGTAAAGAAATATGAACTCATTGAAGACGGTGCTTTCCAGACAATCCGCATCACATTAAAGTACAATGCAGATAAGACAGAAAGAATCATCAGTGGCATCAAGAGAATTTCTAAGCCAGGTCTTCGTATTTATGCAAACAAGGAAGAGTTACCTAGAGTATTGGGTGGACTTGGAACAGCAATTATTTCAACAAATCAGGGCGTAATCACAGACAAGAAGGCTAGAGAGCTTGGCGTTGGTGGTGAAGTTTTGGCATTTGTTTGGTAATTTATAACCTGAAAACATGGGGCGAAAGCCCCACGATGAATTTAAGGAGGTAGACGGCATGTCACGTATAGGAAGAATGCCTATCGCAATCCCAGCAGGCGTTACTGTTACGATTGCAGAAAATAACCATGTGACTGTAAAGGGTCCTAAGGGAACTCTTGAGAGAACATTACCTGCAGAGTTGACAATCAAGCAGGAAGGTGAAGAGATTGTAGTTACAAGACCAAATGATTTAAAGAGAAATAAGTCATTGCACGGTTTGACAAGAACATTGATCCACAACATGATCGTTGGTGTAACCGCTGGTTATGAGAAGGTTCTTGAGGTAAATGGTGTTGGTTACAGAGCAGCAAAGCAGGGCAACAAGCTTGTTCTTTCTCTTGGTTACTCACATCCAGTGGAGATGGTAGATCCAGAGGGAATCACATCTGTACTTGATGGACAGAACATTATCAAGGTTCAGGGTATTGACAAGGAAAGAGTTGGTCAGTATGCTGCAGAGATCAGAGATAAGAGAAGACCTGAGCCATATAAGGGCAAGGGAATTAAGTATGCAACTGAGACAATCAGACGCAAAGTCGGTAAGACTGGTAAGAAATAATAGGAGGGTAGAATAATGGTTAGCAAGCAGTCTAAGAGCGAGCTTCGTGTAAAGAAGCACGAGAGATTACGCAATCGTTTGTCAGGAACAGCTGAGAGACCACGTTTGGCAGTATTCAGAAGTAACAACCATATGTACGCTCAGATTATTGACGATACAGTTGGCAATACTTTAGTAAGTGCTTCAACAGCAGAGAAGGCTGTAAAGGCAGAGATTGAGAAGACAAACAATGTTGAGGCAGCCGCTTATGTGGGTACATTGGTTGCAAAGAGAGCAATTGAAAAGGGCATCAACACAGTAGTATTTGACAGAGGTGGATTCCTCTATCAGGGTAAGATTCAGGCACTTGCAGATGCTGCTCGTGAAGCTGGCTTACAATTCTAAGAGGAGGAGAAAAAATACATGAAACGCACAATCATCGATCCAAGCAAATTGGAATTAAATGACAGAGTCGTAGCTATTAAGCGTGTATCTAAGACCGTAAAAGGTGGACGCACAATGAAGTTTCTGCTCTTGTAGTTGTAGGCGATGGCAATGGCCATGTGGGTGCAGGCCTTGGTAAGGCAGGCGAGGTCCCAGAGGCTATTCGCAAGGGCAAGGAAGCAGCAATGAAGAACCTTGTAGAGATCAATATTAATGAGGACGGAAGTGTTTTCCACGACACAACAGGAAAGTTCGGCAGCGCAAGCGTGTTGATGAAGAAGTCTCCTGAAGGTACTGGTATCATCGCAGGTGGTCCAGCACGTGCCGTTGTGGAGCTTGCAGGTATCAGAAACATCCGTACAAAGTCATTGGGATCAAACAACAAGACAAATGTAGTACTTGCTACACTTGCAGGACTTACAGGTATCAAGACTCCAGAGGAAGTTGCAAGACTTCGTGGAAAGTCTATTGAAGAGATTTTAGCATAATAGGAGGGAAACATCATGGCAGATAAGTTAAAGATCACATTGGTTAAGTCCCCTATCGGTGCTATTCCAAAGCAAAGAGCAACCGTTGAGGCTCTTGGACTTAAGAAATTGAACAAGACAGTTGAGCTTCCAAACAATGATGCTGTTAAGGGCATGGTTTGGCATGTAAGACATCTTGTAAAGGTAGAAGAAGTATAATATAGAGAAGGAGGTGTAGTGATGGATTTATCTAACTTAAGACCTGCAGAGGGTTCTAAGCACAGCGACAACTTCAGACGTGGCCGTGGACATGGTTCAGGAAATGGTAAGACAGCTGGTAAGGGACATAAGGGACAGAAGGCTCGTTCAGGAGCTCCAAGACCAGGTTTTGAAGGTGGACAGATGCCTTTGTATAGACGTATTCCTAAGAGAGGATTTACAAATCGCAACACAAAGGACATTGTTACAATCAATGTATCTGCTCTTGAGTGCTTTGAGAATGGTGCAGAGGTTACTGTTGCAACATTGCTTGAGGCTGGTGTGATTAAGCATGAGCGCGATGGCGTAAAGATTCTTGGCAATGGTGGGCTCACAAAGAAGCTCGCTGTAAAGGTTAATGCTGTAAGTGAAGGAGCTAAGAGCAAGATCGAAGCTGCTGGCGGAACTTGCGAGGTGATCTAATATGTTTAGTACACTCCGTAATGCGTTTAAAATCAAAGAATTGCGTCAAAAGTTGCTATTTACATTTTTAATGTTGGTGGTTATTCGTTTGGGTAGCAGTCTTCCAATCCCAGGTGTAAATACAAATTATTTTCGTGAATTTTTTGCAAAGCAGAGTGGAGATGCTTTCGGATTCTTTAATGCGATGACTGGTGGTTCCTTTGAACAAATGAGTGTACTCGCCTTGAGCATTACGCCATATATCACCAGTTCCATTATCATTCAGCTTTTGACCATTGCTGTTCCAGCATTGGAAGAGATGCAAAGAGATGGAGAAGACGGAAGAAAAAGATTGTGGCGTATACAAGATATGTCACGGTGGCGCTCGGACTCATTGAGTCCGTAGCGATGTCCATTGGTTTCGGAAAGCAGGGGCTTTTGATTCACTATGGACCAAAGAGTGTGATAGTCGCAGTATGCACGATGACAGCCGGAAGTGCTTTTTTGATGTGGATTGGTGAACGAATTACAGATAAGGGTGTGGGCAATGGTATTTCCATTGTGCTCCTATTTAATATCCTTTCTTCCATCCCACAGGATTTAGGTACTTTATATACAAAGTTTCTCTCCGGTAAGTCAATGGCAATGAAGGTGGTTTTGGGACTTGTTATTTTTGCTTGTATTTTGGCAATGACAGTTTTCGTAATTATTCTTCAGGATGCGGAGAGAAGAATTCCAGTACAATATTCTGGTAAGATGCAGGGAAGAAGAGTGGTTGGTGGACAGAGTTCACATATTCCACTGAAAATAAATACAGCAGGTGTTATGCCCGTTATTTTTGCTTCTTCGTTGATGTCGTTCCCAGTAGTTATTGCACAATTTGCCAATATCAACTACGCAACACCAGCTGGAAAGATATTGAGACTTTTGAGCACATCAAGTTGGTTCAATAAGGAAGTCGGATATATCTATTCACTTGGTGCATTAGTATATGTGATACTCGTAGTTCTTTTTGCATACTTCTATACTTCGATTACATTCAATCCACTTGAAGTTGCAAATAACATGAAAAAGCAGGGTGGTGTTATCCCAGGTGTTCGCCCAGGAAAGCCAACCAGTGATTATCTGAATAAAATTTTAAATTATATCATCTTTATCGGAGCAGCAGGACTTTTGGTTGTGGCAATTATCCCAATCATTATTTCTGGTGTATTCTCAGTGTCTAAGTTATCCTTTACAGGAACATCCTTGATTATTATTGTAGGTGTTGTATTAGAGACAATTAAGGCCATTGAGTCTCAGATGCTTGTAAGAAATTACAAGGGATTTTTGATGGATTAATTTAAATAGATGACGATGGGCTCAGGCGAAGAATTTTGCCGGAGCTATCGGCATACATATAGAAAAATGATTCTACGCTAGTCTGGAGGTTATATGAAGATTATAATGCTTGGCGCTCCGGGTGCAGGAAAAGGTACTCAGGCGAAGAAAATTGCAGAGAAATATGGTATACCACATATCTCAACAGGGGATATTTTCCGTGCCAATATTAAGGCCGGTACAGAGCTTGGAAAAGAAGGCAAAGGAGTTTATGGACAAGGGTGCCCTCGTTCCAGATGAGATTACCATTGGGATGTTGATGGACAGAATTGATGAGGCTGATTGTACAAAAGGATATGTTCTTGACGGATTTCCAAGAACTATTCCACAGGCAGATAGCTTGACACAGGCACTCAGTGGCAGAGGAGAAAAGATTGACTATGCGATTGATGTCGATGTTCCAGACGACAACATTGTACAGCGTATGGGTGGAAGAAGAGCTTGTGTATCCTGTGGTGCGACCTATCATATTGTGTACAATGCACCAAAGAAGGAAGATACCTGCGATGTGTGTGGGGCTAAATTAGTGCTTCGTGACGATGATAAGCCAGAAACAGTGAAAAAGAGATTGGAAGTTTATCACGCCCAGACACAGCCATTGATTGACTACTATAGCAAGGCAGGAATTTTACATAGCGTAGACGGAACAAAGGATTTAAAGGATGTCTTTGTTGATATTGTAAATATATTGGGAGAATAAAATGGCAGTAACAGTTAAGTCGGAGAGAGAAATTGAACTGATGAAAGAGGCAGGAGTGTTTCTTGCAAAGACACATGAAGAATTGGAAAAGGCATTGCATGAGGGAATGACGACTTGGGAAATCAACAAGCTTGGAGATGAGATTATTCGCTCCTTTGGTTGTGTTCCATCATTTCTCAATTACAATGGCTATCCAGCATCGATTTGTGTCTCTGTAAATGATGAGGTTGTGCATGGCATCCCATCAAAGAAGAGATATTTGCAAGATGGTGACATCGTAAGCCTGGACGCAGGCGTGATCTGGAAAGGTTATCATTCTGATGCCGCAAGAACTCATGCAATTGGAAATGTTTCAGATGAAGCAAAGAAATTGATTGAGGTAACCAGAAACGCATTCTACGAAGGACTGAAAAATGCCAAGGCCGGCAATCATCTTAATGATATTTGTGGTGCGATTGGAGACTATGCTCAGGGCTTAGGCTATGGGGTAGTCAGAGATTTGGTTGGACATGGAATAGGAACACATCTCCATGAAGATCCAGAGGTGCCAAATTTCAGAATGAATCACAAGGGCATTAAATTGGTACCTGGAATGACATTGGCGATTGAGCCAATGATTAATATTGGACGCCCAGAAGTTGCATGGTTAGATGATGATTGGACAGTAGTCACAGAAGATGGTTCTCTCTCAGCACATTATGAGAACACCATCTTGATTACAGAAGGTGAGCCAGAAATTCTCTCTTTGAGATCTTAAGGGGAAGTTATGGTGAGCTGCGAAGTTGGAAATGTAGCAAAATCGCTTGCAGGACATGACAAAGATAGTGTATATTTAATTGTGAAAGCAAAGGGTGACATCGTCTGGGTCTGCGATGGCAAGCATAAGGGCGTTAGTGCTCCGAAGAAAAAAAATAAGAAACACATACAAGTGCAGCAGGTAAACGACAATCCATTGAAGGAAAAAATACTTTCTGGAGAAGTCAGGGACGAGGAAGTGAAATATTTCCTTAAAACTTGGGGGTTTTTAAATGTCTAAATCAGACGTAATAGAGATTGAAGGAACAGTAGTAGAGAAATTGCCAAATGCCATGTTTCAGGTAGAGCTTGAGAATGGTCATCAGGTGCTTGCACATATCAGTGGCAAGTTGAGAATGAATTACATTCGCATTTTGCCAGGGGATAAAGTGACAATTGAGTTATCACCATATGATCTTTCTAAGGGAAGAATTATTTGGAGAGATAAATAAAAACAAAGATTTGCTTGCATATTATAAGCCCTGGTGCTATACTATTCTAGCGACTTTTTGTTGGTATCCAGGAAAGGAGAATTGCAATGAAGGTCAGATCTTCAGTTAAGCCTATGTGCGAAAAGTGCAAGGTAATTAAGAGAAAAGGATCTATCAGAGTAATCTGTGAGAATCCAAAGCATAAGCAGAGACAGGGATAATCCCACTGCTTTTCAGAAAAGTAAAATAATACAAGGAGGAAGACAACACAATGGCTCGTATTGCAGGCGTTGATTTACCGAGAGAAAAACGTGTAGAGATTGGACTTACCTATATTTATGGTATTGGTCTTACAAGCTCTAATCGTATTCTTTCTGAGGCTGGTGTAGATCCAAACACGAGAGTAAAGGATCTTACAGATGACGAGGTTAAGAACATTGCAGCAGTAATCGCTGAGACTCAGGTTGTAGAGGGTGATCTTCGTAGAGAAATCGCAATGAACATCAAGAGACTTCAGGAAATCGGTTGCTATCGTGGTATTCGTCATAGAAAGAACTTACCTGTTCGTGGTCAAAAGACAAAGACCAATGCTAGAACTCGTAAGGGCCCTAGAAAGACAGTAGCAAACAAGAAGAAATAACACGTTGCATGTTTTAATAACAGGAACGTATCAACATTTGAAGAAAGTAGGTTAGTTTAATGGCAAGTAAAGCGTCCACCAAAAAGGTGACTAAAAAACGCGTAAAGAAAAACGTTGAACGTGGACAGGCACATATTCAGTCATCATTCAACAATACAATTGTTACATTGACTGATACTCAGGGTAATGCATTATCTTGGGCAAGTGCTGGTGGTCTTGGATTTAGAGGTTCAAAGAAATCTACTCCATATGCAGCTTCAATGGCTGCTGAGACTGCAGCAAAGGCAGCTTTAGTACATGGCTTAAAATCAGTAGATGTTATGGTGAAGGGACCAGGTTCAGGTCGTGAGGCTGCGATCCGTGCTCTTTCCGCATGTGGTATTGAAGTAACAAGTATCAAGGATGTAACACCTGTTCCACATAATGGATGTCGTCCACCAAAACGCAGAAGAGTCTAATAGGAGGTACTAAAAGTGGCAGTTAATAGAGTTCCCGTTCTTAAAAGATGCAGATCGCTCGGGCTTGATCCTGTGTATATCGGTATTGATAAGAAATCAAACAGAGAATTAAAGAGAGCCAACCGTAAGATGAGTGAGTATGGTCTTCAGCTTCGTGAAAAGCAAAAGGCAAAGTTCATCTATGGCGTGTTGGAGAAACCTTTCAGAAATTATTATACAAAGGCTTCTCGTATGAAGGGTCAGGTAGGTGAGAACCTTATGATTCTTTTGGAGAGAAGACTTGACAATGTCATTTTCCGTATGGGATTTGGTAGAACAAGAAAAGAGGCTCGTCAGATCGTTGACCACAAGCATGTACTTGTCAATGGCAAGTGCGTGAACATTCCTTCCTATCTTATTCAGGCAGGAGATGTTATTGAGATCAAGGAGAAGGCGAAGTCTTCAGCAAGATATAAGGAAGTATTAGAGCAGACAGCTGGCCGTATGGTTCCAGCATGGTTGGATGCTGATCAGGAAGCTCTTAAGGGTAGCGTTAAGTCATTACCTACAAGAGAAGAAATCGATGTTCCAGTTGACGAACTTCTTATCGTCGAGTTGTACTCTAAATAATTAAGTATTCGTTTACATTATGCAAGCATTTTTTGTGCTTGCATAATGTTTACATAGGGAAGCTTATCATTTTTGTATTGGGTATAGCGTAAAGGAGGGACTTTAGTGTTCGATTTTGAGAAACCAAACATTGAGATTGCAGAGATATCTAGTGATAAGAGATTTGGTAAATTTGTTTGTGAGCCGTTGGAGAGAGGTTATGGCACAACTCTAGGAAATTCCTTGAGAAGAATTATGCTCTCATCCCTCCCGGGAACAGCAGTCAGCCAGGTAAAGATTGACGGTGTCTTGCATGAGTTCTCATCTATCCAGGGTGTCAAGGAAGATGTGACAGAAATTATCATGAATGTCAAGAGCTTGGCCATCAAGAATCATAGCTCAAGCAGTGAACCAAAGACTGCTTATATTGATTTTGAGGGCGAGGGTGTAGTTACAGCGGCATACATTCAATGTGACCCGGATATTGAGATCCTCAATAAGGATCAGGTTATTGCGACATTGTCAGGGGGAAAATTCTATATGGAATTGACCATCACCAATGGTCGCGGCTATGTCAGCGCAGATAAGAATAAGAATGAGGATTTGCCAATCGGAGTGATTGCCGTAGATTCTATCTACACACCAGTGGAGAGAGTGAATCTCTTGGTGGAGAATACTCGTGTTGGTCAAATCACAGACTATGACAAGCTTACCTTAGATGTTGTCACCAATGGAACTTTGGCTCCAGATGAGGCAGTTAGCCTTGCTGCTAAAGTTTTGAGCGAACATCTTAATCTCTTTATTGACCTTTCTGAAAATGCAAAATCAGCAGAGATTATGGTCGAGAAAGAAGATGATGGTAAGGAAAAAGTTCTCGAGATGAATATCGATGAACTTGAGCTCTCTGTTCGTTCCTACAATTGCTTAAAGCGTGCAGGAATCAATACAGTAGAGGAGCTTTGCAATCGCACACCAGAGGATATGATGAAGGTGAGAAACCTTGGTCGCAAGTCTTTAGAGGAAGTGCTTGCAAAGTTGAAGGAATTAGGACTTCAGCTCAATCCAAGTGAGGAAGTCTAATTTTTAGATACGATAATTGCATATACAGTAAGTCCGAACTAGCGTGTATATGCGTTCCAAATGGAGGAAAAAATAACAATGGCTAAGTACAGAAAACTTTCTAAGACATCATCACAGAGAAAGGCATTATTGAGAAACCAGGTAACAGCACTTTTGGTAAACGGTAAGATTATTACAACTGAGGCTAGAGCTAAGGAAGTAAGAAAGATCGTTGAGCCACTAATCGCACTTGCTGCAAAGGAGAAGGACAACTTCGACACTGTAAAGGTAACAGCTAAGGTTGCTCGCAAGGACGAGAATGGCAAGAGAGTAAAGGAAGTTGTAGATGGCAAGAAGGTAACTGTCTATGATGAGGTAGAAAAGGAAATCAAGAAGGATAGACCTTCAAGACTTCATGCGAGAAGACAGATTGCAGCTGTTCTCTATGATGTAACAGAGGTACCAACAAAGGCAGCTGGTAAGAAGAAGGCTACAAAGAAGATTGATGTGACTTCTAAGCTTATGGACGAGATCGCTCCTAAGTATGCAGATCGCAATGGTGGTTATACAAGAATCGTTAAGATTGGTCTTCGCAAGGGCGATGCCGCTATGGAAGTTCTGTTTGAATTAGTTTAATTCATGATTGGTAGATTTTAAAAGTGCAGGCGTGGTGGCAATATTGCTCCCACCTGTACTTTTTTGTTGTTTACTGAGAGGAGGAAAGCATGAAAAAGAAAATTTTATCAGCAGCAATTTTTGCTGGAATGATGCTTCTTGCTGTTGGCTGTCAGAAAAAAAATACAGCAGTGACAGAAACATCAAAGGAGAGTGCGACAGAGACAAGCATTGCACAGACAGAAAGCACTTCACAGACAACAGCAGTGACTAAGACATCAACAATGGTAGAGACATCGACAGCAGTGGCACAGAGTACAGAAACAGAAACAACGAAGGAAGAAACTTCAACGGCACAGACAAGCAAAAAGGATGAGAAGACCTATCTGTTGTGGAAGCAGGAAGATTGGAAGAAGGCAGATGAAACAAAACAAAAGGAAGTGGCCAAATATTTTCTGATTCAAGTAACCAAGCATGCGGCAAAGGTGAGCAATCAAAATGTTTCTGAAGAGCAGATTGAACAGGCCACCAGTGACGAGGTAGTCAATGAGATGCGTACACAGCTTGATAAGGCGTTTTCATTGTCAGATCAGGCAACATTGTCAGATATTTTGAGTATGAGTCAGGAAATGTACAGTGAATCTGCAGGAGAAACAAAATAATGTTTTTATCACTTTTAGGGAATCAGATTGGAGCTCATCGAGTGGCAGCGATTGGCTTTTTGGTATCGTGGGTCTTCACTTTTATTGCGTTAAATAGACGATTTTCTTTTCTTCCACTAGATCAGGGAAAGGCCTTTGTTGAGGGTGGAGACCAATCAAAGGGAAAATTGCGTGGTGTGGGATTGGTCATCATTATTGCCTTTATTGTCACAGGACTTTTGTTTGCCGAGGTCAGCCCAGAATATGTTATTTTTTTGATTTTGATTTTTGCCGTCATGATGAGTGGATATTTAGATGATGCCTCAGATACGCCTTGGAGCGATTATAAGAAGGGGGCGATTGATCTAGGAATCTCCATTATTTATGTCGTGTCCTTTATTCATTGGAATGGCACAGAAATTCAATTTTTTCATTGGACACTCACACTCCATCCATTGCTCTATGCAATTTTGGGTATTATTTTAATTTGGGTGAGTATCAATGTCACCAACTGTGCAGATGGCATCGATGGACTTTGTACGACACTGGTTATCATTACCATTGGTTCATTTTTGGCGATTTTTGGAAAAAACTTGGGAAATTATGTGGGCTACAGTGTAATCCTCATTGGGGCAATGCTAGCGTATCTCTGTTTTAATACATTGCCAAGTACAATGTTGATGGGAGATGCCGGATCAAGAGCATTTGGCTTTTTTATTGCTGTGCTGGCCATGAAATCGAGACATCCCTTTAGTTTTTTATTGCTTGCCATTGTACTAATTCTTGATGGTGGATTGGGATTGGCAAAAATCTTTTTGCTTCGCTTTTTAAAGATTAGAATTTTGGCAAATACAAGAACTCCCCTTCATGATGAGGTTAGAAAAATCAAGCCAATCGAAATTGGTCAAAGACGCAAATTGTCTTCCGATTTGCCATTGTGCAAGTGATGTTTTCTATGTTGGCCTATATTTTGTTGGCATGAAAAAATGGCTAAGACCCTAACGGATCTTAGCCATTTTTCCTGTTGCATCGAGATAATAATTATCTACCCATTGGTTGGTAATTAATTCCCCGCTATCCTCTTTGAGATAGTACCAGTTATTATCTTCCTTAATCCAACCCGTTTTCATCACACCAGATTTATTGAGATAATAAATATTGTCATGGTACTTGATCCATCCTGTTGCTAGACCTCCTTGCTCATTGTAAGCAACCCAAGAATTATTGGTTGTTACCCAACTGAAATTGCCAGTCTTGGCATGTTCAGGTGATGCAAATGCGGGAACTACAGCGAACATGGAAAAGGCAGCAGTGAAAATCAATGTTTTTACAAATTTGTACATTGTATTGCCCTCCCTTCCTCTATTTCAAACCTATTATAACATCTTTTTTTGGAAATAAAAGGGCTGTTGCAGGATAGTAAGAACATTGTAAGAGTCGGTAAGCAAGTCGAAATGTTTAGTTTTCAGAGAGATTTTCTTATGATATAATAAGATGGCTAGTTTATCGTGGGAAAAGTCTGCGATAGCGGAAAGGATTTTATTTATGAAAATAAAAGTCAGTACCTATATTGCAAAAAAAGTAGTAGAGCATGGGATTGTTCATGGCTTTAGTGTGACGGGTGGAGGGGCAATGCATCTCAATGATGGCTTCGGACATCAGTCGGGATTGACGATGACCTACAATCATCATGAACAGGCATCAGCTATGGCTGCGGAGTGCTATGCGAGAATTAATAATCGGATGGCTGTCTTGTGTGTGACAACAGGCCCAGGCGGAACCAATGCACTGACAGGTGTCGTTGGTGGTTGGCTGGACTCCATTCCGATGATTGTATTTCTGGACAGGTGCGCTATGACTGGACGGCAAGAAGTTCAGGTGTGGATATTCGGGCTATGGGAGATCAAGAATTTGATATATGTAGGGCTGTTTCTTGTATGACAAAGTATGCGGAGATGGTCATTGACCCTATGCGAATTCGTTTCTGTCTGGAGAAGGCATTGTACTTGGCAGAAAGTGGAAGACCAGGACCAAGTTGGTTGGACATTCCACTCGATGTACAGGGAGCATATGTGGAAGAAGATGAACTGATTGGTTTTGACAGGGCTGACTATGAGGCTGGAGGAGATGGTTGGGGAAATAAAAATAAAAATGTCCATGCCATTCCTGAGGATGAGGCTGGCAATGGAGAAAAAAGAGAAAAATTGCCTAAAAAAGTGAGCAAAGAAGTTGCAAGAAAAATTATTGAAAAAATTCGCAATGCCAAGAGACCTGTGTTTAATGCGGGAAATGGAATTCGCATTGCCAGAGCACATTCATTATTTCTTGCTGTAGCAAAAAAGTTAGGAATTCCTGTCGTTGTTGGCTGGGACAGTGAGGATTGTCTCTGGGATGAGCACAGACTTTATGCAGGGCGACCAGGAAATTTTGGTGACCGACCAGGAAATTTTGCTGTGCAAATTCAGACCTAGTCTTTTCAGTGGGTTCCAGATTGAGCCTTCGACAGGTGGGATTTAACTGTAAAGCCTGGGCGAGGGAGGCTTATACGATAGTCAATGACATTGATGAGGAGGAATTAAAAAAGCCAACGCTCCATGTGGATATGCCAATTCATGCAGATTGCAAGGATCTATTAGAAGTGATGCTTGAGGAATTAAAAGATGAGCCTGTTCCAATTTGGCAAGATCACAAAGGAGAGGGCATTAAAGGAATGGCTTGGCTAGAGACTTGCAAGTATTGGAGAGAGAAATATCCTGTGTGTAAGCCAGAGTATCTCCTTCCAAATCCAAACAAAGATGCCAATGTCTATGCGTTCATTCATGAGATCAGCACGCAAGCCAAAGAAAATCAAATTACAGTGGTGGGCAATGGCTCAGCTTGTGTAGTAGGTGGTCATTCCTATATCATTAAAAAAGGGCAACGATTTATTTCCAATTCTGCCATTGCTTCGATGGGCTATGACCTGCCAGCGGCCATTGGTGCCTGCATGGCCAACGAGGATGGAAAAGAATATCTGGAGGATGTCATTTTAGTGACGGGAGATGGAAGTATTCAGATGAATCTTCAGGAGTTACAGACCATTATTCATCATCAAATGCCATTAAAGATTTTCTTAATCAACAATGGCGGTTATCACAGCATTCGACAGACACAGAGTAAATTCTTCTCAGATAAACCATTGGTTGGCATTGGACCAGACAGCAAGGATCTAAGTTTTCCAGATATGGAAAAGTTGGCAAGAGCCTATGGCTATCCCTATATTCGAGCTAGGCACAATGAGGAACTCTTTGATGCTGTGCGTGAGACATTTGCGACAAAAGGTCCAGTGATTTGTGAGGCATTTTGTAGTCAAGACCAAAATTTTGAACCAAAGTCTTCGGGAAAGCAATTGCCAGATGGACGAATGGTGAGCCCTCCGCTTGAGGACTTGACACCATTTTTATCTGAAGAAGAAATGAACGAAAATATGATTGTTAAGAAAATGGAAGAATAAGATGGCCAATGTAGTGATTACAGGGGTAACCAGCTTTTTAGGTGCTGCTGTGGCAAGAGCCTATGGAGAAGATGGACATTGTGTCTATGGTATTGTGCGAAAAAGTTCAAAAAATAGGAAAAATATTCCCTCCAATGTTTTTGTCATTGATTGTGATATGGATGAAGTGGAGACACTTTTAGAGATGGACTTGCCAAAGATGGATGTCTGGATTCATTTTGCTTGGGATGGCATTGGTCGTGTTGGGCGAATGGATTATGCCCTACAGGAAAAAAACATTCAAAATGCGTTGAGAGCAGTAAAAGTTAGCAAGAATTTAGGTTGTGGTAGATTTATTTGCAGGTTCGCAGGCAGAATATGGTGTGACGACGAGGCAGAGGATTGAGGGACTTTGTGATGAATCGACACTTTGTCGCCCAATTTCTGCCTATGGCAAGGCGAAAAAAGAGGTCCTAGAAAGGGCAAGAAAAATAAGCAAAGAAATAGGACTAGAGTATGTTCATATGCGCATTTTTAGTGTCTATGGACCCGGTGACCATGAAAGTGCACTGCCGATGGTGGTCACAAGAGCGGCTGTTTTGGGGGAGGATATCGGCCTTGGACCTTGTCAACAAATGTGGAATTATCTTTATATTGATGATTGTGCAAGGGCAATAGAAAATCTGGGGCTCTGTGTCTATGGAGAGGGAAGTTGTGTGGTCAATGTAGCTGGGCAGGATACACGAAGACTTCGCAGTTTTGTTTTTGAGATATGTAAAACTTGTCATAGCAATGGGAAGGTTCAATTTGAACAAAGAAAAGAACCAGAAGAGGGTGTGCCCTACTTAGAGCCCTCCATTGAAAAACTTGTGGCATGGACAGGATTTGTCGAACATACCACATTTAGAGAAGGGGTGAGAGAAATTGAAAAGATGTATCGCATGCGGGGGTAAATTAGAAAAATTATTGTATATTGAAAATATGCCAGCGACGGCACAAGATATTCCTGATGCCAATGAAGTAAAGACAGAAAAAGGAATGGATCTTCATCTTTGTCAATGTGATGGCTGTGGTTTGGTGCAACTGGATACACCACCAGTAAGTTACTATCGAGATGTCATTCGTGCGGGTGGCTATTCTACGACAATGGATGCCCTGAGAAGAAAACAATATGATGAATTTATTGAAGTTTGCCACTTGCAGGGGAAAAAGATTCTTGAGGCAGGTGCTGGACAGGGAGAGTTTTTAAAGATTTGGTCGGACTATCCTGTAAAGGCTTATGGAATGGAGCACAAGCGGGAACTTGTAGAAAAGGCAAGAAGCATAGGATTGCATGTTCAAGAGTATTATCCAAACAGTGAAGAGGATGTATTTGAAAATGCACCTTTTGATGCTTTTACTTCTTTTAATTTCTTGGAACATCAGCCAGATCCAGCGATGTATTTGCGAGCCATTGCCCATAATCTAGTGGATGGTGGCTATGGATTGTTGACAGTGCCAAGTTTTGAGTATATCTTGGAGCAGGAGAGCTTTTATGAAATTATTCCTGATCATATCGCCTACTATACAAGAGAGAGTTTACATTTTATTTTAGACCGAGCAGGATTTTTGGTGTTGAAAGAGGAGAGAGTCAATCGAGACACTTTGGCTGTGATTATTCAAAAAAAGCCAAAGGTAAATGTTGATGGACTTTTGAAACAAAAGAAGGTAATTCAAGATGAAGTGTATGACCTCATGGCATCGGTGGAGAGGGAAGGAAAAAGGATGGCCGTTTGGGGAGCAAGTCATCAGGGATTTACGCTCTGTGCAACAATGCATCTTTTCGATAAGATAGCTTATATTATTGATTCTGCACCGTTTAAGCAGGGGAGATTTGCACCAGCTTCACATATTCCGATTGTTTCTCCAGCCGCAGCAAAGGAAAACCCTGTGGATGTGATTGTGATTGTTGCACCAGGCTACACCGATGAGATTGCACAAAATATCAGGGAAAAACTGGGTGAGCAGATTGAAATTTATACATTGATGAGTGACCATTTAACAAGGTATAAGGAGAAGTAATGAAAGCATTTGTGTTGAGTGCGCCTGGAAAAGTAGAGATTAAGGATATGCCAAGACCAAGATTAGAAAATCCCTACAGTGCAATTTTGCAGCCAATTGCGATGAGTGTGTGTACATCGGATGTCAATACAGTCTATGGAAGTGGCAGCAAAAAGCCTGATGATTTGATTTTGGGCCATGAGTGCGTGGCAAGGGTTTGCGAAGTTGGAAGTGAAGTCTATGATTTTTCAGTTGGGGATGTAGTGGCTGTGCCAGCAATGACACCAAATTGGAGGGAAAAGGCCATTCAAGAGGGCAATACCTTACATGCGAGAAGACCTTTTTCAGCCAATGCCCTTGGAAGGAGTATTCCTGGAGAATTTGCCGAGTACTTTATGATTGCGGATGCGGACACTACGCTGGCAAAAGTTCCTAAAAATGTGATGGTAGAAGATGCTTTGATGTGCACAGATATGGTTACTACAGGCTTTACTGGCATTGAGGCAGCAGAGATTGCCTTTGGCGATACGGTAGTAGTATTGGGCATTGGAGCTGTGGGCTTGATGGCTATTCTCGGAGCAAAATTAAAAGGTGCTGGTCGAATTATTGCTGTGGGCAGTAGAAAAAAGAGGGTTGAATTGGCAAAACAATATGGGGCCAGTGACATTTAGATTATCATCAATGCGATATTACAAAGAAGGTATTGGAGATGACCGATGGCATTGGAGCTGATGTCGTGGTCATTTGTGGAGGGAATGATGAGAGCTTTAGCCAAGCAGTGGATATGGTTCGCTATGGCATTGGGCGAGTGGTCAATCTGAAACATTATCCAGGAGATGGGGCAATGATGATTCCTAAGTTTTCTGGGGGTCGTGGAATGGCTGGAAAGAGCATATACACGGAGCTTGGAAAGGGAGGACGTGCAAGAATGGAGAGACTGTTAACTTTGTGTGCCTTTGGACGCATTTGCCCAAGACAGATGATTACCCATACCTTACACGGTTTTGACCAATTGCCATTGGCACTAGAGATGATGAGAAAAAATCAACCCGATGTGATAAAAATACAGGTTATACCAGAATGGGCAGAAAAATGAAAAAAATCAGTATAGTAGTACCCTGTTACAATGAGGAAGAAAATGTCCTTCCACTGAGCAATGAAATTCGAAAGATTTTTCACGAGCAATTAAAGGACTATCAATATGAAATTATTTTTATTGATAATGACTCAAAGGATGGGACAAGGGAAATTATTCGACAGCTTTGTACACAGGACAAAGATATCAAGGCGATTTTTAATGCCAAAAATTTTGGGCAATTTAATTCGCCCTACTATGGAATGTTGCAATCAACAGGAGATGCCACCATATTGATGGCTGCGGATTTTCAAGATCCTGTAGAAATGATTCCAAAGTATGTCAAGGCTTGGGAAGAGGGATATAAGATTGCTATTGGAATTAAGGAATCGAGCAAGGAAAGTCCAATCATGTATCATTTGCGCAGTTTTTATTATAAGAGCATCAAAAAATTATCAGATGTCGAGCAAATTGAGCATTTTACAGGTTTTGGGCTCTATGACAGAGAGTTTATGGATGTTTTGAGAAAGTTAGATGACCCGACACCGTTTGCGAGGTATTGTGGCTGAGCTTGGTTTTCGAAGAAAAGAGATTCCCTATGAACAGCCAAAGCGCAGGGCGGGAAAGACGAGCAATAATTTTTATCGACTCTATGATGCGGCCATGCTTTCTGTGACTTCCTACACAAAAGTTGGTCTTCGATTTGCCACATTTTTAGGAGCCATTAGTTGTGGCGTGAGCATTATTGCAGCAATCATTTACTTGATTATGAAATTAATTTATTGGAATCGCTTTCCAGCAGGTATGGTACCACTGCTCTTAGGGATGTTATTTTTGGGATCCGTACAGATTTTCTTTATTGGAATGGTTGGAGAATATGTTCTGACCATTAATCAGCGTGTGATGAAAAGACCATTGGTTGTCGAAGAAGAGCGACTGAATTTTTAGACGATTAGATTGGAGAAAAAATGGTAGCGATTGTTGGATTTTTAATGATTATTGTCATCGTGTTTTTACTTCTTAGGGGATTGATGTCTCCGATTGTTGTATTGGCGATGATTCCATCGATTGCCGCACTGATTCTTGGTTATGATCCAGTCACCATTGGTGGCTTTATCAAGAAAGGTGTTGAGACAACGATGGGAAATGGAATTTTGTTTATTTTCTCAGTGATTTATTTTGGTATCTTGTCTGACACAGGATTTTTTGATGTTATTGTAAACTTTTTAGTAAAAAAGGCGGGCAACAATGTCATTGCGATTACGGTGGCCACAGCGGTGGTTGCAACCATTGCTCATCTCGATGGCACGACCGCAGCGACTGTGTTGATTACAGTTCCATCTTTTTATCCCGTTTATAAGAAAATGAATATTAGTCCCAAAATTTTGCTCTGCTTGACCGGTGGATGTATGGGAGTAATGAATTTGTTGCCATGGGGTGGACCTACAGCCAGAGCTGCGACAGTTTTGGAAATGGATGCGACAACACTTTGGCATATGTTAATTCCACTTCAGATTATTGGTTTGATCGTTAACTTTGTACTTGCTGTATTGTTGGGTATGCTTGCAGTAAAGCAGGGTGCAGGAATGGGCAAAGGGGTGGAAGACGAAGTCGATGAAAAGGCGACCGCAGAGGCAGAGGCCTTGAGAAAGCCAGCACCTTATCTAGTTTTTAATCTGATTCTTACTGTTGCACTGATTGGCATTCTTGCAAGTGGAATTGTCTCAAGTTACATTGTGTTTATGATTGGTCTTTGTATTATTTTGGCCGTAAATTATCCAAATCAGAAGTTACAGGATAAATTAATCAAAAAGAATGCACCAGCGGCACTGATTATTTCAGCAACCTTGTTTGCAGCAGGTGCTATGGTCGGAATCTTTGAGGGTACAGGAATGCTCACAGCAATGGCACAGGCCTTGATGAGTATTATTCCTGCACCTCTAGGAAGATACATTCATGTTATCTTTGGTATTCTCGCACTTCCACTGGGACTTTGTGTAGGTACAGATGCTTACTTCTATGGCATTATGCCATTGGTAATGAAAGTGGGAGAAACTTATGGTGTGGCTTCTCTATCTACGGCTTTGACGATGATTATTGGGAAAGAATCTTGCTCTTATGGTTAGTCCTCTAGTTCCAGCAACCTATCTGGCCATTGGGCTTACCAATACAGAGTTAAAGGATCATATGAAATTTTCTATTCCACCCTATTTTGTGATCAGTATGTTTATGTTAATTCTTGGAATTGTGTTTGGCATTATTCCACTGTAGGGTAAAAGATGATCTAGAGAGTACAAAAATATTTTGTACTCTCTGATTTTTGAACATAATAGAATCAAAAAGATACAAATAGGACTATTTTGCTCATCTAAATATGAATAAATTATGAATAAATCGTGAATAGACTAGACATTTTCAAAAAGTAGGCTATAATGGCGTATGTAACAGTTAATAAAGAATGATTGATGCAGTAATGCAATTTGAGGAGGAAAAAATAATGAAAAAGAATATTCTTGTATTGGCAGCAGTATGTGCACTTGCAGCAGGTGCTATGACAGCTTGTGGTGGAAGCAGCAGCACAACAACAACAACAGCAGCTAAGTCTGACAAGGCAGCAGACAAGGCTTCATCAGCAGCAGATAAGGCAGCAGACAAGGCTTCATCAGCAGCAGACAAGGTTTCATCAGCAGCAGACAAGGCAGCAGATACAGCTTCATCAGCAGCAGATAAGGCAGCAGATACAGCTTCTTCAGCAGTTGACGCAGCTTCATCAGCAGCTGCTAACTAATTTAGAAGATTGTTTTGAGGAGGTTGTTGTTTCCAGTGATATCATTGGAGGCAGCAGCCTCTTTTTTCTTTATTTTGTCTTTTTTACAATAGTATGTTATGATGTTAGCATAATTTTTAGGAGGTCATCTATTATTGGAAGAGATCTGTATTCGCACGGCAAAATTAGAGGATGCCAAGCGGCTAGTTGAGATTTATACACCCTATGTAGAAGAAACGGCAATTACCTTTGAATATGATGTACCAAGTGTAAAAGAATTTGAACGGCGCATAGAGGAGGTTCTGTGTCGTTATCCCTATATTGTGGCAGAAAGAAAAGGAAAGATTGTTGGTTATGCCTATGTCCATGCTTTTTATGCTCGTCCAGCCTACGATTGGTCCGTGGAGACCAGTGTCTATGTCGAAAGGGAAGAGAGAAAGTCTGGTGTGGGTAGAGCACTCTATCAGACCATTGAAGAAATTTGCAAGGAAATGGGGATTTTAAATCTGAATGCCTGTATTGCCATGCCGAGGGGAAAAGATCTCTATCTCGATGAGAGCAGTGCAAAATTTCATCAAAAATTGGGCTTTTCATTCGTAGGTCGATTTCACAATAGTGGCTATAAGTTTGAGCATTGGTATGATATGATTTGGATGGAAAAGATGATTGGAGAACATCAAAAGGCGAAACCCATTCAGGCATATTCCGGTGTCAGAGAAAGAATGAGAAAGAAATATCCTATTGTGTAGAAAGGAATAAAGAGAAAGTAAGATGGAAAAGTTTGTAAAGTATTCTTTGGAAGAATTTGTAGATGCTTTGGCCTCCAAGGCGGCTGTACCCGGTGGAGGTGGTGCAAGTGCTTTAGCAGCTAGTCTTGGCATAGCTCTAGGCAATATGGTGGGAGAATTTACTGTGGGAAAGAAAAAGTATGCCGATGCTGAGGAGGAACTAAGAGCTTGTATGGCTAGGGCAAAGGATCTTTCTAGGAAATTTTTAAATTGTATTGAAAGAGATGCTGCGGCATTTGAGCCTCTTTCTAGGGCGTATGCAATACCAAAGGATGACAAAAATCGAGATATCGTTATGGAAAATTGCCTGAGGGATGCGGCGAAGGTTCCAATGGAGATTCTTCATTTGGTCTGTGAGGCAATCAAGTTAGAAGAAAGATTTGCCGTTCTTGGCAGTGTGATGATTCAATCAGATGCAGCAGTTGGTGCGAGCATTCTTCGTTCGTCTCTTCTTGGTGTAGCAGTAAATGTAAAAATCAATACAAAGTCAATGAAGGACAAAGAATATGCAGATAGCGTAAATAAAGAGGTGGATGCGTTAGTTGAGGAGTATTTACCACTTGCTGACAGTATTTTTGAGCATATATATCACAAGTATGCATAGGGGGAAAAAATGTTATTAAAGGGAAAACCAGTTGCAGACGCAATTACAGAAAAGCTGCGCCTTGAAGTAGAAAAATTGTCAAAGAAGGGAATTGTACCTACGCTTGCTATTTTGCGAGTGGGAAAGAGGGAGGATGATCTTTCCTATGAGCGAGGAGCAATGAAAAGATGTGCACAAGTTGGGATTGAAGTAAAGCAAGTGGTTCTTGATGGTGACATTGACAATGAACAATTTTTAAAAAAATTAGAGGAACTCAATCAAGATGATGGGGTAGATGGCATTTTAATGTTTCGTCCCTTGCCAAAACAGCTCGATGAGGAGGCTGCGACGAGATTGCTTGCTGTGGAAAAGGACATTGATGGCAATACACAGGGTTCTCTTGCAGGCATTTATGCCAATACAGGCGATGGCTTTGCTCCATGTACGGCAGAAGCTGTGATGGCGATTTTAAATTACTATGGTATTGAGATGGCAGGAAAGAAGGCAGTCGTGATTGGACGATCTTTAGTCATTGGTCGCCCAGTGGCCATGTTGTTGATGCACAAACAGGCAACTGTGACCATTTGTCACTCAAGGTCAAAGAAAATTGATAAGATTTCGAGAAAAGCGGATATCTTAGTTGCGGCAGCAGGACAAATGCAGAGCATTGATCGAAATTATATCAAGGAAGGACAGATTGTCATTGATGTTGGAATTCATTGGGATGAAAAGGCACAAAAGCTTTGTGGAGATGTAGTTACAAATGATGTCGAGGAAGTTGTGGCAGCGGTCACACCTGTGCCAGGCGGAGTTGGTGCGGTGACTACCAGCATTTTGGCAAAGCATGTTTTGGAAGCAGCAATAAAGAGAAGGGGAATCGCGGATGAAATATAAAATTGATATTGTGCGTATCCGAGAAAATAAAATTACATTAAATGGATGGGTGGTCGGAAAAAATGCAAAATCGCCAGTGGTCTATTCAGTCCTAGATGGAAGAAAAGAGCCAGTGCCATTTAAGCTAGTTTCCACGAAAAGAGATGATGTCAGTAAAATCTACTATGACAAGGTGGTAGACAGAGACTTAGGATTTGATATTCAATTTGATTATGAGCGAGGAAAAAACTATTATTTAGTGATTGAATGTGAGGGGAGAAAAGCTCGCATTCGATATAATGAAGAATTAATTGCAAAACGTGCGAGTGTTGCCCACAAGAGAATGGAAAAGCTCCGTGACCTTTGCAATATGGAGACAGTCAAGGTGGCTGGCGATTACTTAAAAAAACATGGACTGAAGGCATTGATGAGAAAATCAAGAGCAAAAATTAAAGGACTAGATAATGACTATGAGTACGCCGAGTGGTATGAAAAGACCAGACCGACCAAGGAAGAGCTAGAGGCCCAAAGAAATCAAGTGTTTGAGTATATGCCAAAGTTTTCTATTGTTGTTCCTGTCTTTGAAACACCTGATCAATATCTTCGTGCCCTAATTGATTCGATTTTGGCACAGACCTATGAAAATTTTGAGGTTTGTTTTGCTGATGGAAGTAGAGCGGGAAAAAATAAAGAAAAGATTTTTCGTGAGTATGCAAAAAAGGATGCACGCATTCGCTATCAAATTTTAGGAAAGAATTTGGGTATTTCTGGAAATACCAATGCGGCATTGGCTATGGCAACGGGAGACTATATTGTGCTTTGTGACCATGATGATGTCTTGCCAGAGCATGCACTATTTGAGAATGCCAAGGCCATCAATGAGACAGGGTGCGATTGTTTGTATTCTGACGAGGATAAGTTGGATATGGATGGCGGTTCCCTCTTTGATCCACATTTTAAGCCTGATTTTAATATTGATATGCTGTGTAGTGTCAATTATATTTGCCATCTGTTTGTGGTCAAAAAGGAATTGATCACACAATATGGTGAGTTTGACCCTGAATATGATGGAGCACAGGACTATGATTTTATTTTTAGGATGACAGAGCATGCAAAAAAGATTGTGCATATTCCAAAGGTGCTCTACCATTGGCGTTGCCATATGAATTCGACAGCTAGCAATCCAGAGAGCAAGCTCTATGCCTTTACAGCGGGGGAGAAGGCGATTCGTGCCCACTATTTGCGTGTACATCCAGAGATTGCTATTGAAAAGATTGAAAAAGGTATTGACTATGGCATCTATCATACCTACTTTAAAATAGAGAAAGAGCCATTGATTTCCATTATTATTCCAAATAAGGATCACACCCAAGACCTCGATGTTGCGATTCGCTCTGTCTATGAAAAGGGAAGATATAAAAATATTGAGTTTATTGTGGTGGAGAATAATTCGACACAGCCAGAGACAACAAAGTACTATGAAAATATTCAAAAGGAATTTTCAAATGTTCGAGTGGTCTATTGGGATAAGGAGTTTAATTATTCGGCCATTAACAATTATGGCGTAAAATATGCCAAGGGCGAATATCTATTGTTTTTAAATAATGATGTAGAAATGATCAATCCTGACTCTCTGTATGAGATGCTTGGGTATGTACAAAGAGAGGATGTTGGGGCCTGTGGATGTCGATTGCTCTATGAGGATGGCTCTATTCAGCATGCAGGTGTCGTCATTGGATTTGGAGGAATTGCAGGACATACTTTTATTGGTCGATTTGAGGAGGAGGGAAGTTACTTCCACCGTGCAATGACTGCACAGGATTATTCTGCAGTGACGGCGGCCTGCTTACTCACCAAAAAAGAACTCTTTTTATCCGTGGGTGGATTTTCTGAGGAGCTTGCCGTGGCCTTTAACGACATTGATTTGTGTATGAAAATTAGACAAAAGGAAAAACTTGTGGTATATAATCCATATGCTGTGTTTTATCACTATGAATCAAAGTCAAGAGGGTTAGAAGACACTCCAGAAAAGGTGGAGAGATTTAACCGAGAGATTGTGACATTTATGAAAAAGTGGCCCGAAATTTTAAAAAATGGCGATCCATATTACAATCCAAATCTCACCTTGTTAAAATCAAACTTTGCATTGAGGGATTTACTGAAGGAAAAAATTGGCGAGCCTTATCATATGGAGGGAATTGAGAAATATCTATGATGATCAGCGATGTAACAGTTATTATTCCAAATTACAATGGCTTAAAGTTTATGGAAACTTGTATGAATGCATTGAACGCACAAAGCTATCGACATTTTGATGTCCTCGTTGTCGACAATGGTTCGACAGATGGAAGTGTAGAATGGCTAAAGGAGAAAAAAATTCCAACTTTGTTTTTAAAGGAGAATTTGGGATTTGCTGGTGGAGTCAATGCTGGCTTAAAAGAAGTAAATACAGAGTATGTCATTTTATTAAATAATGACACCGAAGTATTCCCAGATTATATTGAGGAGCTTGTCAAGGCCATTAAAAAGTCAAAGAAAATTTTTTCCGTGAGTCCGATGATGATTCAATCTATGAATCGGGATTTGATGGATGATGCTGGCGATGGGATGTGTATTCTTGGTTGGGGATATCAAATTGGTGTGGGAGAAAAGATTTCTGGCTACACAAGGGCTAAGGATGTTTTTACGGCCTGTGCAGGTGCGGCAATCTATAGAAAAGCGGTGTTAGATGAGATTGGATACTTTGATGAAATGCATTTTGCCTATCTAGAGGACATTGATTTGGGATATCGTGCAAAGTTGGCAGGTTATTTTAATCGATATGAGCCAAGGGCCAAGGTGTATCACTTTGGCAGTGGTACCAGTGGTTCAAAGTATAATGGCTTTAAAGTTCGACTTGCTGCGAGAAATAATATCTACTTGCACTATAAAAATCAAGCAAATTGGCAGCTCCTTTTCAATAGTTTCTTCCTCTTTGCTGGCATAGCCATCAAAGCAGGATTTTTCTACAAAAAGGGCTTTTTAAAGGAGTATTTGGAGGGGCTTTTTGAAGGAATAAAAATTGTAAGAAATGTAAGCGAGTGGACCAAAGTCAAGTGCCATTGACAAGGGGATTGGCCATAGAAGGTGAGATGATTCTTGGAATGGTGGACTATAGCCTACACTTTTTGAAAAGGAGAATGCAAAGAGATAGATGATCAAGGATTATCAAAAACAATTAAATCGGTTGCACATTGTACTCGATGCCCTAGTGATTATTATCAGTTATTTGGGATCGTGGTTTTTTCTATTTGGTGAGCGACCGACAACAGGGGTCTTACTGCCACGCTATTATTTTTTGACCTTGATTGCCATTGTACCTGTGTATATTGCACTCAATGGAATCTTTGGACTCTATGCACCAAAGCGAGTGTCGGGCAGGCGAAGAGAAATTGCCAATATCTGTAAGGCAAATTCGATTGGCTTTTTGCTTTTTACCTTGATTTTATTTTTAGGTTCAAAAAACCCCTATGTCTATCATTTTTCGAGAAAATTGACGGTTGTCTTTTACATTGTTTCGATTGTACTAGAGACGATCGAGCGAAATGGCATTCGCATTGTACTGCGTGCATTTCGTGCGAGGGGATATAATTTAAAGCATATCTTACTGATTGGCTACAGCCGAGCCGCGGAAAGTTATATTGATCGAGTGGCAGCCAATCCAGAGTGGGGCTATAAGATTAGAGGAATCTTAGATGATGACAAGGAACGAGGATTTGAGTATAAGGGTGTGAGAGTTATTGGGGAGACGGGAAATCTTCGAGAAATTTTGAGTATGAATGTGCTCGATGAGATTGCAGTGACATTGGGACTGAGAGACTATGATCGTTTGGAGGAAATTGTCAATGAATGTGAAAGATCAGGCGTACACACAAAATTTATTCCCGACTATCACAATATTGTTCCGACGATCCCTTACACAGAGGATTTATTGGGACTGCCAGTGATTAATATTCGCCATGTTCCATTGACAGAATTTCATCATGCTTTTATGAAACGCATTGTGGATATTTTTGGGGCAATCGTTGCCATTATTTTGTTTTCACCTGTGATGATTTTGACCGCTATTCTTGTGAAGAAAACAAGTAAAGGACCGATCATTTTTTCGCAGGAAAGGGTGGGACTACATAATCAGCCATTTCGCATGTACAAGTTTCGCTCCATGACTGTGCAGGAAGAGAGCAAGGAAAAGAGGGGTTGGACAACAGCACATGATCCGAGAGTGACACCTGTGGGAAGATTTATACGAAAAACAAGTATTGATGAGTTGCCACAGTTATTTAATGTGCTCAAGGGGGATATGAGCCTTGTTGGGCCACGACCAGAGAGACCTTATTTTGTGGAAATTTCGAGATGAGATTCCACATTACATGATTAAACATCAGGTTCGACCAGGACTCACAGGTTGGGCCCAGGTCAATGGTTATCGAGGAGATACTTCGATTGCAAAGCGTATAGATCATGATTTATACTATATTGAAAATTGGACGATAGGGTTTGATTTTAAAATTTTATTTTTGACAATTTTTAAAGGATTTATTAATAAAAACGCATATTAGCGTCTGGTGGGAAGGAAGAAATGGAACAAGCCAATAGCAACAAAAAGAAGAGAATTTGGCCAAAGATATTGATATTTGCGATTGCTGAAGTCATTGTATTGGTTGGAATTTTTGCATATGCCTATTTTTTAAAGCAATACAATAAAATTCAAAGAATGAATATCGATGTGGAGGCAGTCACCAATAAAGAGCTTTCAAAGGAAAATATCAAGAAGATGCAAGGATACAAAAATATTGCAGTATTTGGTGTGGATGCCAGAGACAATACATTGGGTGCAGGAGTAAACTCAGATGTCATTATTATTGTCAGCATCGACCAAGACACGGGCAATATTAAGATGTGCAGTGTGTTCCGTGATAGTTATCTCAATGTGGGTGATAATAAGTACAATAAAATTAACAGTGCCTATTTAATGGGAGGACCTGAGCGAGCACTTCGCGCAATCAATCAAAACCTTGACCTAAACATTACAGATTATATTACCTTTAACTGGAAGGGTGTGGCGACAGCAATTAATATTCTTGGTGGATTGGATATTGACTTGACAGATGAAGAATTTCATTACATCAATTCCTATATTACCGATACAGTCAATGGAACGGGGATTGGCTCTGTTCAATTGGAGCATGCGGGGATGAATCATCTCGACGGAGTTCAGGCGGTGGCCTATGCGAGACTTCGCTACACAGATAATGACTTTGTTCGCACGCAGCGCCAGAGAAAAGTGATGGAAATGTGCTTTGAAAAGGCAAAGGCAGCAGATTTAAAAATAAAGAATGATTTGCTTGGCAATGTTCTCTCTATGGTGGCCACAAATATGACTTGGCAGGATGGACTGGATTTTATTTCAAAGGCAGACAAGTATCATATTTTAGATACCAAGGGATTCCCATTTGCCAAAGGAGAAAAGCGTATTGCGGGAAAGGGAGATTGCATTGTGCCCTTGACATTGGAGAGCAATGTTGTTCGACTTCATCAATTTTTGTTTGAGGATGAGGTCTATGATACTTCCACTACGGTGGAGCAAATTAGTGCGAGAATCTCAAGAGAAACGGGAATGTATAAGGAAGGCAATTATAATAATGCCTATGGTGTGGGAGATGACTATGTTATTCCCAAGGCAAATTTTGGAGAGACAGAAGCTTCTACCTTTGCAGCTACACCAACAAAGAAAAAGAAAGACAAGAAAGAGGAGACATCGGCACAGGATACCGTACCTATACAGGAGAATTATCTTGAGGGCAATGCCAATGGCGGTGTGCGAACAGGTGTAGCTGAGCCAGAGGCTGAGCAGGTGGCACCGACAACAGAAGAAACAAAAGAAGATGACCCAAGGGCAGGAGCGGTTCCTACCGTTGTGCCACAGACAAAGGCGCATTGATAATGTAGATTTTGAGGAAGATTCTTAGAGGAGTCTTCCTTTTTTGTATAAAAATTCAATAAATGTATAAGCTTATTGAAAGAAATAATTAGTTATTTTTTAGGATTTATGTTACACTCAGGTTGTTATTTGCATAAAAAAACAATGAAGAAGAGATTTTTACCAATTATTGCTGGGGCAATCTTAGCACTTTGTGTGGGATGTGGACAATCAAAGCCAGCAACAGATTCTGCAAAGGAGGCATCATCAACAACTGCACAGGCCAATAATCAAACTGTATTTAAAATTGGTGCTATTCCTGACTATGACCAGTCTTTGATGGAGGAGAGTTTAAATGACTTTGCAACCTATCTCAGTGGAAAGACGGGGCTAAAGGTTGAATATGTCCCAACGGTTGTGGAAAAGTTAAAGACAGATGACAGCCACGAGGACTCTCTTGATTATCCACAGGAGAGAGCCTGTGCAAGAGGACGTGCACAAAGACAAAGAATTTATGGAGTTGACCGATTAAAATATCCGATGAAGAGAGTGCGTTGGTCCCCAGAAGCACCAAATGGAGAGTATAGGGGAAAAGACGAGTGGGAAAGAATTTCTTGGGATGAGAGAAATCAATTTCCAAATAGAAAAGGAAAAAGAGGACTCAGAAAAAGTATATGCAAGGAGCGAGTTAATTGAATCAGGGATTAATGAGATCAAAAAACTTGGATTTTGTTTACTTGGAAAAAAGGAAAACACAGCGAAATTTTTTTTGAAATAATGCTACCGCAATCCCACTAGCTTTAGATGGTGGGTTAAGGTAGCAAAAAATAGATATTTGTGATACAATAACTAGCGTTATGGGAGTATGGAAATCAAAGAATAGACACAAATATTTATTACAGTATCATATTATTTTTTGTATGTATGTATAGAAAAAAGCTTTTAGTATCAAAAGAAATATAAGATTATATAAAACAATTTTCTTATGAAATATGCACAAAGAGTAATATAATCATAAAATATATGGAAACAGACAAAGACCATATACACTATATGATAGAAACTGAGCCTACAATATCCATAAGTAAAGTGGTTAATCTAATTAAGAGTTATACAACATATCATATATGGAAAAAGCATGAATATCTTAAGAATCATTTTTGGAAAGAACATACATTTTGGACGGATGGATATTTTGCTTGTAGCGTAGGCAATGTTTCTGAAGAAATGTTAAAGCAATATATAGAAAATCAAGGGTAGAAAGGCGGGTAAGCTTAATGTTAAAGGCATATAGATATCGGATTTATCCAAACAAAGAGCAAGAAATACAGTTAGCAAAGACATTTGGCTGTTGTCGTTTTGTATATAATCAAACCCTTGCGTACAGAAAAGATGCTTATGAAAAAGAAAAAAAGTCTGTCAGTAAGACAGATTGTAATAATTATTGCAATAGAGAGCTGAAAAAAGCTTATGAATGGCTAAAAGAAGTAGATAAATTTGCTTTAACAAATGCAATTTATAATATGGACAGTGCTTATCAAAAGTTTTTCAAAGAACATGCAGGTTATCCAAAGTTTAAGAGTAAGCACAGTAATCGTAAATCATATACAACCAATTTTACAAATGGGAATATAACTGTAGATTTTGATAGAGGAAGAATAAAGCTGCCAAAAATTAAAAAAAGGGTAAAAAAATAAAAATTACATAGAAAAATTTTCAGGTCGGATAAAAAAACAGTAACTATATCTAAGGTACCAAGCGGCAAGTACTATGTGTCTGTTCTTGTAGAAACTGAACATAGTCCACTTGTAAAGACAAACGGACAAATAGGATTGGATTTAGGGATAAAAAGATTTATGTATCACATCAGATGGGAAGAAATATGAAAATCCGAAGACAATTAAAAAATATGAGAAAAAGCTTACAAAATCACAAAGACAATTAGCAAATAAAACAAAGGGGAGTAGGAACTATCAGAAAAAAAGGAAACAAATAGCACTATGCCATGAGAAAATAGCTAATACAAGAAAAGATTATCTGCATAAGATTTCAAGCGAAATTATAAACGAAAACCAAGTGATAGTTTCGGAAAACTTACAGATAAAAAATATGGTGAAAAATCATAATTTAGCGAAAACTATAAGCGATGTATCGTGGTATGAGCTGACAAGACAACTGGAATATAAGTCAAAATGGAATGGTAGAAATTATATTAAGATAGATACATTTTATGCAAGTAGCCAGCTATGTTTTAGTTGTGGATATAAAAATACAAATGTAAAAGATCTAAAAGTAAGAGATTGGATGTGTCCTTTCTGCAATACAAAACACGATAGAGATATCAATGCGGCAAAAAATATATTGGCAGAAGGATTAAGACAAGTAGTATAAGAAAAAACAATAGGGCAGGGACTGCCCGAATTAACGCCTGTGGAGATAGTAGGTTGCGAGGTCAGCGAAGCAGGAAGCCCATAGGCTTTAGACTATGGGTAGTTCACATTTTGGGAGAGCTTGCCAACAAAAGCTTCATTGTATGGAATAGAAATAGATAATCGCTGTAGTCATTGTAGGGCTTGTATACTTCTTTGCACAAATCAAGCCTTAGAGGCGAAAGAAAAAGTGGAGCAAACTGGATTTTGCAATGGTTGTGGACTTTGTATAGAGAGATGTCCACAGAAGGCAATCATTTTGAAAAAAAATAATTTTTAGGAATATTTACATCTTTCCTTTCCTTTTTTGGGTTATATTGTGCTATAATAACCACATATGAGAGTGAAAGGAGGCATAGAGTGAGAGAAATGAATCGACGATGGCATCGAATAATGGCAATGTTATTAGTCGTTGCCGTATGTATTAGTGTCTTGCCCATTCAGGGCTTTGCAGATGTCAGCGCATTGCCAGCCGTAGTTACTGTTCCATTGACCAATAGCATTATGGGAGATGAGCCCTATCAAGAGGCTACATTTACCTACCAAATTATTGCACAGTCTACGGATGCATTGGGAATTTCAGATTTGCCTATGCCTGCGGGAAGTGCACAGGATGCTCAAGAGAGTGAGGTCAATGTCTATGGCGGAACAACTACACAAATTCCAAGTATTGTCTTTACAAAGCCGGGAAATTATACCTATAAAGTGAAGCAGGTTCGGGTTTCAGATGAAGGGTATGAGGGAGACGGTGCAGAATATACATTGATCTTTCATGTTACTCAGGCACAAAGAGAACTTGGGCTAGAGAAAGAGCAGACGAGTGATCAGACGACATTGGAAGCGACAACAGAGATTCAAAAATTTGGAAATCGTGTGGAGGGATTGGTCTTTAATAATCGCTATACTCTGCCTAGATTTCAAGTGAGTTTCGATGTTGATGGAGCAAAGGATGTCATTGGGACGCAGAGTGTACGCTATGAAATGCTTGCAGAACAGCCTGATACGCCAGAAAAGATGGCTATGTCTTCGGCGGTTGGATAGATGAGGCCTCAGGTCCATATAACTTTTTAACTCCAGTGACCAAAGATGTTCACTTGAAGGCAACCTGGGCAAAGGAAATGTATTTTGTAGAGTTTCGGGAGGATGTGTCGGCCGATGAACCTTATAAGGATGAGGTGCTATCAGCAGGGCGATATTCCTATGGTGAAAGTGTTGTTGCACCTCCAGTACCAAATCACAAACTGGGCTATAAGTTTAAGGGATGGAATAAGGACTTTAGCAATGTCAGTTCAGATATGTTGATTCGTGCGACCTATGAGCCAATTCACTATACCATTCACTATAATTCTAATGGTGGAAGTGGTCAGATGAGTGATCAGGATCGAACTTATGAGAGGCAAGAAAAGTTAAAGAGTAATGAGTTTAGCCATGGTGATGATATTTTTGTCGGTTGGGCAAAAAGTCCTGATGCACAAGTTCCTGACTATGCAGAAAATGCCAATGCAGTCAATCTGACAACAAATGATGGAGAAGTCATTCAGCTCTATGCAGTTTGGAAAAAAGTTGAGCCAGCAAAGGCGACATTGGAAGTAAGAAAAGAGATTGACGGGGAGGTTCCTGCCCAAAAAGATATTTTTCACTTTACATTGATGGCAATGCAGACGGATGTAAAGAATGTGACCGTTATGCCAACGCCAGAGGGAACACAGAGAAGTTATAATTTTACCATCACAGGAGATAACAAAAAGACATTAAATCAGATTGTCTTTACAGAACCAGGAAATTACATCTATCAATTGACAGAGCAAGATGACGGTCTTCCAGGATATGTCGCTGATAAAAGTACCTATGAGATTCGCTACCATGTTGTGCAGGGGGAGCGAGGATTGACACAGACAAATGAAATCTATAAGGATGGAGAAAGTTGATGAGATTGTCTTTACAGATCACTATCGCTGTCCAAGATATCAAGTCAATTTTGACACTACGGGGGCAGATCAGACCATTGTGCCACAGATTGTTTTGAGAGGAAATCGTGTTGGCGTTCCCGATCCTACACCGACAAAAACAGGATATTCCTTTAATGGATGGCTGGACGCTCAGGGGGTGCCATATGACTTTACTCAGCCAGTGGAATCAGGAATGACTTTAAAGGCCGAATGGGTTCAACGGCAGTACCATGTGGAATTTCATGACGCACAGGATGCCGATGGAGATCATGCGGATGAGTTTTTGGATGAGGAACGAATAAAGGCCGGTGAGACAGCAGTAGCACCAAAAGCTGTGCCAAACAATAAGTTGGGCTATGTCTTTGACCATTGGGATACTAATCTTTCAGAAATTAAGGATGATACCATTATTCGAGCGGTCTATGCACCGATTAAGTACAAAATTATCTATGCACCGGGAGCAGAGGATGTGACGGGAAAGATGATTGATGGAACTTTTTCTTATGATGAAGATGGTGTCTTGTCAAAGAACAACTATGAAAGAGCAGGATATATCTTTAAAGGTTGGGGCAGAATCAAAGGAGGAAATGTTGACTTTGAAGATGGTGCCTCTGTGAGAAATTGGACAACAGTTAATCAGGATGAGATCACACTCTATGCCATCTGGGAAAAGTACCAATATGCAAAAATGCCATTATATACAAAGGCAGACCAGCGAGGAGTACTTGGAATAGAAACTGTGAAAGCAGCAGGCAAGGTTGCGTTGGAAGATAATCAGATTATCTTTACACAACCAGGGGAGTATATATATAATTTGTTTACCTTAGAAAATGGATATTACAGCAGGGCAGATGCCCAGTTCGTTTACACGGTTGTTGCGGATAAGGAAGGAAATCTCTCGGCCACAGTAAAGATTCAGTCAAGAGATGGAAGAGCACTTGATCGAGAGCAATTTTTCTATCAAGATATTCGCCAAAATGCAATGCCATTAAAGGAGGACAAAGAGGTGATCACGCCAACAGTCAATGAAGATGGCACAATTTTACCTGTGGCACTCAATCCACAGGTAAAAGCACCGAGTTCAAAAAGACCAGTGCAGGTGAATTTAAAGTCAGTGGTCTTTGTTGGATATGTTGAGCAAGTAAGAAAAGAAACAGAAGACGAGGAGTAAAAGGAGGTACATTATGGCAGTAAATTTATCAAAGGGACAAAAAGTTGATTTGACCAAGGGAAATCCAAATTTAAAGAAATTGATTGTTGGTCTTGGCTGGGATGTGAACAAGTATGATGGTGGTGCAGATTTGACCTCGATGCATCCGCATTCATCCTTGGAGAGGATGGCAAGGTAAAGAGCGACAGTGACTTTATCTTCTATGGCAACTTAAAGCATTCTTCTGGAGCTGTGGAGCACACAGGAGACAACTTGACAGGTAGTGGAAATGGTGATGACGAGGTATTAAAGATTGATTTATCCAAGATGCCAGCAGACATTCACAAAGTAGACTTTACGGTAACGATCTATGAGGCTGAGGCACGTCATCAAAATTTTGGACAAGTAAGTAATGCCTACATTCATGTAGTGAATGAAGAGACAGGTGAGGAATTGCTCCGATTCGATCTTGGTGAAGATTTTTCAATTGAGACAGCATTGGTTGTTGCAGAGATTTATCGCCATGGCAATGAGTGGAAGTTCAATGCCATTGGAAGTGGATTCCAAGGTGGTCTATATGCATTGTGCAAAAACTTTGGTGTCAATGTATAATTAAGATGTAAGAATTGGGGATCGGTAATATAAATTATTGATCCCCAATTTATTTTTTGGAGAGAGTCATGTTTCAAACAACAATTAGAGTCAAACAGGAAGATTTGATGAGTGCAGTCAAATTGGGGGTATGGATCAAGGAGCCCTTACAAAATCCAACACAGGAGCAGGTGCAGAGTGTGCAAAATGCAATTCCAGGGATAAAGCTAAGAAGTGACCTTGAGAAGGCTCTCAATGCACGAACAGAGTTTTTAAAGGGAGTGAAGGGAGAGAGTATAGCAAAAAATCGCTATATTAAGTGGTTGTGCTGGCTCAATGGACCACTAAAAACTGCTCTCAATGCCAATGTCACCATTCTTTGTCTTGGCAGGCAAAGTCAAACCGTCATTGACCTTTTACAAATTTTATCCAGTGCCGGTTGCGATGTCTTTTATGTGGAAGATGAACATGCCTGCAAGGAAATTATTGAAAAATTGGCCTTTGAAGATCTACAAAACACAAAAATTATTAAGGTCAATGCGACCAATACATGGATTTTGCCCGATCCTTTTGTGGATATTTTAAAAGATCCAAAGGAGAGAGGAACGGATGAGCGATTATTTTATAATGCTTTCTTTCAGGTTATGGGAGTTTATAGCAAGGTCAGTTATCCCAATGATTTACTCAAGTTCTATCAAAATCTAAAAAAAGTCAATCGCCCAGTGATTGTGATTGAAGGTCGAATGCAGAGACCACGCCCAGAAGAAATTGAAAAGTTTGTCTTTGAGGGAAGGGATGTCTCATCCTTGTGGAAGGATGTGCAAAGAGGACTTCGATTTATTCAAAATGCAGAGCTTCAAGGAATTACGGAGCGAGCATTGGCAGAGCAAATGCAAGAAAAGAAAAATTGGCCATTTGGGAAACTAAAAAATTATGCTGTCAGCCTATTGGTGTGGTTAGAGAGATACCAAGACATCCTGTTTTCTGAGAAGATGGGCTGTGTGGTTTTTTTTAATGGCTGTGACGATGCACTGGATATTGACTTTTGTAAACTTCTTGCGAGAATTCCAGTCGATGTGTTAGTACTCGATCCAAATCATCATAGGGGACGCATAAATGACGACATTATCTTTGTTATTGAGGAGGATGAAAGACTGGAAATGCCTCATTTTCCTTCTGAAGAGGGCGTGATGCAAATGGCAACCACGGCCTATCACGCCAAGGAAGAGGCAAAGACCCTTCTCTATCAGGGAAGTGAACTCTATGATAAAGAACAGGTGCAGAAGACATCTTCTGTTATTTTAAAGTCTGTCCATCAAGAAATTCTTGAACTTTGGAATGTGGACGAGCGTCATCGTCCTTATTTTTATGGAGATGATCAAAGCATTCGTATGCCAGTAATTTTTTCAAAAATTTCTGGGGTAATGGAAGCAGATGTGGAGCGATATTGGGAAGAGATTCGCAGTCTTCGAACAGAAAATACATGGATTGTTGATGGACGGAAGGGCTTGTGGAAGGCCAGTGATGAAATTCATTCTGGACTTTTGCAAATTTTTGTAAAGAATGGGAAGCTAGACCGAAAGATTATTCAAAGCAATGTTCATTATCACTATGGAATGTTGCGAGAAAATTTGCAGGAACATATTTTGGATAAAGTTGAGATGATGATTGCTCAAAAGATGATCAAATCTTTGTCGGGAATGGATGTCACAGGACAAATTGTTCGGGTGTTACTTAGTTTAGATCAAGAATTGCTTCGAATGATTCAAAAGATGGATTTTGTTGGAAAAAATCCAAAGCTCGTCTATGTCAAGACAGATGATAAAGTTCCACCAATAGAAGATGCGATAGTTTTATTGTTTTTAAGTCTTTTGGGCTTTGATGTGCTCTGTTATATTCCAACAGGATATCAAAGTGTAGAAAAGTACTACACGAAGCCATTGCTTGAAGAATGTGTGATTGGAGAATATATGTATGACCTTTCCTTTGCGGATATGGAGAAGGGAGAAAATATTTGGAAGAAAATTATGCAGAGATTGAAGCATTGACATCAAAAATTTATGTCTTTGACACAAGAAGCATTATTGAGTTTGGCAAGGAGCCAGCACAGCACTTAGCTGAAGAGACCGAAAAAGTTGTGCAAATGCTTTCAAATGCTAACGAGAGTAACCCGGATGATTTTTTGGAGAGATTGGAAAAAGTAATGGGTGAAATCAACAAAAAAGAAGAGAGTAAATTTTTTTGGTGGAAAAAAAGCAGAGAAGATGAGACGAAAAAATATGAGCGTATTGGGAGAGAAATTGAGGAAATCTATATTGGGTTTCGTCAATATGAGGAAGAGCAAAGACGCTTACAAAGGAGTTACCAGCTCCTTATTCTATCGAATCAAAGGGCACAAAAAGAATTAAAAAAGTATATCCTTGCAGCAAAAAAGGGATGTGAAGAAATCTTAGCTGCAGTCAATACGGTGCCCAAGGAAGATCAAGCCACACTGTATAATGCTCAAAATTTGTTGAATAGAAGAATTCAAGACCTACAAATTGGAGAAAATCTTGCTCTTCAAACTATTCCAATGCTGGAGATGATGGGGTATAATAGTAAAAATCTGGTGGCTAGCATTCACAGTGCCTTTGTGGTTACACTGCCTGTTTTTAAGGAAGAGCTAAGGCGTGCTATACAACAAAAACGCAGTCGCTTGGAAGTAGATAGTGGAGTGATTGTCAATGGAATTGAAAAGACAAGGCATATCAGGGAGACAATGCAAGAAAATCAGAAAAAGAATCTGCAAAAGTTAGAGGACATACGCAGAAAAAATCAATAGGAGGGAAAGGATATGGCAGTAAGTTTACAAAAGGGACAAAAAATTAATCTAACAAAGGATAATACAGGTCTTAGTAAGATTATGGTTGCTCTTGGTTGGGATGAGATTAGTGCGAGTAAGGGATTTTTTGGCAAGATATTTCAAAGTTCAGATATGGACTGCGACGCATCAGTTATTTTACTTCGCAATGGCAAGTTCCAAGCAAGAGAAGACCTTGTCTATTTTGGAAATTTGAGACACAAGTCAGGGGCCATAGTTCATCAGGGAGACAATCTCACTGGTGGAGGAGAGGGCGATGATGAGCAGATTATGATTGATCTTTCACAAGTGCCAAAGGATGTCGACCGCCTTATTTTTGTTGTCAACATCTACGAAGCTCAGCAAAGACATCAGCACTTTGGTATGGTCAAGAATGCGTTTATTCGTGTGGTGGATCAAAGAAACAACAAGGAATTGGCACGCTACAACCTGACAGATGATTGCTCAAATATGACGGCACTGATCTTTGGTGAAGTCTACAGACATGATGGGGAGTGGAAGTTTTCCGCCATTGGTCAGCCAACACAGGATAAGAGTTTGAGTGAAATTCTTAATCGATTTAAATAAAATAAGAGGATAGAGGAAAAGATGATAGAGCATAAGGGTTTAAATGACAAAGAAGTCGAAGAGTCCAGAAAAAAATATGGTTCTAATGCCATTCCAGACTCCGAACCAACCACGATGTGGAAGGAATTTTTGGAGACATTTAAGGATCCAATGATTCAAATTTTGCTTGCCATTGTGGTGTTGATGTTAATTATGTTTGCACTTGGTTACGCAGAGATTTATGAGCCAATTGGAACCATTGTTGCCATTATTATTGTTGCGTTTGTTACGGCGAAGACAGGTGTGGCAAGTGATACAAAGTACAGAGAGCTAAAAGAAAGTAGTAAAAACGACGAATGTAAGGTCTATCGCAATGGTATGATTACCGTGATTGATGTCGATGATGTCGTTGTCGGAGATAAGGTGCTATTGCAATCAGGAAATAAAATTCCTGCAGATGGTGTCTTGATTGAAGGAAAAATGACCGTAGACAATTCCGCACTCAATGGTGAGGCCGAGGAGTGCAAAAAGGAAGCGACGGATTCTTCTTTTGAACTTACAGAAAATGTAACAGGTGATACATTCGTTGATCGCCACAGTCTATTTCGCGGTGCTGTTGTCTTTGATGGCGAGGGAATTTTAGACATTCGAAAAGTTGGATTGAAGACAATGATGGGAAAGATGGCACAGGAGATGCAAGAAGATGAGCCAGATTCCCCATTGAAGGTAAAGCTTGCAAAGTTGGCCAATCAAATTTCAACTTTTGGATATATCGGTGCAATTGTAATTGCTGTCTTGTATATGATTAACTTTATTGTCAGGGCAGGGGGCGTTGGCCCATATCTTGCACAGGGATGGCCAGTTGTATTAGAAAATGTCATTAATACAGTGTCCCTTTCTATTTTAATTATTGTATGTGCTGTGCCAGAGGGATTGCCACTAATGATTTCTTTGGTATTGATGCAAAATACAAGCAAGATGTTAGCTCACAATGTCTTGGTAAGAAAGGCCGAGGGTATTGAGACGGCAGGTTCTTTAAATATCCTTTTTAGTGATAAGACAGGAACCATCACCAAGGGAAGATTGGAAGTTGTTGAGTTTTTCCTTGGAAATGGCATGAACATTGAGCTCAACAAGATGAGTAATTACAGTGCCATTAAGGGAAATATCGACTTTGCCATTGGTAAAAACTCACAATCTCTATTTGATGCCAATCACCAGGTTATCGGTGGAAATGCCACTGATCAGGCGTTGATGAAGTTTTTGGGCGAAACAACCTATCATACGCTGGAAAGTGATGAAAGATATCAAATCAGTGATATGCAATCCTTTAATTCTACGAATAAGTTTAGCCAATCGAGAATTGATGCACTTGGAAAGACATTCTATAAGGGTGCACCAGAGAGACTTTTAAAGGCGACAAAGTATTTGGCAGAGGATGGCACAGTCAAGACTATCGACAAGGAAGCACTCAATCGAAAGATTGATGAACTCGCTGAAAAGGCTATGCGTGTTTTGGCCTTTGGCTATTCAGAAAAGCCAATGGTGAAATGAAATTAATGATGACATTGTCCTTATTGGTCTTGTTGGTATTCGAGATGATGTCCGTGCAGAGGCAAAGGAAGCCATTGCACAAGTAATGAGAGCAGGAATTCAGGTAGTGATGATTACAGGTGACCGCCTAGAGACAGCAGCAGCTATTGCAAAAGATGCAGGTCTACTTAAGAAAGACACAGATAAAGTTCTTTCCTCTGCCATTTTAAATGAGATGAGCGATGAAGAAGTTAAAAAGATTATTCCTGATATTCGTGTGATTGCTCGAGCACTTCCTACCGATAAGTCAAGAATGGTACGACTTTGCCAAGAGATGAACTTAGTTGTCGGAATGACAGGAGATGGTGTCAATGACTCGCCAGCCCTAAAAAGAGCCGATGTTGGCTTTGCGATGGGAAGTGGAACAGAGGCGGCAAAGGAAGCAGGAAAGATTGTTATTCTCGATGACAACTTTAGATCCATCAAGGATGCCATTCTCTATGGTAGAACGATCTACCACAATATTTTAAAGTTTTGTACCTTCCAGTTGGTCATCAATGTTGTGGCCGTGATTGTCAGTGCAATTGCCCCATTTTTTGGTGTTGTAGAGCCACTGAAGGTAACCCACTTGTTGTTTGTCAACCTTGTTATGGATAGCCTTGGTGCGATTATGCTTGGAAATGAGCCAGCACTCGACACCTATATGCAGGAAAAACCTCGTGTAAGAGATGAGAGCATTATTAGCAAGAAGATGATGAGTCAGATTCTGATTATGGGCATTTGGATGACGATTGTCAGCTTTATCTTCTTAAAGGTGCCATTCTTTGCTGGTATGTTTAAAGTGATGAGCAGCATAAGACGGCATACTTTGTGTTCTTTATTCTCGCTGCACTGTTCAATGGATTTAATGTGCGAAGCGAAAAGTATGCCATCTTTGATCGATTTGACGAGAACCCAGGATTCCTTCGTGTAGAAGCATTGATTATTGCTGTACAATTTTGTATTGTCAATGCGGCACTCATTCCACTTGCTCCATTCCAGTGGATTGGACAGATGTTTAGCTGTGTGCCATTTGGTATTCAGGGATGGATTACCGTCATTATTTTGGCTGTGACAATGATTCCGGTCGATTTAATCCGCAAGTCCTTGACAAAGTAACAAAGTAAGAATTCATCAGAACGGATGAATAAATCACAGAAAAGAGCTTGTAGCACAATGTGTTACGGGCTCTTTTTTCACGAATTCGTCAATGGAAAGACACGAATCTATCAATAGAAAGACACAAATTCAACACAAAGCCTTTGTATACTCTAGGCATAGTTAAAAAAAAACAAACGGAGTTGGGAGGAATTTGATTATGGATAACAAGAACATTTTTGATCATGAGAATATAGAAAATACAGAGAATACACAGAATGTGGAGAATACAGAGGAAGTAAATCATATCACAGAGGATATTAGTGATTTTGAGGATGCGGGAATGAGTGCATACGAAAAGGTCAGCAAGGAAATAGAAAAAGAGAAGGAAGAACGGGAAAAGGAGGAAGAGAGGATGGCTGATAAGCAAACAGTGGAGCAAGAGATTGAAAAAGATATTCCAGTAAAAAAGGTTAAGTTTAAAAAGAGAAATTCTTTTGCAAAGAGAGCGGTTGCATTGGTTGCTTCAGCAGCAGTCTTTGGCTGTGTAGCTGGTGGAACAATGGTTGGTGTCAACAAGGTCGCACAACAGACAGGATTTGTTTCCTCAGGAAAGAAGGTTGCCCTTGGAAGTAATCTTGCATCCACTGGAGATGTCAATAGTGCAACAACTACAGCAACTGCAGAAAACGATAGCACAACAACATCTACACTTGGAAGTACCGCAGATGTATCGAAAATTGTAGAAAAGGCAATGCCATCCGTTGTGGCGATCAATGGTACACAGACTGTGAAACAACAGAATGTATTTGGTCGCTCCCAGTCCTATCAAGCGGAGTCCAGTGGTTCAGGTATTATTATTGGAGAAAATGATGAGGAACTTTTGATTGTCACCAATAACCATGTCATTGCAGACACAGATTCTTTGAGTGTTGTCTTTGTGGACAACAAGGAAGTAAAGGCCAGCGTAAAGGGTGGAGATGCCGACAATGATATTGCAGTCATTTCTGTTAAACTCTCCGATATCCCAGAGGAGACAAGAAAGAGCATTACATTGGCAAGTATTGGAAATTCAGACAATGTCAAGGTAGGTCAGGGTGTTGTAGCTATTGGTAATGCCCTTGGATATGGTCAGTCAGTAACTGTTGGATATATTTCTGCACTCAATCGTGAGGTAAAGACAGATGCCAATACTTCAAAGTCTTTAATGCAGACAGATGCAGCGATCAATCCAGGAAATTCAGGTGGTGCACTCTTAAATATGAATGGAGAGGTCATTGGCATTAATTCAGCAAAGTATTCTTCTACCCAGGTAGAGGGTATGGGTTATGCAATTCCAATTTCTAAGGTTCAAGATATTATTACAAGTTTATCAAATAAGCCAACCAGAACCGTTGTTGCTGAGGACAAGCAGGGGCTTTTGGGTATTCAGGGACAGGACATCAATGATGAGATCTCCAAGGCCTATGATATTCCAAAGGGTGTGTATGTCTATAAGATTGTTGAAAATGGAGCAGCGGCAAAGTCTGAATTGCAGGAGAAGGATGTGATTACAAAGATTGATGGAGATAGTGTAAGCAATATGGAAGGCTTGAAGAAAAAGTTGACCTACTATGCAAGTGGTGAGAAAGTGACCTTGACCGTACAGCGATTAAATGGAAGCAAGTACGAGGAAAAGCAAGTAGAGGTTACATTGGGATCAAAGGCAGATATACAGCAGTCGTCTGGTACAGAAGAAACACAAAAGAATAGAACAAATGATGGTGCAACTGCACCAGAACAAGGTCAAAGTGATGATCAGAGTGGATTAGAAGATCCATTTGCACAGTTCTTTGGAAACTAGAAAAATCCACTTCTAGCACTTGAATGTGATGGCAGTTGCTATGTGGTAGAAGAATAGAATAGGGACTTTTGGAGTTTGGATAAACTTTGAAGGTCCTTATTTTTCTGTTTAGAGCAAGGAAGAACGATGGCAGGGATCAAAGTTAACGCTTGTTGACAAAGGAGAGATTTTGCAATAAAATAAGCATATTAAACCTATACAAATAGTATGCAAAAGGCGGAGGCAAAATGAAAAAATATAATATCGAGACGCTTTGCGTTCACAATGGACAAAATATCACGGATGATCATGCATTTGGGGCAATTTCTGTGCCAATTTATCAATCAGCAACATTTGCTCATCCAGGAATTGGACAGACCACGGGCTATTATTACACGAGGGAGAGCAATCCAACCAGAACAGAATTGGAAGAGATAGTCAATACATTGGAGCACGCTTATGACACCGTGGCCACATCATCAGGAATGGCCGCACTGAGCATTGTGCTTGAACTTTTTGGCAAGGGAGATCACTTTGTATGTTCAGAGGACTTGTATGGAGGATCGGTACGAATTTTTGACACCATTGGTGTAGAAAGAGGAAGAGAATTTTCTTATGTTGATACCACAGACTTAGTTGTAGTGGAAGCTTCAATCAAAGAAAACACAAAGGCCATTTATATTGAGACGCCAAGCAATCCAACCATGCAGGTGAGTGATTTAGTTGCTGTCTCAGAAATTGCAAAAAAGCATGGTGCACTTCTTATTGTGGATAATACATTTTTATCTCCATATTTCCAAAATCCGATTGATCTTGGTGCAGATATTGTAGTTCACAGTGGAACAAAATATCTAGGTGGACATAATGATACATTGTCGGGATTTTTAAGTGTCAATACAAAGGAACTTGCAGAAAAGGTAAGACTACTCTATAAGACGATCGGGATGCAGCTTTCTCCCTTTGACAGCTATTTAATGATCAGGGGAATTAAGACTTTGGCTGTTCGCATGGAAAGACAACAGGAAAAATGCAATGAAGATTGCCCAGTGGTTAAAAGCAAAATGACCGAGTGGAAAAAGGTCTACTATGTTGGTCTTCCAGAGCATCCAGGATATGAGATTAACAAAAAAGCAGGCAAGAGGATTTGGTGCAATGATTTCCTTTACCTTAAAGGACGAAAAAGACAGCAAGAAAAAAATCCTTGAAAAATGTCAAGGTGTTTAGCTATGCGGAGAGCCTTGGAGGAGTAGAATCTTTAATTACTTATCCAATGCTTCAGACACATGGAGATGTTCCAGTAGAAATTCGTGAGCGTCTTGGCATTACAGAGACATTCCTTAGAATGTCGGTAGGAATTGAAAATGTAGATGATTTGATTGCTGACCTTGATCAAGCCTTTGGCGAAAGGGAGTAATGTATGGAGAAATATAATTTTGATCAGATTATTGACCGCAGGGGAACAAATTGCTTAAAGTATGATTTTGCTGTGGAGAGAGGAAAAGATGCAGATGTGTTGCCACTTTGGGTTGCCGATATGGACTTTCAAGTGGCAGATGGGATTAGAGAAAGACTGCACCAAAGTGTAGAACATGGCATTTTTGGTTACAGTGAGTCAAAAGAGGATTACTATCAAGCTGTTGCAGGTTGGTATAGAGAAAATTTCTCTTGGGAACCAAAAAAGAGCTGGTTAGTAAAGACTCCAGGCGTAGTATTTGCAATTGCTATGGCTGTGCAGGCCTATACAAAGCCAGGGGATGGGGTATTAATTCAACAACCAGTTTATTATCCATTTAGTGAAGTCATTAAGGATAATGGAAGAAATATTGTGAATAGCCTACTGGTTCTTAGAGATGGTCAATATAAAATGGATTTTGAGGATTTTGAAAAGAAAATTGTAGAAAATAAGGTGAAGTTATTTTTGCTTTGCAGTCCACATAATCCAGTGGGGAGAGTGTGGGATAAAGCAGAGCTGGAGAGAGTGGGAGAAATTTGCCTTCGTCACCATGTGATTGTCTTTTCGGATGAGATCCATTCAGACTTTACTTATGGAAAGAAACATTTTGTCTTTTCAAGTTTAAGACCAGAATTTGAAAAAATTTCTATTGTGGCAACAGCACCGTCAAAGACATTTAATATTGCCAGTTTTCAAGTTTCCAATGTTTGGATTGCTGATGAAAAATTGAGAAATGGATTTAAAAGAGTAAAGAGTAGTGCAGGATACAGCCAGCTCAATGGTCTGGGACTGGTGGCTTGTCAGGCAGCGTATGAGACAGGAAGAGATTGGCTTGATCAGGTAAAGCTCTATATTAAAGAGAATCTTGATTTTACCAGAGAGTATTTAGAGGAGCATTTGCCAAAATTAAAGTTAATCGAGCCAGAGGGAACCTATTTAATTTGGATTGATTTTCGTGCACTTGGTTTGAGTGAAGAAGAGAGAGAAGAGTTGATTTGTAAAAAGGCAAAGTTGTGGCTTGATAGTGGTGCGATTTTTGGTGTGGATGGTGAAGGATTTGAGAGAATCAATATTGCCTGTCCAAGAAGTGTACTCAAGGAGGCCCTAGATCGATTGAGAGAAGTCTTTGGAAATTTATAGTATAGAGTGACATCGTCTATAGGTCAAAAAATAGAGCTAGCAAATCATGTTTGCAGCTCTATTTTTCTTGTATGCTGTGGACTTTATACGGGTTTGACTACGCCGACCAAAATATATCTTGCATCATCAAATTCATAACTACAGGTAGACAAAGTGACGAAGTGGTCACCAGGCTTTACAGAGTAGTGACTTTTGAATGTTGATTTTTTAATGGCGGAGTTAATCCACTTGTCAATACCTGCTTGATCAGAAAAATCCATCTGCCAAGCATTGTCATTGACATTGGCCACATAGGCGGCAACAAAGCGAATTTCATACTTTTGATTTGGTAAAACGAGCATACCTGTGGGATGAACCTCATAGTAATCTTGGGAGTCATAGCTTTGTAAGCCAGCAAACATCGATCCATTTTTCATATGATGACCGTAGATAATGGTATTGACATCAGAAAAGTCAGTTTTGTTTTCATAATCCCAGAAAATACTCCCAGCAGCATTTTGCTTTTTATTTACCATATGATTGAGATAGAAATCGTTATCACTGCCTTGGACGACAGGGTAATTAATCTTGGTACCTTCGATTTTAATCCAGGCCTTTACATCAGAATTGATATTGCTGAGGGCAGAAAAATCGACGGATGGCCAGTGATTGACTACAGGAGTGAGTTCTTTTTTGGTTGTCTGCTCCTCCTTTTTTGCATTCGCATCCTCATCAGCATGATTAACTGTCTCTTGTTCTATAGTGGTTGTCTCTTCAATGCTTTCGTCTTTGACAAATTGTTCCATATTTTTGTATGTACTATCCCCTTGGAGATATCCATAGATGTGGGGAGCAGCACCAGCGATTCCAATGACAATCATTACAATGGAAACAGCCATAATAATGTTGCTGAGTAGTCTCTTGCTCATAAACTCATCCTTTAATCTCTATTCTGTATCTTCTTCCTTGTCTTGAACTTCAGTTTCACTCTCTTTTTTGACTGGAGTTACAGGAATGTAATTGCGGTCTTCATTGCTTTCGACATCCTCATCATCTTGATTCTCAAAGTCTTCTAGATCATGGGAAAGTTCCTTGTGGAAGTTTGTACTGTAATACATAAGCAATACCAGCAGCAATCGCTGTAGCAACAATGGTAAAGCCAATAAAGTGGCGTAATTTCTTCATTATTTCTTCTCCTTTACTTTTTTATTCTGTGCTCTATTTTACTACAAAGTTTGGTTATGGTAAAGAGTGAGCTTAGTTGTAGGGAGGTAAAAGCTGTGATAAAATTGTAAAAATTAAAGGAGAGAGAACGGTGAAAAGAAGAGTTTTTTATCAAATGTTTTTGTTTACTACATTGTTTGGGATTGTGGGGCTTTGTGGCTGTCAAAAGAAGTTGCGTTCAGAAAAGGATCGAAATTTGAGTGCGATTGAGGAAGCACAGGTGATGATTGAAAGTTCTATGGCGGAATCTAGGAGTGCAGAGAGAGAGAGTCAGAGCAAATGGGCTGGTCAAACTGAAGGCGTGGATTATGATTTCACAAAGATGGGAACAGAGCTTATGCAGGATACAATGAAGGATGTGTTGAACAATCCAAAGAAGTATGAGGGAAAGGTTTTTCGCATTCAGGGAGGATATGCACCGAGGGGAGAAAAAAATTACTGTGTGGTTGAAGATCTCTATAGTCTGTTACCTGAGGGGATAGAATTTGTTGGAGATGTTGGAAGTATGGATCATTTGCCAAGTGAAGAGATGGGGATTGAGGTGACAGGAACAGTAAAGCTCAGTGCCGAAGGAGGCAAGACAAAATATTTACTAGAAAATGCGGGAGTACAATGGAAAAAAATAGGGCATCATCACGAAGAATAGGTGTTGAAATTTTTAGAATTTATGGCATAATGTATACAAAGGGAAAAATAATTTCACAATAGGAGGGAAAGATGTTAAAGAAATACTTAGCCTATGCAGCAATTGCGATGAGTTTAGCAGGAACTTTGATGGGATGTTCAAAAGGTGCATCAACAAACAAAGAGACAAATTCATCAGCAGCAGAGACTACCACAGTGGCCAAGGATGCAGGCTCTAGCACAGACAAATTGGAAATTGTGGCAACGAGTCAGGACTATGTGCGTCTGTTTGACAAATTTACCAAAGACACCAATATTCAGACTGAGATGCTATCGATGTCTTCTGGAGAGGTGCTTTCTAAGGTTAAGGCAGAAAATGGAACACCAATGGCGGATTTGTGGTTTGGTGGCGGAATTGATGCCTTTATGAGTGCCAAGGAAGAAGGATTGCTTGCACAAGTAAAATTAGATGCTGCGGATAGTTTAGCTTTAGAGTACAAAGACCCAGACGGCTATTGGTATACCAAGGGACTTACTATTGTTGGATTTATTGTCAACAATAATGTATTGAAGGAGAAGAATTTGACAGCTCCAGCTAGCTGGGCGGATTTAATTAAGCCAGAGTATAAGGGACAGATTTTGATGTCCAATCCTGCAATTTCAGGAACAAACTATGGTGTAGTCAATGCAATGTTACAGGTTAAGGGCGAAGATGAGGGCTGGAAGTATTTGACTGCACTCAATGAAAATATTGACTTTTATTCTAAACGAGGTGGAGATCCAAGAGAAAAGACAGCGGCTGGAGAAGTGGCCATTGGTATCACTCCAATGGACAATAAGACAGCAAAGCTGGCAGAGGAGCAAAATTGCAGTTTAGTTTATCCAAGTGATGGAATTCCATATGTGCCAGAGGGGGTGGCTGTATTTAAGGGAGCAGCACATCAAAAGGAAGCAGAGAAGTTTTTAAATTGGCTCTATAGTGATGATGAAAACTTAAAATTGCTTGCAGAAATTGATGGAAAAGATACCATTAAGGTAGTAAAGCCAAGCATTGAGGGATTGAACTTGACTTTTGACACCAATACATTATTAAAAGAAGATTTATCGCTCTTTGGAAAGAATAGAGATGCCATTCTGGCCAAGTGGGATACCCTTGCTGGGGCAAAATCAGAGAAATAGTGTCCATGAAGAGAAGATATATTTTTTCTGATGGGATTGACCGATGCTTTCAGATGCTACTGATGGCATCGGTCGTTTTATTTGTTGCCTACCCACTTTTATTAGTCTTTTTCCGTCCCTTAAGCAGTTATCAAAATTTGTGGCAGGAAAATCGAGTGTTATTGGGAAATAGTGTATATACAGCGGTATTCTCGGCCACATTTTCCACAATAATTGCTCTTATGATTGCCATCTATGTGGGCAGTGCACATCAAAAAATTCAAAAATTTTTTCAAATACTCTTTGTGATGACTTTGGTTTCACCGCCGTTTATTGGGGCATTGGTCTATATACAGCTGTATGGTCGAAGAGGAGTGATCACCTATATGCTCCTTCATTTGCATCTCAATCCCTACAATCGATGGGGAATTATTAGTATGCAGACTATGCATTTTGTGGCACTGAGTACGCTCTTATTCATGCAATATCTAAGAAGAATGGAGGTCAGCATTTTAAAAGCGGCCAGAGGGCTTGGAGCGAGTTGGTGGGAATGCTTTTATCAAGTGATCCTTCCTCTACTTTGGCCAGTGATTGCTGTGGCATGGATTCTTTCCTTTATGCGGTCATTGTCTGATTTTGTTACACCTGCAGTGATTGGTGGAAATTATAATACACTGGCAGCAGAAATTTATATGCAAATGATCGGCTATGCACGCCTTGATAAGGCGGCAGCAATGAATAGTTTACTCGTAGTTCCTGCTATTTTTTCTCTTTTTCTCTATCTCTACTTGATGAAAAAGGGAAATAAAATCTATGGTGTGGACGGACGAGTGGGTGGTGAGCTCTTAGAATGGCTTCGTCCAGAGAAAAAATGGAGATGGCTTTTTGGTCTGGTATCTATTTTTTATGCCATCTTTATGGCATTACAATATCTTTGTATTTTTGTTATGGGTTTTTTAAAGTCAAAAAAGGGAAGATATTACTTTACACTTGACAATCTTCAAAAACTTTTGGGCTATAATATCAAAAGCTTTTGGGTAAGTATTAAAATTGCACTAGTGGTTGCTGTTGTAGGAACATTTTTTGCCCTCTTTTTTGCCTACTATGTGGAAAAACGAAGGGGATGGTTAAAGAAGGTCATTTATTTTTTGGCAATGATTCCCTATGTCCTTCCAGGAACTTGTTTTGGTATAGGATATATTTTGGCATTTCATCATCAGCCATTGAAATTGACACAGACAGCGTATATTATTATTTTGAATATCCTCTTTCGACAATTGCCTGTGATTATTCAATCGGCAAGTTCATCATTGGCACAGATGAGTGAGAAGGTGGAGATGGCAGCAAGAGACTTGGGGGCGACAAAGATCGAGGTATTGAGAGATGTGGTGTGGCCAAGTTTAAAGTCAACATATATCACTGGTTTTGTCTACAATTTTACTGGGGCAATGACGACATCGGGAGCAGTGTTATTCTTAATTACCCCAAGATATAAGATGGCAGTCTATACGCTCTATGATGCCATCAATGCGGGAGAGTACGGTGTGGCTTGTTTGATGTCAGCAATGATTATTTTGGTGTCTGTGTTCGTTTCTTGGTTGGTCAATTCTATTTTGCGGGAGAGGATGTATGCTAAAAATACAAAAGATCAATAAGTTTTTTGGAGAGAAGCAGGTGGTCTGTGATTTTGACCTTGAAATGGAAAAGGGGGAGATTGTATGCCTTTTGGGAGAATCTGGTTGTGGAAAGACAACGACCTTACAAATGATTGGAGGATTTTTAAGTCCAGATAGTGGAAAAATTGAACTCAATGGTTTGGATATCACAAGGCAACTGGCAGAGGAGAGGGAGATTGCCACTGTATTTCAGTCCTATGCCCTCTTTCCCCATATGAATGTGTTTGAAAATGTTAGCTATGGGCTGCGATTTCGAAAATTGAGCAAATCCGATCGTTTGGAAAGAGGGAAAAAGGCTCTTGAACTTGTGGGGCTTTTGGAGTTTTCTCATGCTCGCATACAGGACTTAAGTGGTGGGCAACAACAGAGGGTTGCCTTTGCCCGTGCTGTCTGCATTGAGCCAAAATTACTGCTTCTTGATGAGCCATTTAGCAATCTCGATGCCAATTTGCGCAGGAGATTGAGAAAAGATTTAAAACAATTGCAGAGGAGACTGGGGATAAATATGATTTTTGTCACCCACGACCAGGAGGAGGCCATGGCATTGGGAGATAGAATTGCCCTGATGAGGAAGGGCAGGATTGTTCAAATTGGAACACCACAAGAGATTTATCACCACCCGAAAGATTTGTGGGTTAAAGAATTTTTTGGGCAAGTCAATCAATTGTATTGGCAGGATAAAGTTCACTATCTCTATCCAGAAGAACTTTGTTTTGTGGATGAAGAAGGAATGTGGCAGGGAAGAGTGGTGGAAAAAGAATTTCATGGTGCATCTTGGGAATATCTTGTGGACACCGAAGCAGGGGAAATCGTAATTTGTGAAGAAGCAGATGTTGAGATTGGATCCTTTGTGTGCATCAATCAAAAGCTTGGGAGGGAAGAAAATGAAAATATTGAGTGTCACAGCACAGAAGCCAAATAGTACAGGTAGTGGTGTGTATTTGACAGAATTGATGAAGGAATTTGAAAAGCTTGGTCACAAGCAGGCCATTGTGGCGGGAATTTCGATGGGAGAAGAAATTTCTCTTCCCTTTGAGGCAAGTGTTTACCCTGTACAATTTATGAGCAAGGATTTGCCCTTCCCTGTTTGCGGAATGAGTGACGAAATGCCCTATACTTCCACGAGATACAAGGATATGACAAGGGAAATGGTCTTTCAATTTAAGTCCATCTTTTTGCGTGAACTAAAAAGGGCAATGGATGAGTTTTGCCCTGATCTTATTTTTTGTCATCATCTGTATTTATTGACGGCAATTGTTCGAGAGGCCTTTCCTGAAAAAAAAATCTATGGATTTTGCCACAACACAGATTTACGTCAAATGCAGAGTCATCCTCTGGGGAGAGAATTTATAAAAAGTCAAATTAAGAAATTGGATGGCATTTATGTGCTCAGAGAAGAGCAAATTGAGCTGGTGGAAGAAATCTATGAAGCTGAGAGAAAAAAGATTTCTGTTGTGGGAATGGGCTATAATGCCGATGTATTTTTTGACCAGAAAAAGAGAGTGACGGGGAAAAGAAAGAAGATTTTATTTGCTGGAAAGATTACACAAAAAAAAGGTGTGGCTAGCTTGTTGCGGGCAATGCATTTGATGAAGGAAAAAAATGTGGAGTTAGAACTTGCAGGTGGAAGTGGAAATGCCAAGGAGTATCAAGAAATTTTATCTCTTGGTCGTGGCGAAAACATTACATTTTTAGGAAAACTGAATCAAATGCAGATGGCTGATGCTTACAATCAATCAGATATTTTTGTTTTGCCTTCATTTTATGAAGGGATTCCTCTAACAGTGATTGAGGCTATGGCCTGTGGAAACCGAGTAGTAATGACGGATTTGCCAGGGGTACAAAAGTGGATCAATCAAAATATTGAAAATCCAAATATTGACTATGTAAAGATGCCAAAAATGTATAGCATTGATGAGCCAGATCAGGAGGCTTTGCCAAAATTTGAAGAAGAGTTGGCCAAGGTGCTTGACCGAGCAGTGGGGAGTGATAGGATTAAGGCAACAGACTTGTCAAGAGTATCTTGGCGTGGGGTTGCACAAAAAGTTTTAGGGGGATGTAAAAATGATGAATTTAAGACAAATTGAAGCCTTTTATATGGTGGCAAAAAACAATAGCTTTTCAAAGGCGGCGAGGGAATTGCATTTGACACAGCCAACCATTAGTACGAATATCACAAATTTGGAAAAGGAATTGGGTACGCCCTTATTTATTCGCAGTACAACCAGTGTTGCCCTCACAGAAAATGGGGAGAAACTCTATATTCAAGCCAAGCGCATTGTGGACGCAACAAAAATGATTGACCGCATTTTTGATCGGAAGCGGGAGAGAGAAATGCGAATGGAGATTGTCATTGCGGCATCCACTGTTCCAGCTCAATATCTTATTCCGCAGATTCTTTTAGAGGCGAGTAAGCAGGATAAGAGCTTGCAATTTCGTTTAATTGAGTGTGACAGCGAGGAAGTGGCCAATAAGGTGGCCAATCAATTGGTCGATATCGGATTTGCAGGAAGTGTGATTGAAAATCGCTATTGTAAATATTTGCCATTTTATGATGATGAACTGATTGTGGTAGCACCAAATAATCCATATTATCAAGGGATTCAGAGGGAACATCGAGATATTCGTTGGATTGAAGGAGAGAGGATTATTCTTCGAGAGGCAGGATCTGGAACGAGAAAAGAAGCGATGAGAGTGATGAAGCGATTGGGAATTGCGGAAGAAAATCTTAATATTGTGGCCATCATTAGTAATCCATTGACACTTTTACAATCCATTGCCGGCGGAATGGGAATTACGGTTATATCAAAGCTGGCTGCACAAAAATACATTGAAGATGGCACGCTGCTTGGCTTTAGTTTGGGCGAGGGTGGGGCACATCGAGCGATCAGCCTCGTCTACAATAGCAAGGACAATATGAGTGAGTCCGCACAGCAAATTCAGCGTGCCATTGAAAGGCTCTATCCTTAGTGAAGAAGAACATCCTCTAATGAGGGATCTTTTTCAAAGAGCTTGACTGCATAGGAGCAGATCGGAAGAATTTTGACATTGTTCTTTCTGGCTGCGTCAATTAGGCAATAGACCAATTGCTTGGCAATACCTTGTCCACCATAGGCTTTGTCCACCTCCGTGTGTTCAATGGACCAAGTGCCAGCGTTTAAGGTGTAGTTGCACTGACCGATCAGTGCAGTGCCATCATATGCGGCACTTCGTTGATTTTCTTGTTCATAAATAATGGTCATTTTGTACCTCCTCTAAAAAATGCACATATATTTTGAATTATATAATGTTTTTTTGTAAAAAACAATGGTATAATAAGAAGAAATACAAAAAGGAGGGCTTTTTATGGTCACAGCAGTGTTATTTGATATGGATGGTTTGATGTTTGACACAGAAGTATTGCACTACCATGGATGGAAGATGGCAGGAAAGAGACAGGGATTTGAGCTCCCTCATGACCTTTTGATGAGAGTAAAGGGAAGTGCAAAGAATATTGGAAATGCAATGCTAAGAGAGGCTGTGGAAGGATTTAATCCAGAGGTGGCAAGAGAAGAAAAGACGCAATATGTACTTGATTATATCGACAAGAATGGAGTGCCTGTAAAGCCAGGGCTTGAAATTATTGCAATTTCTCAATGAGCGAAAGATTAAATGTGCCGTGGCATCATCGACAAAGGAAGAGTTAGTCAAGAAATTTCTGGAAATGACGAACTTGACACAGTATTTTGACACATTGGTTTGTGGCGATAGGGTTACTCATGGAAAGCCAGCGCCCGATATTTTTTTGGAGGCAGCTAGAATGGTTGGTGAAGATCCAACAAATTGTATTGTGCTCGAAGATTCCATCAATGGAATTCAAGCTGGTCATGCTGCGGGCTGTCATGTGATTATGGTTCCTGACCAGATTCCGGCGACCGATGAACTTAGAGCGATGACCGATCGAGTTATTGGTCGACTTGATGATTTGATTGATATTTTTGACGAAATTTAGGAAGTGTCTTGATTTTTGAAAAAAAATATCCTACAATAAGAAAAATAAATACTTCAGGGCGGGGTGCAAGTCCCCACCGGCAGTAAAGTCTGCGAACTGCTTTGGCAGCTGATCTGGTGCAATTCCAGAACCGACAGTGATAGTCTGGATGGAAGAAGATTGGTATACACAAGACATAGGCCCTAGTTTAAGTACTAGGGTCTTTTTGGTGCCTTCCCTGGAAAAAGGAGGAAAAATGGGTAAGTTTTTTAGTGCAATTATGGAAAATCTTGTATTTTTCACAGAATTTTTGGGCATTGTTGTCGCAGTATTTGTCCTAGCCTATGTTTTAGAGCGGTGGAGCAACAAAAGGACAGGGTACAGTGGAAAGATCATCACGACAAAGAAGATCGCGATGGTCGGTGTGTTTGCGGCGGTAAGTACCATTGCAATGATGTTTGAGGTTCCTATGCCATTTGCACCAAACTTTTATAAGATTGATTTGTCAGAGGTTCCTGTTATGATTGTTACCTTTGCCTTTGGACCAGTGACGGGTGTATTGACCGAGTTTTGTAAAATTTTGCTTAAAGTAATTTAAGTCAACATCGACGGCATTTGTGGGTGAACTTGCTAATTTTGCTGTGGGTTGTAGTTTGTTAATTCCTTCCAGTGTCGTTTACCTGATGAGAAAGAATCGCAATCACGCATTGATTGGAATGGTAGTGGGAACACTTTGTATGACTATCTTTGGCTCAGCCTTTAATGCCATCTATTTATTGCCAAAGTTTGCACAGCTTTATGGCATGCCATTGGATAATTTAGTACAAATGGGAACAGCGATTAATCCATCCATTCATTCAGTGACAACGATGGTACTCTTTTCTGTTGCACCTTTAAATTTAGTTAAGGGCGTGGCGGTATCTGCGGTGACCCTTTTACTTTACAAGAAGTTGAGCGTTATTATTAAGGCAGATTATGTGGATATAAAAAAAAATAGAAAGGCAACGATTGCCTAGTTATGAGCAAAAATAGAGGGAGAGTTTTCAAGTTAGCAATTGATTTGGGAACTCTCCCTTGTAATATGTGAAAAAAATATAGTTTCCATTGCAATTTTTCGCTAAAATTCTTATAATATCAATATTTCAAGTATAGAAAGATAGAAAGGCGGGGATGCATATATGGATAAAGGAAGAGAACTTGTCAATAATATTGCAGAGGCCGGGGAATTGGAGAGACCAGCGGATTTTACTGATCCCGATATACTCTATAAGGAGTTGATTCGAAAGGTCGAAGGTTCGCACTCAAAAACAGAACTTGCTGTTATTGATAAAGCATATAATGTGGCCAAGGATGCGCATAAGAATCAAAAGAGAAAATCTGGAGAGCCTTATATCATCCATCCAATCTGTGTGGCTATTATTTTGGCAGAGCTAAATATGGATGCACAGACTTTGGCTGCAGCGTTGATGCACGATGTAATTGAGGATACCGCCTACAGCTATGAGGATTTGGAGAAGATGTTTGGCAAGGAGATTGCCAATCTTGTAGACGGTGTGACCAAGTTGACAAAGCTTTCTCTGACAGAGGATCGAGTGAGCATACAGGCTGAGAACTTGAGGAAGATGTTTTTTGCGATGTCAAAAGATGTGCGTGTGATGATTATTAAGCTTGCAGATCGACTCCACAATATGCGTACATTGCAATATCAGCCGCCCAATAAGCAAAAAGAAAAGGCGAGAGAGACCATGGAAATTTATGCGCCGATTGCACAGAGATTGGGGATTTCAAAGATTAAGGTCGAGCTGGATGACTATGCGCTTCGCTATCTTCAACCGGAAAAGTATGAGGAGCTTGTCAGAGGCATTGACCTTGAAAAGAGTGATAGACAAAAATTTGTCAATTCGATTGTCGATGAGATTTCTGCGGCCCTAAAAGATGCCTACGTTAAAGGGGAAGTGAAGGGAAGGGTAAAGCATTTCTTCTCTATTTATAAGAAAATGACTAGGCAGAATAAGACATTGGATCAAATTTATGATTTATTTGCTGTGCGAGTTATTGTCAAAGAGGTCGCAGAGTGTTATCAGGCACTTGGAATTGTTCATCGCTTGTATCGCCCAATTCAGTCTAGGTTTAAGGACTATATTGCAGGACCAAAGGCCAATCAATATAGCTCTATTCATACTACAGTGATGACCGAAGATGGTAAACCATTTGAAGTACAAATTCGAACCTATGAGATGCACAGAGTGGCGGAATATGGTATTGCCGCCCATTGGAAGTACAAGGAAGATGGAAATGGTGCAAGAGTTATTGACTTGACTGACCAAAAGATGAATTGGTTGCGAGAAGTCTTGGAGACGATGGGCGATGTCAAAGACAATATTCAATTTTTAAAGCAGATCAAGGAAGAATTTGATTTATTGTCAGGAAGAGTCTATTGTTTTACACCACAGGGCGATGTCAAGAGCCTGCCTTTAGGCTCAAATGTCATTGATTTTGCCTATTCGATTCATTCGGCCATTGGAAATAAGATGGTGGGAGCAAAGGTCAACGGAAAGTCTGTTCCCATTGATTATGTCATTCAAAATGCCGATCGAGTTGAGGTGCTTGTCTCTCAAAATTCTACAGGGCCAAGTATGGATTGGTTGAGAATTGTGCATACCGTTCAGGCAAAGAACAAGATCAATCAGTGGTTTCGAAACCAGTCAAAGGAAGAAAATATTGCTCGAGGTAAGGAATTACTTGAAAAGGACAGCAGAGCAAAGGGGGTTGAGCTTGCCAAAATCAATCGGCCAGAGTTTCAGGAAAAGGTGCTCAGAAGGTATTCGATTCAGGGATGGGATACCCTGCTTGCGACTGTTGGTCGAGGTGGATTGAAGGAAGGTCAGATTGTCAATAAGCTCTTAGATGAGTACAAGAAGTCACAAAAGAAAAATATGACAGACGAAGAGCTGATCAAGAGCATCAAAGAGGCGACAAAAACTCCTGACAAAGTAAGGATTCGAAAGGCGAATAATGGTGTCATTGTCAGAGGAATTGAGGGAAATGTGGCGATTCGATTGATGCGCTGTTGTATGCCAGTGCCAGGTGATGAAATTGTTGGTTTCATTACAAGGGGGCATGGCGTATCGGTGCACCGAACAGATTGTGTCAATATTATTCATCTTCCAGACAATGAAAGAGAGCGTCTAATTCCTGTGGAGTGGCAAAGTCTCAAGGAGACCATAGAGACCTATAGCGTGGAAGTATTGATCTATGCACAAAATCGTACAGGCATTTTCCTTGATATCAGCAAGGTGTTTTCAGAGAAATATTGATATCAAATCACTCACATCAAAGGTGAGTAAACAAGAAATAGCGACGATGAAGATTAGTTTTGATGTCAAGGGAACAGAGGAACTTCGTGTATTGCAGGCCAAGCTTAGACAAGTTCCAGGTGTGATGGATATAGAAAGGGCAACAGGATAATGAAAAAATTAGAGTTTTTAGTTCAAGTGCTCGGTATGGTGGGAACCAATACCTATACTTGTTTTCATAAAGAAAACAGAGAATGTATTATTGTTGACCCAGCAGATGAGGCATCAGAGATTATGAAGCAAATTTCTCAAAATCATCTGCTGCCGAAGGCAATTTTTTTGACTCATGGACATTTTGATCATATTCAGGCTGTCGATGAGCTCAGAAAAGAATATGGAATCAAAGTCTATGCAAGTGCAGAAGAAAAGTTCTTGCTTGAAGATCCCAATGCCAATGCTATTTGGGACTTTGTTCACCAGAGAAAAAAGGTGGTTGCAGATGAGTACCTCAAAGATGGGGCAAAGGTTTTTTTCCTTGATTGTGAGTGGGTGATGATGGCAACACCAGGACACACAAAGGGATCTTGCTGTTATTATTGTGAGAGCGAGGATATTTTGTTTTCTGGAGATACCTTGTTTCGTGAAAGCTATGGAAGAGTGGATCTTCCAGGCGGTTCGCAGATAGAGATTGAAGATTCCATCCGTGGGAAGTTGTTTCAACTGCCTGAGAGGACCTTGGTTCTTCCAGGACATGGTGGTGCGACAACGATAGAATACGAAAAGCTGCACAATCCATTAGCAGCAAATTGAGGCAGAAATGATTGAAATACTACTAAAGGATGTCTTGTTTGAACAAGACATCCGAGAATTGCTGATGGCTTTTTATCCAGGGGAGGAGTTTATTCACGAATCTGGAGCAAAAGCCTTTCTTACTTTTTGGGCGGAGCGTTTGGAAGATCACTATAGAGCCTTTCTTCGCTTTGGAGATGGAAGCAAAAGAGAGTTTACATTTAGGGAGCACACAGAGCGGATTGACACAAAGAATGAATTGAAGAGAAATTTGTATCAAATCTTGGCAGAGGAGACAGGAAAATCCCTGCCGTGGGGAACGCTCACCGGGATTCGCCCAACTAAAATTGCAATGAAAATGCTCGAAGAGGGAAAGAGCGAAGAAGAAGTAAAAAGACATTTACAAGAGGTCTATTTGGTTAGCGATGAAAAGACAAAGTTGTGTATTTTGACAGTGAAAAGGGAAAAGGAAATTTTGGATCCTTTGGACTATCAAAATGGCTGGAGTCTATATATTGGCATTCCATTTTGTCCGACAAGATGTGCGTATTGCTCCTTTACCTCCTATCCTATTGACCGCTGGAAAAATGGTGGGGCAGATGAATATCTGGCATCACTAAAAAAAGAATTGGTTGCGGTGGCCAAAATGATGAGAAAAAGAAAGTTGCAGACTATCTATATGGGTGGGGGAACACCCACTTCTCTTTCTCCAGAACAGATAGATGAGATTTTGTGCTGTGTGGAAAGAGAATTTGATCTTTCTCATCTGTTAGAAATAACCATTGAAGCAGGACGACCAGATAGCATCACAAGAGAAAAATTGGAAGTGATGAGAAGACATGGTGTGCAGAGAATCTCGATCAATCCACAGACTATGCAACAGAGAACATTGGATATTATTGGCAGAAGACATAGTGTGGAGCGAGTGAGGGAGCAATTTTTTCTCGCTAGGCAATTGGGCTTTGAAAATATTAATATGGATTTGATTGTTGGACTACCAGAGGAGAACTTAGAGGATGTACAGGATACTCTCGCTCAAGTCATGGCCCTTGCTCCTGATTCGGTGACCGTCCATTCTCTTGCTATTAAGCGTGCGGCAAGGCTAAATACCAACAGAGAAGAGTTTATCGATTTAAAGATTGAAATACTTGGCAGATGATTGAGGCGACAGCAAGTGCTTGCCAAGAGAATCAACTGCTTCCCTATTATTTGTATCGCCAAAAGAATATGGCAGGAAATTTCGAAAATGTGGGCTATGCGAAAGAGGGAAAGGCGTGCATCTATAATATTCTAATTATGGAAGAAAAACAGACGATTGTCGCCTGTGGTGCAGGGACGAGTTCAAAAATTGTATTTCCAAAAGAAGACCGCATTGAGCGTGTGGAAAATGTCAAAGACCCAAAGCTCTATATCGAGCGACTTGATCAATTGATTCAAAGAAAAGAACAATTTTTACTTGCAAAATCAGATACAGACGCTAAGATAGATGTATACAATAGATGAAAGGTTTAGAGAAAACTATGACATTGATAAAAAAACCGGTAACTGGAATGAAGGATATTCTTCCAGAAGAAATGGCTATCAGAGATTATCTGATGAATGTAATTAAGGATATCTATAGAAGTTTTGGATTTTCGTCCATTGAAACGCCTTGTGTGGAGCATATTGAAAACTTGCTTTCAAAACAAGGTGGAGATAATGAAAAGTTAATTTTTAAAGTGTTAAAGCGTGGAGAAAAATTAAATGTAGAGGAAGCTAAGGAGGAGGCAGATTTAACAGATTCTGGGCTTCGCTACGATTTAACTTTGCCTTTGGCACGCTATTACTCCAATAATGCTGCAAACTTGCCTTCGCCATTTAAAGCATTGCAAATTGGAAGTGTGTGGAGAGCGGACCGTCCACAAAAGGGAAGATTTCGTCAATTCACACAATGTGATATTGATATTTTGGGTGAGGCCAGCCATCTGGCAGAGATTGAATTGATTTTGGCGGCGACAACCTCACTTTCTAGAATTTGCCCAGACAATCAATTTTGTGTAAGAATTAATGATAGGGAAATTCTTCGTGCGATGGCTTCCTATGCAGGATTTCCAGAAGAAAGCACCGATATGGTGTTTATTATCTTAGATAAGATGGATAAAATCGGTGCGGATGGTGTTGCTGGGGAATTGGTTGAAAATGGATTTTCAAGGGAAGCCGTGGACAAGTATATGGCATTGTTTACAACTCTTGGAAAGGATGCTAGTGCTGTTCGTGGACTCTTTGAAAAGCTTGGGCAAGAACATATCAAAAAGGAGACTGTAGAAAATCTTGCACAGATTATGGATATGGTCAGTGCTTGCAAGAAGGGAAGTTTTTCACTGGAATTTGATCCGACACTTGTGCGTGGAATGGGCTATTACACGGGAACGATTTTTGAGGTTTCTATGGAGGGCTTTGGTGGATCGGTTGCTGGTGGTGGTCGCTATGACAAGATGATTGGAAAGTTTACAGGAAAGGATACACCAGCTTGTGGATTTTCCATTGGCTTTGAGCGAATTATTACGATATTGCTGGATCAAAAATTTCAAATCCCTGCCAGAGAGAAGAAGGCCTTTTTATTTGAAAAGGGAATAGAGGTGGAAAAAATGGCCGAGATTTTACAGACAGCAGATGCAGAAAGAAATGCAGGAAATATTGTCCTTGTTTCAGGAATGAACAAGAATAAGAAATTCCAAAAGACACAATTAGAGGCAGAGGGCTATACAGAATTTAGAGAATTTTATAGAGAAGAATTAAAGAAGTAGGGGAGAAGATAATGGCAGAATCAATGTTGGGCTTAAAGAGAAGCCATAGATGTGCAGAAGTAGTCAATGCTAGTATTGGCGATGAAGTGACGGTGATGGGTTGGGTACAAAAGAGCAGAAATAAGGGAAGTCTGATCTTTGTTGACCTTCGAGACCGCTCAGGGCTTTTGCAGATCGTCTTTGAGGAGGATGACTGTGGAAGTGAGGCCTTTGCAAAGGCAGGAAAGTTGCGTGCAGAATTTTGTATTGCTGTGACAGGGGTGCTGGAAAAAAGAAGTGGTGCATCCAATGAAAATCTTACCACAGGAAATTTGGAAGTAAGGGCAAAAGCTATTCGCATTCTTTCTGAGTCAGAGACACCTCCATTTCCAATTGAGGCAAATGCAAAGACCAAGGAAGACATTCGACTAAAGTATCGCTATCTTGATCTTCGTCGTCCAGATCTTCAAAAGAATATTATGACAAGAAGTCAGATTGCAACTTTGACGAGACTTTCTTGCACAGGAGGGATTTTTAGAGATTGAGACACCGACATTAATTAAGAGCTCTCCAGAGGGAGCAAGGGATTATCTTGTACCAAGCCGTGTACACCCAGGTGCATTCTATGCACTTCCACAATCTCCCCAGCTCTTTAAGCAATTGTTGATGTGCTCTGGATATGACCGCTATTTTCAGCTTGCTCGCTGTTATAGAGATGAGGATTTAAGAGCAGATCGACAGCCAGAATTTACTCAAATTGATATGGAGTTGTCCTTTGTCGATCAAGAAGATGTTATGGAAGTCAATGAGCGTCTATTGCAAAGACTATTTAAGGAAGTGCTTGGTGTAGAAATTAGCCTTCCAATTCAGAGAATGACATGGCAAGAGGCTATGGATCGCTTTGGTTCAGATAAACCAGACCTTCGCTTTGGAATGGAATTAAAGAATATTACAGAAGTAGTAAAAAATACAGAATTTGCAGTTTTTAAAAATGCGATCACCGCTGGCGGAACAGTTCGAGGCATTAATGCTAAGGGACAGGGACATATGCCAAGAAAAAAGATTGATGCACTTGTAGAATTTGCCAAGGGATATGGGGCAAAGGGACTGGCCTACATTGCACTGGAGGAAGATGGAAATGTAAAGTCTTCCTTTGCAAAGTTTATGTCTGAGGAAGAATTGAAAAATATTGTGGTGGCAATGGAGGGAGAGCCAGGAGATCTACTCCTTTTTGCAGCAGATAAAAACACCATTGTTTGGTCTGTGCTCGGTGCTCTTCGCTGTGAAATTGCTGCACAACTTGGACTTTTTAAGAAAGATGATTTTAAGTTTTTGTGGGTTACTGAATTTCCATTACTTGAGTGGTCTGATGAGGAAATCGCTTTAAGGCGATGCATCATCCATTCACTATGCCAATGGAAGAAGATTGGCAATATATTGATTCTGATCCAGGCCGAGTTCGTGCAAAGGCATATGACATTGTACTCAATGGAACAGAGCTTGGTGGCGGTTCAGTGAGAATTCATCAAGCAGATATTCAGGAGAAGATGTTTGAAGTTCTTGGACTTTCAAAGGAAGTGGCCGAAGAGAGATTTGGCTATCTGTTGGAAGCATTTAAATACGGTGTTCCACCACATGCAGGATTGGCCTATGGCCTTGACCGAGTGGTAATGTTAATGGTTGGTGCAGACTCTATTCGCGATGTTATGGCATTTCCAAAGGTAAAGGATGCATCAGATTTGATGACACAGGCACCTGACTTTGTGGATCCACAGCAATTGGAAGAATTAAATATTCAAATCAAGGAAACAAATAATTAGAAACAAAAGATCTGCTAGAATCGGTGACCTACTGATTTTGGCAGATTTTTTTTAGAGGAGGAAAATGATGGATGCAGTAAAAATATTGGTGGTAGATGATGAGGCGAGAATGAGAAAGTTAGTGAAAGACTTTTTGTCGATTAAGGGCTACCGGGTAATGGAAGCAGAAAATGGGGAAGATGCCGTAGAAAAATTTATGGCCAATCGAGATATCAAGTTGATTTTACTTGATGTTATGATGCCAAAGATGGACGGGTGGGAGACTTTGCGTATTATTCGGGAAAATTCAAATGTGCCAATTATCATGCTGACAGCAAGAAGTGAGGAAAGAGATGAATTGCAGGGATTTTCTTTGGGAGTAGATGAGTATATCACAAAGCCATTTAGTCCTAAAATTTTGGTGGCGAGAGTCGAGGCTATCTTGAGAAGAAGTTTTGGGGCAGAGGAAGAAAAATTGAAATGGGTGGTATTGTCATTGATAAGGCTGCTCACGAAGTGAGTATCGATGGAAAGATTGTTGAACTTAGCTATAAGGAGTTTGAGTTGCTCAATTACTTTATGGAGAATAAGGGGATTGCACTGTCTAGAGAAAAGATTTTGAATAATGTCTGGAACTATGACTATTTTGGAGATGCCAGAACCATTGACACCCATGTCAAGAAGTTGAGAGCAAAGATGGGCACAAAGGGAGAGTATATTAAGACCATTTGGGGAATGGGTTATAAGTTTGAGGTGGAAAATGCATAGATATTCCATCAAGGCAAAGCTGACATTTTTAATTTGGGGCATTATTTGTCTGCTCTTTGCGAGTCTATTTTTGCTCAATACATTTGGGCTTGAATTGTTTTATCGTGCTCAAAAGGTGGGGGTAATTAAAAATGCCTATGAGAGCATAGATAAAATTATTATAACCAGAGAAAATAAGGACACGGCGATTTCGGATGACACAGATACACTAAAAAAATTAGGGAATTTAATCGAAAGTTATTCCAATAAATATAATCTTTCGGTAGCGGTTGTGGATTCTGTTACTAATGTAGGCGTTGTTTCTAATGAAAGAGATGGCGAGTTGTTAGATAAGAGAGTTCGGGCAGGACTGTTTGACAGTACAAAAGGCAATGGGGTCACTAGCATTTACAAGAATGAAAATTATCGCATTATGATTCACCGTGTGCAGAATACAGATTATGTCTATATTGAATGCTTCGGCTATAGTAGAGACAATCAGAGTATGATTTTGATGTCAACGCCAGTTGCAGGTCTAAAAGAGAGTGTGGATTTGTCTAACCGCTTTTTGCTCTATATTGGAATTGTCACGCTTATTCTTGCGACCATAGCTAGTTACACGATTGCAAGACATATTACAAAACCAATTCAAGATTTGGCTCAAGTCTCCGAGCGATTGAGAAAACTGGATTTTGATGCTCAATATGTGGGCAATAGCTTGGATGAAATTGGGGTGTTGGGAACAAATATGAATGTGATGGCACAGAAGTTAAAAGAAACCATTGCACAATTAAAGGAGGCCAATGCTCTGCTCCAAGAGGACATCAAGAAAAAGGAAGAAATTGATGAGATGCGAAGGGAATTTATCGCCAATGTCTCTCACGAATTAAAGACACCGATTGCTTTGATTCAGGGGTATGCTGAGGGGCTAAATGATGGTCTTTGTGAGGATGAGGAGAGCAGAAATTACTACACAGAAGTCATTATGGACGAGGCAGAGAAGATGAATTTAATGGTCAAGCAATTATTAAATTTAAGTGCCCTCGAATCAGGAACACAGTCAATGCAGCTGTCTACCTTTGATATTTGTGAACTCATTCACGATGTGATGGACTCAACAAAAATTCTTCTTGTCGATAAGAATGTGGAGATGACATTGGAAGGGGACGCATCTATTTTTGTTTGTGCTGACGAATTTAAAATAGAAGAGGTGGTAACAAACTTTGTGAGCAATGCCATTCACCATGTCAGTGAGCCAGGAAAAATTGAGATTGAACTGAAAGAAGAAGACGGTGTGTGTGTGTGCATAAAGAATACAGGAAAAAATATTCCAGACGAGGATTTGGAACATCTTTGGGATAAGTTCTACAAGGTGGACAAGGCACATTCTAGAAGTTATGGCGGAAGTGGCATTGGTTTGTCTATTGTCAAGGCGATTGTGGAAGCTCATCATCAACACTGTGGTGTGTATAACACAAAAGAGGGTGTGTGTTTTTGGTTTACATTGGAAAAATCACTGAAGAATCTTGACAAAAAGGAGTGCTAGAAGTATGATGTGACTGTATTTACAGCTGTCTTGTCAGCTAGAAAATGGAGGTCATCATGGGAAAGTTACTCAAAACAAGGTTTTCGACAGCAGTGGTGGTGTTGATTCCAGCCTGTATCGGAATGAATTACTTGGGAAAGTTTTTTGCAACGCTATTAAAATTGCCACTTTGGCTGGATTCCATTGGAACTTGTATGGGGGCATGTCTTGGTGGACCAATTGTTGGCGCACTGTGTGGAGCATTCAATAATTTGATTTATGGATTGACAACGGGAGATAACATCACCTTAATTTATTCGCTCACCAGTGCGGGAATTGGCTTTTTTGTTGGACTTTTGGCACGGCTTGATTTGGTGAGGACACCAGTCGGTGCAGTGATTACGGCCATTGTGGCTGGACTGGTTGCCGTGTGCATTTCGACACCGCTCAATATTTTGTTTTGGGGAGGTACTACGGGCAATGTCTGGGGAGATGCATTATTTGGCTTGACACAGGCAAGAGGAATGAGTTTGCTCTTTGGTTCCTTTGTCGATGAGATGGTGGTAGATATTCCCGATAAGGTCATTACTGTCCTTATTGCTAGGCAATTACTTCGTGGTTTACCAAAACAACTAGTGGCACTGTATGATGTCAATACAGAGATTGAGAGGTTGGACTAATGCAATTATATCAAAATAGAGGAACATGGCTAAATCGCCTGCATCCATGTACAATGGCTGTGTATGCACTGACAGCTATTTTATTGCCATTATTGGTTGGAAAGAGATGGCTCTTTGTGGTGACTATACTCTGTAGCTTAGCACTCCTTTGGAGTGGAAAGGTGTTTTTCCGAGCACTTCCGCTCTTTGGATTTTCGATTACTTTGGTGGTGGTGATTTTCATTATTCAAGGAATGTTCTATAAGCAAAATCAAACGCAAGTCTTTCATATTTTTATGGCGAAGTTTTTTCGAGAGGGATTACTCTATGCACTTTCTCTAGGGCTTAATCTCTTTAATATGCTCTTTGCCTTTGCTGTTTTTGTGTTGACTACTTCCATCGATGAATTTGTAGAAGAATTAGAACAAATGGGAATGCCAACAAAAATGGGTTACATGATTATTGCGGTATTTCAAATTGTGCCTCAAATGCTTGGAACAAAGGATGCCATTATTGATGCACAAAGAAGTCGAGGAATGGAGGTGGATGGCAATCTTTGGCTACGAATTCGTGCCACATTGCCATTAGTTTCTCCTGTAGTGATTAGTGCACTCAATGCCTCCAGAGAAAGGGCCATGGCTCTAGAGGTTCGAGGGTTTGGAAGAAAGACAAAAAAGACCTATTTAGATAGGAAAGAGAAAACAAATGCAGATCGAGTGATACTGTGGATGTGTGGGCTTATTCTTTTAATTGCATTTGTGGAGGTTAGTAAAATGGGGATCATTTCTATTGGGCATTTAAAGTATCGCTATCCAGGGATGAATAAACTGGCACTGGATGACATCAATGTGGAGATTGAGCAGGGAGAAATTATTGGTGTGATAGGAAGAAGTGGATCGGGAAAGAGCACTTTGGCTCAAGCTTTGATTGGTCTAGTTCCAAATTTCTACCGAGGAGCCTATGGTGGACGGGTAAGAGTAGGAGAAAAGGTTGTGAGGGAATGTCCAGTGGAGCAGATGTGCGAAGATGTTGGAATGATCTTTCAAAATCCATTTACACAACTATCAGGAGCAAAGGACAATGTCTATGGAGAAGTTGCTTATGGGCTTCAAAATTTGGGGATTCCAAGGGATGAAATTCACAGGCGAGTCGAAAAAGTATTAAAAAAATTGGGCATATGGGAATACCGAGAGAAAAATCCATTTTTGCTTTCCGGTGGACAGATGCAGCGTGTGGCGATTGCCTCAATGCTTGTGATGAATCCCAAGGTGATGATTTTTGATGAGCCAACATCACAGCTAGATCCTAGAGCAACAAAGGAAATATTTTCAATTGTAGAAGATATGGCAAAAGAGGGCAAGACCATCATCATTGTCGAGCAAAAGATAGAATTGATGGCAAGACATTGTGACAAGTTGTTGGTACTAGAGGGAGGAAAATGCATTGCCTTTGGAAAGACAGAAGAAGTTTTACAGAGAACAGACCTAGGGATTGCCCCTCCAATCTATGTTCGTATAGCAAGAGAACACAATATAAAGACAGCACAAGGACGCTATCCGATCACCGCAGAAGAATTTTTACAAAGTGTGAAACAGAAGGTGAATCTTTCACTAGATGAAAAAAGAGAAAGTTATCAAGCAGAAGAGGTATTTCGCATTCAAGGAATGGATTTTTCTTATGTCGAGGATTCCCCTATTTTTTCAGATTTCTCTCTTTCTCTAGATGCCCGTTCTACTGCGATTGTGGGAGAAAATGGTGCGGGAAAGACCACTTTAGTCAAATTACTAAAGGGATTGTTGAGCCCGCAGAAAGGTGATATTCTATATGGCAGAGAGAATATCAAGGAAAAAACGGTGGCAAGCCTAGCGAAAGAGGTTGGCTATGTGTTCCAAAATCCAGATGACCAAATCTTTCAATCGAATGTCTTACAAGAAGTGATGTTTGGCCCGAAAAATTTAGGAATGAAATGCTGAAGAAATGGCAAACGAGGCACTAGAGATGGTGGGACTTTCCCATCAAGCACAGGCCAATCCCTATGATTTGAGTTTACAAGAGAGAAAGATGATCGCAATTGCCAGTGTTATTGCAATGGATCCAAAAGTTATGATTCTTGATGAGCCAACCATTGCACAAGATAGTGTGGGAAAGGATAGAATTGCAAATATCATTAAAGTGCTCAGGGCAAAGGGAAAATGTGTGATTGCTATCTTGCACGACATGGATTTTGTGTTAGAAAATTTTGAGCGTGTCATGGTGTTATTTCATGGTAAAATATTGGCAGAGGGCGAAGCTGAAGAAGTATTTTGTCAGGATGAGATTCTTCAGCAGGCAAAATTGGAAAAACCCTATCGCATAGCATTAAAAGAAAAGATTGAGGAAATATATGGAGGCAGCAAAACGAAGAGAAAAGATAATGAAAATTCTTAAAGAGAGTAGCATTCCTGTTTCTGGAAAGGAATTGGCAAGACTCTGTGCAGTGAGTAGACAAGTCATAGTACAGGATATGGCAATATTGCGTGCATCAGGCGATGAAATCGTAGCAACCAGTGTGGGCTATATTTGTCTGAACAAAAAAGCAAAAAGAATTTTTAAAGTTGTTCACAGTGACAATGAGGTGGAGGAGGAGTTGAGCTTAATTGTCGATTGTGGAGCAGTGGTTGAGGATGTATTTGTCTATCATAGAGCTTACGGCGTGGTGCGTGCCAAATTGGATATTAAAAGCCGCATCGATATTGAACGCTTTATGGAAGATATTCGCACGGGAAAATCAAGTCTACTGAAGAATACAACGGCCGGATATCACTACCACACCATTGTGGCAGAAAGCAGTGAGATTCTTGATTTGGTTCAAGAAAAATTGAAAGAGAGGGGATTTTTGGCTCAATTGCAAGATTATGAGCCAGTAAATTTTTGGGAAGAAAAGAAAGACGAATGAGAAAAATACGAATATTGGGGACGGGTGTACCGACAATGGACATCTATCCAGCACATAAGGAAATGTTTCCGGGAGGAAATGAGTATAATATTGCCTGTAATGTCGCATTACTGGGCGAAGAAGCTGGCTTTTTAGGTGTTTTTGCTAGAGATTTGGCGGCAGGATATTTGCAGGACACATTGAAGAATTTGGGTGTGGATATGTGTGCTTGTCGAAGGGAAAAAGGCTCCAGTGGATACAGCCTTGTGGAATTGAAGGAAGATGGCGACCGCATTTTTTTGATGTGGAACCAAGAAGGAGCAGCAGATAAAAATCCTATCCAATTTACGGAAGAGGAACTTCAATATATTGAGACATTTGATGTGCTCTGTGCTGGGCGATGTGCCAATGTTTCCAGAGAAAAAATTGAAATGTTATCGCACAGAGGGATTAAGGTTTGCTATGACTTTTATGAAGTATTTACAGAAAAAGAAATTAAAGAAATGGCACCCTATATTCACTATGGATTTTTTTCGTGCAGTCACTTAGATGATGAGAAGACAAAGTCTGTTTTACGCTCTGCTGTGGAGGCGGGGTGCAAAATTGCCATTGGAACGAGAGGGACGCAATCAGCCTTTGCCTATGATGGCAAGAACTACTATGAGCAGGATGTCAAGGCAGTGGCGGCAAAGGATGCACTGGGGGCAGGAGACTCTTTTATTGCTGCTTTTTTGGTCAGTTATTTGAAAGACCAAGATGTGCAGAGGGCGTTGAAAATGGCTACAGAGTATGCGGCAGAAATTGTGATGAAGAGTGGAAGTATTGGCGTTGGATTCCACTTTGATCCGCCAAAATTAGAGGAGTTAGTTGATTTATCATAAGGTTTGAATAAAAAATAAAAAAAATCAAAAAAATACTTGACTCAGATATAGTACTATGATATTATATCTGAGTCGCTGACGAAGCGACAACAAAGAACCTTGAAAATTAAAGATTAAACAGTACACATAACCCTGAAATTTCTTATAAGAATTTCAAGAATGTAATAAAACCTTTGGCTTTGTGAAAACAAAGCTTCAGTAATCATAGGATACAAATTGCTAGTGCAATCATGACCTAGATCAAAACTTAAACATGAGAGTTTGATCCTGGCTCAGGATGAACGCTGGCGGCGTGCTTAACACATGCAAGTCGAACGAAGCTGTTGTTTGGAGACCTTCGGGTGGAAGAATAACAGACTGAGTGGCGGACGGGTGAGTAACGCGTGGGTAACCTACCTTGCACAGGGGGACAACAGTTGGAAACGACTGCTAATACCGCATAAGACCACAGTACCGCATGGTACAGGGGTAAAAACTGAGGTGGTGCAAGATGGACCCGCGTCTGATTAGCTAGTTGGTGGGGTAAAGGCCTACCAAGGCGACGATCAGTAGCCGACCTGAGAGGGTGATCGGCCACATTGGGACTGAGACACGGCCCAAACTCCTACGGGAGGCAGCAGTGGGGAATATTGGACAATGGGGGGAACCCTGATCCAGCGACGCCGCGTGAGTGAAGAAGTATTTCGGTATGTAAAGCTCTATCAGCAGGGAAGAAAATGACGGTACCTGACTAAGAAGCCCCGGCTAACTACGTGCCAGCAGCCGCGGTAATACGTAGGGGGCAAGCGTTATCCGGATTTACTGGGTGTAAAGGGAGCGCAGACGGCTTGGCAAGTCTGAAGTGAAAGCCCGGGGCTTAACCCCGGGACTGCTTTGGAAACTGTGAAGCTAGAGTGTCGGAGAGGTAAGTGGAATTCCCAGTGTAGCGGTGAAATGCGTAGATATTGGGAGGAACACCGGTGGCGAAGGCGGCTTACTGGACGATAACTGACGTTGAGGCTCGAAGGCGTGGGGAGCAAACAGGATTAGATACCCTGGTAGTCCACGCGGTAAACGATGAATACTAGGTGTCGGGGGACATAGTCTTTCGGTGCCGCCGCTAACGCATTAAGTATTCCACCTGGGGAGTACGTTCGCAAGAATGAAACTCAAAGGAATTGACGGGGACCCGCACAAGCGGTGGAGCATGTGGTTTAATTCGAAGCAACGCGAAGAACCTTACCAAGTCTTGACATACCGTTGACCGTTCCGTAATGGGGACTTTCCTTCGGGACAACGGATACAGGTGGTGCATGGTTGTCGTCAGCTCGTGTCGTGAGATGTTGGGTTAAGTCCCGCAACGAGCGCAACCCTTGTCCTTAGTAGCCAGCAGTCAGATGGGCACTCTAGGGGAGACTGCCAGGGATAACCTGGAGGAAGGTGGGGATGACGTCAAATCATCATGCCCCTTATGATTTGGGCTACACACGTGCTACAATGGCGTAAACAAAGTGAAGCGAAACCGCGAGGTCAAGCCAATCACAAAAATAACGTCTCAGTTCGGATTGTAGGCTGCAACTCGCCTACATGAAGCTGGAATCGCTAGTAATCGCAGATCAGCATGCTGCGGTGAATACGTTCCCGGGTCTTGTACACACCGCCCGTCACACCATGGGAGTCATCAATGCCCGAAGTCAGTGACCCAACCGCAAGGAGGGAGCTGCCGAAGGCAGGGAGGATAACTGGGGTGAAGTCGTAACAAGGTAGCCGTATCGGAAGGTGCGGCTGGATCACCTCCTTTCTAAGGAAGAAGTAGGGGTTGTGGGTACTGTTTAATCTTTAATCCAAGGTCATCAACCTTTTTGGTGCCGATGCGCTTAGGAGTAACACCCGTTCCCATCCCGAACACGATGGTGAAGACCTAAGCGGCCGAGGGTACTATACTGGAGACGGTATGGGAGAGTAGGTGGGTGCCAAATTTATGGGGGTGTAGCTCAGTTGGGAGAGCACCTGCCTTGCAAGCAGGGGGTCAAGAGTTCGAATCTCTCCATCTCCACTCGCTAGAGAAATCTAGCGTCGTACCTTGAAAACTGCATATCAAACAGATTTAGAATATTTGATTAAATATTTTAGACATCCGAGGTGATATTAAATCGCGATGATTTAGTATCCGAAAAAAGAAACAAACCAAACCGACCAACAGGGTACACGCTAGTATCTGAGAAAGTGATCTTCACCGCAGAAGATGACGAAGTTGGTTAAACATAAAGAGCGTAGGGTGGATGCCTAGGCACTAAGAGCCGATGAAAGACGTGATAAGCTGCGAAAAGCTACGGGGAGGAGCACATATCCATTGATCCGTAGATATCTGAATGGGGAAACCTACTTGGACAAACTTCAAGTATCCATGCGCCAATACATAACGCATGGAAGGGAACCCGGGTGAACTGAAACATCTAAGTAGCCGGAGGAAAAGAAAGAAAACTCGATTTTGGGAGTAGCGGCGAGCGAAACCGAAAGAGCCTAAACCGTGGTGCGTGCACCGCGGGGTTACGGACTGCAACAAGTGAGTCGATTTGTTACCAGAACAGTTTTGGAAAAGCTGGCAATAAGCGTGAGAGCCGCGTATGGGAAAGCAATAGACAGCGAGCAGGATCCAAAGTACCACGAGACACGAGAAACCTTGTGGGAAGTCGGGGGGACCACCCCCCAAGGCTAAATACTCCTTAGTGACCGATAGCGCATAGTACTGTGAAGGAAAGGTGAAAAGGACCCCGGGAGGGGAGTGAAAGAGAACCTGAAACCCTATGTTTACAAGCTGTGGAAGTGCGATACATGAACGCACAACCGCGTACTTTTTGTAGAACGGTCCGGCGAGTTACATTGACTGGCAAGGTTAAGCACTACAGGTGTGAAGCCGAAGGGAAACCAAGTCTGAATAGGGCGAGATAGTCAGTGGATGTAGACCCGAAACCGGGTGATCTATCCATGTCCAGGTTGAAGTTCGCGTAAAAGTGAATGGAGGACCGAACACACATCCGTTGAAAAGGGTGGTGATGAGGTGTGGATAGGGGAGAAATTCCAATCGAACCCGGAGATAGCTGGTTCTCCTCGAAATAGTTTTAGGACTAGCCTTGTTTTAGTTTCATGGAGGTAGAGCTCTGAATTCTTAAGGGGGCGTCAAAGCTTACTAAGAGATATCAAACTGCGAATGCCATCGAAATGATGAACAGGAGTCAGACTGCACGAGATAAGTTGGGTAGTCAAAAGGGAAAGAGCCCAGACCTACAGCTAAGGTCCCAAAGTATGTGTTCAGTGGAAAAGGATGTGAGATTTCAGAGACAACTAGGATGTTGGCTTAGAAGCAGCCACACATTCAAAGAGTGCGTAATAGCTCACTAGTCGAGAGGTCTTGCGCCGAAAATGTCCGGGGCTAAAACACAACACCGAAGCTTAGGAATGTAGCAATACATTGGTAGAGGAGCATTTTTATAGGCGTAGAAGCTGTACCGATAAGGAGCAGTGGAGTAATAAAAAGAGAGAATGCCGGAATGAGTAGTGAGATGAAGGTGAGAATCCTTCAGGCCGAATATCTAAGGTTTCCAGAGTAAAGCTGATCTGCTCTGGGTAAGTCGGGACCTAAGGCAAGGTCGAAAGACGTAGTCGATGGACAACAGGTTTAGATTCCTGTACCGCTTATTATCAGAAATGTGGGGACACAGAGACGTATCCAAACCCAGGAATGCAAAGACTGGGGCAAGCCAAGTACTGGTATGGCAGGAAAATCCGCCATGCAACAGGAATAGGTGATGCGGACCGAAATCAAGTAGGGAAGTTGGAGAAGGAGCTGTCAAGAAAGCCGCTATTGTGTAATAAGTGCCCGTACCGTAAACCGACACAGGTGGATGAGGAGAGAATCCTAAGGCCGGCGGGAGAAGCATTGTTAAGGAACTCGGCAAAATGACCCCGTAACTTCGGGAGAAGGGGTGCCATCCTCCGGGATGGCCACAGAAAATAGGCTCAAGCAACTGTTTAGCAAAAACACAGGTCTATGCGAAACCGAAAGGTGAGGTATATGGGCTGACGCCTGCCCGGTGCTGGAAGGTTAAGAGGAGAAGTCAGGCAACGAAGCTTTGAATTGAAGCCCCAGTAAACGGCGGCCGTAACTATAACGGTCCTAAGGTAGCGAAATTCCTTGTCGGGTAAGTTCCGACCCGCACGAAAGGCGTAATGATTTGAGCACTGTCTCAACAATGCACCCGGTGAAATTGAAGTACCAGTGAAGATGCTGGTTACCTGCGCCAGGACGGAAAGACCCCATGGAGCTTTACTCTAGTTTGATACTGGGATTCGATTATACCTGTACAGGATAGGTGGGAGGCGAAGAAGCAAGGACGCCAGTCTTTGCAGAGCCGCTGTTGGGATACCACCCTTGTATGATTGGATTTCTAACCTGCACCCGTGATCCGGGTGGGGGACACTGTCAGATGGGGAGTTTGACTGGGGCGGTCGCCTCCGAAAGGGTATCGGAGGCGCTCAAAGGTTCCCTCAGAATGGTCGGAAACCATTCAAAGAGTGCAAAGGCAGAAGGGAGCTTGACTGCGACACCGACGGGTGGAGCAGGTACGAAAGTAGGACTTAGTGATCCGGTGGTATAAAGTGGGATTGCCATCGCTCAACGGATAAAAGCTACCCTGGGGATAACAGGCTTATCACTCCCAAGAGTTCACATCGACGGAGTGGTTTGGCACCTCGATGTCGGCTCATCGCATCCTGGGGCTGAAGTCGGTCCCAAGGGTTGGGCTGTTCGCCCATTAAAGCGGTACGCGAGCTGGGTTCAGAACGTCGTGAGACAGTTCGGTCCCTATCCGGCGTGGGCGTAAGATATTTGAGAGGAGCTGTCCTTAGTACGAGAGGACCGGGATGGACTGACCGCTGGTGCACCTGTTGGGGAGCAACCCCATCGCAGGGTAGCCAAGTCGGGCCGGGATAAACGCTGAAGGCATCTAAGCGTGAAGCCCCCCTCAAGATGAGATATCTCATACGCAAGTAGTAAGACCCCTTGAAGACGACGAGGTAGATAGGGCAGAGGTGTAAGTATGGCAACATACTTAGCTGACTGTTACTAATCGGTCGAGGGTTTAACCAACAAGTCGGATTGGTTGGAAATGGATAGATGATGTTTGATATGTGGTTTTGAAGGTATGAATTTGCGCGAGTGGCTCAGTTGGTGGAGTACGACCTTGCCAAGGTCGGGGTCGCGGGTTCGAGTCCCGTCTCGCGCTCTAACGAATAAGAATAGTTTTATGGATGAGAACGGCATTGTAGGTAGCTTACAATGTCGTTTTTTCGTTGATTCAATATTACTGGAATTTATGACTTGAAGAGATTCTTGAATATCGATAGAATGGTAATCAGTGATAATTTTATAGGGAGGTAGGAGATGACAACAACAGAATTTTTAGAAATTTTAAAAATTGCAGGGAGATTGAAGGTGAACACTCGCCATTGCTACACAGAGGAAAATCGAAAGGAAAGTGTCGCAGATCATACTTATCGAATGGCACTAATGGCAATGCTCTTGTCCTGGGAAGAGGAATTTGCCAAGGTGGACATGAATAAAGTGATTCGGATGTGTTTAATTCATGACTTAGGTGAAGCCTTTACAGGAGATATACCGTTTTTTGAAAAGACAGATGCGGATGTCAAGGAAGAGGAGAAAATTTTTGCTTCATGGTTAGAAACTTTTCCTGAATCACAAAAAAGAGAGTGGCAAGAGCTTTTAAGGGAGATGGAAGATCTTGAGACCATAGAGGCCAAGACTTATAAGGCATTGGATAAATTGGAGGCTGTGATTTCACATGATGAATCAGATATTCAGACTTGGATCCCACTAGAATACACTTTACAATTTACTTATGCTGTAAAGAACACAGCTTTTTCAAAGTATTTGACTGAATTGAGAGAGGAGCTTGATCTTTGGACAAGGCAAAAAATAGAAGAAACAGAGGAATTAAAAGCGGGGGAGACAGGCAGAGATGAATCTCATTAATATCGAGAAGGCAGAGAAAAATTTTATTGGGCGACAGCTCTTAGATCAGACTGATTTTTATCTTCACGAAGGGGAGAAAGTTGGAATTATTGGTGTCAATGGTTCAGGAAAGAGCACATTACTTCGTATTATTGCAGGATGTGAGGAGCTAGATGCGGGAACCTATGTAAAGGCAAATCACATTGTGATTAGCTACTTGCCTCAAAATCCAGAATTTGACTCAGAAGAAACCGTGCTTGCCTCGGCCGTCAAGGGGACAGAAAATGCAGATAATATTGAGGCCATTCGTGCTGATGCGAAGGCGATGTTGCTTGAGCTTGGCATTCATGAGTTTGACAAAAAGACCTTATTACTCAGTGGTGGGCAAAGAAAGAAAGTAGCTCTCGTGCGAGTGTTGAGTGTACCGGCGGATGTCATTGTGCTTGATGAACCAACAAATCATTTAGATTTGGAAATGAATGAATTTTTGGAAGAAAAGTTAAAAAAATTAAAGGCTGCACTGGTGATGGTTACTCATGACCGCTATTTTCTTGATGCAGTGACAAATTCGATTGTTGAGTTAGATCAAGGAAAATTATATTCCTATCATACCAATTATACAGGATTTTTGGAGCTAAAGACACAGAGGGAAGAGATGCTTCTGGCCTCTGAGAGAAAGAGAAAATCGATTCTTCGCACGGAGTTGGAGTGGATAAGACGAGGAGCGAGGGCAAGGTCAACAAAGCAAAAGGCAAGAATTGAGCGCTACGAAGAAATGAAAAATGTACAAGACTTCAAGGAACAGGGAAAAGTCGAGATGGGCTCTATTTCTTCTCGTTTAGGTAGAAGTATTATTGAACTTCAACATATCAATAAAAGCTATGATGGAAGGACATTGATTAAAGATTTTAACTATATCTTTTTAAAAATGATCGCATTGGATTTGTTGGAAGCAATGGCAGTGGAAAGACTACCTTGATGAAGATGATTATTGGTCAGGTTCAACCTGATGCAGGAGAAATTTTGATTGGTCAGACGGTAAAGATTGGTTATTATAGTCAAGAGATGGAGAGGGATTCCAATGCGGGCATTGCTTATATGGATCCGAAAATGCGAGTTATTGATTATATTAAGGAGACAGCAGAGTATGTTCGCACAGAAGATGGATTGATTTCTGCTTCCCAAATGCTTGAGCGATTTTTATTTACTCCACAGATGCAATACACATTCATTGAAAAACTTTCTGGAGGAGAAAAGAGGAGACTTAATTTACTGAGGGTGTTGATGGAAGCTCCCAATGTTTTGATTCTTGATGAGCCAACCAATGATTTAGACATTGCAACACTGACCATTTTGGAGGACTTTTTGGATCATTTTCAGGGAGTGGTTATCATTGTTTCTCATGATCGCTATTTCCTCGATCGAACGGTTCGGCGAATTTTTGCATTTGAGGGGGATGGACGGATTTCGCAATATGAGGGTGGTTATACAGATTACTGGAATAAGGTCGGGAAAAAGCAATCGGCAGTAAATGTTGCCACTCCATCAAAGAAGGAAGGGGAAGCATCTGGAAATTCTAAAGTCACTTGGAAGCAGAGAGAAAAAAAGTTAAAGTTTAGTTATCAGGAACAAAAGGACTTTGAGGTGATTGAGGAAGAGATTGCCGCTTTAGAAGAAAAACTTGCAGATTTAGAAAAAGAGGAAATTACAGTGGCATCGGACTATGTAAAACTAGCCGCAGTGACAAAGAAAAAGGAGGAAGTAGAGGCCAAACTCCTAGAAAAAATGGATAGATGGGCGTATTTGGAGGAACTTGCAGAGAAATTAAAAATCAATAGCAGTAAATATAACAAATAACGAACGATTTCAATATAATCGTTCGTTATTTGTTATGTGTTGATATTTACAACAACTGTCCTTTATACTATACTTAGCTAGAAAATGGAGATAGAGAAGAGGAGAAGAAAGAATGAAACTTTCAGGATTTATTGTAAGGCACAATAAGGGAGTACAGAAATTATTTATTCTGATTGTGTTCGTCAATTTATTGTTATTTCCATTTGTTGGAATTAACTATGACTTGACGAAGTATTTGCCAAATTCTGCTCCATCGAAGGCTGCGATTAACAAGATGGAAGAGAGTTTTGGATATCCAGGCACTGGTCGAGTGATGCTCAATGATGTCACATTGTATGAGGCCAAGGCACTAAAAAACAGGATGGAAAAGGTTGATGGTGTGGATATGGTTTTGTGGTGTGATACGACCACTGATGTCTATGAAGGATCAGACTTTATTGATTTCTCAAAGTTAGATGACTATTATAAGGACAATAAGGCCATTATGGACATCACTTTTAAGCAAGGAGACACCAGCAAGACAACGCAAAAGGCGATTCGGGAGTTACAAAAAATTACAGGGGACAAGGGATATTTTGTAGGGCTTGCACCACAGAGTTTGGCAACGGAAGAAAGTGTCAACACACAGATGAATATGATTTTGGTGATTGCCTTTATCTTTATTTTTTTGATTTTGTTGTTGACAACTTCTTCCTGGTTTGAGCCAGTGCTATTTTTAACGGCTATTGGAAGTGCTATTTTTTTAAATGGAGGAAGCAATATTTTACTTGGCAAGATTTCCTTTTTGTCAAATAATGTGATGACGGTGTTACAATTGGCTGTTTCCATGGACTATGCTATTTTTATGCTCCATGCATTTATGAGAGAACAAAAGACGACATCGAATCGAGAGGAAGCCTTGACGAAGGCACTGGATCTTTCGATCAAGACCATTTTAGCTAGTTCTTTGACCACATTTGTGGGATTTATTGTATTGGTGTTGATGAAGTTTAAAATTGGAGAGGATATGGGACTTGTTCTTTCCAAGGGTATTTTATGTAGCTTATTTACCGTTATTTTTTTGATGCCATCGCTGATTTTAAACTGGTCTCCACAGGTAGAAAAGTTTCATCACCGTTCATTTTTGCCAAGTTTTAAGCGAACAGCCAGAGTATTTGTAAAGATTAGTCCAGTGATGATTATTCTTTCGCTAATTATTGCTCTTCCTGCCTATGTGGCTCAGAATAAGAATACATTTCTGTTTGGAAATGATGCTGTTGGTGCGGGAAAGGGAACAAAGATTTACGACCAACAACAAGAGATTGATCAGACATTTGGAAAATCGAATCTATTGGTTGCTATTTTTCCCCACACGGATGATGTCAAGGAAAAGAAACTTTCTGATGAATTGAAGGCAAGAGAGGATATTAAAAAAGTTCAATCGATTGCAGCCTATTTGCCTGACGGTGTGCCAGAGAGTATCTTGCCAAAGTCAACCACGGAGTTATTTCACAAAAATGGTTATACGAGGTTTTTGATTTATACAAGAACCAATAGTGAAAGTGAGGCAGCATTTCAGTCTACAAATGCAGTTACAGAGATAATTAAAAAGTATTATCCAGAGGACTCCTATGTCACAGGAAATACGCCGAGTACGATGGACATGAGGGATATGCTGACTAAAGACTATGCCTTAGTCAATAATCTGGCAATGGTGGGTATTTTCTTAGTTGTTGCGTTTTCATTTAAAACACCGATTCTTGCGATTGTAGCACTCATTCCGATTGAGATTGCCGTATTTGTCAATATGGCATTTCCGTATATTGCGGGGGACAGTCTACTCTTTATGGGATATTTGATTGTCAGCTGTATTCAACAGGGAGCTACGGTAGATTATGCGATTTTGACCATTGACAATTATCTTGGCTTTCGAAAGGAGATGGGAAAGAATGAGGCAGCAATCGCAACAATTGAACATTCTCTTCCGTCCATTGTGACTTCGGGATCGATTCTGTTGGTCTGTGGATATGCAGTATACTTTATTTCTTCTGTGCCAGCAATTGCAGAAATGGGACATTTGATTGGAAGAGGGGCCATTTGCTCAATGGTATTTGTCACCACACTTTTGCCAGGTTTGTTAAAATTGATGGATCGCTTTGTGGTAAAGTCAGATAAGCCAAAGGAGAAAAAGATAAAGCACTTTTCTCTTCCAAAGAAACCAATGAAACTTGGAAAGAGAGTATTACATTAATATTAAGTTTGTTGAAAAGATACTGTAAAAACCTTTTACTTTTATTTGATGATTGCTTGTGGTATAGTAGAAAAGAAGTTAAAAATGGAAGTAGGAGGACAGTTTTATAGGATGAAAAATGTAACAAACTTTATTGCTTGCTGCATGTATGACGCTGGGCGTGTCAACGGCTGCACAGGCTGCTGGTTACACATCGGCATCACAATCAGGACCTGGAGTAGGACCAAGAGTACAAAGACAACAGATCGGACCGGGAGTAAAGAAAGATTCAGGGAATAGTAAACCGGTTGCGAATGATTCGAATAATACAGCGAACAATTCTACAATTGGAACACCATCGATGACACCAGCCAGTGCGATTGCACAGTCGGGTGTAAGCATTTATGTCAGTAAGTTACAGAGAAAGTTGACCTTATATAAGGATGGACAGGAAGTTAATCATTGGGATTGCAATATTGGAAAGAATGTTTCTGCACAGACAAAGAGTGTGGAAGGTGATGCCATTACACCAATGGGAAGTTTTTATGTCTGCACAAGAAATTCACACAGCATTGCGTACAAATCTCTGGGATTGTCCTATCCGACAGCTAGTGATGCCGATCGTGGATTTAGTCAGGGAATTATTACAGCTGGGCAAAGAGATGCCATTAAAAATGCCATTGCCAATCGTCAATGTCCGCCTTGGAATACCGCTTTGGGTGGAGAGATTATGATCCACGGAGGATATTCTCCAACAGGAACAACGCATGGATGTGTGGCTGTCGCCAATAGCGTAATGGATGTGCTATGGCAATATGGCCAGTTGGGTATTCAGGTGACCATAGGAATATAGCAAAAAATGAGGGGAGAGTTTTCAAGTTTGACTTGGAGACTCTCTCATTTGCCGAGGAGACAATGGAAGATAGGGTCAAAAATTTGATTGATCGTCTATATCGTGGCGATCAGTTGGAGGTCAAAGAGTATAAAGGACTCGTTGAAGGTTATACACAGGAGAATGCAGCATATGCCAGAAAAAAAGCAGTAAAGGTGAGAAAAAGATGGTATGGGAATAAAATTTTTATTCGAGGGCTGATTGAGCTAACCAATATTTGCAAGAATGATTGCTACTACTGTGGAATAAGGCATAGCAATAAAAATATATCGAGATATCGCCTGACGAAGGAAGAAGTGATGGAAAGTTGTAGGGAGGGATATGCCCTTGGCTTTAGAACATTTGTACTTCAAGGGGGAGAAGATGGATATTTTACGGATGTAGTGATGACTGATTTATTGAGAGGAATAAAGAGAGAATATCCGAAGGTTGCCATTACCTTGTCGATTGGAGAAAGAAGTAAAGAAAGCTATCAGAGGTTATTTGATGCAGGGGCAGATCGATTTTTGCTTCGACATGAGACGGCAAAAAAGGAACATTATCAACATTTGCACCCTGAGCAAATGAGTTTTGAGAGAAGATTGGAATGTCTTAGAGAGTTAAAAGAAATTGGATTTTATGTGGGATGTGGATTTATGGTTGGTTCACCTGGACAAACGGTGGAGAGTCTTGCAATGGATTTAAAGCTCATAGAAAATTTGCAACCGCAGATGTGTGGCATTGGACCATTTATCCCACAAAAAGACACACCATTTCGAAATGAAAAAGCAGGAAGTGCAGACTTTACTTGTTATTTATTGTCGTTAATTCGACTAATTTGTCCAAAAAATCTATTGCCTTCGACGACGGCACTGAGTACCATTGATGATTTTGGAAGAGAAAAGGGAATATTGGCAGGAGCCAATGTGGTTATGCCCAATTTGTCGCCATTTGCAGTGCGAAGTAAGTATACACTCTATGACAAAAAAAGGTATTTTTCGGGCAGTGAATCTGCACAGGAATTAGCAAAATTGAAGGAGCGCATGTGCCGAATTGGATATGAGATTGTAGAAGATCGAGGGGATATGAGCTCAGTAAAAGAGGAAGAATAAAAGAGGAAAAAGATATGTATAACATCAAATCACGAAAGGCCGAAGAATTTATTAGCGATCAAGAAATTCGAGAGACCATTGCATTTGCACAGAAAAATAAAGAGAATAGGGAAATGATTGCTCAAATTTTAGAGAAGGCTAGACCAGTCAAAAAGGAAAAAGGTTATGTCTGTCAGGGGTTAAGTCACAGAGAGGCCTCTGTCTTACTGGCATGTGAAATTCCAGAAGTTGTGAGAGAAATCGAAAAGATTGCAGGAGAAATTAAGGAGGCGTACTACGGAAATCGCATTGTTATGTTTGCTCCCCTGTATTTATCTAATTATTGTGTCAATGGTTGTGTGTATTGTCCATATCACGCAAAGAACAAGAGTATTGCGAGAAAGAAATTGACACAGGAGGAAGTGAGGGAACAAGTCATTGCACTTCAGGATATGGGACATAAGAGACTTGCACTTGAGGCTGGAGAAGATCCTGTAAATAATCCAATTGAATATATTCTAGATTGCATTAAAACAATTTATAGCATTAAGCATAAAAATGGAGCCATTCGCCGTGTCAATGTCAATATTGCGGCAACAACGGTAGAAAATTACAAAAAATTAAAAGATGCAGGCATTGGAACCTATATTCTTTTTCAGGAAACCTACAATAAACAGAGCTATGAACAGCTTCATCCGACAGGTCCAAAACATGACTATGCCTATCACACAGAGGCAATGGACAGGGCGATGGAAGGTGGAATTGATGATGTCGGTTTGGGCGTTCTTTTTGGCCTTGAGGGATATCAATATGAATTTGCAGGTCTATTGATGCATGCAGAGCATTTGGAGGCTGTACATGGTGTGGGACCGCATACAATCAGTGTTCCAAGAATTAAAAAAGCAGATGATATTGATCCCAATGCATTTGACAATTCCATCTCGGATGACATTTTTGCAAAGATTACGGCTTGCATTCGTCTAGCTGTTCCTTATACAGGAATGATTATTTCTACGAGAGAATCAGAGAGTGTGAGAAAGCGATTATTGAATCTTGGAATTTCCCAAATTAGTGGGGGATCGAGGACTTCTGTCGGTGGATATGAGAAAGAAGAGCGTCCACATGACACCGAGCAATTTGATGTCTCTGACCAGAGAACACTGGATGAAGTCGTCGAATGGTTGATGGAGAATGGTCATGTTCCATCATTTTGTACTGCTTGTTACCGAGAGGGAAGGACGGGAGATCGCTTTATGTCACTGTGTAAGAGCGGACAGATTCTCAATTGTTGTCATCCCAATGCATTGATGACATTGACAGAGTATCTGGAAGACTATGGTGCAGAAAAGACAAAGCAGACAGGATTTACAATGATTGATCAAGAACTTGAAAAAATTCCAAATGAGAGAACAAAAGAAATTGCAACTAGTCATGTCAAAGAGATCAAGGAATCAAATCATAGAGATTTTCGTTTTTAAGGTGGGGGAAGGATATGGAGCGAGTGCATATAGCATTTTTTGGACTTCGCAATGTAGGAAAAAGTAGCTTAGTCAATGCCATTACATCACAAAATCTCAGTGTTGTCTCTGAGGTGAAAGGGACGACGACAGATCCTGTAAAAAAGTCAATGGAGCTTTTGCCCATAGGACCAGTGGTGATTATTGATACCGCAGGGCTTGATGATGTGGGAGAACTTGGAAAATTAAGAATGAAAAAAACAATGGAGGTTCTTCATCAGACAGATATTGCCGTGGTGGTAAAAGATGCTTGTAGTTTTTCTTCTTCAAGGGAGGAGAGAGAGTATCACACTTTGTTTTTGGCCCTAGAGGAGCGAAAGATTCCCTACATTGTTGTTTGGAATAAAATAGATATTGTACATTTGGTTACTGAGGCTGAAAATGAAATTGCAGTCAGTGCAAGGACAGGGGAAAATATTTTTGAATGCAAGGAATTGATTGCCAAATACGCAAAGAAAAAACTCAGTCAATTGGAGGAAAAAAAGATTTTGGCAGATTTGGTAAAAGCGGGAGATAGCATTGTCCTTGTAATGCCACAGGATGGATCGGCACCAAGCAAAAGATTGATTTTGCCACAGCAACAGGTTTTGAGAGAATTGCTCGATCTACATTGCACAGTGATTAGCTGTCAAGATGACGATTTAGAGCACACGCTTTTGATGCTGAGAGAGGATCCTAAATTAGTGATTACAGATTCTAAGGTCTTTGGTCAGGTCAATCAAATCTTACCTGATCATGTGCCATTGACTTCCTTTCTATTTTGTTTGCACGCTACAAGGGGAATTTATCAAAGATGCTCGAAGGAGCGAGTATCTTGTCAGAGCTTCAAGATGGAGACAAAGTATTAATCAGTGAGGGATGTACGCATCACCGTCAGTGTGAGGATATTGGAACTGTAAAGATGCCAGATTGGATTCAAAAATATTCAAAGAGTAAACCTGATTTTCATTTCACCTCAGGGGGAACATTTCCCGATGAAGAGGAACTTTCTCAATATCGACTGGTGGTTCATTGTGGTGGGTGTATGCTCAATGAGGCACAGATGAAAAGTCGATTAATGGCAGCAGGAAAGGTGAATCTACCTGTGGTCAATTATGGAATGGCGATTGCCAAGATGAATGGAATGTTGGATCGAACGATTCGAATCTTTTCAGAAAAATAGAAAAAGGGGAGCTGTCGCACTGAGCGATATGCTCCCTTTTAACAATCTGAGTCAAACATGAAAAGAAATCAGAATTGCAGATATTGCTATCCGTTCTTTTTCGTATTTTTGGCTTAGTAGATGGCCTCATTTCCTCGCTCTCCAGTGCGAATGCGCACGGCATCTTTTAAGTCGTAGATAAAGATTTTTCCATCACCTGGTTTTCCAGTTCTAGAAATAGAGCAAATGGTTTCGACCACTTTGTCGACCCATTTTTGGGAAGAAACGACAATCTCAAATTTAATCTTAGGTAACATTTGAATATCGACACGGGAACCTCTGACAATACTTGTGTATCCGCCTTGAATTCCGCAACCCATAACTTGAGAAATGGTCATTCCATGGACACCGAGTCCATCGAGGGCTTCTTTAATTTCTTCGTATACATCTTCTCGTACAATGGCATCAATTTTTGTCATATTTCCTCCTTAATCAAGACCGTTAAAAGCTGGGTAGGCATGTTCGCCGTGCTGAGTGATATCGAGACCCTGTTTTTCATCTTCTTCAGATACACGAAGTGGAGCAAATAGGGAGACAATTTTTGCACAGACAATAGTTCCCACCACAGCGATGGCAATGGTAATTCCAATAGAAATCAGTTGGGCAACGAATAGGTGCATATCTCCAAAAACGAGACCACTGTGGGCCACTTTTGGATTAATTGATTTCTGGGCAAAAAGACCAGTGGCGATAGCACCCCAGATACCACCAGCACCGTGACAGCCAAAGGTATCAAGGGCATCGTCGTAGCCAATTTTATGTTTTACAAATGAAGTCATAAAAAAGGCCAGTGGGCTGACAACAGCTCCGATAATAAAACAGCTCCAAAGAGGAACATAGCCTGCGGCAGGGGTAATGGCCACAAGTCCTAAAATACCACCAGTAGCTGCACCAACAACTGTTGGTTTTTTTTTGCAATGAGGACATCGACGAGCATCCAAGAAACCATCGCCACAGCTGCGGTTGTATTGGTGGTAAGAAAGGCATGAACAGCGACATTGTCTGCGGCTAGTGCACTACCTGCATTGAAGCCAAACCAGCCAAACCAAAGTAATCCTGCACCAAGAAGGACAAAGGGAATATTGTGGGTTCGGTAGTTGACATGACTGTAGCCACGACGCTTTCCAATGAGAAGGGAGAGAGTCAAACCACTGACACCAGAACTGATGTGAATGACATTTCCGCCAGCAAAGTCAAGAGAGCCTAGCTCATCGAGCAGACCATGCTCTCCCCAGATCATATGAGCAAGTGGATAGTAGACGACGAAGGACCAGAGAATAACAAAGAGAAAAATAGCCTTGAAGTTCATTCTACCTGCAACTGCACCTGTTAAAAGGGCAGGAGTGATAATTGCAAACATCATTTGAAAGCTTGCGAATAAATAGGATGGGATATTGGGAGCATACTCGCTTGGTTTTCCTTCTAGTCCCATTAAAAAAATAGAGCGAAAGTCTCCGATTATTCCGAAGTGATTGCCACTAAAAGAAAGGGAATATCCGCAGATAATCCATAGAACAGAAGAGACGCCCATGACAAAGATGGTCATCATCATTGTGTTGAGGACATTTTTTCTTCGCCCCAATCCACCATAAAAAAAGGCCAGGGCGGGAGTCATCAACAATACGAGTGCCGAGCAAATCAGTACAAATGCAATGTCGCCAGTGTTCATTCAATTACCTCCTAAAAATAAAAAGGGGTGCCTGAACCTTCGTTCAAGCACCCTTGCTATGCGTAGTAGCATAGAGCAAAAACAAATGATTGTCAAGATAAAATGATTAAAAAGAAAAAAACAAAAAACACTTGACGAATAAAAAAAATTAGGGTATCATATACAAGTCGAAAGGACATTGGGCTATCGCCAAATGGTAAGGCAACGGACTCTGACTCCGTCATTTTCAAGGTTCGAATCCTTGTAGCCCAGCTAGTTATAAGAGTGCGAGGAATCGTGCTCTTTTTTGCATATATAAAATTTTTTATAATATAACAGCCAGAAAACCCATGGTCTTTAGACCGTGGGATGAATGGCGTTAGGTTTACAACATATATATTTTACTTAAATACTATCATTTAAAATATATGCTATAATACATATATAGGAAATCCTATTTCCGAGTCTATGAAAGGAGAAAATCGTATGTATCTTACTGTAAAACAACAAGTGAAACATCTGTCCAAGGAAGATTACATCACAATCAGGGAACTTTGTCATACGGCTAAGAATCTTGCTAATGAGGCAATCTATAATGTGCGTCAGCATTATTTTACAGAAGGTGAATTTCTCAAGTATGAGAAGAATTACACTCTTTTAAAGAATAGTCCTAATTATAAGGCCTTAAATTCCAATATGGCACAGCAGATACTGAAAGAGGTTGATGGCTCGTTTCAGTCATTTTTTGGTCTGCTTAAACTTGTCAAGCAGGGAAAATATGCTTTTATGGATTGTAAACTGCCACATTATCTTCCAAAAGATGGATACACAACACTGATCATTGGTTTTGTAAGACTTAAGGGTAATCAGCTGATACTTCCGTTTTTCCAATAGTTTTAAGAAAAACGCATAAGTCTGTTGAAATTACGATACCACCCATACTTCTTGATAAGACGATAAAAGAGATACGCATTATACCGAAAGCGAATGCAAGGTTCTTTGAAATCCAGTATATATATGAAGCTGAATGTATTCAAAGAAATCTAAACACAAACAACGCACTTGCACTTGACCTAGGTATCAACAATCTCGTAACAGCCGTATCAAATAGTGGTCAATCGTTCATTATTGACGGGAAAAGACTGAAATCGATCAATCAGTGGTTCAATAAAGAAAACGCCCGTTTGCAATCGATAAAAGATAAACAGCATTTTAGTAGAAAGCCTACAAATAGACAAAAAGCAGTTGCTCGTAATCGCAACAATAAGGTGAACGACTATATGAATAAAACTGTTCGTAGGGTGATAGATTATTGTATCATCAATAATATAGGTACGCTTGTTGTTGGTTACAATGAGACTTTTCAACATAACAGTCATATTGGAAAGCAAAACAATCAAAATTTTGTAAATATCCCTTATGGACAGTTGCGTAACAAATTGGAATATCTTTGCAAACTAAATGACATTGTTTTTGTAAAACAGGAAGAATCCTATACATCGAAATCATCTTTTTGGGATAGAGACGATCTCCCTGTTTACAATGCCGATAATCCAAAAGAGTATCCGTTTAGTGGCAGAAGATTACATCGTGGTCTATACAAAACGGCAAGTGGTAAAACAATCAATGCAGATGTTAACGGAGCATTAAATATCATGCGTAAAAGTAGTGTTGTGGATATGAATATTCTATACAGTAGAGGCGAAGTGGACACGCCGATAAGAATAAGGATTGCCTAATTACTTAGGTGGAAACTTAAATATCAAACTTCTTAAATAGAGCTGTTAGGCTCTTAGAAGCCCATTACCTTTAGGTGATGGGTAGTTCACTTATATAGTACAGGAGGTTATATGTTTTCTGAACTTTTAGATTGTCCTCTATTTGTGGGAATGAACAGGGAAGAAATTGAGCATTATGTTCAGGATAGTCGATCCAGAGTTACTCATTACAAGAAGGACGAAATGATTTTTTTGCAGGACGATGTTCCAAATTATATGATGATTTTAATGAGTGGGAAAGTAGCCGTTTGTAGTGATTCTAGTGCAGGAAAGAGAAGTATTATTGCATTGATTGAAAATCCAGGAGAATTATTTGGCGAGGTTTTTTTGTTTTTAAATCATAGAGAATATGAACACTATGCTCAGGCGATGAGTGATACCACAGTTTTGCAAATTCCAAAAAATTATTTTTTTCAAATGGGTGATCAAACATCGAGTTATCAGGGAAAAATCATTGCCAATATGTTGCAAATTTTTGCACAGAAGACCTATTATTTAAATCAAAGACTCAATATTTTATCTTGTGGAAGTTTGCGTCAGAAGTTGGCCAGAATCATTTTAAAGAACGCTCACAAAAAGGAGAAAGTACAATTAAATATGAATCGGGAGGAGCTGGCTGATTTTTTGAATGCAGCAAGACCTTCCCTGTCCAGAGAATTGATGAAAATGCAGGACGAGGGATTGATTGCCATAGATAGACAAGAAATTAAAATTCTAGATATGGAGGCATTAGCTGAATTGATGTAACAATTGTTACAGAAAAAAGAAAAATGATTTGGTACGATATTTCATCAATCGTGAGGAGGAAATTTTGATGGAGAATAAAATGTTTTGTTACCAATGTCAGGAGACAGCTGGCTGCAAGGGTTGCACACAGGTTGGTGTGTGTGGTAAGAAACCAGAAGTTGCAGCAATGCAGGATCTTTTAGTATATGTGACTAAGGGACTTTCTAATGTCACAACACAACTTCGCAAGGAGGGAAAGCCAGTTTCAGCTGAGGTAAATCATCTTGCGACATTGAATTTATTTATTACTATTACCAATGCAAACTTTGATGAGGAAGCCATTGTAGCTAGAGTTGAGGAAACTTTAGCTGTAAAGAATGAGTTGCTCGCTCAGGTATCCGATCAGAGTGCACTTTTTGATGCAGCAAAGTGGACGGGAACAAGAGCTGACTTTGAGCAAAAGGCAAAGACAGTCGGTGTGTTGGCCACAGAAAATGAGGATGTTCGAAGCCTCAGAGAATTAATTGTTTACGGATTAAAGGGACTTTCTGCTTACTCAAAGCATGCCAATGCCCTTTTAAAGGACAATGAGGAGGTAGATGCCTTCTTACAGAGAGCTTTAGCAGCAACATTGGATGATTCCTTGAGTGCAGATGACCTTGTGGCTTTGACATTGGAGACAGGTAAGTATGGTGTGGATGGAATGGCTCTACTTGATGAGGCAAATACTTCAGCCTATGGAAATCCAGAAATCACAGAAGTCAATATTGGTGTTGGAAAAAATCCAGGTATTTTGGTTTCCGGTCATGACCTTCGTGATATTGAGATGCTTCTTGAACAGACAGAGGGCACAGGTGTTGATGTGTATACACATTCAGAGATGCTTCCTGCACATTACTATCCAAAATTTAAGAAGTATAAGCACTTTGTAGGCAACTATGGCAATGCTTGGTGGAAGCAAAAAGAGGAGTTTGAGAGTTTCAATGGTCCAATTTTAATGACAACCAACTGTATTGTTCCACCGAAGGACAGCTATAAAGATCGACTTTTCACAACAGGAGCAGCAGGTTTCCCAGGTTGCAAGCATATCGATGGGGCTTATGGACAGACAAAGGATTTCTCAGAAATCATTGAGCTCGCAAAGAAGTGTCCAGCACCAACAGAGATTGAGACAGGTAAGATTGTCGGTGGATTTGCTCATGCACAGGTGTTTGCACTTGCAGACAAGGTGGTGGACGCAGTAAAATCGGGTGCAATTAAGAGATTCTTTGTTATGGCTGGTTGCGATGGCCGTCAAAAGGCAAGAAATTATTACACTGATTTTGCTGCTGCACTTCCAAAGGATACGGTGATTCTCACTGCTGGATGTGCAAAGTATAAGTATAATAAGTTGGATCTTGGAGATATCGGTGGTATTCCAAGGGTACTTGATGCAGGACAGTGCAATGACTCCTATTCACTTGCTGTGATTGCATTGAAGTTAAAGGAAGTCTTTGGTGTGGAGAGTATCAATGATCTTCCAATCAGCTATAATATTGCTTGGTATGAGCAAAAGGCTGTAATTGTGTTGTTGGCACTTCTATACTTAGGTGTAAAGAATATTCACCTTGGACCAACACTTCCTGCCTTCCTTTCACCAAATGTAGCTAAGGTATTGGTGGAGAATTTTGGAATTGCTGGTATTGGAAATGTTGAGGATGATTTAAAGTTATTCCTTGGCTAATCTACTTGTATTTTTAAACAATATTTTGTATGATGAAAAGAGCTGTTACACTAAAGTAACAGCTCTTTTGCTACGTGTAAGAAAGGAAAAAGTATGGATTTAGGAAAGAAACAAATTTTAGAGGTGGCGAGGATCAAGGACTTTGGTGCATATTTGACGGAAGTTGGAGAAGGCGAAAAGACGGAGAGTGTGCTGCTTCCCAAAAAGCAATTGCCAGAAGATGTGACTGTGGGAATGAAGATGGAAGTGTTTTTGTACAAGGACAGTGCAGATCGCTTGATTGCGACAACAAAAAAACCGCTGTTGGAAGTGGGACAAGTAAAAAAATTAAAAGTAAATGATGTGGCGAAGATGGGGGCATTTGTTGACATTGGACTCGAAAAGGATGTGCTCTTGCCATTTAAGCAAATGGAAGGTCAGGTGGCCAAGGGGGACGAGGTGCTTTGTGCACTCTATGTTGATCGGACACAGAGGCTGGCAGCAACGATGCGTGTGTATCCGTATTTGAAAGCAAATACTCAATATAAAAAAGATGAGGAGGTAAGAGGAACTGTATATGAGATTCAAAATATGGGTGTATTTGTTGCAGTAGACGATACCTACTTTGGATTGATTCCAAAGAATGAGAGCTTTGAACAATATCATATTGGGGAGACCGTTCATGCAAGAATACTTCGGGTGAGAGAAGATGGAAAACTTGACTTGAGCCCAAGAAAGAAAGCGTATTTGCAATTAAATCAAGATGCAGAAGTCCTCTATGAAAGAATGCAAAAAAATGGAGGAAACCTTGGAGCAACGGATCATTCTTCTCCAGAATTTATTAAAAAGAAGTTTGGTTTAAGTAAAAATGCATTTAAGCGTGCCATTGGGCATCTCTTGAAAGAGGGAAAAATTGTACTATTAGAGGAGGATATTGTTTTAAAGAAATGAAGAAAATGACAAGGGTATTCTGGGATTATGCCATTATGGGCTGTGGAACATGGATTTTAGCATTTGCAGTAAAAAATCTATTTGATCCAATGGGGCTTGTGACTGGCGGAATTTCTGGTCTTGCCATTATATTAAAAGAACTTTGGCATGTGCCACTTTGGATCACCAATGTGGTGATCAATGTTCCATTATTCTTATTGGCCATTCCAATGCAGGGCTGGAAGTTCGTACAAAGGACATTATATGCCACCGCAATGTTGACCATTGGACTTGCTATTTTGCCAAATCGACATAGTTGGGGATGATATGATGCTGTCCTCACTTTTCGGTGGAGTACTCTCAGGAATTGGCGTTGGTTTAATTTTATTACAGCGAGCAACCAGTGGTGGAACAGATTTATTGTCCGCATTGATTCACAAGAAATTGCCAAGATTTAGTTTAGTAGAAATTTTACAGGCTGTGGATGCCATCATTGTTGTTTTGGGTATTGCTGTCTTTGGCATACGACAATCTCTCTATGCCCTTTTGGCTGTGTATATCAGTATGCAAGTGTCAGATGGACTGCTTGAGGGTATGAAGTTTTCAAAGCAGGCGATGATTATCTCAGAATATGCCCAAGACATTGCCAAGGAAATTTTGACAAAAATGGATCGAGGTGTGACGGGATTTTATGCTAGAGGAATGTATTCGAAAGAAGAAAAGTTGGTTTTGATTTGTGTAGTTGCAAAGAAAGAAATTGTAGAATTAAAGACGATCGTTCATAGCATTGATGAAAATGCATTTGTTACCGTGTCGGATGTGCGAGAGGTTTTGGGAGAGGGATTTTTAGAAAAACAAAAAAATTAACAGCATCAAAAAGAAAAAAAGATTTTTTTTGGTAAAGTTGATGGAGTATATTGCACTTTTAGTGAAAATGCTATATTATAAAGATAATAATCGTTACTTTTCACAAAGGAGACAGCGGTATGATTTCAAATCAAATTTTACAAAGTACTATTGATGGTCTGAAGAATATCACTCGCACAGATTTGTGTGTTTGTGATACAGAGGGAAAGTTGCTTGCGACCACTTTTTCTGAGGCGGACCAGTATGAGAGTTCAATCATTACATTTGTGAGCTCGCCAGCAGATTCCCAAGTTGTGAACGGTTTTCAATATTTTAAAATTTTTGATGAGAACCAACTAGAGTATGTATTGCTCGCCCAGGGAAATAATGGTAATGACGATGTATATATGATAGGAAAGATGGTGGCCTATCAGATTGAAAGTTTATTAGTCGCATACAAGGAGAGATTTGATAAGGACAATTTTATCAAAAATCTTATTCTTGACAATTTTCTCAAGGTGGATGTCTACAATCGAGCAAAAAAGCTACACATTGATGCCAATGCTAGGCGTGCAGTACTGATTGTGGTGACCGATGCCGAGAGAGATAACAATGCATTGGAGATTATTCGTGCATTGTTTGCAAGTAGAGCGGAAGATTTTGTCACAGCTGTGGATGAACATGAGGTAATTATTGTCAAGGAGATTAAGGATACCAAAGAAGGAAATGTTGCACTGGAAGAACTTGACAAGACAGCAAAACTTGTGCTTGAGGAGCTAGAAAATAATGGCATTGAAGGGGCAAAGTTGCTTATGGAACAGTGATGAATGAAATCAATGATGTCTGCAAGGCATATAATGAGGCAAAGATGGCACTTGAAGTTGGACAGATTTTTTATAGCCAGCAGAGTATTATGGCCTATGCAAAGCTTGGCATTGGAAGACTAATCTATCAGTTGCCACTTTCTCTTTGTAAGATGTTTATTGGAGAAATATTTGAAGAAAAGAATCCAAATGAATTTGATGAGGAGACATTGACGACAATCAATAAATTTTTTGAAAATAGTCTCAATGTGTCAGAGACATCAAGACAGCTCTATATTCACAGAAACACTTTAGTGTATCGCTTAGATAAGTTACAAAAGACAACAGGTTTAGACCTTCGTGTATTTGAGGATGCCATTACATTTAAAATTGCATTGATGGTCGTCAAGTACATGAATCATAAGAAAAAACAGGAATTTTAAGTCATGGAAAAAAGAAGTTTTTTTAGAGGGCTGATGCTGGGACTTGGGAGCGGGCTGCTAGTATTGATTGCATTTTTCTTTTATATCTCACCTGTAGTTTTTGGAGTTCGTATGATTCCTGTCAGAATTTCTCAAAAGGAGACGACGGGAAAGTCGGACAATGTAAATAACGATGGGAAATTGGATTTTGAAAAAATCAATCAAAAATTAGCTACATTGCAAAATGTAGTATCAAATAATTTTCTATTTCAGGAAGATATGGAGAAGGTGGAAGATGGGATTTATTCAGGGATGATGGCTGGACTTGGAGATCCCTATACTGTCTACTACAATAAAAAAGATTTTAAGGCGTTGACAGAAAGTACTAGTGGCAAGTATTCAGGAATTGGTGCGGTGGTCACAAAGGATCCTTCCACAGGGATTGTGACCTTGATGCGCGTATTTGATCATAGTCCAGCCAAGGAAGCAGGATTAGAAGACGGGGACATCCTGTATAAGGTCAATGATGTCGATGTGACCAGTGAAGATTTGGATGTCCTTGTCAGCACGCAGGTTCGTGGCGAAGAGGGCTCAAAGTTAAAGGTGACAGTACTTCGTGGCGAAGACAAAAAAGAAATTGAAGCAGAGGTTACAAGAAGAAGTATTGAGGTGCCAACAGTGGCACATAAGATGTTAGATCAACATGTGGGTTATCTTTCAGTGGCACAATTTGATGAGGTGACTAGTGATCAATTTAAGGCGGCCATTGATGATTTAAATAGTCAAGGCATGCAAAAGCTTGTAATTGATTTGCGTGACAATCCAGGAGGCGTATTAAGTTCCTGTGTGGATATGTTAAATTATCTTTTGCCAAAGGGACTTTTAGTCTATACCGCTGACAAAGATGGCAAGGGGGATAAATTTTATTCAGATGATGCCCACCAATTGGATATTCCAATTGCCATTCTTGTCAATGGAAATTCAGCATCGGCCTCAGAGGTATTTGCAGGGGCAATGAAGGATAGAGGCAGGGCAAAGATTGTGGGAACGAAGACTTTTGGAAAAGGAATTGTTCAAACACTTCTCAGTCTTCAGGATGGCAGTGCAGTAAAGATTACAACACAGCACTATTATACACCATCCGGATTTGATCTTCATAAAAAGGGGATTGAACCTGATGTCGTTGTGGAATTGAATAAGGAAACAAAGACAAAAGTCGATAATCAATTACAAGAAGCCATCAAGGCTTTGAATTAATACTGTAGAGGAGAGAAAAAAATGAGAAAATCAAAAGTAATTATGGGTGTGATGGCCATGGCAATGGTTGCAGCTTTGACAGCTTGTGGAACAAAGGCAACAAAGGAGACAAAAACAGAGACAACAACAGCAAATGCTGCAAATTCAAGTGAAATCACAGGAGATGGAGTGGCGACAAAGGGACAGCTTGTCATGGTGACAAATTTGGAATTTCCACCATTTGAGTACAGAGAAAATGACCAGCCAACAGGTATTGATGTGGACATTGCAAAAGAAGTGGCAAAGAAGATGGGACTGGAATTAAAGGTCGATGACATTGCCTTTGATTCCATTATTCCTGAACTCGTTTCTGGCAAGGCAGATATTAGCTTTGCAGGAATGACGGTCACAGAGGACAGAAAGCAAAGTGTTGATTTTACACAGACATATGCAAAGGCATCTCAGATGATTATTGTCAAGAATGATTCTAGCATTGCAGGACCAGATGACTTAAAGAATAAACGCATTGGAGTTCAGCAGGGAACAACGGGTGATCTTTTTAGTTCCACTGTTGAGGGAGCGACCATAGAGCGCTACAATAAGGGAATGGAGGCGGTACAGGCACTTGTTCAGGGTAAGGTCGATGCCGTTGTGATTGATGAGCAGCCAGCTAAGGTTTATGTCAAGGAAGTTCAGGGAACAAAGGTACTGGATGCAGTGGCAAAGCAGGATACCGAAGAGTATGCAGCAGCTGTAAAGAAGGGAAATACCGCATTGCTCAATAATGTAAATAAGGCACTTGATCAGATGAAGGCCGATGGAACAATTGATCAGATTATTGCAAAGTATACTGCACAGTAGTTTTGGGAAGGAAAAAAGATGTGGCAGGATTTTGTAAGTAAGTTTACTTTGAATTTTATTAAAGAAGATCGATGGAAATTTATTCTAAGAGGTCTTGGTGTAACAATAGAGATCACCATTTTTGCACTGATTATTGGTATTGTCATTGGACTTTTGGTGGCCTTAGTAAAGACAACCTATGAAAATACAGGAAAGCTAAAAATTGCCAATGCGATTACGAATGTCTATTTGACAATTATCCGTGGAACACCAGTAGTTGTACAATTGTTGATTGTTTATTTTGTTGTTTTCTCTACGATTCGTGTAGACAAAGTTGTGGCAGCGGTGTTGACCTTTGGCATTAATTCCGGTGCTTATCAGGCAGAGATTTTTAGGGCAGGAATACAGTCCATTCCGCGTGGTCAATTTGAGGCGGGTAGAAGTTTGGGATTTAGTTATCGTCAGACAATGACAACCATTATTATGCCACAGGCAATAAAAATATTTTGCCTACGCTGGCCAACGAGTTTATCAGCTTGTTGAAGGAGACATCCATTGCAGGATATATTGCTCTGGAGGACTTGACAAAGGCAGGAGATATCATTCGAAGTAGAACTTTTTCTGCGTTTATGCCATTGATTGGTGTGGCTTTGATTTACTTAATTTTGGTATTGTTGCTTTCTACGGCAGCTAAGGCATTGGAGAGAAGATTGAAAAGAGGTGAGCGATAGGTGAAGGCACTGATTGAAGTGAAAGATCTTTCCAAATCTTTTGGAGAGAAGAAGATATTAAAGAATATTTCTGTGGATATTCGAGAGGGCGATGTCGTCTGTGTCATTGGTCCATCGGGTTCAGGAAAAAGTACTTTTCTGCGCTGCCTAAATCGCTTGGAAGAGCCAACGGATGGACATATTTTCTTTGAGGGTGTGGATATTTGTGATAAAAGCACAAATATTGATAAGCACAGGCAAAAGATGGGAATGGTATTTCAGCAATTTAATCTCTTTCCACATATGACCATTTTACAAAATTTGACGATTGCTCCTATGCGTTTGCAGGGAAAGAGCAAGAAAGAGGCAGAAGAATATGCCTTGGAGATGCTTGAGAAGGTAGGACTTAAGGACAGAGCCAATACCTATCCGAGTGCACTTTCTGGTGGACAACAGCAAAGAATTGCCATTGTGCGTGCACTTTGTATGAAGCCAGATGTGATGCTCTTTGACGAGCCGACATCAGCACTTGATCCAGAAATGGTCGGTGAGGTCTTAAATGTAATGAAGGATCTTGCGTCCCAAAAGATGACCATGGTTGTGGTGACACATGAGATGGGATTTGCTCGAGAAGTATCGACGAGAGTGATGTTTTTGGACAATGGAGATTTTGTTGAGGAGAATACGCCGGAGGAGTTCTTTACTCATCCAAAGAATGAAAGATTACAGACTTTTTTAAGCAAAGTTTTGTAAGAAAAAAATCATAAAACTGAGGCAGTGTGCAATTTGCATACTGCCTTTACTAGTGGTATAATTTCTATAAAATGTTGCAATAGCATTGACATTTTGGCAATATAAAGAGTAAGGCGGAAAAATATGCTAAATGAAGACAAGATTAAGTTGATGACAGACATCTCATTTTATGAAAAAAAAGTGAGAAAATCCGTATTTCCAGCAGACAAATATTTCAAAAAAGATTATGTCTCTCGAAATATGATTGTCAGTTTTTTTCGTTATACCTTAGGATACATTTTATTGATGGTTTTAGAGATATTATATTCGATGAAAACTATTGTAGAACATGTACAAGCATTGGATGTATTGGGGCTATTTAAGGGATATATTTTGTTTTATGCTGTGGGATTGATTATTTACGAAGTGATTACTTGGTATGTCTGTAATAAGCGCCACGAGCGGGCAAAGCAGAGTCAAAATGTGTATGTATCGAAGTTAAGGCGCCTACAAAAGAGATACGAATTCCAGACAAAGACAAAAGAATTATCCAAGGAGGAATTGGAGAATGACTAGCCTTTTGATATATAAGGAAAAGTTAAAGGCGTTTTATGGGAAGCACGATGGCGTGATTGTGCCATTGATTAAATTTATATTGGTGTTTTTGGCTGCTCTAGAGCTCAATATTCAATTGGGCTATATGGATGTACTCAATAATCCGTTTATTCCTGTCATTGTGGGATTAGTTTGTTGTATGTTGCCCTATGGGGCAAGTAGCTTAATTTTAGCAGGATATATGCTCCTTCATGTGGGAAACACATCGATGGAGATGGTAGTTGTTATGGCGTTAATTATCCTTGTCATTGGTGTGCTCTATTATGGATTTCAACCGGGAGATAGTTATATCTTAATTATTGTGCCCTTGCTTTTTTTCTTTAAGATACCCTATGTGATTGCGTTGCTTGTAGGGCTTGGGGCCAGTTTAGTGACCATTATTCCTGTGAGCTGTGGAGTGTTGATTTATTATTTAATTTCTTATGTCAAAATTAATTCAGCTGCACTAAATAATGATAATGGAAGTGATCTTGCACAGAAATATCAGCAGATTATCAATGGTGTCTTTAGCAATCAAAGAATATTGATGATGATTTTGGTGTTGACGATTACCATATTGGTGGTCTATTTCATTCACAACCTTTCTATCAATTATGCATGGTTGATTGCTATTGGTGCGGGAGTGATTACCCTTTTGGTTACCCTCTTGATAGGGCAATTTACATTTGACGAGAGTATTCCCATTGTTGAGTTGGTTGTGGGGATGATCGTTTCTGCCATTGTGGCAGTAGTTTATCAATTCTTTGTCTTCTCTGTAGATTATACTCGGACAGAGTATACCCAATTTGAAGATGATGATTACTATTACTATGTAAAGGCCGTACCAAAGGTGAGTTTATCTGCACCTGATGTAAAGATTCAAAAGATCAATACAATTAAGACAGATCAGGAAAATGAGAAAAAAGATGAAGAATAATTTTGGAGTATATCAATGGGAAGGATATTGCAATTATTAAATTCGTGGATAGGACTCCTGCCTAGGATTACCATATTTAATGGCATTGAAATGCTCATCATTGCCGTCATTGTGTATGAGATTTTGGTGTGGATTAAAGATACAAAGGCATGGTTGCTGTTGCGTGGATTGATTATTATTTTGGTGTTTACGGCAGTAGCAGCAATATTGCATTTTAGTGTCATTCTCTGGATTATTAAGGAGTTTGCTGGTATTGCGGTAACTGCACTTATCATTATCTTTCATCCAGAGCTTCGAAGGGCTTTGGAACAATTGGGCAGCAAAAATTTGATTTTTAACTTTTTGCCAAACAGTGGCTCAAATGAACAGGGCTTTAGTGAGAAGACAGTGGAAGAACTAGTTAAAGCTTGCTATTTACTTGGAAAAGCAAAGACAGGAGCTTTGATGGTTATTGAAAGACATAATTCTCTCGAAAATATTGAACGAACAGGAATTGAAATTGGGGCAAAGGTAACCAGTCAATTGCTTATTAATATTTTTGAACACAATACGCCATTACATGATGGAGCCATTGTCATTCGAGGAAATATTATTACTGCAGCAACTTGCTATCTTCCACTTTCTGAAAATATGACTATCAGTAAGGATTTAGGAACAAGGCATCGAGCAGCCATTGGAGTGAGTGAAGTAACCGATTCACTCACCCTAGTTGTCTCTGAGGAGACTGGGCGTGTGAGTGTTGCGCAGGGAGGAAAGTTGACAAGAGTAGATGATCCAGACAATTTGCGTAAGATTTTAGGTGAGCTTCGAACAACACAGGAGGAGACGCACAAGTTTGGATTGTGGAAGGGAAGGACAAAGGATGAAAAAACGTCTAATCAAAAGTCTGACCACTAATTGGACATTAAAGCTAGTTTCTCTACTTTTGGCCTTTATTATTTGGCTGGCCATTGTCAATATTTCAAATCCAACGGTAGTTCGAAGTGTTTCTGTCCCATTGGAAGTCATCAATGAGGAACTTATCTCTGATGCAGATAAAATTTATGAGATTGATGGCAATAAGAATGTGCAAGTGTACTATGAGGTTGCCCTAAAGAGTGAGCGAATGGTCAGTGCCAACGATTTTAAAGCAGTGGTTGACTTATCAAAACTCTATGATGTGACAGGATCAGTCAAGGTACAGGTGGAGAACACGACAAAAAATCCTTGGATTTTGGGAATATCGGAGACTAAACCTGGTACAGTTCGAGTAAAGGTTGAGGATAAGCAAAAGAAGAAATTTGATTTGCAAGTCAAGACGGTAGGAGATCCTCAAGAAAATTACACCATCGGGGATATCACCATCAATCCTGATCACATCTATGTGAGTGGTCCAGTATCAGAAATTGGGAAAATTAGTTCTATGGGCATTGAGATTAACACAGAGGGAGTGAATCAAGATATTGAGGGAAGTGCCACTCCAGTATTTTATGATGCCAATGGAAATAAGGTCAGTGTTGATACGAGCAATATGACACTTGATTTCAATAAGGTTTCTTATCAGGCACAGGTATTGTCAGTCAATGAAGTGCCCATACACTTTAATGTTGAGGGAAATGTAGCTGCTGGTTATAAGTTTGTTGGTGCAGAAAGTGCCATTCGCTCTGTGACATTGTCAGGAAATAATGCACAGAGGATAAAGAGCATTGATATTCCTGCATCGGCACTCAATATTTCGGGGTTGACACAGTCGAAAACGGTGACACTTCGACTTAGCGAGTATATTCCTGTAGGGCTTCAACTCAAGGGCAGTGATTTGGTCAATGTGACACTTCGTGTAGAGCCAGTACAAAAAAAGACATTAACTTTGGCACTGGAAAATATTGCACAAAATGGAGCGATAAGGGGATATCACTATCAAATGTCTCCAGAGAAAATTCAAGTCTTCGTCAGTGGTGGCGAGGAGATTACACCAGAAAATTTGCATGCAAGTATAGATTTGTCAGGAATGGAAGTGGGTAGCAATGCAGGAAAGCTTCAATTTTCACTGCCATCAGGCTATCGTGTAGAAAGTTATACACCATTTACAATTGAAGTGAGCACCAATCAAACTTCATCTAGTGAAGTACGAACGAGTGAGAGAAGTGAGAGCGAATCGACAGTGAGAGAAAGAGCGACGAGCACAGAGGTGCACACACAGACGCCAAGTGTGACGCAGACAAGTGAGACTCAGACAAGTGAAAAGTCAACAGAAGTCACAACAGCCAAGACTACAACAGCCAAGGCTACAACAAGAGAAGAATCTTTAGAGGAGTCGTCTGCAGAGACACAGGGCAAGAGTAGGAGGAAGATAGATGATAAGACAGAAAGTGAAAGTGACTAATCCAAGTGGTTTGCATTTGAGACCAGCTGGGGATTTGTGTAAGGAAGCATTGCGATATACCGCAAAGATACACTTTAGTATTGGTGATACCAGAGCCAATGCAAAGAGTGTTTTGAGTGTTCTTGGCGCTTGTGTAAAAGAAGGCGATGAGATAGAAATAGAATGCAACGGCAGTGATGAGGTGGAGGCAATGAATGGAATTGTACGCCTCATCGAAAGCGGCTTCGGAGAAAGGGAGTAGATTATGAGAGGAACAGGAGCATCATCGGGAATTGGTATTGGAAAGGCTGTAGTTGTAAGAGACGAAAAGCCAGAAGTTGTGCGGGTAAGTATTTCAGACAAGGATAAGGAAGTCAAGAGATTTGAAGATGTCCTTGCAAAAATAACAGAGGCAACGATGGAGATGGCCGAGTCACTTGCAAATAAGGTTGGAGGAAAGGAAGCAGAAATTTTAAATGGACATGTACTTTTGCTTTCAGATCCAATGCTTTCTGAAGAGATTAAGCAAAAAATTCAAAATGAATTGGTAAATGCAGAGTTTGCTGTTGACAGTGTATATGATATGTATGCAGGAATGTTTGCGTCAATGGATGACGAATTGATGCAGCAGCGTGCAACCGATATGAAGGACTTAAAGGTGCGCATTTTGAAGGGATTGCTTGGAATGGCCGATGTCGATGTGGCAAGACTGCCAGAGGGAAGCATTTTAGTTGCAGAGGATTTAACTCCTTCGATGACTGCGGGATTAAATCCACAGACAGTTTATGGTATTGTAACTGAGTTGGGTGGAAGAACTTCTCACAGTGCAATTTTGTCAAGAGCATTGGAAATTCCTGCCGTTGTTGCCATTAGTGGACTTTAGAGAATATTCATGATGGTGATACTGTTTGCTTTGATGGTGACAAGGGAGAAGTGGTGATTCATCCTGATGCCGACACACTTGCAGAATATGAGAAGAAGAAGGAAGCTTATCTTTTAGAGAAGAAGGAACTTGAAAATTATAAGGGTAAGCCTTCAGTGACAAAGGATGGCAGAAAAGTAGAGATTGTTGCCAATATTGGAAAGCCAGAGGATGCACAGCGTGCACTTGAGTATGATGCTGAGGGTGTGGGACTATTTAGAACAGAGTTTTTATTTATGGATAGAGAGAATGCCCCTACAGAAGAGGAGCAATTTGAGGCCTATAAGAAGGTGGCAACCTTGATGAAGGACAAGCCAGTCATTATTCGAACATTGGATATTGGTGGCGACAAGGAAATTCCATATCTTGGCATTGAACAAGATGAAAATCCATTCTTGGGCTACAGAGCCATTCGCCTTTGCCTTGACAGAAAAGAAGACCTCTACAGACCACAGCTTCGTGCACTCCTTCGGGCATCAGCATTTGGAGATATTCGCATTATGATTCCGCTCATTACCTGCGTCGATGAAATTCGAGAGGCGAAGGCATTGATCAGAGAAATTATGGAAGATTTAGACAGAGAAAATATTGCTTACAACAAGAATATTCAAGTAGGTATTATGGTAGAGACGGCAGCTTCTTCTATTATGGCCGATGTATTTGCTAAAGAAGTGAATTTCTTTAGTATTGGAACCAATGATCTGACGCAGTATACCATGTGTGTAGACCGTGGAAATGCCAAGGTTTCTTATCTCTACTCCCCACTCAACCCAGCAGTTTTGCGCAGCTTAAAGAGGGTTATTACGAGTGCTAAGGAGGCAGGAATTATGGTTGGTATGTGTGGTGAGGCTGCGGCAGATCCACTGCTCATTCCACTTCTTCTTGTTTGGGGCTTAGATGAATTTTCGATGAGTGCATCTTCTATCTTAAAGAGTAGAAAGCTTGTGACAAATTCTAGTATTGCAGATCTTGAGAAGATTGAAAAAGAAGTAATGAAATTTACAACAGAGAAAGAAGTTAGAGAGTATATGGAGAAAGTATGCTAATTTATGTACTTGCCTATGCTGTAAGTTTGATTTGCTCCCGGATGGCACTATATGAGCTATCCGGGTTTCTTCTCATTATTACAGCAATATTTTTATTTTGTAAGGAGTGGACGAGAGTGGGAAGGATGCTCAACCTGCGAGGACTCTTTGCTTTAAGTTTTGTGGGAGGAGAGGGATTGTCCGCACTCAAGCTGTCAAAACTTCAAGTCGATTGGTCAATGAAGACTTGGCTTGCTTTCTTTTTGGTTTTTGTCTGTTTTTGGTATGCTTTTTATTGGGAAAATGGACATAGAAAAAAGAGAAAAAAAGAGAAATTGGTTTTAGTGGAAGATAGAGAAAAGAAATGGGTAATCGGCATTATTTTGGTAACCGCATTTTCACTTTGGGATTCATTGTTGAGGCTGTAGTACTTGGATTTATTCCTTTTTTTCTTGTGGGTGTGCCTCATGCCTATTCTATATTTCATATTTCAGGAGTACATTATTTTACAGTGAGCTGTGTGTTAGTTCCTGCAATGGGGATGTTATATTTTTTTGATCATCCAAAGAAATATCAGCTAAGCGTTGTCCTTTGTATGGGTATTGCCCTATGTATTCCCATTCTTTGTGTGTCAAGGTCACAATTTATCTTTGCGATTATGGCTGCCATTTTTGTTGTGGTGATTAAAAAGAAGAGTGGTCATTCGAGGGTCATGTTGGTTGGATTTTTGATTCTTCTGCCAATTTATATTATTTTGACCATTGCCAGAAGCCACAATGTGGCCTATCTCAATAGCATATTTGAGATGAAGCGGTCATGGCCAATTTTTATCAGCCAACCCTATATTTATATTGCAAATAACTATGACAATTTTGATGTGTTGGTCAAGAGTTTGCCAGCCCATAGCTATGGAATTCGAATGCTTTTTCCAGTATGGGGCTTGACAGGACTAAAGTTTTTATGTCCTTGGCTTGTCCATTTTCCACTCTATGTCAATAAACCAGAGTTGACAACACTCACCATCATTTATGATGCTTACTATGATTTTGGACTTTTGGGTGTCATGCTCTTTGGAGCAGTGCTGGGATGTTTTACCAGTTTTATTGAGGGGCGGGTGAGAGACAATCAAAATCCCATTAGCATTCTATTCTATGTGCAATTGATGCTCTATATGGGACTTTCTTTTTTTACTACTTGGTTTTCCAATCCTGCTACTTGGTTTTATTTTATTGTGACTGCAATTTTATATCAATTTATGAAAGTGAAAAAAAGAGGTGAAAGCAATGATATCCGAAAAGATGAAGCCGTTAGTCAATAACAATTCGGCCATTCGTACAATGTTTGAGGAAGGAAAGCGATTAGAAAAATTATATGGCAAGGAGAAGGTATATGATTTTAGCCTTGGCAATCCCAATCTTCCTGCACCTGCACAGGTGAAAAAGGCAATTTTTGATATTTTAAATGAAGAAGATTCTGTATTTATTCATGGATATATGAGCAATGCAGGTTATGAGGATGTCAGAAAGGCTTTGGCAGATTCCATCAACAAAAGATTTGGCACAAACTATGGGGCAAAAAATTTTATTATGACAGTTGGTGCAGCAACAGCATTGAATATTGTGTTAAAGACAATCCTCAATCCAGAAGATGAAGTCATTGCCTTTGCCCCATATTTTGTGGAGTATGGAAATTATGTGAGAAATTACGATGGAAAATTAGTGGTTATTCCACCAGATGTAGAGACATTTATGCCCGATCTTGCTGTGCTTGAAGAAAAAATCAATGAGAGGACCAAGGCCATTATCATCAATACGCCAAATAATCCAAGTGGTGTGATTTACTCGGAAGAAACTTTACAAAGGCTTAAGCGTGTGATTGAAAAAAAGGAAAAGGAATTGGGCATTACCATTGTGACAATTTCCGATGAGCCATACCGAGAATTAGCCTATGACGGGGCGGTAGTGCCTTGGGTTCCAGAGATCATTCCTCATGCAGTGGTGGTCTATTCCTATTCAAAATCCCTCTCGCTTCCTGGAGAGCGCATTGGTTGGTTGCTTATTCCTGATCGTATTCCTGATTTTGATGAATTTGTCAATGCGGCAACCATTGCCAATCGGTGTATGGGCAGTGTCAATGCACCGTCATTGATGCAGAGAGTGATTGGAAGATGTTTAGATGCCAAGGTGGATGTCGATTTTTATGATCGAAATCGCAAATTATTGTACGATGGTTTGAGTGCACTTGGATTTTTTTGTGTAAAGCCAGAGGGAGCGTTTTATATGTTTGTGCGTGTGCCACAAGGAGACGACAAGTTATTTTGCGAGGTATGCAAAAAGCATCATATTTTAGTTGTACCTGGAACATCTTTTTCTTGTCCAGGATTTGTGCGCATTGCCTACTGTGTGTCGCAGCAAATGATTGAGCGGTCAATGGAGGCATTTAAAAAAGTAGCAAAGGAGTGTGGACTATAGTGGAAAGAGCTTGGGAAAAATATATAAAGAGGGTGACACCGTATACCCCTGGAGAACAGCCAAAGAGAAAAGATGTGATTAAATTAAATACAAATGAAAATCCCTATCCCCCAGCACCGGGGGTAGTGAGTGCATTGAAAAACTTGGATATCGATGCATTGAGAAAGTATCCTGATCCAACCATATCTGCACTTGTTGAGGCGATTGCCTGCAACTATGGCGTGAAAAGCGAAAATGTCTTTGTTGGCGTGGGAAGTGATGATGTCTTGGGAATGGCCTTTTTGACCTTCTTTCATAGCGAGTTACCCATTTTTTTCCCTGATATCACCTATTCGTTTTATGATGTATGGGCAGATTTATTTGATATTTCTTATCAGACAAAGCCATTGGATGAGAACTTTTGTTTAGTCAAGGAAGATTATTTTGAAAAAAATGGGGGAATTGTCATTGCCAATCCCAATGCACCGACAGGAGTATTGATGCCACTTTCTGAAGTGGAGGAGATTGTAAAGAAAAATCAAGAGTCGGTGGTGATTGTCGATGAAGCTTATGTGGACTTTGGGGGTGAATCAGCGATTGCACTGACAAAGAAATATGAAAATCTATTGGTTGTGCAGACACTTTCAAAGTCAAGATCTCTGGCGGGAATGCGTGTGGGATTTGCAATTGGAGAGGCAAGATTGATTCAGGCCATGCAAGATGTCAAATATTCCTACAATTCCTATACGATGAATTTACCAGCGATTGTGCTTGGAAAAGCAGCGATTGAGAATAGAAAGTATTTTGAAGAAACAGTAAATAAGGTCATTGCGACAAGGGAGAGAACCAAGCAGGCGTTGAAGGAATTAGATTTTGAATTTGCAGATTCAAAGACCAACTTTATCTTTGCAAAAAGAGAGGGAACAAATGCGAAGGATTTATTTGAGAAATTAAAGGAAGCAGGAATCTTTGTTCGCTACTTTAATAAAGAAAGGCTCAGTGAGTATTTGCGTATTTCTATTGGAACAGATAAAGAGATGGATGCATTTATTGCATTTATTAAGAGTTATCTTTCCTAGAGCTTAACATTGGTAGAAAGCGAAGGGATCGTGATGGATAGGACAGTTTCAAGTCAATATGACAAAATGACCAAGACACCCATAGAAAAATTAATTATTTCGCTGGGCATTCCGACGATTGTGAGTATGTTGATTACCAATATCTATAATATGGCTGACACCTACTTTGTAGGAAGATTGAATACGAGTGCGAGTGGAGCTGTTGGCATTGTTTTTGGGGTTATGGCTGTCTTACAAGCTTTTGGTTTTATGTGTGGTCAGGGAGCTGGCAGCAGTATGTCAAGAAAACTTGGCGAAAAAGATATTGAAAGTGCCAGTTACTATGCTTCTACAGGGTTGGCGATGGCCCTCATTATGGGGCTGCTCATTGGTGGATTTGGACTTCTTTTTCTTAATCCATTTATGAGATTGTTGGGAAGTACAGACACCATATTGCCCTATGCAAGGCAATATGGAATGTGTATCTTAATTGCAGCACCATTTATGACAGGGAGCTGTGTACTCAACAATATCTTGCGCTATGAGGGAAAGGCCATCTATGCTATGGTCGGTTTGACGGTGGGTGGAATTTTAAACATGATTGGGGATCCGATTTTTATGTTTGATTTTCATTTGGGCACATTGGGAGCGGGAATATCGACAGCTGTTTCGCAAATTATTAGCTTTGGAATTTTGCTCTATATGGTAAAAACAAAAAAGACAGTTTCCAAGGTCTGCCTTCGATTTGTGAAATTGTCCATTGGGATGATGGTAGATATTTCTACCATCGGATTTCCAAGTCTGATTCGTCAGGGACTATCAAGCATTTCAACAATGGTATTAAATCAAATGGCTGCGCCTTATGGTGATGCAGCCATTGCAGCGATGAGTATTGTTGGTCGAATGAGTATGTTTATTTTTTCCGTGGGACTTGGACTTGGTCAGGGATATCAGCCTGTTGCGGCCTATAATTTTGGGGCAAGACGCTATGATCGAGTCAAGCAGGGAATGATCTTTACTTTCTGGTTGGGAACAATTTTAATTGGAATATTCTCAGCAGTGACTTTTGCATTTACAAGACCATTGATCCGCCTGTTTCGAGACGATCAAGAAGTGGTTGAATTTGGATTTTTGGCCATGCGTGTACAATGTATTTCTTTGTTGACACAATCCTTTGTGTTAAATGCAAGTATGCTCTTCCAAAGCTGTGGAAAGCGATTTATAGCAGCAATGATGTCGCTTTTTCGAAGTGGAATTATGTTTCTTCCACTCATTGTCATTTTGCCAAGGTTTCTTGGCTTTGTAGGTGTGCAAATTGCACAGCCAATTGCAGATGTACTCTCTTGCATAGGTTCAATTCCTTTTGTCTTGAGATTTTTTCACCAGTTGGACAAAAGTATGGAGGAAATGAATGTTTGATCAATTGAAAGTGGTAGCTACGGTGATATCAGGAGAAAATAGGGGAGAGAAAGTTTTTTATGGACAGGAAAAAATTCTCTATCAAAGTCCAAAAAGCCAGTTGCTTGTTGAAAACATAGATAAAATTAAGGAAATTATAAAGACAGGGCTGATAAAAATCGGAGAACAGGATGTCTTTTGTGAGCGAGTGGAAAAAGATAAGAAAATGGTTGTCTGTGGCTGTGGTCATGTTTCGATGCCTGTGATTTCCATGGCCAAGGAAATTGGCTTTGAGGTTACGGCCATAGATGATCGCCCTTTCTTTGCACAAAATGCAAGAGAGAGGGGGGCAGATGAGGTCTATTGTGAGGACTTTTTGACCGCGCTGGAAAGAATTTCTGGGGATGATGCTACCTTTTTTGTCATTGTCACAAGAGGACATCGCTATGACCTAGAATGTTTGGAGGCGATTGCCAAAAAGCCCCATGCCTATATCGGAATGATTGGTAGTAAGAGAAGGGGAAAATTAGTCAAGCAGATTGCGATAGAAAATGGAGCACCCAAAGAGGTGATTGAAAAATTGTATACACCAATTGGACTTGACATTGGCGGTGAGACTCCCGCAGAGATTGCGATTTCTATTCTTGCACAGATTATTCAGGTAAAGAGCCAAATGCCACAGAGTGGATATACAAGAGAAATCCAGAAAACATTGGATGGGCAGAGAGGAAAAAATGGTAATGGCCACCATTATCTCAAGAAAGGGTTCTGCACCAAGGGCAATCGGAACAAAAATGTTGATTGCTGGCGATGGAAAGTGTGTTGGAACGATCGGCGGTGGTTGTGCGGAGTCTGAAATTATTCGAAAGGCACAAAGAATGTTACAGATAGATATGGCACCTTGCAGATTTTTTGTAGATATGACGGGTGAAGATGCTGAAGAAGAGGGAATGGCCTGCGGGGGAACCATTGAAGTTTTTCTTGAAAAAATTTAAGTACATTTTTAATTTTTAGAGTATTGACAAATAAAATTAAATTGTGTAAAATATAAAAGCGAGTGATATAAATGTGTACCCATTGATAGCGAGAAGGAGAATAGATATGGCAGAATTAACAATTACATTAGAAAATTTTGAGAAAGAAGTTGTAAAGTCAGAGGTTCCTGTATTGGTTGATTTTTGGGCAACATGGTGTGGTCCTTGTCAAATGCTTTTGCCAGTGATTGACGAGATTGCGACAGAGGCAGAGGGATTTAAGGTTGGAAAAATTAATGTGGATGAACAACCAGAGTTAGCTAGTCAATTCAAGGTGAGAACCATTCCCACACTGATGGTATTTAAAAATGGTGAAGTAGTGAATAAGTCCATTGGTGTGATTCCAAAGGATGAGATTTTAAAGCTGGTTCAGGGTTAGGAGAGTAGATGGTAAAACAGTATGATATTGTCATTGTAGGTGCTGGAACAGCAGGGCTTTCCGCAGCAATCTATGCAGTGAGAGCGGGAAAAAAGTGTCATTGTTTTAGAGGCAACTACACATGGTGGACAGATTGTCAATACACCAGAGGTTGAGAATTATCCAGGAATTCAGAAGATATCTGGATTTGAATTTGCAAATAATCTCTATAAACAGGTCAAGAGCCTTGGGGCAGAGGTTATATACGAAAAAAAGTTATCGGCATTGAAGTGAATGGAGAGGAAAAAAATCGTTCATACCACAAAGGAAGATTATCAGGCAAAAGCAGTTATTTTTAGCTACAGGAGCAAAGAATCGACCACTTGGGCTGGAGCATGAGAAGGAGTGGATTGGTGCTGGTATTTCCTATTGTGCAATCTGTGATGGAATGTTTTACAGGGGAAAAAGATGTTGCTGTCGCCGGTGGCGGAAATACAGCATTGGAAAAATGCCATCTTTTTGACAAATTATTGTAGAAAAGTCTATCTCATTCACAGAAGAGATGCCTTTAGGGGCGAGGAAAAGCTTTTACAGACATTAAAGGAAAAGCCAAATGTTGAGTTTGTGTTGAATGCCAATATTACAAGATTAATTGGTGAGGATGGTGTCGATGGCGTAGAAGTGGAGGATAAAAATACCCACGAAAAGAGAGTTATTGATGTGATGGGCTTGTTTGTTGCCATTGGACAGATGCCGGAAAATAGTGAGTTTATTAATGTTGTGGATTTAGACAAGGGCGGATACATTGAAGCCAAGGAAGATTGTAAGACAAAGACAAAAGGAATTTTTACTGCTGGAGATTGTAGAACAAAGAAAGTAAGACAGCTTGCGACAGCAGCATCTGATGGAGCAATTGCAGCTCTTGCAGCTTGTGAGTATATTGGCTAGAAAGAGGAGAAAATAAGATGAATATTTTTGATATTACAGTAAAGGACGCAAAGGGAAATGATGTGTCATTAAATCAATATAAGGGAAAGACACTCTTAATTGTAAATACAGCAACAGAATGTGGATTTACACCACAGTATGCACTTTTGCAGGAGACATATGAGAAATTAAAGGACAAGGGATTAGAGATTTTAGATTTCCCATGTGACCAATTTGGTCATCAGGCACCAGGAACCAATGAGGAGATTGCAAAGTTTTGTAGTTCAAGATTTGGTGTTACCTTCCCACAATTTGCTAAAATCGATGTCAATGGAGAGAATGAGACAGAGCTCTTTAAGACATTAAAGGCTGCGAAGGGATTTGGAGGATTTGACAAGAATCATCAGCTCACTGAGATCTTGGAGAAGATGCTTTCTGAGGCTGACCCAGACTATGCAAAAAAGTCGGATATTAAGTGGAACTTCACAAAGTTTTTAGTAAATAAGAGCGGTGATGTGGTTGCTCGCTTTGAGCCAACACATGATATGGCTGATGTAGAAAAGCAGATTGAGGCTATTTTATAATTTGATTTTAAATTTGTTTTGGGGGATAGATGATGGAAGAGAAGAATTACGATAAATTGAGATTGGAAAGTCAGCTTTGCTTCCCTCTCTATGCCTGCTCAAAGGAAATTGTAAGAAGATATAAGCCATTTTTGGATGAAGTCGATTTAACCTATACACAATATATTACAATGATGGTCTTGTGGTTTAATAAGTCTGTCAATGTAAAGGAGCTGGGAAAAAGCTCTATCTTGATTCTGGAACCTTGACCCCTGTTTTAAAGAAGTTAGAGGTCAAAGGGTATATTACCAGAGAAAGGTCAAAGGAAGACGAGAGAACTTTGATTGTAAAGATCACAAAGGAAGGTGAGAATTTAAAAGAAAAGGCTGTCGAGATTCCAAATAGAATGAGGGCCTGTCTGGATGTGTCTCAAGAAGAAATGGCCGTGATGTATAAGCTGTTGTATAAGGTACTTGAACATATTGAAGAGGAAAATAGGAATGGTTAAATTGGCAGATAAAAAAGAGCGATGGGATATCTATGACAAGGATAAAAATCGCACAGGCAGAACGATGGAACGGAATGTGTGGACATTGAAGGACGATGAGTATCACCTCACCGTCCTTGGTGTTGTTTGTAGACCGGATGGCAAATATCTGATCACAAAGAGGGTGATGAGCAAGGCATGGGCAGCAGGTTGGTGGGAAGTTTCTGGTGGAGCAGCTATGGCTGGAGAGGACTCGTTGACCGCAGTCAAAAGAGAGGTATTTGAAGAGACAGGACTTGATGTGACAAACGCAAAAGGTGGATATGTATTTACTTATCGCAGAGAAAATCCTGGGAAGGGAGATAATTATTTTGTTGATGTCTATCGCTTTGAGATGGACTTTACAGAAGAGGATCTTAAGCTTCAAGAGGAGGAAACCGATGGCTACTGCCTGGCCACGGCACAAGAGATTGAAAAGCTCGGTCAGGAAGGGATTTTTCTTCACTATGACAGCATTCAAAGAGTATTTTTTACTCCCTAGATACCCTTGGTCTAGGGAGCTTTTTTGGAATTGTGGAAGGGGGAGAAAATGGAAAATCCAGTTTTAGAATTACAGAATATAACAAAGCATTTTGATGATGTTGAGGTGCTCAAGGGCATTAATTTGACTGTGGCTGCTGGGGAGTTTGTTACCTTATTGGGATCTTCTGGTTGTGGAAAAACAACAACTTTGCGTATTATAGCAGGTTTAGAAAATGCTGATAGTGGAAGAGTATTTTTAGAAGGTGAGGATGTGACTACAGTCGAGGCCAATCATCGAAATGTCAATACGGTGTTTCAAAGTTACGCACTCTTTCCACATATGAATGTTTTTGATAACATTGGATATGGTTTGCGTATCAAGAAGGTGGGAAAAAAAGAAATCAAAGAGCGAGTACAGGAGATGCTAAGACTGGTCCAGCTGGAGGGATTTGAGCTAAGAATGCCAGCAGAAATGAGTGGAGGGCAAAGGCAAAGGGTAGCAATTGCCAGAGCATTGATTAACCGCCCAAAGGTCTTGCTTTTAGATGAGCCATTGGAGCACTTGATCTTCAATTGCGTCGGCAGATGCAACTTGAGTTGAAGAGATTGCAAAAGAGGCTAGGAATTACCTTTATTTACATTACCCATGACCAGGAAGAAGCCATCAATATGTCTGATCGCATTGTCGTTATGCGAGATGGTGAGTTTGAGCAAATCGGTAGACCTGATGAAATTTACAATCGACCAAGAACCTCGTTTGTGGCTGATTTTGTTGGAAATGCAAATATTTTGCATGGCAAGGTAAAGGCTGTGGACAAAGAAAAACTGACTATTGCACATGAAAGTGGAGAATTTGTTTTACTTGATGCACAAAAAAAGTGGACGGTTGGGGAGGAAATCACTATTGCCATTCGAGGAGAAAATATCAAAATTTCTTCAGAAAATCAGCCAAATTCTCTTGAGGGCGAGGTGCTTGAAAAAAGCTTTGCTGGGGGGATGCTTCGCATTGAAGTTAAATTAAGGGATGGGAGTCATATGGTCATTTCTCGCCAAGGCATTGACATTGGCTATAAAATTGGGGAGAGGGTGCATCTATATTGGCAGGAAGAGCAGGCGATTGCTGTAGATGTGGAGGTGAGAGCGTGAGACAAAAAAGGTGGTTTTGCCTCATTTTGCCGATGTATATCTTTAGCATTCTCTTTGTCTTAGGGCCACTCCTTTATATGATTGCTCTTAGCTTTGCCACAAATCATGAGGGGCTTGGCGTCACCTTTCGCTTTACATTAGAAAATTTTAAGAAGATGGCCGATCCTGTGTATGTGGGGACATTTGTGCAATCTTTTCAGGTAGCCATTATGACAACCATTTTGGTTGTGGTCATTGGCTATCCCTTTGGCTACTTTATGGCTAAGCAGTCAAAGCGAGGGAAACGATTATTGATGTTTTTGATTATGGTGCCCTTTTGGACAAGTTCACTTTTGCGAATGTATGGATGGATTATTGTCCTTCAGGCCAAGGGAATTGTCAATACAGTATTGATTCGACTTGGCTTAATTCGAGTGCCAATAAAGATTCTTTATTCTTATCCAGCAGTACTGATTGGTATGGTCTATGCCCTCTTGCCATTTATGATTTTATCGGTCTATTCGAGTGTGGAAAAGATGGATTGGACCTTGGTGGAAGCAGCTAAGGACTTGGGGGCTTCCAATTGGAGGGCCTTTTCTACAGTGACTCTAAAGCTTACTTTGCCAGGACTTTTGTCGGGGGTAATTTTGACTTTTATTCCTTCGATGGGACTTTTCTTTATTGCAGACATTTTGGGTGGAAATAAAATTGTCTTGGTGGGAAGTTTAATTCAAGACCAACTCGGACGAGGGGGAAATTGGCCATTTGCTGCAGCACTTTCGGTAGTTTTGATGATATTGACAAGTTTGATGATCTATCTATATCGAAGAATTACACACATCAAGGATTTGGAAGGGGTGATCTAGTGAAGAAGTGGAAATGGTCGAATTTGTATTTGCTGATCGTTTTGTTTGTCACCTATTTGCCACTCGTTTTGGTGGTGCTATTTTCCTTTAATAGTTCAAAACTCAATGTTCGCTTTGATGGATTTTCGCTCAAGTGGTATCGGGAATTGTTCAGGGATCGTGAGTTAGTAAAGGCATTGACCAATTCTTTAGTTCTTGGTGTCATTAGTGTGGCAGTGTCGGCGGTGATTGGAACGCTCGGGGCCATTGGGATGGCAAGGGCAGAATTTAAAACGAAGGGAATGCTTGAACATCTCACCACCGTGCCTATTATGGTACCAGAGATTATTCTTGGAATGGTCTTTATGGTTTTCTTTTCTCTATTGCATCTGCCCTTTGGTATGCTGACCTTAATCATTGCCCACACAAGTTTTTGTATTCCTTATATTTTTATGACGGTAAAGGCAAGATTGGTGGGAATGGATAAATCATTGGAGGAGGCAGCATTGGATCTGGGTGCTTCACCGGTGAGAATCTTTTTTGACATCACCTTGCCATTGATTATGCCTGCAGTGGTGTCAGGTTGTGTATTGGCTTTTGCGATGTCTTTTGATGATGTGGTCATTAGTATTTTTGTCAATAGTCCAAGAACCAATACATTGCCCATTAAAATTTACACTCAATTAAAGACGGGAGTAACGCCAAAGATTAATGCTCTTTGTACGATTATTCTTGCCATTGTCACGATAGTATTATTGTTTAGTCAATGGCTGAGTAGCAAAAAAGAAGGAGGAGAATAAAAATGAAAAAGAAAATATTATGGAAAGCGGTTGCTGCCATTACTGCAGCAGTGTCTTTGATGGGATGCACACACAAAGTTACAGATAATGCAAAGGCATCAAGTGGTGAAAGTACTGCGGCAGCAACGGATACAGCAAGTAACACAGGAAAAGATTTAGTGATCTATACTTGGGAAAATATGTTCCCACAGGAAGTTTTAGATGGATTTACGAAGGAGACCGGCATCAAAGTTGTGTATTCTAATTTTGATTCTGATGAGACGATGTTAGAAAAACTTTCTCAGGCAAAGGGCGGAACCTATGACCTTGTCTTTGCCGATGATTATATTATTGAGCAGGCCGTAAAGGCAGGATTGACTCAGGAATTGGATAAAAATATTCTTACCAATTTGGGCAATGTCAATCCGCTCTATCAAAGTCAGTTCTATGATCCAGAAAATAAGTATACCATTCCCTATGGTGCGGGAATTCCTTTGATTGTCTATGATCCAACGGCAGTGAGCAAGGAGATCACAGGCTATGCAGATTTATGGGATCCAGAATTTAAAGACAGCGTAGCACTGGTGGCTAACTACAGAGTAATTAATGGAATTACCCTACTTACCATGGGAAAATCAATGAATGAAAAGGATCCCGCTGTCATTGCAGAAGCCGGAAAGAAGTTGTTAACTCTCGCTCCAAATGTGCGAATGATTCAGGATGACAATACACAGAATGCCCTGCTCAATGGCGAGGCAAGTGTTGGATTTTTGTATACTTCTCAGGTGACACAGGCTCTGGCTTCAAATCCAGACTTAAAGGTAGTTTATCCAAAGGAAGGACTTGGATTTGGAATTATTGCTGGATTTATTCCAAGTCAGGCACCAAATAAGGATGCTGCAAATCAATTTTTAAATTATATTTTGCAGCCAGAAAATGCAGCAAAGTGTACAGAGTATATTGGTTACTATTCCACTAACAAGGCAGCAGACAGTTTGGTTAGTCAAAAAAATCCAAATCTCGTTGTTCCAGATAGCGTGAAAAAGGGTGAGATCATCCAAAATGTCAGTGCAGATGCAGATGCCGCCTACAATAAGAATTGGACAGAGTTTAAGGCAGCGACAGGAAAATAAAGAAAAAGGAGAGCTTCCAAGTGAATGGGAAGCTCTCCTTTTTTGTATCGGATGATTATTTATTCTTTTTTGCCTCGGCCATCTTCATTGCACGGACCTTAAGTGGAAGACCAAATAAAGTGATAAAGCCTTCGGCATCGTGATGATCATATAGATCTCCAGTTGTAAAGGAGGCAAGAGACTCAGAATAGAGTGAATATGGTGAAGTTGTTCCTGCTTTGATAATATTTCCTTTATAGAGCTTAAATTTAACCTCACCAGTGACATATTCTTGAGTAGAGGTGATAAAGGCCTGCAATGCCTCGCGAAGAGGTGTAAACCACTTGCCCTCATAGACTACCTGTGCAAACTTATTGCCAATATCCTTTTTCATTTCCATTGTTGCTCGGTCAAGAACAAGTTCCTCAAGCTGAGCATGAGCCTCCATCAGGATGGTTCCACCTGGTGTCTCGTATACTCCGCGGGACTTCATACCAACGACACGGTTTTCTACGATGTCAACAATGCCGATACCATTTTTTCCACCAAGTTCATTGAGGGTCTGAATAATATCAGAGACCTTCATCTTTTCTCCATTGATTGAGGTTGGAACTCCCTTTTCAAATGTCATCGTGACAAGAGTTTCCTTGTCCGGTGCCTTTTGTGGAGTTACACCAAGAACCAAGAGGTGGTCATAATTTGGTGCATTTTCTGGATCCTCAAGTTCTAGACCTTCGTGGCTGATATGCCATAAATTTCTGTCACGGCTGTAGCTAGAATCGGCAGAGAATGGAAGATGAATGCCATGAGCCTTACAGTAATCAATCTCATCTTGGCGAGATTGCATTGTCCAGATATCCGTCATACGCCATGGTGCGATAATTTTTAAATCGGGAGCAAGAGCCTTAATGCCAAGCTCAAAACGGATTTGGTCATTGCCCTTTCCTGTTGCACCGTGGCAGACAGCTGTGGCCCCTTCCTTGCGGGCAATTTCTACTAAGTGTTTAGCAATACCTGGACGAGCCATGGAAGTTCCAAGGAGATATTTGTTCTCATATACAGCTCCTGCCTGAACACAAGGCATAATATATTCTTCACTGAATTCATCGACCATATCGACAATATATAATTTGCTTGCACCAGAGAGCTTGCGCGTTCCTCAAGTCCATCAAGTTCCTCGTTTTGTCCACAATTGATACAGCAACAGATGACATCGTAGTTAAAGTGCTCCTTCAACCAAGGGATAATAGCCGTCGTATCCAGACCGCCAGAATAAGCCAAAACAACTTTTTCGTTTGCCATAAGATTTCTCCTTTAAATAAAAATATAAAATTTAATATTTATAAATATACAACAATAAAGAATATAAATCAAGTCAAAAATGAAAGATGAAAAAAGACAAAAAATATGTTAAAATATCTAGTCATATGAGAAAAGAGGTGAGATGATGACATTGCAAATGCTTGCAGGGCCAATTGTTGGTGCGGTGATTGGATATTTTACAAATTATATTGCAGTAAAAATGCTGTTTTTTCCAAAGAAAGAGATTCGCCTATTTGGCAAGAGATTGCCATTTACTCCAGGAGCTATTCCTAAGGGAAAGGAAAGACTGGCAGGAGCTATTGGAAATGTTGTGGCAACAAAATTGGTGACAAAGGCAGATATTTTGGAGATATTGCTTGGAGAAGAGCTAGAAGACCAAATTATTCATCAGTTGAATCTATGGCTTGCAAAGAATATTCATACAGATCTTTATGCAATGACAAAAAGTGAAGACCAGATCGATCAGTTGCGAGAACAACTGACACAATATATCACAAAAGAAGTGATGGGAGCCATTGATCAACTAGAGATTGGAGAGGTAATTGCCAAGGAGGCTAAAGAGGCTATTAAGGAAAAGGCAGGGGGAAAGATGTTCGCAATGTTTATTTCAGACAGCCTTATTGATTCCATTACAGAACCCATTGCACAAAAGGCACAAAATATTGTAATGGAAAAGGGAGCAGATTATATTCGTCCTCAGGTTGAAAAAAAGATAGTGGAATGGGAAAATATCAGTATTCTTGAGGCATTAGAAAGTGCAGGAATTGGAAAAGAAAAATTAGAAGAGGTGTTGAGAGCGACTTATGAGAAGGCTGTAAAGGCAGCCATGGAAAAATTTGGCAGTAAATTTGATTTAAGGTCAATTATTGAAGAAAAAATCAATGCGATGGATGTGAATGAACTTGAAAGCTTGGTTATCACTGTAATGAAGAAGGAATTGGATGTCATTGTAAATTTAGGTGCAGTGATTGGGCTTGTTTTGGGTATGATAAATCTATTGATTTAGTTTGTTAAATTCTGTATAATAAAGAATTGAGACTGGATTGGTTTCTTTATAATTAAGGAGACCGATATGAAAAAAGGGATAGTAGGGATCGTTTGTTTGGCTCTTTTGTTTGTGGGTTGTCATCGTTTTGATGGCGAAGAGATTGAGTATGAGAGTACGACAGGTGTGCAACAAGAGGTTCAGGTGGAAAGCTCTCAACCGACAAGCCCTGTGGAGACAACAAAAGAATTGATTTATGTCTATATTTGTGGAGCAGTGCAAAAAAGTGATGTCTATGCACTTGAGCCTGGAGCTAGAATTAAAGATGCTGTGGAGAGTGCGGGAGGATTTTCACCAGAAGCAGCCAAAGAAAAGGTCAACTTGGCTAAGCTTTTGGAGGATGGGCAACAGATCTATATTCCAAAAGTTGGAGAAAAGGAGCAGTCCCCAGAGCAGACAATAGCACAAAAAGTTGAGGCACCAGATGGTGGTAAGGTCAATATTAATACAGCAACAAAAGAAGAGCTTATGCAATTAAAGGGGATAGGTCAAAAAAAGGCCGAGGATATTTTAAACTATAGGGGTGCGAACGGAGAATTTCAAAAGATTGAGGATATTCAAAAGGTACCTGGATTAAAGAAGGGAGCTTTTGAAAAGATAAAAGATCAAATTACGGTATCGTAAAAATAAGAAGTAGATAAGGGGTAGAGACCATGACCAGAGTATTGGTTGTTGATGATGAAAAATTGATTGTAAAAGGGATTCGCTTTGCATTGGAACAAGATGGTATGCAAGTGGATACGGCCTATGATGGAGAGGAGGCGGTGGAGTTGGCGAAGCAATCGGAGTATGATATTATACTCTTAGATGTGATGCTTCCAAAGATGGATGGATTTCAAGTTTGCCAAACCATTCGAGAATTTTCAGAGGTACCAATCATTATGCTCACAGCCAAGGGCGAGGACATGGACAAAATTTTAGGTTTGGAGTATGGTGCAGACGACTATATTACAAAACCATTTAATATTCTAGAAGTTAAGGCGAGGATGAAGGCCATCTTTCGAAGAAATAAGAGCGGGAAGAAGGTCAAGGAAGAGGTCAAGGTGGTCACAGCGGGAGATTTAAAGCTCGATGTGGACAGCCGAAGAGTCTTTGTTGGTGAGAAGGAGATTAACTTGACAGCAAAGGAATTTGATATCTTAGAATTACTTGCGACTAATCCCAATAAGGTATTTAGTAGAGAAAAGCTACTAAACCTTGTGTGGGGAGGAAAAGTTAGTGAGGCAGGAGATGTCAGAACCGTAGATGTTCATGTGAGAAGATTGCGAGAGAAAGTGGAGCCATCACCAAGTGATCCAAAGTATGTGCATACTAAATGGGGCGTCGGATATTATTTTAAAGCATAAAAATTAGGCTATCGCTCAGTGAAGCTCTGGGCATAGCCTTTTTCAAATTGTGAGGAAGAATGAATATTTATGTAGTGGCTGTGGGCAGTATAAAGGAAAAATTTTTTGTGGATGCGATAGGAGAGTATAAAAAGCGTCTATCTAGGTATTGTAAATACGAAATTATAGAAGTTAAGGACGAGAAGACGCCACAAAATGCCTCTAATCTAGAAGAGGAAAAAATTAAAGAAATTGAGGGAGAGCGCATTCTGGGAAAAATAAAGGAGAAAGCCTATGTGATTGCCTTAGCTATTGAGGGAGGACAGATTTCTTCTGAAGGTTTGGCAAAGAAAATGTCTGAACTTGAGACAAGGAGTAGAGGAAACCTATATTTTGTTATCGGAGGTTCCTTAGGACTTTCTAGCAAAGTTCTTTCACGGGCAGATGAAAAATTGAGTTTTTCACTGATGACATTTCCGCACCAACTGATGAGAGTGATTTTGAGTGAGCAAATTTATCGCAGTTATCGAATTCGAAATCACGAGCCCTATCACAAATAAATAAGAGGATGATAATGAGAGTATATTTTGATAATTCTGCATCCACAAAGGTAGCAGATAGTGTAATAGAAGTAATGATCAAGACAATGCGAGAGGACTATGGCAATCCATCGGCAAAACATATGATGGGGGTAGTTGCAGAAAAATATGTAAAAGAAGCGACAAGGATGATTGCAAAGACCTTGAAAGTGGAGGAAAAGGAAATTCTATTTACTTCGGGAGGAACCGAGTCCAATAATATTGCATTGATTGGAGGAGCATTGGCCAATCAAAGAAGAGGAAAGCATATTATTAGTACGGCCATTGAGCATCCTGCAGTGTATGAGCCTTTAGGAAAACTAGTAGAGCTTGGATTTGAGGTGACCATTCTTCCTGTAGACAGAGCAGGACATATTTGTCTTGAGGAATTAAAAAATGCAATTCGAGAGGATACGATCATCGTATCGACGATGTATGTCAATAATGAAGTTGGTGCCGTTGAACCAGTGGAGGAGATTGCAAAAATTGTACATGAAAAAAATCCAGATTGTCTCTATCATGTTGATGCTATTCAAGGCTATGGAAAATATAAAATTCAACCGAAAAAACAAGGCATTGATTTGATGAGTGTGAGTGGACATAAGTTGCATGGGCCAAAGGGAGTGGGATTTTTATACATTCAAAAGGATGCAAAAGTAAATCCCATTTTATTTGGTGGTGGACAGCAAAGAGGAATGCGAAGTGGAACAATCAATGTTCCTGGGATTGCAGGGATGGGAGAGGCCACAAGGTTGGCCTATGAACATTTTGATGAGAAGATAGAAAAGATGATAGCAATCAAAGATTATTTAATGGATCAATTAGAGAAAATGGAAGGAATTCACCTCAATTCTTTCGTGGCACACAGAGTGCACCACATATTCTTAGTGTATCTGTGCAGGGAGTACGTGCAGAGGTTTTATTGCACGCACTAGAAGACAGAGAAATTTATGTATCCAGTGGGTCGGCGTGTTCATCAAATCATCCAGGAATTTCTGGCACATTAAAGGGAATTGGATTAGAAGATGAGTTTCTTGATTCTACAGTGCGCATTTCTTTGTGCAGTGAAAATACATTGGAAGAGGCGGATTACTTTTTAGGGACATTGAAAGAATTATTGCCAATGTTGAGAAGATTTACAAGAAAATAAGAGTAGGGGAAGTTTATGAGATATAAGTCGTTTTTGATAAAGTATGGAGAGATTGGAGTTAAAGGAAAGAATCGCTATTTATTTGAGGATGCTTTGATGAAGCAGATTCGCATTGCACTCACAGCAGTGGAGGGGGAATTTGTTGTTTCTAAAGAACTTGGTCGAATCTATGTCGATGTCGACAAAGATTATGATGAGGACGAAGTGATTTCTGCTCTCACAAAAGTATTTGGTATTGTGGCGGTTTGTCCAATGGTTCGTATTGAGGACAAAGATTTTGAAAATTTAAAGAAGGCCGTTGTTGAATATATGGACAAGGTCTATGAAAACAAAAAAATTACATTTAAGGTAGATACTCGCCGTGCGGATAAAAATTACCCTGGTACATCAGAGACAATCAATGCAGATCTTGGGGAGGCTATTTTGAATGCTTTTCCAGAGATTAGAGTTGATGTGAGAAAACCAGATGTGTTGTTGAAGGTGGAGATTCGCCGCTATATTAATATCTATTCACTTTCCATTCCTGGACCTGGTGGTATGCCCATTGGAACAAATGGACGAGCGATGCTCTTACTTTCTGGTGGAATCGACTCCCCGGTAGCTGGATATATGATTGCAAAAAGAGGAGTGACAGTGGAGGCTGTATATTTTCATGCACCGCCATATACTTCAGAGAGGGCAAAGCAAAAGGTAATCGATTTGGCACAGATTGTTTCGCAGTATGCAGGTCCTATTAATTTGCACATTGTCAACTTTACTGATATTCAGCTCTACATCTATGAGAATTGCCCGCACGAGGAGTTGACCATCATTATGAGAAGATATATGATGAAAATTGCAGAGAGAATTGGCAGAAGCAATCAAGACATGGCATTGATTACAGGCGAGAGTATTGGACAGGTGGCCAGCCAAACAGTGCAATCTCTAGTGACGACCAATGAAGTCTGCACAATGCCGGTATTTCGACCACTTATTGGTTTTGACAAACAAGAAATTGTAGAAATTGCAGAAAAAATTGGTAGCTATGAAACTTCCATTCAGCCATATGAAGATTGCTGTACAATTTTTGTAGCTAAGCATCCTGTGACAAAGCCAGACCTAGATCACATTCATCAATCAGAAGAAAAACTGAGCGAAAAGATTGATGCTCTTGTAGAAGAAGCCATTGCCACAAAAGAGCGTGTGCTTTGTAAGATCAATCGATAAAATAAAAAAGGAACCTCTTAGAGGTTCCTGACAGTAAAACACTTACTGTACGATGTATGGGCTAAGTGCCTGTAAAATTTCCTCGGCGTCATTCTCAGCATGAATGTTGAGGTCGATTGGTTTTGATAAGTCAAGGCTGAAAATACCCATGATGGACTTTGCGTCGATAACATATCTTCCAGATACAAGATCGAAGTCGGTATCGAACTTAGAAAGAGTATTTACAAAAGACTTTACCTTATCGATTGAATTAAGTGAAATACGAATAGTTTTCATTTTAAATGCCTCCTTGTGGCTAATATTAAATTCATCTCTATCGTACAAAGAAAAGGGCACAAAGTCAATAGAAAATGAAGGAGTTTTTATGAGAAGAGTAGCATTTCACACTCTAGGATGCAAGGTCAATACCTATGAGACAGAGGCAATGCAAGAAATGATGAAGGCAGCGGGATATACGATTGTAGATTTTGAAGATTGTGCAGATGTCTATGTGATTAATACTTGTTCGGTCACCAATGTTGCAGATAAAAAATCAAGACAGATGTTGCACCGAGCAAAAAAAATAAATCCAGATGCCATTGTTGTTGCAGCGGGTTGCTATGTTCAGGCGGATGCCGAAAAGGTAAAGAAGGATGAAAAGGTAGATATCATTATTGGAAACAATGTGAAGAAAGATATTGTACAAATTATTGATGAGTACCTGAGTGAAAAAAAACCAGAATATTTAATTGATATCAATGCAACGAATGAGTTTGAAAATTTATTTGTCAGTGAAATTAGTGATCACACAAGAGCGTTTATTAAAATTCAAGATGGTTGTAATCAATTTTGTAGTTATTGCATTATTCCATTTACTAGAGGAAGAGTGCGCAGTAGAAAGAGTGAAGACATCCTGAGGGAAGTGGAGCAGTTGAGTAAAAAAGGTTACAAAGAGATGGTGCTCACAGGGATCCATTTGACTTCCTATGGCTTTGACTTTCCACAAGGAGAGCCGATAGGGGATTTATTATCTCTCATTCAGGCGATTGGAAGAGTGAAAGGTGTGGAAAGGATTCGCATTGGTTCGCTTGAACCAAGGATTATTACGGAAGAGTTTATTTGTGGCTTAAAAGAGGTTGAACAATTTTGTCCACATTTTCATCTCAGTTTGCAAAGTGGAAGTGATGACACCTTGCAGAGAATGAACCGAAAGTATTCTGCTGAGGAATTTCGAGCTGGAGTGGAGATTATTCGAAAATTCTATCCACTTGCGGCCATCACAACGGACATTATTGTCGGATTTCAAGGGGAGACAGAAAAGACCTTTCAAGAAAGTTATGATTTTGTAAAGGAAATAGGATTTTTTGAGATGCATATCTTTCCCTACTCTGTGCGAGAGGGTACAAAGGCAGCACAGATGAAAAATCAATTGACACAAAAGGAAAAATCGGAGAGGGCATTGAAGTTAGCTAAGCTCAATGAGGAGATGTCAAAACAGTTTCGTCAAGCTCATCTTGGACGAGAAGAATGGGTACTTTTAGAGGAAGAAGTGGAAATTGAGGGAAAAAAGTATATGATTGGTCATACCAAGGAATATCTTAAAGTTGCGGTGAAAGGAGAGAATTTAACAAAAAACAGCTTAGTATGTGGAAAAATTTCTTCCTTTTTAACTTCTGAAGTGATGTTGATAGAAAAAAACGCTATTGCACAATGGCGATAATTCGTTTAAAATAGTGAAAAAGAAAGGGCGTGAAGAGATGAGTGATCATAGTAGTACACAATTTTTTGAAGCTGTACAGGAGAATAAACCAGAGGTTAGTGAGGTATTAAAGCTTGTATATGATGCGATGATGGAGAAGGGATATAATCCAATCAATCAGATCGTGGGCTATGTGATGTCTGGAGATCCAACCTATATTACAAGTTTTAACAGTGCAAGAAGCTTAATTATGAAGGTTGAGCGTGATGAAATCTTGGAGGAGCTGTTGAGCGTGTATATTGATAACAAGTTGACAAAATAGTACAGTCTTCGCTACATTGGATCAGTTGGGCACTGGCCCAACTGGTCTTATTGTTGTTTGCAATAAAAGATCGAGTGAGGGAATAAATGAGAATTATGGGACTGGATTATGGTTCAAAGACCGTGGGTGTTGCAATTAGTGATGTATTGGGAATGACCGCACAGCCAGTGGAAACAATTGTAAGAAAAGAAGAAAACAAATTGAGAAAGACTTGTGCAAGGTTGGAGGCTCTCATTCAGGAGTATCATATTGAACGAATAGTGCTTGGTCGACCACTCAATATGGATGATACAGCAGGAGAGCGTGTCGAGCAATGTGAAATTTTTAAGGCGATGCTAGAAAGACGCACAGGTCTAGAGATTGTATGGCAGGATGAGCGACTGACTACTGTGGAAGCCGATCAGATTCTGGCAGATAGTGGAGTGAAAAAAGAGGATAGAAAAAAATATATCGATCAGGTGGCAGCATCATTGATCTTGAAAGAATATATGGAAAATTACCTATGATAAATAGATATGATGGAGGAAGGAATGGAAGAGAACATTATTTATGTACAGGATGAGGAGGGGGAGGAGATTGCACTCTATGTCTTGGAGGAAACAAAGTTTGCGGGAGTCAATTATTTGTTGGTGACTGATGCATCAGAAGAAGAAGATGGGGAATGCTATGTCTTAAAGGATGGTTCAAGTCAATCAGACCAAGAAGCCGTGTATACATTTGTTGAGGATGATGCTGAATTAGAAAATATGTTTCAAATATTTTCAGAATTGATTGACGATACGAATACAGAATTAACATTTTAAGGAGGAATGATATTGAGTAGTTCGGAGATGAATCCGCTCAAGGCAATACAAAAGCTCAAGGAAAAGAGCCAAAGTATTACAGAACAGAGTGTAGAAAAGACAGGAAAAAAGGTAGTAAAAAGGACCTATCAAAAGAAAGCCCCAGGAGAAAAGGTGGTAAAACCAGCAATAAGAGCCACGAAGGATCAAGAGGGCATAGCAAAGCCAAAGACGAGAAGACCAAGGCAGGCAAAAGCTCAAGTTGAAGAGGGAAAGCGGTAGTAGAAGTTATCAAGGAAAAAGTGAGAATGCCGAGAAAGAAGGGAAATAATAAAAAGACAGTAAAGGTCATTCCACTTGGGGGACTTGAACAAATCGGTATGAATATTACGGCATTTGAGTATGGGGAGAGCATTATTGTAGTCGATTGTGGACTGGCCTTTCCAGATGAGGATATGCTGGGGATTGACCTGGTTATTCCTGATGTTTCCTATTTGGTCAATAACTTTTCAAAGGTTAAGGGTTTTGTCATCACTCATGGACATGAGGATCATATTGGTGCTATTCCCTATATTTTGAAAAAGTTAAATGTCCCAGTATATGGTACGAGATTGACATTGGCTTTGATCGAAAAGAAATTAAAGGAACATGGCATCGACAAGACCAGCAAGCTCCATGTCGTAAAGCATGGTCAAACGGTTTCTCTCGGTGATTTTAAGGTGGAATTTATTAAGACAAATCACTCGATTGCAGATGCATCGGCACTTGCAATTTTTACACCTGCAGGAACAATCTTCCACACAGGTGATTTTAAGATAGATTACACGCCAGTGTTTGGCGAGCCAGCAGATTTACAGCGCATGGCTGAGATTGGCAAGGAAGGTTGCTTGATGATGATGTGTGAGTCTACCAATGCAATGAAGGCTGGATTTACAATGTCAGAAAGAACGGTTGGCAAGACATTTGACATGATTTTTTCAGAACACAAAAATAACCGAATCCTCGTTGCCACTTTTGCATCCAATGTCGATCGAGTACAGCAGATTATTAACACAGCATATAAATATGGCAGAAAAGTAGTGGTCGAGGGAAGAAGTATGGTGACCATTATTGGGGCAGCTGATGAACTTGGCTATATCAAGATTCCAGAGGGAACATTGATTGACATTGATCGACTAAAGGATTATCCACCAGAAAAGACTGTTTTGATTACCACAGGAAGTCAGGGTGAGAGTATGGCGGCCTTATCGAGAATGGCATCGTCTGTTCACCGAAAGGTGAGCATTATGCCCGATGATGTTGTCATTATGAGCTCAACTCCAATTCCAGGAAATGAAAAGGCGGTGGCTAAAGTAGTCAATGAATTGGCAATGAAGGGAGCAGAGGTCATTTTACAGGATACTCATGTTTCTGGGCATGCCTGCCAAGAGGAAATTAAGTTGATGTATTCTCTCTTAAAGCCAAAGTATGCTATGCCAATTCATGGTGAGTATCGACATCGAATGGCAAATAAATCCATTGCAGAGAGTATGGGAATCCCAAAAGAAAATGTTGCGATTGTCTCATCAGGAGATGTACTGGAGGTATCTGATCAAGTATTTAAGGTCAGTGGACATGTGGATGCGGGTGGCATTTATGTCGATGGCCTTGGTGTCGGTGATGTGGGAAATATTGTCTTGCGAGATCGACAGAATTTGGCACAAAATGGAATTATTATCATTGCACTGTCACTGGAAAGAGGAAGCAATCGCCTACTTTCTGGTCCAGATATTGTAACAAGAGGATTTGTCTATGTGAGAGAGTCTGAGCAACTGATTGAAGAGGCCACAGAGGTGGTTCGATCAGCAGTGGATGATTGCTTGGATGCAAGACAGATGGATTGGTCAAAGATGAAGAATGTCATTCGAGATGCACTCAGTGATTTTTTGTGGAAGCGAATGAAGAGAAATCCTGTCATTTTGCCAATTATTATGGAAGTGTAGTGTAGAGGTGAACGATGGCAAAAGGTGATAGAAAAGAAGTCAAATTGACAGGAACAATTTTTGGTATTTCGACAAGGGCAGTTGTCTATGTTGTGTTGGCTTTGATTATGCTGCGCTGTGTAACTTGGGCTTATAGTTTTGGTCACAATTTGTTCTACACTCCAGCAGTGGAAGACAAGCCAGGACAGAACATTGAAGTGCAGATTCCAGATGAGGCAAGTGTTCAAGAGGTGGCAGGGCAATTAAAGTCACAGGGATTAATTCGAGATAGAGTGAGCTTTGTTATGCAGGCGAAATTTTTTAAGGTGAGCATCAAGCCTGGGAAGTATGAGTTAAATACATCACAGACATCAAGAGAAATTTTAGACATTCTCCAAAGGAAATAAGTAGCCATGAGTCAAAGCAGAGTGAGAGAGTACTTAGAGAGCCTAGTTCGTTATAATTCAGATATTTGTGAGACTATCCGAGAAAGAGCTCTAGAAGATGAAGTGCCCATTATTCGACGAGATACAGAGAGTTTTTTAAAGACTGTGCTTGCAATGAAAAGGCCGAAAACGATTTTGGAAGTAGGGACAGCGGTTGGTTATTCTGCCATTGTGATGGCAGAATCTTGCAAGGCACAAATTACAACGATTGAGAAATATGAAAAGCGCATTCCTATCGCAAAATCTAACTTTTTGGCAGCAGGGAAAGAAAAACAAATTCATTTCTTAACTGGTGATGCCGCAGAAGTTTTGGCAGATTTGGTAAATAAGAAAGAAAAGTATGATTTCATTTTTATGGATGCAGCGAAGGCACAATATTTTATTTGGTTGCCAATGATTCGCCAGTTATTGTCGGATGGTGGAATTTTATTTTCTGACAATGTGTTGCAGGATGGGACAGTAGCAGAGTCAAGATTTGGCATTAGTAGGCGACCGAGAAGTATTCACACAAGAATGCGAGATTATTTATATGCACTGACGCATGATGAGCATTGGACAACAAGTATTTTAGAAGTGGGTGACGGTGTTTCGCTCAGTGTATGGCACGATGAAGTTTGGAGATGAGATGAGAGAATTAGAATTATTGATTCCGGCAGGTAGCTTGGATGTATTAAAGACAGCGATAGACTATGGTGCAGATGCGGTCTATATTGGCGGTGAAGCTTTTGGACTTCGTGCAAAGGCAAAGAATTTTTCAAAGGAAGATATGAAGGAAGGTATAGCCTATGCCCATGAAAGAGGAAAAAAAGTCTATATTACGGCAAATATTCTTGCACATAATGATGACTTGGAGGGGGCAAGGGAATACTTTAGAGAGCTAAAAGAGATTGCCCCAGATGCAGTGATTATTTCTGACCCTGGAATGTTTATGATTGCCAAAGAGGAGCTTCCAGGTGTTGATTTACATGTGAGCACACAGGCCAATAACACCAATTATGCGACATATAATTTTTGGTGGGCACAGGGAGCCGTGCGCTGTGTGACAGCGAGGGAACTTTCATTAGAGGAAATTAAGAATATTCGAAAGAATATTCCTGAAAAGATGGAGATTGAAACCTTTGTCCATGGAGCAATGTGTATGTCCTATTCGGGGCGCTGTTTGCTCAGCAATTATTTTACAGGCAGAGATGCCAACCGAGGGGCTTGCACTCATCCTTGTCGCTGGAAGTACTCTTTGGTGGAAGAGACTAGACCTGGTGAGTATATGCCAGTCTATGAAGATGAGAGAGGAACCTATATCTTTAATTCAAAAGATTTGTGTATGATTGAACATATCCCAAAGTTAATTGATGCAGGAATTGACAGCTTTAAGATTGAGGGAAGAATGAAGACAGCTCTCTATGTAGCAACAGTAGCTAGAACTTACCGAAAGGCAATCGATGACTATTTGGAGAGCCCAAAGAAATATCAGGAAAATTTGGAGTGGTATAAGGAAGAAATAGGAAAATGTACCTATCGAGAATTTACAACGGGATTTTTCTTTGGAAAGCCAGATCAGGATGCACAAATTTATGACAACAATACCTATGTAAAAAACTACATTTATCTGGGAACGATTGAAAAGGTGGATGACCAGGGCGAAATATACATAGAGCAAAAGAATAAATTTAGTGTGGGTGATGTCATCGAAGTGATGAAAAAAAATGGTGACAATCAATTGATTACAGTAAAGGGAATTTTTGATATGGAGGGCAATGCACAGGAGAGTGCACCGCATCCACAGCAAAAATTGCGAGTAGATATTGGTGGTCAATTCGCACAAGCAGGCGATTTGATTCGAGTAAAGAGCAAATAGTGGAGGATAGACAGTGGTCATTGGATCTTGGATAGTGTCGGCAATCAGTTTTGTATATTTTATATTTTTGTGCATATATACGGGGATTGGTGTGTCGCAGGACTATTTATGGTTTCTTGCCGCTGTCTTTTTTGCTTTGACTGGATTTGGATTGCGCTATGCACAGCAACATCCCACAAGATGGGCATTGCGTTTTCAAGTGACAACATCAGTAATTTTGATTGTATGGGCAATCGTCATTTTGGTCATTCAATTTTTGGTTGTTGTAGAGGCGAGCAAAAAAGTTGAACCGGGACTGGATTATGTTATTGTTCTGGGCGGAAGAATCAAAGAAAATGGGACTCCATCAAAGGCATTGAGAGAGAGATTGGATATGGTTGTTGATTATGCAAGGGACAATCAAGATACCTATTTGTGCTTTCTGGAGGACGAGGAGAAGATGAGCCTTGCACGGAAGCTGAGGGAATGGCAGAATATTTAATCGAAGAGGGAGTGCGAAAGGATCGCCTCTTGGTGGAATTACAATCGAGAAATACACATCAAAATATTTGGTATAGCAAGGCATTGATTGAGAAAAATATTCAAGATAACTTGGGAACAATGAATGGAAACTTGGGAGATAATGTAGGACCTGTCTTAGTTGCTGAGGAAAAGCCAAAGCGTATTGGAATTTTGACTAGTGATTTCCATCTGTTTCGAGCAATGGGACTTGCAAGAAAGGCAGAATACAGGGAGTTTTATGGCATTAGTGCTAAATGCGATGTTTGGCTGTACTTGCACTTTGCAATGAGAGAGACTTTAGCAATATTAAAAGATAAATTTATGGGGTATATGTAATGCAAAGACAGATAGAAAAATTAAAACAATTAGAGGCGTATCACTTCATCGAGCAGAGCAAGATTGAGGAGCTTTCCACGACAGCCGTCATTATGGAACATAAAAAGACGAAGGCGAGAATTCTTTTGATTCTTGCAGATGATAAAAATAAGGTTTTTACCATTGGTTTTCGAACACCACCAACAGATTCTACAGGTGTGGCTCATATTGTGGAGCACACTGTGCTCTGTGGGTCAAAGAAATTTCCAAGTAAAGATCCATTTGTAGAACTGGTAAAGGGATCATTAAATACATTTCTCAATGCAATGACCTATCCAGATAAGACACTCTATCCAGTGGCCAGTTGTAATGACAAAGATTTTCAAAATTTGTGTGATGTATATTTGGATGCTGTATTTCATCCAAATATCTACAGAGAAGAAAAGATTTTTCGCCAAGAGGGCTGGCACTTTGAGATGGAAAGTCCAGAATCTGATTTAATTTATAATGGTGTGGTGTACAATGAAATGAAAGGAGTATATTCCTCAGCAGATGGAATTTTAGAAAGATCGGTTTCAAAAACTCTATTTGAGGGGCATACTTATGGAGAGGAATCGGGAGGAGATCCCGAGTGTATTCCTGACTTGACCTATGAGGATTACTTAGATTTTCATCGAAGATATTATCATCCATCGAATTCTTTTATCTACTTTTATGGGGATATGGATATGGCAGAAAAATTGGAGTGGTTAGATCGGGAATATTTATCAGAATTTGACTATCTTTTTATTGATTCTGCTGTTCCTACACCAAAGCCTTGGACAAGTCCAAGGGAAGTTCACTTTGACTATCCAATTTCTGAGGCAGAAAATGAGCAAAAGTCAACTTATCTTTCTGTGCACACCGTGGTGGGTGGGGAGCTTGATCCAGTAAAAATGGTTGCAATGCAGACTCTTTCCTATGTGCTTTTAGATATGCCTGGGGCACCACTTCGAGAAGCTTTGATTGAGGCAGGGATTGGTGAAGATATTTTGGGTGGATATGAATATGGAATTAAGGAACCTTATTTTTCTGTGATTGCCAAAAATGCGAGGGAAGAAGAGAAGGATGAGTTTTTGCATATTGTCAAGGATGCCTTGAGAAAGCTTGCAGGCGAGGGTCTTGACAAGGAGGTCTTAAGGGCGGCCATTAATATGGCAGAATTTAAGGCAAGAGAGGCTGATTTTGGTTCCTATCCAAAGGGACTTTTGTATGGGCTGGAGACATTTAATAGCTGGCTCCATGATGCAGATCCATGTATGCACTTGCGTTTTCAGGAAATTTTTGACCAGTTGAAAAAAGAAGTGGACACTGATTATTTTGAGAAGTTAATCAAGGATTTACTGCTTGAGAATCCATATGAGGCAGTGATTATCCTTCATCCAGTAAAAAATCTCGATGCACAAAATGAAAAGAAACTTACTGATAAATTGGCGGCCATAAAGGCTGGTCTTTCAAAAGAGGAAATTGAAAGGATTGTTCGAGAGACAAAGGAATTAAAGATCTATCAGGCGGAGCCATCGAGCAAAGAAGATATGGAAAAAATTCCAATGTTACGAAGAGAGGAGATTGGAAGGGAAGCAGAAAAGCTGATCTGGGAGAAAAAGAAAATGGGAGAGATTTCGGCAATTCACAGCGATATCTTTACCACGGGCATTGCCTATATTCGTATGGTCTTTGGTGCAGACTTTGTGGAAAAGGAGGAACTGCCGTATCTTGGATTTTTAAAGGAAGTTCTTGGATATATTGATACTAAGGAATATAGCTATGCTAACCTTTCAACAAATATTAATCTCAATAGTGGTGGTCTTGGATTTAATGTGGACAGCTATCCGATCATGGAGGATGTAAAGAGGGCAAAATATACCTTTGGCATCAATGTCAAAGTGCTCTATGACAAGATTGGTTGGGCATTTTCAATGGCCAAGGAAATTGCATTGCATTCAAAATTAGGAGATAAAGCGCCTAAAGGACATTGCATTGGAAGTAAAGGCAAGGACAAAGTCAAGATTACTTTCTGCTGGTCATATTACTGCATTGACGAGGGCGGGAGCAGATATTTCAAAGGACAGTTACTTTGCTGATGCGACGAGGGGAATTACTTACTATCGTTTCCTTGAAGATTTGACAGCAAACTTTGATGAGAAGGCAGACCAACTTGTCAAAGTATTGGTGAGTCTGACAGAGCGTCTCTTTACTCGTGACAACTTACTTTTAGATGTGATTTGTGATGGAGAGGGCTATCAAAAAGTTGAAGAAAATGTCAATCTATTTGTCGATGCCTTAGAAACGACAGCGAAACGCAGCGAAGGCTTTGTATTTGTTCCTTCAATCAAGAGAGAAGCCTTTACCAGTGCATCAATGGTCAATTATGTAGCTAGATATGGTAATTTTAAAAATCATGGATTTCAGTACACAGGTGTATTAAAGATTTTAAAGGTACTTCTTAGCTATGACTATTTGTGGAATCATATTCGTGTGCAGGGCGGTGCTTATGGTTGTATGGCCGTGTTTGGAAGAACAGGAAATGCAGGTTTTACATCTTATCGTGATCCAAAACTAATGGAGACGGATGCGGTCTATGATGGTATTGTTGATTATGTAAAAAATTATACGGCGAATGAGAGAGAAATGACAAAGGCAGTAATCGGTGCGATTAGTGAATTGGATACGCCATTGACACCATTGAGTGCAGGGCTTTTAGCACTGTCGGCATATTACACAGGGGTTAGTGATGAAGACTTGCAAAGAGAAAGAAATGAAATTTTAAATTGTAAGGTGGAAGATATCCGTGCACTGGCTCCACTTTTAGAGGCAGTTTTATCCGATGGGGCAAAGACTGCTGTGGGCAATGCGGGATTAATTTTGGCGAATAAGGAGGCTTTTACAGAAGTAGAGGCACTGTTTAACGATTAGGGGGAGTACATGACAAAATCAGGATTTGTGGCACTCATTGGTCGACCAAATGTGGGGAAGTCAACCTTGATGAACCACATCATTGGTCAAAAGATTGCCATCACATCAAATAAGCCACAGACAACGAGAAATAAGATTCAAACTGTCTATACTGATGAGCGAGGGCAGATTATTTTCCTCGATACACCAGGAATTCACAAGGCAAAAAATAAACTTGGTGAATATATGGTCAATGTGGCTGAGCGCACGCTAAAGGATGTCGATGTTATTTTGTGGCTTGTGGAAGCATCGGATTATATTGGTGCTGGGGAACAGCATATCTTGGAGGTGCTATCTGAAATAAAAAAGCCTGTCATTTTGGCTATTAATAAGATGGATGCCCTTAAAAATCAAGACGAAGTGCTCTTGATTATGGAAAGTTTTCTAAGTTAAGAGACTTTACAGAGATTGTCCCTGTGTCCGCTCTAAAGGGGGTAAATACGGGTGAATTACTCAAAGTCCTCTATCAATATCTTCCAGAAGGTCCACTCTACTATGATGAGGATACAGTGACAGATCAGCCAATGCGACAAATTGCAGCAGAGTTGATTCGAGAGAAGGCCCTTCGCCTGCTCAAAGATGAGATTCCTCATGGCATTGCAGTCGAGATTGACAAGATGAGCACGAGAAAGGGAGGCCTCACGGATATTGAGGCAACCATCGTTTGTGAGAGAGACTCACACAAAGGCATTGTCATTGGAAAAGGCGGTGCGATGTTAAAACGCATTGGCACTGCAGCAAGAAAAGACATTGAAGATATGATGGAAGGACAGGTCAATTTAAAGCTCTGGGTGAAAGTTCGCAAGGAGTGGAGAGACTCAGACATTCAGATGAAAAATTTCGGATATAATCCAAAGGATATCTAATGCAAGATATTGTTGAAGTGACGGGGATGATCATTCAAAACATACCTGTCAAAGATTATGATCGGCGCATCACCATTTTGACAAGAGAAAATGGAAAAATTGGTGCATTTGTCCGTGGAGCTAGACGGCAAAATAATCGCTTTTTGGGGATTCGTCAATTTTGTTATGGACATTTTGAATTGTATCAGGGAAGAGATAGCTATACACTAAAAAATGCCCAAATCTTGAATTATTTTGAGGAGATTGTCACAGACATTGAAAATACTTGCTATGGGATGTATTTTTTTGAGTTGGCCAATTACTACGCAAGAGAGGCACTGATTGATCCAGAAATGGATAAACTTTTATATGTTGCCTTGGTTGCATTGACAAAGCCAGCCATCCCTAAGGAGTTGGTTCGCAGAGTCTTTGAACTTCGCATTATGGCCATTCATGGGGAATATGATCCAAAGCCAGTGGGAAATGTGAGTGATGGTTGTCGCTATGCATGGAATTTTATTTTGATAACACCAATTGAAAAATTGTACCGCTTTACACTAAAATCAGAGGTTTTTGAAGAACTAGCTGGGGCGGTGGATCAATCTATGCATCATTTTATTGATCGAAAAATGAATTCTCTTGAGATTCTTCGAGGCATTCGTCCTTGAAATAATGCTACCTTAACTCACTAGCTTTAGATGGTGGGTTAAGGTAGCAAAAAATAGATATTTGTGATACAATAACTAGCGTTATGGGAGTATGGAAATCAAAGAATAGACACAAATATTTATTACAGTATCATATTATTTTTTGTATGTATGTATAGAAAAAAGCTTTTAGTATCAAAAGAAATATCAGATTATATAAAACAATTTTCTTATGAGATATGCACAAAGAGTAATATAATCATAAAATATATGGAAACAGACAAAGACCATATACACTATATGATAGAAACTGAGCCTACAATATCCATAAGTAAAGTGGTTAATCTAATTAAGAGCTATACAACATATCATATATGGAAAAAGCATACAGAATATCTTAAGAATCATTTTTGGAAAGAACATACATTTTGGACGGATGGATATTTTGCTTGTAGCGTAGGCAATGTTTCTGAAGAAATGTTAAAAGCAATATATAGAAAAATCAAGGGTAGAAAGGCGGGTAAGCTTTAATGTTAAAGGCATATAGATATCGGATTTATCCAAACAAAGAGCAAGAAATACAGTTAGCAAAAGACATTTGGCTGTTGTCGTTTTGTATATAATCAAACCCTTGCGTACAGAAAAGATGCTTATGAAAAAGAAAAAAAGTCTGTCAGTAAAACAGATTGTAATAATTATTGCAATAGAGAGCTGAAAAAAGCTTATGAATGGCTAAAAGAAGTAGATAAATTTGCTTTTAACAAATGCAATTTATAATATGGACAGTGCTTATCAAAAAGTTTTTTTCAAAGAACATGCAGGTTATCCAAAGTTTAAGAGTAAGCACAGTAATCGTAAATCATATACAACCAATTTTACAAATGGGAATATAACTGTAGATTTTGATAGAGGAAGAATAAAGCTGCCAAAAATTAAAAAGGGTAAAAAAATAAAAATTACATAGAAAAATTTTCAGGTCGGATAAAAAAACAGTAACTATATCTAAGGTACCAAGTGGCAAGTACTATGTGTCTGTTCTTGTAGAAACTGAACATAGTCCACTTGTAAAGACAAACGGACAAATAGGATTGGATTTAGGGATAAAAGATTTATGTATCACATCAGATGGGAAGAAATATGAAAAATCCGAAGACAATTAAAAAAATATGAGAAAAAAGCTTACAAGATTACAAAGACAATTAGCAACAAAACAAAGGGGAGTAGGAACTATCAGAAAAAAGGGAACAAATAGCACTATGCCATGAGAAAATAGCTAATACAAGAAAAAGATTATCTGCATAAGATTTCAAGCGAAATTATAAACGAAAACCAAGTGATAGTTTCGGAAAAACTTACAGATAAAAAAATATGGTGAAAAAAATCATAATTTAGCGAAAAACTATAAGCGATGTATCGTGGTATGAGCTGACAAGACAACTGGAATATAAGTCAAAATGGAATGGTAGAAATTATATTAAGATAGATACATTTTATGCAAGTAGCCAGCTATGTTTTAGTTGTGGATATAAAAATACAAATGTAAAAGATCTAAAAGTAAGAGATTGGATGTGTCCTTTCTGCAATACAAAACACGATAGAGATATCAATGCGGCAAAAAATATATTGGCAGAAGGATTAAGACAAGTAGTATAAGAAAAAACAATAGGGCAGGGACTGCCCGAATTAACGCCTGTGGAGATAGTAGGTTGCGAGGTCAGCGAAGCAGGAAGCCCATAGGCTTTAGACTATGGGTAGTTCACTTTAGACGATGTGCACTGTATACTATAGAAGTTAGGCAGTAGAAAAAATAGTGAGAGATAGGACAATGAAGAAAAGAAATTGGGGTGTAGTTCTTTTGGTGGCAATGGCACTTTCAGCTTGCACGACTGGAGGAAAGTCAAGTTATGTGCCACAGAGAAGTGGAATTTATGTTAAAAATGACAAGAGTATTGAGAGTGCAATTGTAGAGCCCGTTGAAGATGGAAAGTATACGAGCGAAGGATTAAAGAAGTTTGCAGAGCATGAAGTAGAAAGATATAATACAGAAAAAAATACCAATAATGTAAAGGTAGTCAGTGCACAGGTCAAAGATGGCAATGCCTCAGTGATCTTTAGCTACACAGATGCCAATACATTTTTGGACTTTGCAAAATTTAGTCAGGACAATACAGTAAAGGTAGAGAGCATACAGGTGATGAGCTTGGAAGAGGCCAAGTCTCAAGGACAGCTTGACGGAATTGATACTAGTCAAATCAATTCATCAGCAAATGTTGTGGCGATCAAGGGAATAGCGGATGTGACCACACAGGGAAGTATTTTGGCTGCGGCTAGTGATGGAAAGCAATTGAATCACGAGGAAAAAGAGGTTGTGACCGAAGGCGAGATGAGCTACATTGTAGTGAATAATAAGTAAGGGAGAATGGTGTAATGGAATATACAATGGAAAAAATTATTGCATTGGCAAATCAAGGGGATTTGTCTATCCAGGTTCAGAAATTTATGGCGGTCTTGCTAACACTTGGGACTATGGAAATCTGGGTGTCGAGTTAAAGAACAATGTAAAGAGAGCTTGGTGGCAGAAATTTATTCAGGAATCCCCATATAATGTAGGTGTGGACTGTGCCATCTTAATGAATCCACAAACTTGGGTGGCTTCTGGCCATCTTGGAAGCTTTTCCGATCCTTTGATGGATTGTAAGGAATGTCATGAAAGATTTCGTGCCGATAAGGTGATTGAAGAATATATGGCAGCCAATGATATTGAACTCGAAGGCAGTGTCGATGCTTGGTCAAAAGAAGAAATGAAAAAGTATATCGAGGAGAAGGAAATTTCCTGCCCATCTTGTGGAAAACACAGCTGGACAGATATTCGAGAGTTTAACTTGATGTTTAAGACCTTCCAAGGAGTCACAGAGGATGCAAAGAACATTGTCTATCTTCGTCCAGAGACTGCACAGGGTATCTTTGTCAACTTTAAAAATGTACAGAGAACATCAAGAAAGAAAATCCCATTTGGTATTGGTCAAATTGGTAAATCATTTAGAAATGAGATTACACCAGGTAACTTTACTTTTAGAACGAGAGAGTTTGAGCAGATGGAGCTTGAATTCTTCTGTAAGCCAGACACAGATCTTGAATGGTTTGAATACTGGAGAAGTAAGTGCAAGAATTGGTTAGAGACACTGGGCATTAAGGAAAATACAATTCGTCTTCGTGATCATGACAAGGAGGAACTTAGCTTTTACAGCAAGGCGACAACAGATATCGAGTTTAAATTTCCATTTGGTTGGGGTGAACTCTGGGGAATTGCCGATCGAACAGATTATGATCTTGGAAGACATCAGGAGGTTTCAGGTCAAGATCTCACTTATTTTGACGATGAGACCAACGAGCGATACATTCCATATGTCATTGAGCCATCCCTTGGTGCAGATCGTGTGACCTTGGCCTTTTTATGTGCAGCATATGACGAGGAGACTTTAGAGGGCGGAGATGTCAGAACGGTACTTCATTTCCACCCAGCGATTGCCCCAGTAAAGATTGGAATTTTGCCACTTTCAAAGAAGTTAAATGAGGGTGCAGAAAAAGTTTATGCACAGTTGTCAAAGTATTACAACTGTGAATTTGATGATCGAGGAAATATTGGAAAGAGATATCGCCGTCAGGATGAAATTGGAACACCATTTTGCATTACCTATGATTTTGATTCGGAGACAGATCATGCAGTTACCGTTCGTGACCGTGACACTATGGAACAAGTAAGAATTTCAATTTCAGAATTAAAAGCTTATTTTGAGGATAAGTTTACTTTCTAGAAATTTTATAAAGTCAAAAAAATATCGAACTTACAGTTGACAAGCTTTCTTGCTTGTGATATCTTACTGATAAATGCAAAGAACAGAAGAGTATGTAAGTTGGCATCCACAGAGAGAGGTTCATGGCTGAGAGACCTTGAGAAAGATTTACAGAAACCGGTCTGGGAGCAGCAGGATGAATGTGAGGCGAGAGGGTTCGCACTTGCGAAAGTCCTGACGGAGGTCACCGTTATCAGAGACAGAGAGTAAATACAGATGTAGAGCTTTCGATGAGTGCAGGCAGTGCCTGAATTTAGGTGGTAACACGGATGGATAATTCGCCCTAAGCAATGTAGAGATATATTGCTTAGGGCTTTTTATATTTAAGACAAAAGGAGAGGTTAAAATGAAAGTATCAAATTTAGTGGGATTGCGATTTAAGGAAAGACCAGCAGATTGTGTGGTAGAAAGCCATGCATTGATGGTGCGTGGAGGCTATATTAAGTATGTGGGTAGTGGTATTTATTCTGAACTTCCAACAATGAGAAGAATTACAAAAAAAATTGAAAGAATTATCAATAGTGAGTTGGATTCGATTGGCTCACAGGAAGTTCTCTTTCCATTTGTTCTTCCAGCAGATTTGTGGGAGGAGTCAGGTAGATATGAGAGCGTGGGCAATGAGCTATTGCGCATACAAGATCGCAACAAGGCAAAGCTTGTACTTGGTATGACTCATGAGGAGGCGGCAGTACAGCTTGTGCGTGAGTATGGACAGTCCTATACGAGATATCCTTTTACTGTACACCAGATGCAGAGAAAGTTTCGAGATGAGGCAAGACCTAGGGCGGGAATGATTCGTGTGCGCGAATTTACCATGAGTGATGCCTATTCCTTCCATACAAATCAAAAGGATTTGGAAAAGACCTATGATGACTTTTTCAAGGCTTATACTCGCATCTTCCAAAAGGCCGGTGTGCCAGAGGTTGTGACCGTAGCTTCTGATTCTGGAATGATGGGTGGAAGCTTATCTCATGAGTATATGCTTCTTGCTGATGCTGGAGAAGATTCCATTGTTATTTGTCCAGAGTGCGGATACCGTGCCAATATGGAGGCGGCAGAAAACAAGGTAGAAAATGTAAGCAAGAATGAAATAAAGGAGTTAGAGCTTATTGAAACGCCAGATTGTAAGACCATTGAGGCTGTCAATCAATTTTTAACGAGCAGTATTGAGAATTCTTGTAAGGCTGTGGTTTACCAAAGAGCTGATGATGATTCTTATGTGGTTGCCTTTGTCCGTGGAGATTACGAGGTCAATGAGACAAAGCTTACCAATTTACTTGGCACAGAAATTCGTCCAGCAGAGATTACAGAGGACGCACCACTTGTTGCAGGATATATTGGACCTAAGGGAATTTCAAGTGATGTGACAGTCTACATCGATCTCTCTCTAAAGGGAATTGATGGCTTTGTCTGTGGTGCGAATAAGGAAGGATTTCATTATAGAAACTTCAATATTGCAAGAGACCTTGGAGATGTTGAATTTGTCGACATTGCGAAGGTAAAGGAAGGTAGTATCTGTCCTTGCTGTGGCAAGAAGAGCATTATTATTAAAAGAGGTATTGAAGTCGGCAACATCTTCCAGCTTGGGGATAAGTACACCGTATCGATGAATATGCAATATTTGGATGAGAATGGCGAGCAACAGTATCCAATTATGGGTTGCTATGGCATCGGTGTTGGTCGATTGGCTGCATCAATTTGTGAGGCAAGACATGATGAATTTGGTCCAATTTGGCCAATTACCGTGGCACCTTGGGAGGTTGAAGTTTGCTGTTTGCGTGTGGATGATGAGCAGACAAAGGAAGAGGCAGATAAACTTTATCATCAGTTACAAAAAGATGGTGTGGAAGTACTCTATGATGACCGTGATGTTCGTCCAGGTTCAATGTTCTCTGATGCAGATTTACTTGCGGCACCAATTCGTGTGATTGTCAGCCCAAGAGGACTAAAGGACGGAGTGATTGAGGTAGTGACTAGAGATAAGAGCGTGGAGGAAAATGTGGCCGTTGATAATGCAATGGATTATATTAAGAATTTACGCAAGAAGTTATATGATGACATCTATGCAAAGGTAGAATAAAAGTAGCATAGTTGTTAGAGAGTTGTAAGAAGTTTTTTCTTTGTTTTGTGCTATAATTTCTTTGTCACATAGGTGATTTGAGAAAGGAGATATTCGTGAACAAACAAAGAGAGTGAGTGCCGTAGCAGCAAGTTTATTGATGGCCTTGTCTATGACAAGTGTGGCAAATGCAGCAGTAATTTCGTCCAATGCAAAGGGAGGACCTGGCGTTAATTTACAGCAAAAGGCAGGTGCCAGTGCAAGCGGAGCAGTAGGTCCAGGGGTGAGTGGCCCAGGAGCAAATCTTGGAAAGTCCAATGGGGCAAATAATACAAATAATAGCACGAACACCAATAATACAAGTGATGCGGTGTCAATGCATGAGTATACATTGAGTCAGAACTCAAAATATAGACCATATCTTTGGAAGGATGCCGCAGGCAATGCACCAGAGTACAAGGCCTATGTCTTTGAGCCAAAGAATTTTAATGGGCATACCGTCTTTTTGGATGCAGGACATGGACTTGGAAATTCAGCAATTGAAACTGTGAAATCAGAAAAGAGCTATCCAATGAGTGATGCACAGGTGCTTGCAGGAATGAAGACAACCAGTGTGGGCAGTAAGGGATTTGGAATTGGTGTGCAATCAAGAGATACGCCCGATGCTTATTCTCATTCAGAGACTGAGCCACAATTTACTGTCCGCCTTGCAGTGAAGGCAAAAGACAAGTTAGTGGCCAAGGGATATCGTGTGGTAATGGGAAGAATTGAGGAAAATCAAAATCTTTCCAATGGTACCAGAGGTGCTATTGCCAGTGAGACATCGGACATTATGATTTCTTTGCACAGCAATTCTAGTGCATCGGGAAAAGTTAGTGGCACAGTCAGCTTTTACCCAGGTGATTATGACTATATGTCAGGGGCGACATTGATTGGTTATACAAAAACATTGGGATTGACACAGACACAGCCGGCATCTAAGCGATTGGCAGAGATTATGGGTAGCAGTATTTCATCAAGTGTAGGAATTCCTAATATTGGTGCAAATTCGGCAAGACTTCGTATCTTTGGGTATTCATCTATTCCGACAACTCTAGTTGAGGTTGGATTTGCGGACAATGTAGGGGATGCCAAGAAATTGATTGAGAATAAGGATGAACTTGCACAGGGAATTGTCAATGGTGTAGATCAGTATTTCAATAATTAGAATAGGTGGAGCTATAGAGGATATATTTTGTCGACTATAGCTCCTTTATTTTGTCCATTATTTTAGTTGTCGCAGGCTAAGAATAAAAATAGTCCACTCTCTACAATGCAGATGATCAACAGAATACCCCACTGTAAGGAAGAGTAGTCAACAAGTGCTCTTGCGCGAAGAGCGAGGGATGGTTGAGCGTAGGGATAGATGACAAGGAAATCTTCATTGACAAATAGAAGAATCATTGTTCCAAATGCACCTAAAATAGAGGTGGCCACACACTTACTAAAGTTTTTTGTGCGAATACAAAAGTAGCACTGAAGTGAAATCACAGGAAGTGCACCAACAATAGAAAAGAGTGTCCATTTGATGTGCAAAGAGAGCAAAAGTTGACTATCTAGTGAAGAAATTTTTGCAGCTACAATGTAAATGAGAAGAACAAAAAATTGGAACAAGCAAACAAAAAATGTGGCCATAGCAATTTTGCCAAGTAGAAGTTTTGATCTGGAGATATTGTTTGCCAATAGCATTTCCAAAGTTTTTCGTTCAAATTCTGGCATAAAAATAAGTGAAACAATAATAGCGACCATGGGAGGAAAAAATAGCAAGCTGTAAAAAAAGACAAGTTGTCCCCAGAGTACTTGTGCTTGTTGTCCATCAATTAGAACTTGGCGATTGGCAAAATAAGTGAATAAACCAAATAGTGAGGCAAAAAATAGTAGACAGACTCCGCTAAATAGAATTTCTGCTTTTTTTGCCTTTTTCCATTCTGCAATAAAATAGTTTAGAGACATGGTTGCTCACCATCCTTTCTTTTAAAAATTCTTCTTGAAATAAGCAACATAAGAATAATATATACAAATAGAGCGATAGCTTCATTAAGATGAGGTCATCTGCAATATAGGTGTAAGAAATATTATTGGTTTCAGACGAGAGAAGTGAGAACTTATAGGGAGAGAGTGCAGCAGCACCAATCCAAGGGATGAGAAAACTAAAGAGCATGGAACTTTTTGCACTCAAAGAGATACCAATAAATCCACCAATAATTCCCAAAGTAAGTAAAACTCCTCGGCTATTGAAAAGCACAGCAATACTTTGATAAATCATAAAGAGCAGAACAATGTTGAATATTTTTCCAATCACGGCAATAAAAAATGCAAATGTCGAAATAGAAATATGATTAAAATAACCAAATACTAAAATAATCAGATTTTCAAAGAGGCTGAGCAGGGATAAAAATCCGATGCCAAGCTCCATTTTTGCAAAAATAATAGAAGAGAGGGATTGACCATTGGAGCGCAGCAGCTTAAAAGTAGAGCCACTGCGTTCAATATCCCAAAGTTTAGACACAAAGACACTGATGGCCATTGGCAAAAGCAATACATCCACTGTTTGGTTGTTGAATAGACTTCCAGGAATCCATAGCTCAGAATGCTTGCTGATTTCTGATACAGTACAGGCAAGGTTCCATACAGTGGCAATGATCATCAAGAAAAAGACAATAAAAAATGATTTTGTCCGTTTGGATTTTAGTATTTCGATGTGTAGAGAGTGAAAAATTGACATAATTTTCTCCTTGTTCCTATTGTTGTGTTAGATGCAAAAAAATATTTTCTAAGCTTTCTTGATTGCGAACGACACGATAAATTGGAATTTTTGCCTTAGAAAGTAAAAAGATAATGTCGGCAATTTTTTGGTCTGGCAAGTCGGGAAGAGTGAGGTGGTGTGTATCCTGCTCTTGGACAATCTTTTTTAGTTCATTTTCCACAGGTTGAAGTTTTGAAAAATCTCCTTGGAGAACAATGTTGGCCTTTGATTGAATTTCATCTATTCTTCCTTCAAACAGCAATTTTCCATGGTGAATAATACCGACACGGTCAGCAATATGCTCGATTTCTGGGAGAATATGGCTGGAAATAAGCACCGTAAGTCCCGAATCCTTTGTGAGGCGAACAATGAGTTCTCGAATTTCATGGATACCTGCAGGATCAAGTCCATTAGTTGGTTCATCTAAAAGTAAAAGTCTAGGTCTTTTGACAAGAGCAAAGGCAAGAGCAAGTCTTTGCTTCATTCCAAGGGAATAGGCACCAACACATTTATTTCTATTTTTTTCCTCGTCGAGTCCTACAAGGTGAAGTATCTCTTTGATATTTTCCTTGGGAAATTGAAGCATTTTTTGAAATACTGAGAGATTTTCATAACCGGTTAAATTTGGATAGTAGGATGGTTCCTCAATCATTGATCCAATTTGGCTGAGATATTGTGCATTGGAATTTGTAATTTCTCTTCCAAAGATGCGAATATTTCCTGCATCGGGATGGATAAGGGAAAGAATCATCTTCATTGTCGTTGACTTTCCTGCACCATTTGGACCTAAAAAGCCATAGATTTCACCTTGGCGAATGGTCAACTTCTGAATATCTACTACTGTTGTTCCATGATAGGATTTTTGTAAGTTCTGAATTTCAATTGCATTTTTGTTCATATCTATACCTCCGTTTTCTTTATCATAACTGTGTTAGATTAAGAAAACATTGGTGTTACCTTATGTTTAGATTAAGAAGTGGAAAATTAATGGAAAAATATATTCCTTATGGATGAAATTGATATAGGAGAAAATTTTATAATATAACAGCCAGAAAACCCATGGTCTTTAGATCGTGGGATGAATGGCGTTAGGTTTACAACATATATATTTTACTTAAATACTATCATTTAAAATATATGCTATAATACATATATAGGAAATCCTATTTCCGAGTCTATGAAAGGAGAAAATCGTATGTATCTTACTGTAAAACAACAAGTGAAACATCTGTCCAAGGAAGATTACATCACAATCAGGGAACTTTGTCATACGGCTAAGAATCTTGCTAATGAGGCAATCTATAATGTGCGTCAGCATTATTTTACAGAAGGTGAATTTCTCAAATATGAGAAGAATTACACTCTTTTAAAGAATAGTCCTAATTATAAGGCATTAAATTCCAATATGGCACAGCAGATACTGAAAGAGGTTGATGGCTCGTTTCAGTCATTTTTTGGTCTGCTTAAACTTGTCAAGCAGGGAAAATATGCTTTTACGGATTGTAAACTGCCACATTATCTTCCAAAAGATGGATACACAACACTGATCATTGGTTTTGTAAGACTTAAGGGTAATCAGCTGATACTTCCGTTTTCCAATAGTTTTAAGAAAACGCATAAGTCTGTTGAAATTACGATACCACCCATACTTCTTGATAAGACGATAAAAGAGATACGCATTATACCTAAAGCGAATGCAAGGTTCTTTGAAATCCAGTATATATATGAAGCTGAATGTATTCAAAGAAATCTAAACACGAACAACGCACTTGCACTTGACCTAGGTATCAACAATCTCATAACAGCTGTATCAAATAGTGGTCAATCGTTCATTATTGACGGGAAAAGACTGAAATCGATCAATCAGTGGTTCAATAAAGAAAACGCCCGTTTGCAATCGATAAAAGATAAACAGCATTTTGGTAGAAAGTCTACAAATAGACAAAAAGCAGTTACTCGTAATCGCAACAATAAGGTGAACGACTATATGAATAAAACTGCTCGTAGGGTGATAGATTATTGTATCATCAATAATATAGGTACGCTTGTTGTTGGTTACAATGAGACTTTTCAACTTAATAGTCATATTGGAAAGCAAAACAATCAAAATTTTGTAAATATCCCTTATGGACAGTTGCGTAACAAATTGGAATATCTTTGCAAACTAAATGACATTGTTTTTGTAAAACAGGAAGAATCCTATACATCGAAATCATCTTTTTGGGATAGAGACGATCTCCCTGTTTACAATGCCGATAATCCAAAAGAGTATCCGTTTAGTGGCAGAAGATTACATCGTGGTCTATACAAAACGGCAAGTGGTAAAACAATCAATGCAGATGTTAACGGAGCATTAAATATCATGCGTAAAAGTAGTGTTGTGGATATGAATATCCTATACAGTAGAGGCGAAGTGGACACGCCGATAAGAATAAGGATTGCCTAATTATTTAGGTGGAAACTTAAATATCAAACTTCTTAAATAGAGCTGTTAGGCTCTTAGAAGCTCATTACCTTTAGGTGATGGGTAGTTCACTAAAGTATATGAATTTCAGAGTAAACACGATATAATTCGGTTTTTAGATGACAAAAGGAAGATAAAGAGCTATAATAAGACAGAGAATATTGCAGATATTCGCATATTGATAGGGAGGGATTACAAAAATGGCAAATATTGATTTAACAAAGTATGGTATCACAGGAACAACAGAGATTGTTTATAATCCATCATATGATCAGCTATTTGACGAGGAAACAAAGGCAGAGTTAGAGGGATTTGAAAAGGGTAGAGTCAGCGAGCTTGGTGCAGTGGATGTCATGACAGGAATTTACACTGGTCGTTCACCAAAAGATAAGTTTATTGTTATGGATGAGAATTCAAAGGACACTGTTTGGTGGACAAGTGAGGAATATCCAAATGATAATCACCCAGCATCACAGGAGGCTTGGGCAGCAGTAAAGGATATTGCAAAGAAGGAACTTTCTAACAAAAAGCTCTATGTTGTAGATGCATTCTGCGGTGCAGCTGGACATAAGCGCATGGCTGTTCGCTTTATTGTAGAAGTGGCATGGCAGGCACATTTTGTAACAAATATGTTTGTCAATCCAACAAAGGAGGAACTTGAGAACTTTGAGCCTGACTTTGTTGTGTATAATGCATCAAAGGCTAAGGTGACAAATTATGCAGAGCTTGGCTTACATTCAGAGACTGCAGTTATGTTCAACATCACAAGCCGTGAGCAGGTAATTGTCAACACTTGGTACGGTGGTGAAATGAAGAAGGGTATGTTCTCTATGATGAACTACTATCTTCCATTGCAGGGAATTGCTTCTATGCACTGTTCTGCAAACACAAATATGGAAGGAAAGAATACTGCCATTTTCTTTGGACTTTCTGGAACAGGTAAGACTACACTTTCAACCGATCCTAAGCGTCTTTTGATTGGTGATGATGAGCATGGCTGGGATGACAATGGTATTTTTAACTTTGAAGGTGGATGCTATGCAAAAGTTATCAATCTTGATAAGGAGTCAGAGCCAGATATTTACAATGCCATTCGACGCAATGCCCTTTTGGAAAATGTTACTTTGAGTGAAGACGGCAAGCTTAATTTTGCAGATAAGAGCGTGACAGAAAATACAAGAGTTTCTTACCCAATTGAGCATATTAAGAATATTGTTCGTCCAGTTTCTGCTGCCCCAGATGCTGAGGATGTAATTTTCTTATCAGCAGATGCTTTTGGTGTATTGCCACCAGTTTCGATTTTGACACCTGAGCAGACACAGTACTATTTCTTATCTGGATTTACAGCAAAACTTGCGGGTACAGAGAGAGGAATTACAGAGCCAACACCAACATTCTCTGCTTGCTTTGGACAGGCTTTCTTGGAGTTACATCCAACAAAGTATGCTGAGGAGCTTGTAAAGAAGATGAAAAAGAGTGGTGCTAAGGCTTATCTTGTCAATACAGGTTGGAATGGCTCAGGAAAGAGAATCTCCATCAAGGATACTCGTGGTATTATTGATGCCATCTTGAGTGGTGAGGTAAATACGGCACCAACAAAGAAGATTCCATACTTTAACTTTGAAGTGCCAACACAGTTGACAGGTGTTGATCCTAAGATCTTAGATCCTCGTGATACCTATGCAGATGTCAAGGAGTGGGAGGACAAAGCAAAGGATCTCGCAGCAAGATTTCAGAAGAACTTTGTAAAATATGAGAGCAACGAGGCCGGCAAGGCATTGGTTGCAGCAGGTCCTCAGTTATAATCGACTGACGGTTAGATAGAGATGGCTATCGTGCTTACGAATTTTAAGTCGAAAGTGCGATGGCCATTTTTGGCTTTATTTGTCTAAATTAGGGAGAGGAGTGAAATAATGGAGAATAGACCAAGAGGAAGAGATCGCAACATAGATGGTGAGGGAAAGGGAATCTTTCGCAGAGGCGATGGACTTGGCACAGGACCAGTGGGGAGTCAAGGAAGTCCAAGTGGTGGAAGCGGTGGACCAAGGAGGGGAATGGGTGGAGGAAAAGGTCCCATTTCCATTATTGCCCTTTTGATTCTTTTGCTATTTGGTGGAAAGCAATCGGGAATATTGAATACTTTATTGCAGGGTGTGATACAAAATGGTGGCACGGCACAGAGTACAACTCAGCATAATTTCAGTTCTCAGCATAATTCTAGTCAGGGAAGTGGGCATGGAGGAAATTGGAACTCTCTTTTTGATGGTGGAAGTTATTCTACAGGTTGGGTTAAGCCAGAGGCAGCGACACCAAAATTAGATACGACAGTGGTAAAGAATGCGAGAGTAAAGAGAACAAAACTTTTAGGAAATACCAACGACATCGTGACAATTATGGTCTATATGTGTGGTACAGACCTAGAGTCAAGAGGGGGAATGGCGACATCAGATTTACAGGAGATGTCTACAGCAAGTTATGGAAATAATGTCAATGTCATTGTTTACACAGGAGGAGCAACAAAGTGGAAGAATACGATTGTGGCCAGTGACCGCAATCAGATCTATCAAATTGTAAATGGTCAGATGAAAAAACTTGTGGATAATGCAGGAAATGCAGCGATGACAGATCCAAAGACATTGACAGAGTTTATTCAATATTGCAAAAAGAATTTTCCAGCCAATCGAAATGACTTAATTTTGTGGGATCACGGCGGTGGGTCCATTAGTGGATATGGATATGACGAGATACATAAAAAGAGTGGATCAATGACATTGGCAGGTATTCACACGGCTCTTGAAAATGCAAAGACAAGCTTTGATTTTATTGGTTTTGATGCCTGCTTGATGGCAACAGCAGAAAATGCATTGATGTTGAATCCCTATGCCGATTACTTAATTGCATCGGAGGAGACCGAACCTGGTGTTGGCTGGTACTACACAAATTGGCTGAGTGAACTTGGAAAAAACACTTCGATGCCAACCATTGAAATTGGGAAAAAAATTGTCGATGATTTTGTTGATGTGTGTGCAAGACAATGTCCAGGTCAAAAGACCACACTTTCTGTCATTGACCTTGCAGAATTTAGTCAGACTGTGCCAAGTCAACTTGGTGCATTTTCACAGGAAATTAGCAAGAATATTTCAAACCAAAATTACAAACTGGTCTCTGATGCACGCAATCAATCGAGAGAATTTTCACCAAATTCAAAGATTGATCAAGTGGATTTAGCACATTTGGCATTAAATTTAGGTGGAAAGGAAGGTGAAGCGTTAGTTCAATCTTTGCAGAGTGCAGTCAAGTACAATCGGACTTCGAGCAATATGACCAATGCCTATGGGGTGTCTATTTTCTTTCCTTATCAGAGGACGGGATATGTGGATAGGGTGACGAGCACCTATAAGGCCATTGGAATGGATGCCAATTACACCAAAGCAATTAAGGAATTTGCTAGTGTTGAAGCTAGTGGGCAAAATGTTTTTCAATCTAGTCCATCGTCCTCACCTTTGCCATCTCTTTAGAAACCATCGGTCAATTGGCAGGAAATGGAAGCACGACCAGTTCGACGCAGGGGGATATGGGAATGGAAGTCATTTCCCAATTACTCAATGCTTATCTTGGAGGAGATAAAACGAATAAAGAATTTTTATCCGACAGTGCTCTTTCTGATAAAGACTTGGCGGATTATTTGCAGAGAAATCACTTTGATGCCTCAAAGCTTGTGTGGAGTGATGGAGAAGATGGACGAAAGAAAATGAGCTTGAGCAACGAGCAGTGGGCCCAGGTGCATGATTTAGTTCTCAATATGTTCTATGACGATGGCAGTGGATTTATTGATATGGGACTGGACAATGTCTTTGACTTCGATGCTCAGGGTGCACTTCTTGCAGATAATACAAGGAGTTGGATTGCCATTAATCGACAGCCTGTGGCCTACTACTATTTGTCGACAGTAGAAGAGGGAGAAAGGTATACTATTATGGGGCGTGTTCCTGTACTTCTCAATGGACAGAGAGCAAATTTATTGTTGGTGTTTGATCAAGATCATCCAAAAGGTCATGTTGTCGGTGCAATGACTGACTATATCAATGGAGAGACAGAGACTGTGCCAAAAAGTATGACATCACTCAATGTAGGTGATACCATTGATTTTGTGTGCGATTATTATAGCTATGGTGGGGAATACAAAGATAGTTATAAGCTTGGTGAACAGATGAAGGTGCCAGAAGGTGGCATGGAGGCACTGACAATTAGCAATGTAGATATTGGAAAGGGAAAGGCAAAATTAGCTTATCGCTTTACAGACACCTACAATCAGTCGTACTGGACACCTGCTATTGTAGAATAATAGAAACACTTGGAAAAGAAAGGAGAACATCATGAGAAAAGGATATGTGGCTTTGGGTGTCATGCTCACAGCATTGAGTTTGGGGGCGTGTCAAAAAAAGACAGACCAAAAAAATACAACTGCGAGTACACAGGCACAGGACACTTCAAAGCAGGAAGTGGAAGCAAAAAAATTTGAGTATCCCCATATCGAAGCAAAGAATTATCCAAAAGTAGATGGGTCGACAGCCACGCTGCCACTAGCTCAGGCGATCTATGAATTGACAACAGGAAGTAGTCCTGAGGATGCAGCGAGAAATATTGTACACAATAAGACGACAGAATCCTATTTTAATTTAATGGATAAGTCAACAGACTTAATTATTTCTTATGCTCCCCCAAGTGACTTGATGAAGACAATTGAGGCGGTCAATCAGAGTGGAAAAAACCAAACCTATACAAATAATAGGAGGAGGGATTATGAAGTCAGTCCGATTTTAATTGCCCCGGTGGGAAAAGATGCCCTTGTCTTTTTAAACAGTCAAAAAAATAAGGTAAAAAATGTTACTGAGCAGCAATTGCAGGATATTTACTCTGGAAAAATCAAAAATTGGAAGGAGTTAGGCGGAGAGGATCATGTGATCAAGGCATTTCAACGACCAAAAAATTCGGGAAGTCAGAATTTGATGGAAAAATTTGTGATGAAGGATGTCGAAATGACACGACCACCAAGTGAATGGGTGGCATCAGAAATGGGAGAATTGATCGAGAAGGTGGCGGCCTATGACAACAGTGCCGATGCGATGGGATATTCTGTATATTATTATGCGAGAAATATGAAAAAGGGAGATGGACTTCAATTTTTACAAGTCAATGGTGTCGAGCCAAATTCGGATACAATTCGAAGTGGAGACTATCCTTATACTAATCCATTTTACATTGCCATTCGTGCGGATGAACCGAAGGATTCCCCAGCCTATCAGATTTATCAGTGGGTACTCTCGATGAATGGGCAGGCTTTAGTCAATGAACTTGGCTATGTCGCCAATGAAAAGAGTGATGTCAAAATTTCTAGTGAAGATTTAAAAAAGATTGGTCTGGAAGAAAAAAATGATACGGTGTCGGGAAAATATTTTCCAGACCACACATTGCTTGCTCTGCCAGGTTCAACCTATGGTGATCATTCAGGAATTGTACTCCTTAATGAGCAATTTCAGCAAGAAAAAGTACTTTCCGACCTCGAATTAACGAATCCAATCTATATGCCAAGTGAAGGGCTCATTGCATTGAGAAAGTCAACAGGAGAAAATACAGGTATTTATGACATAAAGGAGCAAAAATGGGTTGTTGAGGCGAGTGAGGAGCATTTTTTAAAGGGAATGGAAAATGGAAAACTGGTCAAGGACAATTTTGTATTTGCCAAAGCAAAAAGTGAGGATTTAGTTGGATATGAAATTTATGATGTAAGTGGAAAGTTAAAAAAGACCATTGACTTGACCCAATATGGACATGCAAAATGGGATATCTTTGGATATGGCGAAAAGATGAATGGATTTTTGACAGATTTTGTGGATGACAAAAATGACTTAGTCAGAGCCATTCTCTTTGATAAAGATGGAGAAATTCTCATAGATTCAAAGTCATTTGACGATCAGATGATACAAATGGCAAAAGAATACGAGCTTGATCTCCATGCTGGGAATATTATGATTAAGGAGTGGAATCCAGGCACAGATACCGTGGTGATTGGAAATGATGATAAGAAGATTATCTATCATGTAGGACAGAAAAAAATTCTTGGTCTTGTCGATGATCATCTTCCAAGTAATGAATTTGAAAAAGGGGAAAAACATTATATTCTTGGCAGAGACAAGGACGGAACTTTGCATTGCTTTGATGCAGAGGGAAATCCAACACCTTGGAAATCAAGCGATTTTGATCAACTTCCTGATGGCGATGGGTTGGTGTGGAAAAAGAAGGATAGTGTTCTTGCTGTGCTCAATGTTGGCGACAATACTAGTGCCAATCTAGATCTGACAGGAATTGATATCGATGGAAAGAGTATTATCCTTTCTGATCTTGGCAATGCCGTCTACACAATGCAATTAGAGACAGAAAATGGTGATAATCCAAAGGCTTATGCCTTTAAAGATGGCAAGGTTTTTGCCAAGGGAAAATATTGTGACAACTTAGCTTCTGAGGAATTTGGAGATATTAGCGAGTTAGATGGAACAAATGTTGTTGGCATTGATGGATTATACACCGTATTTGATGCAGATGGCAAAGCACTGGGCACATTAAGTAATGTTCAAAAAGAGAAAGATTCTTTGTTGCTGACAGCAAAGAATTACTACATTGTACAACATGGAAATTATGCAATGATTTATGACTATTCTGGAAATGTATTGTCGCAGATGTTAGCTGGACAGGGAGATGAATAGAGAGTATACTTAGGGATAGAATGAATAGATGAGGAGGAAGTGTGATGAGTCAAAAGATGGTCGATGCAGTCAAGGAAATGGTACAGGCACCAAGTTGTTGTGCTGAATTAAAGACAGCTGGAAAGGAATGGTTAGAGGCTGTTGGAACAGAAGAGCAAGGGGAAAAGGCCGTGGCACTGCTTGCAGAGGCAAAAGCAGATATCTGTACGATTGATCAGGTTTATGATCTTTTTGTGTCTGATACAGGAAAGAAGATGTTTGGTGAGAAGCAGGCTGCTGCTATGGCAGAGCATGCAAAGGAAGTCAAGTCAGCAGGTGGTCAATATTGTGACTGTGGTGCGTGTGTAGGTGCTAAGTTTGTCATGGATCATGAGAAAGAATTGACAGATTAATTTGTAAATAATTTCCGAGAGATGTAGAAATTTTCTGCATCTCTTTTTTTGGTAGGGCAATCGCTTGACAAATAGTATAGAAATTATATAATAAAAGTACATTTCTAGTTTATCTATTTTCTATACAAGTCAGGAGGTTTCTTATGAATTTCACAGAATTTCTAAAGCAATTTGTCAGGGATTTACAAAGAGAGTTGGAAAAAGAATTTGGAAGGATGGTCGTTGAAGAAAATCACATTCGAAAGTTGCAACTTTCGTCTTATCATGGAATAACTGTTCGTCAAGAACATGGTGTGATTGGGATTTCCATCGATGTTTTTCCGCTCTTTTTAGACTATCAAGGTCAAAAAAATTATCAAGAGGTATTAGATGAGGGAATCAGTAGGGTGAAAGAGGGACTTCATAACCAAAAGTATATCGGCAAGGTTCGTTTTGGGGATTATCAAAAGATGAAGAAAAAATTATTGGTTCGACTTGTGCCAACAAGGGAAAATCAAGAGGTACTCGATGATATTGTGCACAGAGAAATTGAGGATCTTTCTATGGTCTATTGCTTTCGCCTCGAGGAGGTTGATGATGTCAATTATACGATGTTTGACCAAAGAGATGCTCAATCAATATGGTGTAAGTGAAGAACAAATCCATCAGGATGCAATGCGATATGCACAAAAAAATGCACCCGCACTGATAAGGAGCATCTATGATGTGCTTGGACTAGATATTGATGACAGTGAAAAATTGATGTATGTTGTTGGAGTAAATAGAGAGATGTATGGGGCAGCTGCCCTATTTTATCCAGGTATGCTTGAGAGAATTGCTCAACTACTGGAGGGAGATTTTTATATCTTGCCTTCGAGTATACATGAAGTGATTGTGATTATGGATGATGGACTGGAGGAGGTCGAGGAGTTAGAAGCTATGGTTAGAGAAATTAATACAGCGGAAGTTGAACCAAAAGATCGACTCTCCAACAATGTCTATCACTATGATCAGATCGATCGAATTTTTGAAACGGGAAAGGCATTTATAGAAAGGAAAAAGAATGATGGAGCTCGATGAAAGTAAAGTAAAACTGGCACATGAAATGGCAAAAAAAGCACATGAAGGACAATTAGATAAGGCGGGAAAAGACTATATTGGACATCCAGAATATGTTGCCTCGCTCTTTGAAACACCAAAGGAAAAAATTATTGCTCTTTTGCATGACACATTGGAAGATACAGATTTATCGCCCGAGTGCATTAAAAAGGAATTTGGCGAGCAAGTTTTAGAGGCTGTCGTTGTGCTGACGAAAAGAAAAGGAGAAGAATACTTTTCTTATATCGAAAGAGTAAAAGCCCATCCACTTGCTCGCCGAATTAAGATTGCTGATTTGAATCACAATATTCAAATTGAACGCCTAGCTCACCCAGAAAAGAGGGATTATCAGAGGAGAAAAAAATATCAAGAGGCCTTGCGCAGGTTACTATAGTTTTTGTGTAAGAAATTTTTTCTTCTGAAGTTGCATAAAGTTGAGTGTGTAGTTGATAAACTTTAGCTCAGTGTCGTCCAGATGCTCAATTTGTTCTACAATTTGTTGAACGATTGCAGAATCTACATTTTTTTCTCGATGGGTATGGTTGCTTGAGAATGCCTCTAGGCTGACGCCATAAAAATCAGCGAGAGAAATAATGATATCAAAGCCAGGAATACCTTCGCCAGTTTCGTAGCGAGAGTAGGCCTGCTGTGTCGTGTTGAGCATCTTGGCGAGTTCTTTTTGGGTAAGATTTCTCGATTCACGGTAGGCACGCAAGCGCTCAGGAATCGCTTTTATGTCATTGGTCATAAATTAGTGACGCCCCCTTTCTTCTCATTATAGATGTTTCTTATATATTTCTTATATTACTTATTATATCATATTTGCTATAGAATAACAATTTACCATATAGAGTGAAAATAAACATAGCAAACAAAAATTTATTGTAAATTAAACAATGAATTTTTGTAGAATTAATACAAAGCAGGGAAGTTGCTTTAATATAGTATTTGAGTGAAGTTATAGTGAAGCAGAGGAGGAAGCATAATGTATAAAATGGCTGTCTATACAAGCGATGCAAAGATTTATCAATTGGTAGAGCAAGTAATGAGTGAAATTGGTATGCGAGTGGATATTGAAATTCAAGTTTCTCATTTAGATGAAGAGGCGTTTGATTATCAGATGATTTTTGTGGATACCACCAGTGAGCTAGGTCTTGGACCAATACAAAAGTGCATAGGTCAAGGAGAGGGGCTTTGCCCTAAAGTGATTGTTTTTACCAAGGATCGAAAAATTTCTATTGATGTGGCAAAGCTTTTGCCTGTGGGTTATATTCAATGGCCCTGTGATGCGGAGCAAATCCGGTTTTCTTTTATTCAATCTTTACGAATCAATGTAGTTCAAGATAAAATCCTAAAATTAAGACAAAATCGACGAATACGCTGGTTACTGGCTTCGCAACTCATTTACATTCATAGTGATCGACGAAAAGTCATTTACCACGCAAAAAACGGAGAGATTGTGTGTTATGCAAAACTCTCCGCTATTTATAGGCAACTTCCACCAGAAGATTTTTTGGTGATTCACAAGTCTTTTGTTGTTAATATTTGGTATATTCAGTCAATAGAGCACGAGAAGGTCGTCCTAAGCGGAGGAATTGAGCTTCCGATTAGTGCGACCTATCGTCGTTTTGTCCATGTTGTCTGGAATAGACAGAGGCAATTACTTATTGAGAGTACCTCTGGTTCCAGTTGAAATTAATTGATTGGCTAAATGAGCCATTTCAGGGATGGTCGCTTTCATACCTGTGTCAAACCAATAGTCAAGTAGACCAAGAAAGCCGGAAATGGAATAGGCAAATAGGGCATCGTAATTGATTGAACTTTGACTTTGAATATCTTCAGGTGGCAACAGGCGCTGACGCAATGTCTGCTTGATGCGATTGAGGTAATTGATGTCTCCATTTGGTCCGAGTAAAATGCGAGATAGATCCTGATTTTCCTCAATAAAAGCAAAGATCTTTTCAAAGAGAACAGTATCGGGAAGACTTGAAGGAGTTAGATATTCGTCTAAAATAGTATTAAATTGAATAAACATTTGCTCCTCTAGGCTTTCTAGCAAATCATAGACATCTTTGTAGTGGAGATAGAAAGTGCCTCGATTTAAATCAGCTAAATCTGTGAGCTCTGTCACGGTGATATCCTGGATCTTTTTTTTCATCAATAGAGTTGCGAGACAGGTGCGCAACTGTTTGCGTGTCTTTCTTACACGTCGATCAACTTTTGTTCTCATATTTCCTCCAATCGATGCAATGATGTTTATTATCATACTAGTAGTCATTAATTGAGTATTGCATCAGTTTTCGTTGATTAGTATAATACATACCAGTTAAAAAATCAACATGTTTAGAAAAATAGTCTCAGAGAGGGTGAAAAGATGAGAAATTGGAAGAGAAATACGGCATTGGCAATGGCAGCCGTAATGACAGCTTCGTCTATCTTTAGTGTAAGTGCAGCAGCACCAGAGGTAGTGACAGATGAGGCTTTATATGGAAATTTAGACTATTATGGGACAATGAAAAGTATGAATATTGTCAAGGGAGTTAGTCTCAATGGACAGACACAAATTAGTGACTATGGAGATTATAGCGAAGTAAAGAATATGACTTCGGATATTGCACCACAGATCAGCACAACAGGTGTGACCTTTGATGGGTTAGATGGAAAAGGAAGATTTTATTATCAAGTGACACCAAAGTCTTTGGAGGAAAAGCTTCCATGGACTGTGGATATCAGTTACAAGTTAAATGGCGTTCCTGCACAGGCAGAAAACCTTGCGGGGGCATCGGGAATGGTAGAAATTGATATTCATATTACTCCAGTGCAGGATACTGCGGATTATTTGAAGAATAATATGCTCCTTACAGTAGCAACAACCATTGATATGACAAAGAATTTAAGTGTTGAGGCACCAGGGGCACAGATTCAGTCTCTTGGCGGAACCGAGGCCGTGATGTTTGCTGCACTTCCGGGCGAGGAAAAGGACTTTGTCATTCGCATAGGGTCAGATCATTTTTCTCTCGATGCAGGCATTGTCTTTGCGATGGCTCCAGCGACCATGGATGGGCTAGATAAGATCAAGGATTTGGCTCAGACCAAGGATGATGTTAAGGATTCTGTTCATAAGCTCTATGATGGTACCAATGTAGCACTTGAAGCAATTGCGGGCGTAAGACCAAGTCTCAATGAGGCGACACAGGCTATAAAGGTCTTAGATCAGGCAAGAGAAAAGGTGCATAGTTATGGGGATCGCCTCGATGGCAATGTTGACACAGATGTTCAAAATTTAAATCGTTTGGCCAATGCGACCGTGGAGCTTGTGCCACATTTAAATACAGCAAAATCAGCACTTGATGATTTTGATCTAGATTTTAGAGATATTTCGACACAGGCAAAAAATGTAGAGCCAGAGATAGACAAAGTAAATCATGATTTGATGGCTTTAAAAGAAAGTCTAAAAAAGACAGAAGATGTGCTAAAAAATGGACAGAGCAATACAAAAGATTTGCAATCAGCACTTGATGATTTGTCTTCTCATCTGGGGGATACACAGGATGATTTATATGGATTTAGGAAGGAGGCAAAAAGGAGAGTTATTCCAGCAACCGCCTCCAATGCCTTTAGAGGAAATCTAAAGGATAGAGTAGAAGGTTTACATGAGGCACTTTCTCATGCACAGCTTGTTGACACTTCAGAAGCTGATGCTCGACTAGAAAGATATTACAGCGAGCTAAAAACCGCAGCAAAGAAGGCACAGGATACACAAGAAGCGATGGACGATTTTTTATCAAGTACAGAAGATACCATTTCTAGCTTGGAGAGTTTACTTTCTCATCCAACGCAGGATGCACTAAAAAACATTCATAATGGTCTTGGCACAGTCAATGATTTACAAGATCAAGGTCAGACATTGCTGCAAGGGCTTTCACAAGCTTCGGGAAAGATCAATCCATTGATTGAAAGTGCCACTAGATTATCGGACACAATGAGTTCCTATAAAGAAAGTGCAAAATCAGGCATTGATAGCACAAATTATCTTCTTGACAGTGTAAGTGTTAACTTAGATAGTGCAAGGGACACATTGACAACGATTGAAAGCTTGTTTCAAAATACAAGGGGAGACCTCAATGATGGAACAAAGGCATCCCTCAAGGCGGGAACAGATTTGATTGACCATGCCCTCAATAGCATGACAGCAGTCGATCAATTAAAATCAGCCAATGATGCACTGAAGGCTCTGTGGGACAAGAAGGTAGCTGAATTTGAAAATGATAACAATGTCTTAAAGATAGATCCAGAGGCAAGGAAGGTTTCTTTTACTTCTTCAGAAAATGCTGAGCCAAATAGTGTGCAGGTGATTTTGAGAACCGAGGAGATTAAGGTCAATGATGAGGAGGAGAAGGCACAACAAAAGGCCCTAGAGGATGCAAAGGAAAATGAGAGTCCATTAAAGAGGATTATCGGTGTATTTTCGGAAATTTTTTCATCCATTCTTCATGCCTTTAAAAATATGTAATGGCGAGCAAATTAAAGGATTTACTTTTTTTATAGATTTGATTATGATAGAGTCTGGCAGGCAACTGCCAGACTTTTTGAAATTGCGGGGAAAAGAATGAAATCCATAAAGAGACGATTATTGTTATTATTTGTGGTCTTTGTCGCAGCTGTTGCGGTGTATATGGGACTAGAAATGAGAAAGACAAAGACAAATGATACCGTCTACACAGGAATAGAAGAAGCAACATTTCCACTTGTGTGGGCACAGACAGCAGGTAGAGAGATGAATGTGATGTATCCATACACATCACAGGTGGGTATCAATGCATTTTTTGATAGTTTGACTCTTCTTTCTGATGAAAGACAATTGGAGCTGATTGTGAAAGGGGGAAGTGAAGTAGTCAAGGCCATCAGCTATGAAGTTCGCAGTGCAAGCCTTGAAGATTTAATTGAAAATAATGAAATTACAGATTTTACTTCAAAGGACAAAGAAGTCGATATGGTCATTCCGATTTCTAATTTGATTACCAAGGGCAATGAGTATCGCTTGAATGTTAAGTTGACTTTTGCTTCAGGAAAAGAAGCTCATTATTATACAAGAATTGCTTTTGGAGATCAGAGCATGGCAGGAGAAATGATTGCCTTGGCTGATGATTTTTCGTCAAAGAATTTGAATTCCGATCAAGCAAGAGACAATTCAAAGTATTTGGAAACTGATCAGGCAGCAGACCATTCTAGGCTCGGGGAAATCAATTTAAAGGCCGATTATGAGTCCTTGGCATACCATAAGATGGCACTTGAGCCAGTGGGAGATGAGGATGTTCGCCTATTAAACTTTACAGGAGATATGGGAGAGGTTGAACTTCGCCGAATGGTAAAGAGAGAGCTTGGGGATGGAAATAACGAGCTCTATGAGATTAAGGAAAATTTTACTATAAAAAAGGGAACTCAGCGACTCTATATGATGGATTATAATCGACAGATGACACAGGTCATTAAGGGAGTGCAATCCGATATCAATAGTACTCGTGTCAATGTTGGAATTACAATGCCAGAAAAGACGGCTGTGCTTGCCTCAGCGGATGGAAATACTACGGCATTTGTGGCCGATCGGGATCTCTTTGTCGTCGATGGAAAGAACAAGGTGATTAAAAAAATTTATTCTTTCCGAGGAGAGGATGACTATAGTCTGCAGGACAATTACGACAAACATGCCATTAAAATTTTAAGTTGTGACAATGATGGCAATGTAGAATTTGTAGTTTATGGATATATGAATCGAGGTGGACATGAAGGGGCACTTGGCATTTCACTCAATCAATATCGGGCACAGGACAATAGTGTCAATGAACACAGCTTTATTCCTGTGAATTTAAGTTATGAGGAAATTAAGGAAGGAATGCAAAAGCTTTCTTATCTTGGAGAAAACAAGATGTTCTATGTGCAGATTGCAGATGCAGTTTATGGCATTGACATCAACAGCAATGATTATACACTGGTGGCCTCAGGACTTGTTGACTATTCCTATTGTGTGAGCCCGCTTGGAAAGCGTTTGGCTTGGCAGGAAGGAAATCGAGAAGATGGAGAGGAAAATCATTCACTTTATGAATCTTGACACGGGAGATAAAAAGGAAGTTCGAGCAGAAGGTGATCAAAATATCCGACCAGAAGGTTTTATTGACCTTGATTTGATTGTTGGTATTTCTAAGGATTCGATGTCTTGGAATGTCAATGGAATGCAAAAGGAAGTTCCATGTTTTGCGATTAATATTGTAGATGATGATCTCAGTGTGCAAAAGCACTATGAGCGACAGGGACAGTATTTGACCGGAATTCGAACAAATGAGGGACGAATTCATGTGGATTTGCTCAATCAGACGGGGGAAAATACCTTTGAAAAAGTTGGCGAAGACACCATTGTCAGCACAGTACAGTTGGAGGCTCAAAAAAATACCAAGGTGGTGGCCTATAGTGATGATAGGGGAACCGTCTATGGTCTGCAGTTTGATCATCGCTATCCAAGTGAGGACTATAAGATAGAGAAGCCAGAAAAAGTTAGCTTTGATACATCAGGAAAAATTAATCTAACCATTGATAAGCAAAATGAAATTTGTGGCAATTGTCCATGGCGGAGTGGTCGGAAGTTTTGATACAGCCTCTGATGCGATTAACAGAGCTTATGCCAACATGGGATCTGTTCGAAAGAAAGGAAAGATTGTGTATTTGCGTGCAGGAACAGCTAACACAAGGAATTTAAAGGTACCAGCAGAGATGGCACAATCCTTTTTGACAGCAAGAAAAGAGGGAAAGCTTTTAGATTTACAGGGTATTACATTGAAAGAGAGCCTATATTTTGTTAGTCAGGGAATTCCTGTACTAACTTATTCGGATGGTGGGGCGGCCATTATTATTTACGGGTACGACCAGACCAATATATCCATCTATGATATTGCATCACAAAGTACAATGAAATTGGGAATTGGGGACGCAGAGAAAATGTTTGAAAGGTCTTACAATGACTTTTCGTGTTTCTTTACCTTTTCTTAACTGTGTGTTATAATATTGTGAATATGATAGCATATATAAAATTTGGAAAATTTAGAGGTGAATGATGGCTCAATATATAATGAAGGGTGGAAATCCACTCGCAGGAGATGTTAGCGTAAGCGGGGCAAAAAATGCTGCATTGGGAATTTTAGCAGCAGCAGTAATGACAGATGAAGATGTCTATATCGATAATCTTCCTGATGTCAAGGATATCAATGTAATGTTGAGAGCGATTGATGAGATTGGTGCGGTTGTGGAAAGGATTAGTCGCAACCGTGTCAGAATCAATGCAGGTACATTGAGAGAAGTTACCGTAGATGATGAGTTTATCCGAAAGATTAGGGCATCTTATTACTTCATTGGTGCATTGCTTGGAAAATATAAGAGTGCAGAGGTGCCTTTGCCAGGTGGATGTGATATCGGTTCCAGACCGATTGATCAGCACTTAAAGGGATTTCGTGCATTAAATGCCAATGTGGAAATTGCAGGAGGGAAGGTTGTTGCAAAGTCGGAGGCTTTGATAGGAAGTCATATCTACTTTGATGTAGTCTCTGTCGGGGCAACCATTAATGTGATGATGACGGCGGCTCTTGCTGAGGGCAGAACGATTTTAGAAAATGCAGCAAAAGAACCGCATATTGTAGATGTTGCCAATTTCCTAAATAGTATGGGGGCAGACATTAAAGGTGCAGGAACCGATGTGATTCGCATCAATGGCGTGAGAAGATTGCATGGTACAGAGTATTCTATTATTCCAGATCAAATTGAAGCGGGTACATTTATGTGTGCGGCAGCTATTACCAGAGGAGACATCACCGTAAGAAATTTGATTCCAAACATATGGAAGCCATTAGTGCAAAGCTCATTGAAATGGGTTGTGAGGTGACAGAGTTTGACGATGCCATTCGTGTAGTAGGAAAGGACAGGCAAAGATCAACCAATATTAAAACCTTGCCGTATCCAGGCTTTCCGACGGATATGCAGCCACAGATGGCAACAGCACTTGCACTGGCAACAGGAACAAGTATGGTTGTGGAGAGTATTTTTGAGAATCGCTTCCGCTATTGTGATGAATTGGCTAGGATGGGAGCGAATATCAAAGTGGAAGGGAATGTGGCCGTTGTGACGGGGGTATCGGGCTTTACAGGAGCCAATGTCAATGCACCAGATCTTCGAGCAGGTGCAGCCCTTGTACTTGCAGGACTTGCCGCAGAGGGCTTTACAACAGTCAATGAAATTAAGTATATTCAAAGAGGCTATGAGCACTTTGAAGAGAAGTTGAGACAACTTGGTGCAGAGATTTCTCTTGTTGAAGATGAGAGGGAAGCACGCAAGTTTACAATGAGAGTTAGTTAAGTCATATCTTGACAGAATGAATGACTTGCGTTATTCTAGAAAAGGTCAATTGCATAGCGTTAACCCCTTATTCAGAGTGATGGAGATACAAAGGATCTATGAAGTCACGGCAACCCCATGTAGTGGAAGGTGCCAACCTGAGCGAGTTATCGAACAATAAGTGGGATTCATTGTTTATATTGAGTCCGCTTAGCGGGCTCTTTTGCATTTGATATAGTAAATATTGGAGGAATGAAATGAAGGAAAGAAGATTATTTACATCTGAATCAGTAACTGAAGGACATCCAGATAAAATGTGTGATCAGATATCAGATGCGATTTTGGATGCACTATTAGAAAAAGATCCGATGAGTAGAGTGGCCTGTGAGACAGCAACGACAACAGGATTGGTTGTCGTTATGGGAGAGATCACAACCAATGCCTATATTGATATTCAAAAGATTGTTCGCGAAACAGTCAGAGAAATCGGCTATGACCGTGCAAAATATGGATTTGACTGCGATACCTGTGGAGTTATGGTTGTCATTGATGAGCAGTCATCAGATATTGCAATGGGCGTAGACAAGGCGTTGGAAAATCGAGATCAATTAGAGGAAAGTGATCTGGACAATGGGGCTGGAGATCAGGGCTTAATGTTTGGTTATGCGACAAATGAAACACCTGAGCTTATGCCTTATCCCATTGCACTTGCACACAAGTTGGCTCGTCGACTTACACAGGTGAGAAAGGATAAGACACTGCCTTATCTTCGTCCAGATGGAAAGACACAGGTTACAGTGGAGTACGATGAGAACGGAAAACCAGTGCGTCTAGATGCGGTTGTTTTGTCCACTCAACATGAAGAGACAGTGACACAGGAGCAAATTCACAAGGACATTAAGAAATATGTCTTTGATGAGGTTTTACCAAAAGAAATGGTGGATGAGAATACAAAGTTCTTTATCAATCCAACGGGAAGATTTGTGATTGGTGGACCACATGGAGATTCTGGCTTGACAGGAAGAAAGATCATTGTGGATACCTATGGCGGATATGCTCGTCATGGTGGTGGTGCTTTCTCTGGAAAGGATTGCACGAAGGTGGATCGCTCTGCTGCCTATGCAGCAAGATATGTTGCAAAGAATATTGTGGCAGCAGGACTTGCTGATCAGTGTGAGATTCAGCTTTCCTATGCAATTGGTGTGGCACATCCAACTTCCATCTCCATTAATACCAATGGTACAGGGAAGTTGAGTGATGAGAAATTGGTTGAAATTGTACGTGAAAACTTCGATCTTCGTCCAACAGGAATTATTAAGATGCTCGATTTGAGAAGACCAATTTACAAACAAACCGCAGCTTATGGACATTTTGGAAGAGATGATTTAAATCTTCCATGGGAGCAGACAGATAAGGTAGAGGTACTCAAGAAGTACTTGTAATACAATGAAATTAAAGACAAGGTTATTTTGGGGATTTATTGCAATTGTACTTGTGCCCCTGTTGAGCTTTGGGATAGAAATGTATCTTGCAGGAAGGACGCAGGCAAAGGAGGTCTTAATGACCGCCCTTGCTGCTCTTGCCTGCATTGCATTTTTTATGCTCTTTTGGGTGCTGACTTCGATTATTATTCCATTAGAAAAATTGAGGGAGGCAACAAGAAAAATCAAAGAGGGAGACCTTGATTTTTCTTTGGAAGCCGAAGCAGAAGATGAGATTGGGGAGTTATTTTTGGACTTTGAGGAAATGCGTATTCGCCTCAAGGAAATCAAGAGGAGAAGATGCAGGCTGACCGAGATGCAAAGGAATTAATTAGCAATATCTCCCACGATTTAAAGACTCCGATTACAGCCATCAAAGGCTATGTCGAGGGAATTATGGATGGTGTGGCTTCTTCTCCAGAAAGATTAGACAAGTATATTAAGACGATTTATAATAAGGCTAATGATATGGATCGCTTGATTGATGAGTTGACATTTTATTCAAAGATTGATACAAACAAAGTGCCCTATCATTTTTCGAGAATTCACATTGTGGATTTTTTTACAGATTGTGCTGAGGAAGTAGGATTAGATCTAGAGTCAAGAAATATCTCTTTTTCTTTTGTCAACAATGTTTCCCCTTCTACGCTGGTTATTGCTGATGTTGAACAATTAAAGCGAGTGATCAACAATATTATTAGCAACAGTGTGAAGTATTTGGGGAAGAAGGATGGGCGTGTGGACATTCGTCTGTTGGATGAAGGAGATTTTATTCGCTTGGAGATTGAGGACAATGGAATAGGAATCGCAAAGAAGGATCTTCCCTTTATCTTTGACCGATTTTATCGAACGGATTTGTCAAGAAATTCTTCCAAAGGAGGTAGTGGAATTGGCCTGTCGATAGTGAAAAAAATTATTGAAGATCATGGCGGAAAAATTTGGGCGATGAGCACAGAGGGAGAGGGAACCATACTGATTATGATATTGAGAAAGGATCTGGAGGGAAATGAGTAGGTTATTGATTGTAGAAGATGAAGAAAGTATTGCTGACCTAGAAAAGGATTATTTGGAACTTTCAGGTTTTGAGGTCGATATTGAAAATGATGGAGATGCAGGACTAAAAGCAGCACTGCACAGAGATTACAATTTAATTATTCTTGATGTTATGCTCCCTGGAAAAGATGGATTTGAGATTTGCAAACAGGTTCGAAAAGAAAAAAACACCCCGATTATTTTGGTGAGTGCAAAAAAAGGAAGATATAGATAAAATTCGAGGACTTGGCCTTGGAGCAGATGACTACATCACAAAGCCATTTTCGCCGAGCGAATTGGTGGCTAGAGTCAAGGCACATATGGCAAGATATGAGCGACTTCTTGGAACAGCTACGGTGCCAAATGAGGTGATTGAAATTCGTGGAATTAAAATTGACATCACAGCAAGGTCTGTTTGGGTCAATGGTAAAGAGAAAAATTTTACTGCCAAGGAATTTGACTTATTGGTATTTTTGGCAAAACATCCCAATCGAGTATTCTCTAAAGAAGATCTCTTTCGGGAAATTTGGGATATGGAGTCGATTGGCGACATTGCTACAGTGACAGTTCATATCAAAAAGATCAGAGAAAAAATTGAAATCAATACAGCAAAACCACAGTATATTGAGACGATTTGGGGTGTGGGTTATCGATTTAAAGTTTAAGTTTGGAGGTCTATATGGGACAGATTAATATTTTGGTTGTTGATGATGAAAAGGAAATTGCTGACCTTGTAGAAATTTATATGGTCAGCGATGGATATCGAGTGTTTAAGGCAAATAATGCCGAGGACGGATTGGATATTTTGGAACATGAGGATATTCATCTTGCACTTCTTGACATTATGATGCCAGGAATGAATGGACTTGATATGTGCAAAAAGATTCGTGAGACAAAAAATATTCCAATTATTATGCTCAGTGCAAAGAGTACGGATCTAGATAAAATTTTTGGACTGGGAAATGGGGCGGATGACTATGTGACCAAACCATTTAATCCACTGGAATTGACAGCGAGAGTAAAATCACAACTTCGTCGCTATACACAGTTTAATCCCAACAGTATGATTACTGACAGTGCACCCAATGAGATTAATATTAAAGGATTGAGCATCAATAAGGACAATCATAAAGTGGTTGTGTATGGCGAGAATATTAAGCTCACCCCAATTGAGTTTGATATTTTGTATTTGCTGGCGAGCAATGCAGGAAAAGTATTTTCGACAGATGAAATCTTTGAAAGGTGTGGAATGAGAAGGTCTATGAAGCGAACAACACCGTTATGGTTCACATTCGTCGACTTCGTGGAAAGATGAAGGAAGATGAGAGACAGGAAAAAATTATTACAACAGTATGGGGAGTAGGTTACAAAATTGAAAAATAGTGGAGAAAACAAATTTCAAACAAAGGTGTTGATCAATGTTTTATATAGCCTTGTGATTACCTGTTTGGTGGAGTTTTTCTTGGTCAATAATGTGACAGCCATTACAAAATTTTATGCAGAAACACTTTCACCAAATAGTAAAGCTTTGGGCTTTGTCTATACAGAAACGATTGTGGTTCTGCTTTTTGTATTTTTGGGCATTGGTCTGTTTAGTGCTCTGTTTTTTTGGTTGACCAAGAGAGAGCTCACCTACATTGATCATATTTCGTCAGCCATTACAAGAATTTCTACAGGAGATTTACAGACGAAGTTAGAAATTGTTGGGGATGACGAGTTCTCGGCGATGGCGGAAAAGATTAACACAATGGTGGATGAAATCAATGCGTTGATGGAGAAAGAAAGGTATGCAGAAAAGACAAAGAATGAGTTGATTACAAATGTGGCTCATGATTTGAGAACACCATTGACTTCAATTATTGGTTATCTTGAATTATTGAATCGCTCGGAGAACTTGCCAGCACAGATGAGACAAAATTATCTTCAAATCGTCTATCAAAAGGCGAGGCGACTGCAACAGCTAATTGAGGATCTCTTTGGTTTTACAAAGCTCAACTACGGAAAAATGGCAATGAATGTGGGGAAGATGGATATTGTAAAATTGCTTGCTCAACTCATGGATGAATTTTATCCTAATTTTATGGAAAAGGGATTGGCATTTTCTCTAAAGAGTAGTGTGGATGCTCAGGTGATTGTGGCAGACTCCAATCTTCTGGCAAGACTATTTGACAATTTAATCAACAATGCAATTAAGTACGGTGCGGATGGAAAGCGGATTGATGTGCGCATTGATGTAGATGGAGATTATGTCATCGTTCAAGTGATTAATTATGGAAAGGTAATTCCTGCAGATGAACTTCCACTGATATTTGATAAGTTTTATCGCGTGGAGCAATCTCGTTCGACAAATACAGGGGGAACAGGGCTTGGACTGGCCATTGCACAAAATATTGTGCAAATGCATGGTGGAGAAATTAGCGTGCGCAGTGATATGCATGGCACGGCATTTATTGTAAAACTACAAATTGATTTTGATATAACAAAGGAAAATTTTCAAAATGCATAAAAAAAGAATTGCTCTATTGACGATTTTATTTGTGCTCTTTGGCTGCCTTGTGACCTGGGCGGATGAAGATGTGACGATTGATGTTCACTATGGATATGATGATACTGCAAAACTTGGGCGCTATCTTCCCGTATATACAACGATTCATTCAAAGAAGCCGCAAGATATCTCCGCTAAAGTGCAGTTTATTGTACAAGAGGACGATGGCATTATCTATCGGTATGAGCACAGTATAGATTTAAAAGCACAGGATCAAATCTCAAGGGAGGATACCATTCCACTGGGATATAAGACAAAGAACATTGAGGTATGCGTCATTACAGATGACAAAAAAGAGTTGGCTAGAAAGGACATTGAACTTGGGCAGGGAGAAAAGAATAATCGCTTGAACATTGGTATTTTGAGTGATACACCAGAAAAGCTCAGCTACTTTAATCACGCCACTGTTGATTATGGAATTTTGACTACAAAGACAGTTCAACTTGAAAAAGATAGCTTTCCCATCAATGCCAAGGGTTTAGATCAATTGGATGTCATTATCATTAGCAATTATCGCATAAGAGATTTGGGAACAGAGCAGTCCATGGCCTTGATGAATTGGGTAAAAGCTGGAGGGGTGATGATCCTTGGAACAGGGGCAAGGGCCAATGATACGCTTGGGCGTTTTGCACCAGAATTGCTCGATGAGATGTTTGAGGAACCAAAGATGCGAAAGGTTCATCTTGATACGGGAATGGAGGAGAGTGAGGATAGACAAAAGAGAGATCCTGTGGAGATGAGTAGTGTGGCTGTGCAATTACATGGTGGAAATATTTTAGTTTCGGATGCAAATTTTCCATTGCTTGCCACGGTCAATAAGGAAAAAGGTGTTATTGCTGTCAGTGCCTATGACTTTGTCGATGTACAAAACTTTGCGAATCAGAATCGCTTTTTTGCCAATCAATTGCTACTTATGATTATGGGTAAGACAAGAATCGAGGGAATTGCCAATGGATTGTATGGTTCAAATGCAGAAAATGCCACTGAGATCCAGAATATGATTAACAATGGAAATGTCAGTATTTTGCCTTCCATTCCCCTATTTGTGTTGGTCTTATTTGGCTATATTGTGGTGATTGGTCCGGTCTTGTATTTTGTGTTTCGACAGGGCGGATGGATGGGCTACTATCGCATCAGTGTTGTGGGCGTTTCTGTACTGTTTGCAATTTTAGTTTATCTTGGGTGTGCCGACAAGATTAGAAAATGTATTTTATAGTTATGCCACAATTTTGGATACGACGCAAGATAGCATTTCGCAGAGGATATTTTTAAATTTGAGAAATCCATATAATGAGCGCTACAATGTTTCTTTTGACCGAGATTATGATATCTATCCAATTTCCCAAGAAAAAAATGTAGGCAATGATTTTATGCACAGCAGTATTAAATTTTCAAATTCAGCAGACACGAAGAATGTAGAGATGAATTATATTGGCTCGTTTCAGCCCAGTCTTTTTCGATTAGAAAAGAGTATGGAAAATCAAGCGGGCATCGGTCTATTTGGAGAGATCAATCTCTTTAAAAATCAAGTGAGTGGGGAAATTACCAATTATTATCCCTATAAAGTGACCAATGGAGTGCTGATTTTCTATGGAAAAGTTGCGATTTTAGGCGATTTTGAGGCGGGAGAGACAAAAAAGTTAGATGGTCTAGATTTATACACCATTCCTATTGATGAGAACTATGCGACAGCAACAAGACTTACGGGAATGGATCAGTACAACAGTGCAGAGATTGAAAATCAACAATATATGCTTACTTTTTCGAGAAGAAATTTATTAAAGTTTTATATGGAAAATTATATGTCAGGATATAGTGCAGATGCCAGAGTACTTGCATTTTCACAGGAACCTTTAGAGAATGAGATACTAGTCAATGACCATTACGACCATTCGGGGATTAGTTTGTTGTCCTCCTCTATTTCTGTTACTCATGAGGATGATACGCAGAGCAAGGAATATCGCTCGGCATTGATGACCAGTGCAAAAGTTATCAGTGGCTCCTATGATGCAAGAACCAATACAGCGACACTTACAGAACCCCTTGTGCTTGAATATTTGCTTGGCAATGATATGGACATTTCGGAATTGCTCATTGAGCCGATGTCAAAGGAGTTTTATGGAAAAAATTCTGCTTTTCCACAAAAGAAATGGTTTCAGGGAGAGATGGATTTTTATAACTATAAGACCAGAGAATTTGTCCCAATTGATTTAAATAAGATTGACTACACAAGGGAGGAACTTGAAAATTATCTTCTTGAGGGCAATCGCATTCGCATTCGCTATGTTGCTACAGGAGAAGAAAAGGAGAACATTATTCTCCCAATGATTTCTATTGTGGGAGGAAAGGATTGATGTTAAAAATTCAAAATTTATATAAGAGCTATGGAAGCTTTGAAGCAATTAGTGGATTGAACTTCAATGTAAATCCTGGAGCACTCTATGGCATTGTCGGCCCAAATGGTGCTGGAAAGACAACATTGATTCGGATTATTATGGGCTTACTTGAAAAGGACAGCGGGGAGATTTTTATTGATGGGGAATTGGTAAAAAAGAGGGATCGCTCGGTGTATAGAAAGTTTGGCTATGTTCCTGACTATTTTGGACTTTATGAAAATTTGACTGTATGGGAGTACATGGTCTTTTTTGCAGAGGCCTTTCATATGGATGGTCTAATGATGCGAAGGCGAAATATGGAATTGTTAGAGCGAGTGGGGCTAGAAAAAAAGGTCGATGTGATGGTTGATACACTCTCTAGAGGAATGCAGCAGAGGCTCAGTTTTGCAAGGGCATTGATTCATGATCCAAAATTTGTTCTTATGGATGAGCCTGCCAGTGGATTAGATCCGAGAACAAGATATGAATTTAAGGAATTGGTCAGAGAACTTGGCGAGGAGGGGAAGACCATATTGATTAGCTCTCATATTCTTACCGAGTTGTCCGAGATTTGTACGGACATTGGAATTATGGAGAGTGGAAGGATGGTTGCCAGTGGAACAATTTCAGATATTTTGCACCGTGTTGAGCAATCAAATCCCATCTGTATTGAGATTTTGGATGCTATGAGCACGGCAATGGCCATTTTTAAAGAAGATCCCCATGTGACAGCTGTCACACAGGATGGGCATAAATTTGAAGTGCAGTTTGAGGGAGATAAAATTAATGCTGCAGAATTATTACAAAAATTGATTGCTTTTGAAGTGCCAGTGACGAGTTTTGTCCGTGAACCAGGGACATTGGAAACCTTTTTTATGCAAATGACGGATCACAAAAAGGGAAGGGTGGTGCTCAGCAATGATTATGAATCCAATATATAAAAAGGAAATGGCCGTGGTTGCAAGGAGGGCAAAATTAACACTGTATTTGACTGTGTTTAATAGTATCTTGGCTGTTTTTGCCCTACTGTATATGACTGTTGACCAAGTCTATATCCGCGAAAATGGACAAATCCGATACATTAGTTTTTTGATTTTATTTCGCTATCTTTGCTATATTGAATTTGGAATTTTGATGCTGATTTTGCCGGCGATGGTGGCAGTGAGTATTAGTGGGGAGAGAGAAAAAAAGACACTTGATTTTATATTGATTTCGATGATGAGTGTAAGGGATATTGTGGTAGGAAAATTAGCGAGTGTAGTATCTTTAATGGGATTGATGATTGCTTCGTCATTGCCAATGATGTTTTTAGTCTTTATCTATGGGGGGATGCGTTTTGGAAGTATAGGGATGCTATTTTTGTGCTATTTTTGCACTACATTTTTGGTGGGCAGTATGGGCATCTTCTTTTCGTCCTGTTTTCGAGTGGTGATTTCGATATTGGCATCTTACTTGAGTGTTGTCATTATTTTTGGGGGAGATTTTTTATTAGGATATTATAATTATAAATTTTTTTTAATTTCTCTTTTTAATCCTATGACCACATTTTATATGCTTGTTAATACGATCACAGGAAATCTTGCAGCCCCCACACTTTATTCTGGTATTTGGTTTTTTATTGGTTGTGGTGTGCAACTTCTTCTTTCGTCATTTTTAATATTTATGTCGGTCTATAAAGTGTCTAAAATGACAAATTGATGGTATAATGATAGGCAAAAAGAAAGTGAGGATTGGATATGGGATTGATTAGAGCGGCCGTGGGAGCTGTGACATCAACATTAAATGATGCCTATTTAGAGATTATTGAGGCAAGGGATATGGACGGTCAGACTCTCTTTGTTGTAGGAGAAAATGTCAAGGGAGGACAAAACAAGAAGGCAACACCAGGAGTGATTACACAGGGATCTTTAATTCGTGTGGGAGTTAATCAGGCCATGCTTTTTTGTGAAAATGGAAAGATTCTAGATTTTTGCTGTGAACCAGGCAGTTATACAGTCGATAAGTCCTCGGCACCATCTTTCTTTTCGGGAGATTTGTCAGGAGATCGTCTATCAAAGACATTGGAAGAGATTGCGGATCGATTTCGCTATGGTGGAATAAGTAGCCTAAAAGGTGGACAATTTGCTTATTTTATTAATTTACAAGAAATTATGGGAATTCCCTTTGGAACTCCACAGCCAGTGCAATATTATGATCGTTTTTATGATGCTGACTTAAGCATTACAGCAAGAGGAAGATTTTCTGTGCGCATCACAGATCCAATTCTCTTTTTTGCCAATGTGGTGCCTAAAAATGTTCATCGATTTACTTTTCAGGATATGAGGGAGCAATTTATTAGTGAATTCATGCAATGTTTTGGTGCAGCCATCAATCAATATGCTGCTGATGGCGAAGATATTCGATTTTTGCAAAGCAAGGCCAATGTGTTAAGTAAGTATATGCAGGAGGCATTGGATGAAAGTTGGAAGCAAAGGTGTGGGATTGAGATTGTCAAAGTTGGCATCGAGGGAATGGGCTATGATGAGGCGACAAAGGCATTTATTCAGACAAGAAATGAAGGTGCTGCATTAAAGGATGCAAATATCAGAGAGGGGTATCGTCAAAAGAGTGTGGCCGATGCCTTTAAGGCAGCAGCAAATAATTCGGCTGGAGCAATGACAGGACTTAGTGGAATGCTTACTGTAATGAATGGTGCGGCGATGTATACCAATCAGGATGCCCAAAATAATCTCCAGCAGATACAGGCCCAGCAGGCTCAACAGGGAAAAAAGCCAGAGGGAACTTGGTATTGTCCAGAGTGTGGAACACAAAATACAGGAAAGTTTTGTTCGGAATGTGGGGCAAAGGCACCCGTGAGTACGGGCTGGATTTGTCCAAAGTGTGGAGCACAAAATACAGGAAAGTTTTGTTCGGAGTGTGGAGCACCAAGGTCATAGGGGAGGTCAAAGATGTCAACCATAGCATATAAATGTCCAAATTGTGGGGGAGAACTCTCTTTTGATCCTGATTTGCAGGGGTATCATTGTATTTATTGCGATTCCAATTTTACTCAAGAAGAATTGATGAGGCGATTGGGAAATCAACAAGAAGTTCATCAAGAGACTTTTTCATCAACCATAGCTAGGGATTACTATTGTCCCAATTGTGGTGCAGAAATTGTGACGGATGAAAATACAGTGGCTTCTTTTTGCTACTATTGTCAGGCTCCGGTGATTATGAGGGACAGAGTGGAGGGAAGATTTGCCCCTGACTATGTTTTGCCCTTTCAGATCAGCAGAAAAAAGGCACAGGATATTTTTTCAAATTGGATTAAGAAAAAGCGATTTGTGCCGAGAAGTTTTTACTCAAAAGATCAGATTGAAAAGATGACAGGAGTGTATTTTCCATTTCTTCTCTACAATGCTACAGTTCATGCTGATATTGATGCCGTCGGAACAAAGAGAACGACAAGAAGAAGTGGAGATTATCAAGAGGTCACCGAGCGACTCTATCAAATTACAGATTCAGGAGATATGAGTATAGAAAATCTATCAAAGATTGCACTGTCAAAGACAAATAAAATTTTGGTGGAGGGAGTACAACCCTTTGATTTTTCAAAGAAAGAGCCTTTTGCAAGTAGCTATCTATCAGGCTTTTTTGCAGAGAAAAAGGATATGGAGCGAGAAAACTTACAGGATGCAGTGTATCAGGAAGTACAAAACTATGCTAGGAGAAAAATTGATGGAAATTATGCCCAGTATAGTAGAATAGATTACCATCAAAAGGATATTCGCATCAATCAAGAGGAGTGGAAATATGCCCTACTTCCTGTTTGGACCATCACCTACAATGACAGAAACAAGAATAAAATTTATTATTTTTCTATCAATGGTCAGAATGGTCGAGTGATCGGAGATTTGCCCATTGATCAGAAAAAATTGTGGTTCACTACCATAATGACAGGCGTTTTGGTTTTTGCAATTTTTTGTTTGATATTTTATTTTCTGCTCTAGGGAGGTGAGGGTATGAAAGAAAAAAGGAAGCTGTGCTCTATAGTTATCTTTTTGATAGCAGTATTTTTCAGGTTTTTGCTCCCTGTCTATGCGGATGATGCAGTAAATATGGGCATCTATGACGATGCAGATTTATTTAGTGCTGCTCAAGAATCTGATATTGGAGAGGAAATCCAGAAGGTGATTCTACAGACGGGATTTGATGTTGCTGTGGTGACTACAAATAATGCACAGGGAAAAAGTGCCCAAAAGTATGCCGACTACTTTTATACAACGAAAAAAATAGGCAAGGGAGACAAAAAATCTGGGGTATTATTTCTTATAGATATGGACAATCGAGAGATATACTTTTATACTAAAGGTGACGCCATGCGGTATTTTTCGGATGAACGCCAAAAGAAAATTGTGGACAATGCGTACAGCGATGTAAAAGCACAGCAGTATGCAAGGTGTGCCCAATCTGTAATTGCCGATGTATCCTATTACTACAGTCAAGGAATGGTGAAGAAACAATATTTTGTTTTTGGAGATTCTTTCTTAGGAAGTGGTATTTTGACCAAACAAGAGGGGCTAATATCGCTTGTGGTAGCTTTATTTCCGGCATTTTTTTATCGAAGGAAAGTAAAGAAGGGGTATTCAATGGTGGCACAGGCACAAAAATCAAAGCAACAGGCGTTGACTTATGCAGCAGGTGCAGGATTTTCGTTTCTCAATCAACCACCTCGCCTCATTGATACGAGAGTGAGTCGCCACTATTCGCCAAGAAGTAGAAGTAGTAGTTCAGGTAGTAGCAGTGGCCGAACGACGACACATAGAAGTTCAGGTGGTGGAAGATATAGTGGAACGGGCAGAAAATTTTAATACAGGAGAAGAAAGATGAAGAATATAATGTATAGCAGTACAAGGGGAGGAGAAAAAAAACCTCACTGCATCACAGGCAATTTTAAAGGGATTAGCCGATGATGGTGGTTTGTTTATGCCAGAGGAAATTCCTACTTTTGATTTTGATTTATATACCTTGGTCGGAAAGAGCTATCAAGAGACAGCCTATGAAGTGATGAAATTATTTTTGACTGACTACACAGAGGAAGAATTAAAGTCCTGTATTCAAAAAGCTTATGATGAAAAGTTTGATACAAAGGAAATTGCACCGTTGACGAAGGCCGATGGGGCATATTATCTGGAGCTATTCCATGGAAATACGATTGCCTTTAAAGATATGGCTCTTTCGATTTTGCCACATCTTTTGACAACTGCAGCAAAGAAAAATGGTGTGGAGAATAAGATCGTGATTTTGACAGCGACCAGTGGAGATACAGGTAAGGCGGCAATGGCAGGATTTGCTGATGTTGAGGGGACAGGAATTATTGTCTTTTATCCAAAGGGTGGCGTGAGCAAGGTACAAGAATTGCAGATGGTGACTCAGCGTGGGGACAATACAGCTGTTGTTGCCATTCATGGAAATTTTGATGATGCACAGACAGGTGTGAAAAAGATTTTTGGAGACCGTGCATTTGGAGAGAAACTGGCTCATCATGGCATACAGCTTTCAAGTGCAAATTCCATCAATATTGGTCGACTGGTTCCACAGATTGTCTACTATGTTTATGCCTATGCAAAGTTAGTAGAGAATGGTGAGATTTTGTTTGGCGAGAAGATCAATATTTGTGTACCAACAGGAAACTTTGGAAATATTTTGGCAGCATATATTGGAAAGAGAATGGGACTTCCAGTCAATAAACTCATTTGTGCGTCCAATGATAACAAGGTGTTGTTTGATTTCTTTACCACAGGCACCTATGACAAGAAGAGAGATTTTATTTTAACTTCTTCCCCATCTATGGATATTTTGATCTCTAGCAATTTAGAGAGATTGATCTACTTAAGTTGTGGTGCAGATGCTGATGTAAATAGGCAGATGATGCAGGATCTTGCAACTAAGGGAGAGTATACGATAACTTCACAGATGCGTGCATTTATGGCCGATTTTATCAGTGGATATGCAGATGAAAAGACCAATGCAGCTCAGATTAAGAAGCTCTATGAAGATACAGGATATGTGATTGACACGCATACAGGAGTGGCTTCCGCTGTCTATGAAAATTATAGGAAAGAGACTAGGGACAAAACAAAGACTGTTATTGCTTCAACAGCAAGTCCATATAAGTTTTCTCGAAGTGTGGTCAGTGCGATTGAAAACATTGACGAAAATATGGATGAGTGGGCTGTGGTTGATGAGCTTCAAAAGCTCAGTAGAGTAGCAATTCCAGCAGCAGTGGAGGACATTAAGACTGCTCCAGTTCGCCACAATCTTGAATGTGATGTCGATCAAATGGAAAATACTGTGGCAGATATTTTAAAAATGTAGTACAATAACAATGGTTTTAAAATTCACAAAATGAAGGAGGACTTATTATGTTAGTATCAGCAACAGAAATGCTGAATAAGGCAAAAGAAGGACATTATGCAGTTGGACAGTTCAACATCAACAATCTTGAGTGGACAAAGTCAATTCTTACTGTAGCACAGGAGATGCAGTCACCAGTTATCCTTGGTGTTTCTGAGGGTGCAGGTAAGTATATGACAGGATTTAAGACCGTTGCTGCTATGGTAAAGGCAATGATGGAGGAGATGAAGATTACTGTGCCAGTAGCCCTTCATCTTGATCATGGTACATATGATGGTTGCTTAAAGTGCATTGAAGCTGGCTTTCATCCATTATGTTTGATGGTTCACACTTTGCTATCGACGAGAATGTTACAAAGACGACAGAGCTTGTAGCAGCAGCTCATAAGGCTGGCTTATCTATCGAGGCTGAGGTTGGATCCATCGGTGGAGAAGAAGATGGCGTTATCGGAATGGGTGAGGTAGCTGATCCAGAAGAGTGCAAGAGAATTGCAGATTTGGGTATTGACTTCCTTGCAGCAGGTATTGGAAATATCCACGGAGTATATCCTGCAAACTGGAAGGGATTAAACTTCGAAGCATTGGATAAGATTCAGGCAAAGACTGGAAAGATGCCACTTGTTTTACATGGCGGTACAGGTATTCCAGCAGATATGATTAAGAAGGCCATCACTCTTGGTGTGGCAAAGATCAATGTAAATACCGAGTGCCAGATTTCATTTGCCAAGGCAACTCGTGAGTACATCGAGGCTGGCAAGGATCTTGAGGGCAAGGGATTTGATCCTAGAAAGCTCTTAAAGCCAGGTGCTGACGCAATTATGGAGACAGTTCGTGAGAAGATTGAGCTCTTTGGTTCAGCAAATAAGGCCTAAGAACAAAAAAGAGTAACAAGATGGGCGTTCTCCCTTTGGGAGGACGCCTTTATAATAAAGGCGATAATGAGGTGGAAAAATGGAAGAAATCCAGAGCGTATCTGAATTTTTTGGTTGCAATGTATTTAACGACGCAGTGATGGCAAAATACTTGCCAAAAAATATTTATAAGAAATTGAGAGTAACAATTGAAGAAGGTACAGAGCTTGATCCAAGTGTGGCCGAAGTTGTTGCACATGGAATGAAGGAGTGGGCACTTTCTAGAGGAGCAACGCATTATACACATTGGTTTCAACCACTGACTGGCGTGACCGCAGAAAAGCATGATTCCTTTATTTCAGCACCAAAGAATGGCAAGGTGATTATGGAGTTTTCAGGAAAAGAGCTGACTAAGGGAGAGCCAGATGCTTCTAGTTTTCCATCAGGTGGGCTTCGTGCAACATTTGAGGCGAGGGGATATACAGCTTGGGATTGCACTTCTCCAGCATTTATTAGGGAAGATGCTCTTGGTGTGACCTTATATATTCCTACTGCATTTTGTTCCTACAAGGGAGAGGCCTTAGACAAAAAAACTCCTCTTCTTCGCTCTATGGAAGCAATTAACACACAATCACTTCGAATTCTTCGACTCTTTGGAAATACAACATCAAAGCGTGTGACACCATCCATTGGTGCAGAGCAAGAGTACTTTATTGTGGACAAGCAAAAGTATTTACAAAGAAAGGACTTGATCTACACAGGAAGGACATTATTTGGAGCAATGCCACCAAAGGGGCAAGAATTAGAGGATCATTATTTTGGTGCGATTCGAGAGCGCATTGCGGCCTATATGAATGACATCAACCATGAGTTGTGGAAATTGGGTGTGCCAGCAAAAACTCAGCACAATGAGGTTGCACCTGCACAGCATGAGCTTGCTCCAGTCTATGAGCAGGCCAATATTGCAACAGACCACAACCAAATTACGATGGAGACGATGAAAAAAATTGCTGGTCACCATGGCTTGACCTGCCTATTGCATGAGAAACCATTTGCAGGTGTCAATGGTTCAGGAAAGCATGACAATTGGTCGTTGACAACCAATGATGGTATCAATTTATTAAATCCTGGTGACACGCCACATGAAAATGTACAATTTTTATTGGTGCTTGCTTGTATCTTACAGGCCGTAGATCGCCATGCCGATTTACTTCGCCAATCGGCATCTGTGCCAGGAAATGATCACAGATTGGGAGCAAATGAGGCACCACCAGCAATTATTTCTGTATTCCTTGGAGAGCAGTTGGAAGATGTGATTGATCAGCTTTGTTCGACAGGTGAGGCAACACATTCCATAAGAGGTGGTATGTTAAAGACAGGCGTGGCGACATTGCCAGATTTTGAAAAGGATGCAACTGATCGAAATAGAACTTCACCATTTGCATTTACCAATAATAAGTTTGAATTTCGAATGGTTGGATCTTCAGATTCTATCTCTTCCCCAAATGTTGTACTCAATACCATTGTGGCTGAGAGTTTCAAGGAAGTGGCGGATGAGCTCGAAAAGACCGAAGATTTTGAGATGGCAGTTCACGACATGATCAAGAAGATGTTGGCAGAGCACCGTCGCATTATCTTTAATGGCAATGGCTATTCCGATGCTTGGGTGGAAGAGGCCAAGAGGCGAGGACTTCCGAATATTAAGTGTATGGTGGATGCCATTCCAGTACTCACTACAGAAAAGTCTGTAAAGCTTTTTGAAGCTTTTGGTGTGTACACAAAGGCAGAACTTGAATCTCGTGCTGAGATTGAGTATGAAGCCTATGCAAAGACCATTAACATTGAAGCAAGAACAATGATTGATGTGGCAAGTAAATCAATTTTGCCAGCAGTCATTCGCTATAATACAAGACTGGCTGACTCCATTGGAAAGATTAGAATGGCCTGTCCAGAAGCTAATATTCAGGTGCAAAAGGGATTGTTGATTGAATGCTCTGCCTTACTTGTACAAGCAAAGGCAGCACTTGAAAGATTGATTGAAGTGACAGACGAAGAGGGAACCATTAAGGATGGGGAAAGACGAGCAAGATATTGCTATGAGGTTGTCACTGTGGCTATGGAGGAGTTGAGAACTCCTGTTGATCGCTTGGAGATGATTGTAGATAAAGATCTATGGCCAATGCCAAGTTATGGCGACTTGATTTTTGAAGTGTAATCAAAAATGTAATGAATACCAAAAGGGGGACTGCAGCTTACTGCAGCCCCCCTTTTGAGGATGTATTTATTATGATACTATGACTCAGGTTCAATAATTCCGTAGGTTCCGTTCTTTCTCTTGTAAACTACATTTACATTCTCGGTTTCGGAATTTAGGAAAACGAAGAAGGCGTGACCGAGCATTTCCATCTGTAAAACGGCTTCTTCAGGGTCCATAGGCTTTATTGCAAATTTCTTGACTTTGACAATCTTTAGTGCATCATCATCGAGTACATCGTCAGATGTCTCAGAGAAGAAGGCCTGTGAAAAGCTCTGTGCAGATTGCTTTTTGTCAATCAATTTACTTTTATACTTTTTAATCTGCTTTTCAATTAAGTCGATTGCAAGGTCAATGCTGGAATACATATCGGTAGTTGTCTCTTCAGCACGAATGAGTCCCAATTTTGTTGGGATGGTGATCTCAATCTTTTGGTCAGCTCTTTGTACACTGAGGGAAACCTTTGCCAAAGTGTCATCTGCAAAATAGCGATCTAACTTAGCAAGCTTTTCTTCAACGGCATCCTTTAAACCTTGTGTAACCTCAATATTTCTTCCAGTAATGGTATAACGCATAATGATCAACTCCTTCTCGTTTAGATTAGTTAAAGTATAGCACAAAGAGATGATAAATTCAATAATAAAATTTAAATTGTTGATACAATAAATATTAAAAATGCTGAAAAATAGAACTTTATAAGTATATACAGAAAAAGACAATTTGTTCAAATCTAAAAAAAATAAGAATTACATTGAAGTTAGGGGTTGCAAGTGATAGAATAATTAAGTTAGTGTAGAGTGTGATATAATGCGTATCACCTTTGATCAAAAAATAAAGGGAAATAATTACAGGAGATAGTGGAATGAACCTGATTGAAAAAATATTTGGAACGCACAGCGATCATGAGCTGAAGAAGATTAGACCAATTGTAGATAAGATCATTGCCATGCAGCCACAGATGGCGGCACTTAGTGATGAAGAATTGAAGGCACAGACACCAAAGTTAAAGGAGCGTTTAGCAAATGGTGAGACCTTAGATGATATTTTGCCAGAGGCATTTGCCACAGTTCGAGAGGCTGCAAAGCGCTCTGTAGGAATGGAGCATTATCCAGTACAGTTGATTGGTGGTATTGTTTTACACCAGGGAAGAATCGCAGAGATGCGAACTGGTGAAGGTAAGACTTTGGTATCAACTTGTCCAGCATACTTAAATGCACTTGCAGGTAAAGGCGTACATATTGTTACTGTCAATGACTATTTGGCTAAGCGTGATGCGGAATGGATGGGCGACATTCATCGATATCTCGGACTGACTGTCGGTGTTGTACTCAATGATATGACCAGTGAACAAAGAAAAGCAGCATATAATTGCGATATTACCTATGTGACAAATAATGAGTTGGGATTTGATTATTTGCGTGATAATATGGCTCTTTATAAGGAACAACAGGTATTGAGAGATTTGGACTATGCGATTATTGATGAGGTCGATTCTGTATTAATTGATGAGGCAAGAACACCATTGATTATTTCGGGACAGTCTTCGAAATCAACCAAGCTCTACGAGGCATGTGATATTTTAGCTCGTCAGCTCGAAAGAGGTGAAGCTAGTGGAGAGTTTACAAAGATGAATGCCATTATGGGCGAGGACATCGAGGAGACGGGAGATTATGTTGTCAATGAAAAGGACAAGGTAGTCAACTTGACACTGGATGGTATTAAAAAAGTAGAAAAATTCTTTAATATTGAAAATCTTGCCGATGCGGATAACTTGGAAATTCAGCACAATATTATTCTTGCCCTTCGTGCACACAGCTTGATGCATAGAGATAAGGATTATGTTGTCAAAGACGGTGAAGTTTTAATTGTCGACGAGTTTACAGGTCGTATTATGCAGGGAAGACGGTATTCCGATGGACTTCATCAGGCAATTGAGGCGAAGGAGCATGTCAATGTGCAGAGGGAATCAAAGACTTTGGCTACCATTACCTTCCAGAACTTCTTCAATCGCTATAAGAAGAAGTCAGGTATGACAGGTACAGCACTCACAGAGGAAAAGGAGTTTAGAAATACCTATGGCATGGATGCAGTGGCTATTCCAACAAATCGACCAGTGCAAAGAATTGACTATGATGATGCTGTATATAAGAGCAAGAAAGAAAAGTTCAATGCGGTTGTTCAGGACATTGTCAAGACCCACGCAAAAGGTCAGCCAGTGCTTGTTGGTACCATTACGATCGAAACTTCAGAGTTGCTTTCGAAGATGTTAAAGAAAGAGGGAATTAAGCATACTGTGTTGAATGCAAAGTTCCATGAGCGAGAGGCGGAGATTGTTGCCGATGCAGGTGTTGTTGGTGCAGTGACGATTGCCACCAATATGGCAGGTCGTGGTACCGATATTAAGCTTGGTGAAGGGGCAAAGGCTCTTGGCGGTCTGAAAATTATTGGTACAGAAAGACATGAGTCAAGGCGTATTGACAATCAGTTGCGTGGTCGTGCAGGTCGTCAGGGAGATCCTGGTGAGTCAAGATTTTATATCTCACTAGAAGATGATTTGATGAGACTTTTTGGTTCAGAAAGATTAATAAAAATCTTTGAATCTATGGGTGTTCCAGAGGGAGAGCAGATTGAACATAAAATGCTTTCCAATGCCATTGAAAAGGCACAGATGAAGATCGAGAGCAACAACTATGGTATGAGAGAGAACCTGTTAAAGTATGATGAGGTCAATAATGAGCAGCGTGAAGTTATCTACGAGGAGCGAAATAAAGTTCTTGAGGGCGATAATATGCGCGATACCATTATGCGAATGATCAATGATATTGTAGAGCATGCAGTGGGAATAGCTATTTCCGAGGACGCGGATGCAAAGGATTGGGCATACACAGAGCTTAATGAGTTATTGTTGCCAATCATTCCACTTCAGCCAGTGCGTTACACTGAGGACATGAAGGGAATGAAGAAGGCTGATTTGATGCAAAAGTTAAAAGAAGAGGCGATTAAGCTCTATGAGGCCAAGGAGGCAGAATTCCCAGACCTTGAAAGATTCGTGAGCTTGAGCGTGTCGTTTTATTAAAGGCAATTGACAATCGTTGGACCAATCACATCGACGATATGGAACAGTTGCGTCAAGGTATTGGTCTCCAGGCCTATGGTCAAAGAGATCCTCTGGTTGAGTACAAGATGAGTGCATATGATATGTTCGATGAGATGATTACAGGTATTACAGAGGATACTGTCCGCATTATGTATCATGTCCGCATAGAACAGCCAGTGGAGAGAGAACCAGTGGTCAAGGTGACAGGAACAAATAAGGACGATTCTTTGGCAAGAGAGCCAAAGAGAAATGAAGAACAAAAGATCTATCCAAATGATCCTTGTCCTTGTGGAAGTGGAAAGAAGTATAAGCAATGCCATGGAAGAATGGAAGGATAGTTTGTGCATTTTGGGGGCTGCATCTGCGGTCCCCTATTTACAACTTAGAAAGAAGGTGATGATGTGGTTGAGTTAGACCAGTTTAAATATAAACTGTCTTCCTATGAAAGTACATTGTTGGAAGTGAGGGATTCACTTTGACTTAGATAGTAAGGAAAGAAGAATTGTGGAGTTGGATCGAGCGATGGAAGAGCCAGATTTTTGGGATAATCCAGAACAGTCCACAAAACTTGTCAAAGAAGCAAAGTCATTGAAAGATACAGTGGAAGCATATCGACATTTAGAGAGTGAGTATGAGGACATTGGAACACTGATTGAGATGGGATATGAGGAAAATGATGAGAGTTTAATTCCAGAGATTGAGCAGATGCTCAATGAATTTGTTGATGGTGTGGAGCAAATGAAGGTACAAACTCTATTGAGTGGTCCATATGACCGAAATAATGCCATTTTAAAGCTTGGTGCAGGTGCAGGAGGAACAGAGTCCTGTGACTGGTGCGAGATGCTCTATCGAATGTATACAAGGTGGGCACAGAATAAGGGATATTCTCTGGAAGTGCTTGATTATCTCGATGGTGATGAGGCGGGCATTAAGTCCATTACAATGAAAGTGGAGGGCGAAAATGCCTACGGATATCTTCGCAGTGAACATGGGGTTCATCGCTTGGTGCGCATTTCTCCATTTAATACGGCGGGAAAGCGTCAAACATCTTTGTTTCCTGTGATATTATGCCAGAGATGGACGAAGATTTAGAGGTAGAAATTAATCCCGAAGATTTGCGTGTTGATACCTATCGCTCATCTGGTGCAGGTGGACAGCATATCAATAAGACTTCTTCGGCAGTTCGCATCACACATATCCCTACAGGAGTGGTTGTGCAATGTCAGTCCCAAAGAAGTCAATTCCAAAATAAAGAAGTGGCGATGCAGATGCTAAAGGCAAAACTTTTTATGCTCAAACAGCAAGCCCATGTGGATAAGCTGTCGGATATTCGAGGAGATGTCAAGGATGTCGCCTGGGGAAGCCAAATTCGTTCCTATATTTTGCAGCCCTATACCATGGTCAAAGATCATCGAACAGGATGCGAGAGTGGCAACGCACAGGCCGTGCTAGACGGAGATATTGATAAATTTATTATTGCCTATTTAACTTGGGATAGTCTGGGAAGACCAGATGGTTCACAGCAGGATATGGGAGATATAGAATAAGAGTATGGGCAGGTGCAATAAATTATTGTGCTTGCCTTGATTTTTTTTACTCTTCGTGGTAGACTCGTTTAGTAAAAAACAATTGTTTCCGGAGGGCGAACACTTGGAGAAGGAATGTAAATACTATGTGGTAAAGGAAAAGGCAATTCCAGATGTGCTTCTTCGAGTCGTAGAAGCAAAGCGTCTATTGAATTCGGACAAGTCCATATCGGTCAAAGAAGCTGCTGATCGAACTAATATCAGTAGAAGTTCGTTTTATAAATATAAAGATGATATTTTTCCATTTAATGATAATGCCAAGGGAAGAACGATTACACTGGCTATGCAGATTATGGATGAACCTGGGTTATTGTCGGATTTATTGCATATTGTGGCAATTTATCATGCCAATATTCTGACCATCCATCAGTCCATTCCGGTCAATGGCGTAGCAAGTATATCTTTGTCCGTAGAAATATTACAAGATACGGGAAATCTATCCAAAATGGTGGATGATATTGAAAACAGAGAAGGTATCTGCGATGTAAAAATATTAGCTAGGGAGTAGGAAAAATGATTAATGTTGCAATAATGGGATTTGGTACCATTGGTTCAGGTGTTTATGAAGTTATTAAACATAATAATGAGGCAATTAAAGCTGAGATTTGGGATGATATTCGTGTAAAGAAAATTCTTGATTTGAAGGATTTTAAAGGTCAGGAAGTAGAGAATTTAATTGTCCACGATTTCAATGAAATTTTAAACGATAAAGAAATTGATATCGTTGTTGAGACTATGGGTGGAGTGAGCCCAGCCTATGAATTTGTCAAGGCAGTATTAAAGTCTGGAAAACATGCGGTAACCTCGAACAAGGCATTGGTGGCAGCTCGTGGTACAGAGTTGATTCAAGTGGCCAAGGAGAATAATGTAAACTTTATGTTTGAGGCAAGTGTAGGTGGTGGAATTCCTGTTATCCGCACATTAACTAAGGCCTATGCAGGTGAAAAAATTCGAGAGATTACAGGTATCTTAAATGGAACCACCAACTATATTTTGACTAAGATGGATGAAGATGGCGAGACATTTGAGCAGGCACTTACACAGGCACAAAAGCTAGGTTATGCCGAGAGAAATCCTGAGGCAGATGTAGAGGGATTTGATGCCTGCAGAAAGATTGCGATTTTGGCTTCTTTGGCCACAGGCAAGGAAGTGGATTTTGAAGAAATCTACACAGAGGGAATCAGCAAAATTGAGAAAATTGATTTTGCCTATGCGAAATTATTTCATGGTTCATTGAAATTATTTGGTAGTATGAAGGTAGAGAAAAGTCGACTCTATGCGTATGTCTGCCCAATGATGATTACTGACCGTCACTTGCTCTATATGGTTCGAGGTGTGTACAATGGAATTATGATTGAGGGAAATATGCTCGGCAAGAGTATGCTCTATGGAAGTGGAGCAGGAAAACTTCCAACAGCAAGTGCAGTTGTGGCTGATATTATTGCAAGTGCAAGACATAAGAATAAAAATGTGCCAATGGGTTGGGGCAGTGAAAAGGCAAAGGTGGAGGACATCAAGGAGTCCACACATCAGTATTTTGTTCGCTTTAGTGGCAATGATACAGCTTTGATTGAAAAGTGCAAAAAAGCTTTTGGTGAGGTAAAAGTGTTGCAACTTGAGGGAGAAGACGAATTTGCTATTCTGACAGGCACAATGAAGGAAGATGACTTTAAGCAGATTGTGGAGAAAATTCCAGAGACCATCAAATTTATTCGTGCAATATTGTAATGAGAAAAGATGGGAATACTTTGAGAGAGGAAGGTGGGAGGCCACTTTCCTCTCCTTTGGTTTCGCAGTGGAGGAAAATTATGGAAGAAAAAGTGGTCATTGATATGCGATTGAGCACCAAGGATATTTGGAAGTTTTCTCTCTATCATGCATCGCGTGGTTTTCAAGGAGTTTTTAATGTATTGATTACGGTCGTTTCTCTGGGATATTTAATTTTTCGATGGAATATGTTGGCGGTCAATCACAGGGTAATTTTATTGTTGTTAGGATTGCTATTTTCAGTGATTCAGCCAGCAATACTCTACCTAAAGGCTGCAAGTCAGGCGAGGTCAGAGGCCATTGAACAGGGAATGCATCTTGAATTTTCAAATGAGGGGATTGATGCCAGGCAGGGCGACCAAGAGATCCATTATACCTGGGATAATGTCTATAAGAGCATGATAAAGAGAGACCTGCTGATTATTTATTTTGATCATGTGAGAGCTTATTTGGTTCCCAAACGCTATTGGCAAAAAGACAGGGAGAAGCTTTTGACAATAATTCGAGCAAATACAAGAGTGAGGAATTTTTAATGGAGATAGAGACATATTCACAGGAAGAGACCATGGATTTTGCAAAAAAGATGGCAGAAAAGCTGGAGGCAGGAAGTATTGTCTGTTTAGACGGTGACCTTGGTGTGGGAAAAACGGTATTTGCCAAGGGCTTTGCCCTGGGACTGGGGATTACAGAGCCGATTACCAGTCCAACCTTTACGATTGTGCAAATCTATGAGGAGGGCAAAATGCCGTTGTATCACTTTGATGTCTATCGGATTTCGGATATTGATGAGATGGATGAGATAGGATATGAGGATTATTTTTTTGGTTCGGGGGTATCTCTTGTGGAGTGGTCAAATTTGATTGTGGAATTGATACCAGATAATGCCATTTATGTGGAGATGATTAAGGATCCAGAAAAAGGATTTGATTATCGAAAGATTGTTGTAAGGGGATGGAATAATGAAGATATTAGGAATTGAGAGTTCTTCTTTAGTAGCATCGATTGCCATTGTTGAAGATGATAATATGCTTGCGGAGTACACCGTAAACTTTAAGAAGACTCATTCGCAGACACTATTGCCCATGCTCGATGAGGTGATGCGTATGCTTGGGATGGAATTGCAAGAGATTGATGCCATTGCGGTTTCTGGTGGTCCGGGGTCATTTACGGGGCTTCGCATAGGTGCGGCGACAGCCAAGGGGTTGGGATTTGCTCTTCAAAAGCCATTGATTCATGTGCCAACATTGGATGCAACGGCCTACAATCTCTGTGGCAGTGATGCCCTCATTTGTCCGATTATGGATGCAAGAAGAAATCAAGTTTATAATGGGCTTTATTACTGCGATAGAGATTTGAAAGTGATTTGTGCACAGAGAGCTGTGGATATGCACGAATTGATTTTAGAATTAAATGCAAGGGGAGAACGAGTTATTTTTTTGGGTGATGGCGTTCCTGTATATCAAAAAATGATTGAAAATGAAATCACAATTCCCTATACATTTGCTATGGCACATCAAAATCGGCAAAGAGCTGCATCAGTGGCTAGCCTTGGGCTTTGTTATGCCAGAGAAAATAAGATGGTTTCTGCAAGCGATTTTGCCCCAAACTATTTGAGGAAGAGTCAAGCAGAAAGAGAGAGAGAAGAGGCAATGAAAAAGCTGTGATTACAAAGGCAGAAATGGGAGATGTTTTGGCAATTCAAGCAGTGGAGAATCTTTGTTTTAAAGATGCTTGGACAAAAAAGATGATCACTTCGGCTCTTGAAGGTGTCTATGATGAAGTCTATGTGTATAGAGAAAAAGAGAGCATTGTTGGATATATTGATTTTCGGATAGTACAAGATGAAGCAGAAGTATTTCGCATTGCTGTGGTGCCAGAAAAAAGGAAGATGCATTGTGCGTGGCAATTGATGGAAGTGATGCAAGAGGTATGCAGGCAGAAAAATATTGTAAAACAGTTTTTAGAGGTTAGAGTCTCCAATGAACCAGCTATCGCTCTATATCAAAAGTATGGATTTGTTGAGATTGGAAGGCGCAAAGAATATTACATAAATCCAGTAGAGGATGCAATTTTAATGAAAAAAGAGGAAGAAAAATGTTAGATATTTGTTTGTTGGGAACAGGAGGGATGATGCCCCTGCCCTACCGATGGCTGACATCGCTGATGTGTCGATGCGATGGCAGCAATTTGTTAATTGACTGTGGGGAGGGAACGCAGATTGCGATGAAGGAAAAGGGATGGAGTCCCAAACCCATCGATGTCATTTGTTTTACCCACTATCATGCCGACCATATTAGTGGATTGCCGGGGCTATTGTTGACACTTGGCAATGCGGAGAGAGTAGAACCTGTAAAGTTAATTGGACCAAAGGGACTTGAGCGAGTGGTCGGAGCACTCCGAACGATTGCACCAGAACTACCCTTTGAGTTGGAGTTTTATGAATTTAAGGAAAATGAGGAAAAAATGCAGATCGGTCCTTATCAAATTGAGGCTTACCGTGTCAACCACAATGTGCTCTGCTATGGATATTCCATCACTATTCCTAGAAAGGGAAAGTTTAATGCCCAAAGGGCAAAAGAATTAAATATTCCACTCAAGTTTTGGAATAAATTGCAAAAAGGCGAAACCATATGTGATGGTGAAACTATCTATACACCGGATATGGTTATGGGAGCAGAACGCAGGGGATTAAAAGTAAGTTATTGTACAGATAGCCGACCAGTGCCGGTGATTGCAGAATATGCAAAGGATGCAGATTTATTTATTTGTGAGGGGATGTATGGTGAGGAAGGAAAAGAAGAAAAGGCGAGAGAAAATAAGCATATGACCATGTATGAGGCAGCACAGTTAGCGAAAAAGGCCAATCCAAAGGAAATGTGGTTAACCCATTATAGTCCATCGCTCAACCACCCAGAAGAGTACATGGATCAGGTGAGAAAAATATTTGAAAATACCAAGGCAGCAAAAGATGGGTGGACAAAGGAGTTGAGATTTGATGAAGAAGAATGATATCTATGTCCTGGGAATAGAAAGTTCATGTGATGAGACGGCAGCAGCAGTGGTAAAAAATGGTCGAGAGGTTCTCTCGAATGTGATATCCTCACAGATTGATCTTCATACCTTGTATGGCGGGGTTGTTCCAGAAATTGCCTCGAGAAAGCATATTGAAAATATCAATCCTGTGATTGAGCAGGCACTTGTTGATGCAGGAAAAACTTTGGAAGAAATTGATGTGATTGCTGTGACCTATGGTCCGGGGCTTGTCGGTGCACTTCTTGTTGGAGTAGCACAGGCGAAGGCGATAGCCTATGCAGCAAAAAAGCCATTGGTTGCTGTACATCACATTGAGGGACATGTGAGTGCAAATTTTATCTCTCATGCAGATTTAGAACCACCCTTTGTCTGTTTGATTGTTTCGGGAGGACATACCAATCTTGCCATAGTGCGAGATTATGGTGACTTTGAAATTATTGGAAGAACAAGAGATGATGCCGCAGGAGAAGCGTTTGATAAGGTGGCAAGGAGTGTGGGGCTTGGTTATCCAGGAGGACCCAAAATTGATCAAAAGGCAAAGGAGGGAAATCCAAAGGCCATTTCTTTTCCAAAGGCCAAAGTTACTGGAGCAAAGTATGATTTTAGTTTTTCGGGCGTGAAGTCGGCAGTATTGAACTATCAAAATCACGCAAAAATGATGGGGGAAGAGATTTGTGTTGCCGATCTTGTGGCCTCATTTCAAAAGGCCATAGTGGATGTTTTGGTGGAGCACACAGTGGATGCAGCAAAGGAATTTGGTTTTCATAAAGTTGCCATTGCTGGAGGAGTGGCCGCAAATTCTTGTTTGAGAGAAAAAATGGAGACAGCTTGTAAGGAAAATGAACTTTTGCTGTATTATCCACCAAGAATTTATTGTACAGATAATGCGGCAATGATTGCCAGTGCGGGATATTATGAATATTTACAGGGAAAAAGGGCGGGACTGGATTTAAACGCAGTTCCGAGTTTATCACTTGGGAGGGCAAAGGAGTAATGAAAATTGGTGCAGTGGTACTTGCAGCAGGTCGTGGAAGCCGAATGGGAATGGAGATTCCAAAGCAATATCTGGAAGTGGCAAAAAAGCCACTGCTAATTCATTCTCTTCTTGCATTTGAAAAAAGTAAGGTGGATGTAGTTGCACTGGTTGTCACTGGAGGAGATGAGGAGTATTGTGCTCAGCTTCTGAAAGAACATGGAATAAAAAAAGTAAAGTATATTGTTGCTGGGGGAAGTGAGCGATATTTTTCTGTATATGAGGGATTAAAGGCTTTAGAGGAGGCTCGGTGCGATATTGTATCGATTCATGATGGGGCAAGACCTATGGTTGATGACTTACATATTCAAAGAGGTATTGAGGATACGATAAAGTATGGAGCGAGTGTACTTGCAGTGCCTGTAAAGGATACCATTCGTTTCGCCGATGAGGATGGATTTGGTGCACAGACACCAGATCGAAGGAAGCTTTGGAGTATACAGACACCACAGACATTTTTTTATGCGGATTGTAAGAGGGCCTATGATCAATGTGTGTTGGA